>Ga0164243_10011786_pt1 | contig 12444 bp, 10 predicted proteins | sample OricompcompostOP_FD_108781 | JGI IMG/M metagenome (GOLD analysis project Ga0164243, IMG submission 108781) | Organic Plus compost microbial communities from Emeryville, California, USA - Original compost - Organic plus compost (OP) | ecosystem: Engineered > Solid waste > Mixed feedstock >...
GCCCTCGCCAAGCAGTGGCGCGGCATCGCGACACGCTACGACAAGCTCGCGATCACCTACCGTGCCGGCGTCACCCTCTGCGCGATCCTCACCTGGCAACGCCTATTGGGAGACACGCCCTAGCCCGATCACCCGGGCGGCCCGCTCGACGATCGCCCGGTTCTCGAGGTGGATGAGGTCGGTGCGGTCGATCGCCTCACCGCCGGCCGAGAGATTGGCGACCTCGCGCAGCAGCACGATCTCCCCGGCGAGAGGGGTGGCTGTCAGCTCCAGTCCCTGCCTGGCCAGCGAGAGGAGGAGCGCCTCGTCGACGACCACCCGGGTCATCGCCTTCTCGTGCCCCTGCCCGCGCCGGGGGTCGGCGTTCAGCTGGTCGATCAGTTCCGACACCGTGCGGATGCCGTCTCCCATGACGCACGCGGGCACGCGCTCGGCCACCGCGGCGAGCTTTCCCCCGATGACGAGAGCGCGGTAGTCGCGCCCGGCCACCTGCTCCTCGACGATGACCTTCCGGCTGTAGGCGGCGGCGGTCGCGAACCCTCGCCGGACATCCTCCTCGCTCACGAGGTCGAGGGTGACGCCTCGGCCGTGGTTGCCGTCGAGCGGCTTCGTCACCCCGGGGCCGCTGAAGCGGGCGGCGGCCGCGACCGCTCGCTCCTCGGTGTTCACGACGGCTCCATACGGCACCGGCAGCCCCGCCGCAGACAGCAGCGACTTGGCGAGTGCCTTGTCGCCCGCGTTGTCGACTCCGATCTGCGAGGTGAGACCGGTGATGCTCGCACGCAGCAGCCGCTGGTGCGTCCCCTGCCCGAGGCGGATCAGGCTGTGCTCTCCGAGCCGTTCGTATGGGATGCCGCGCCTCCGGGCCTCGTCGACGATGCTCTGCGTCGTGGGGCCGAGTGACCCCCGCCTGACGATCTCCGCGAGCGCATCGAGGCCCCGCACCTGCTCCCGGCCATCGGCTGCAGCCGGGAGCGCATGATGGAGCACGTCGATGCCCTCGAGGGAGCGGTGCTCAGGGGGCAGGAGATCGCTGACGAGCTCGAGTGCGAGGCGTCCGGCCGCGAGCCCCGCGGCCTCGATCCGGTACGCATACATGACGTTGTAGACCCCGGTCGCGCCCGGCACCGATCTCGTCTTGCCCCTGCTCACACGTGAACCAGCCAGGCACTGCAGCTCCAGGGCCACGTGCTCGACCACGTGGCCGATCCACGTTCCCTCGTTCATGCGCTCGATCAGTCCCCCTTCGCGTCGTCTGCTGCAGCCGTGGTGACGTAGGGTCGGCAGCACGCCGAGCAGGTTCTCGGTGAACCCGGGCAGAAGGTTCGTGGGGAGGGCCTCGAGATCGTTCAGGTCGAGCATGAACCGGACCATCGGCGTGGCGCTGTAGAGGTGAGGACCGCGGTAGACCGCATGTTCCAGGATCCGCATATGAGTTCTCCGTTCGCGGACGTCGAGCCGGGCGGCGCGACACTCCGAGATCGACGTTACGAACTCGCCGGTGGAGGGAACAGGGATTGCCGGAAGGTGACGATCGGAGTAGGCGCGGGGGACGACGGGATCGTCACTCCGTGCCCCTGGATCACGCGAACGCCTCCGGAGGCGGGCACGCGCAGACCAGGTTCCGGTCGCCATAGGCCTGATCGATGCGTCGCACCGGCGGCCAGTACTTCGAGCGCACCAGCGCGGGCACCGGATACACCGCCTGCTCACGTGAATACGGGTGGGACCACTCCCCCTCGATGACGGACTGCGCCGTGTGCGGTGCGTTGACCAGCGGGTTGTCGTCGGCGGGGAGGTCCCCGCGACCGATGGCATCCGCCTCGGCCTTGATCGCGATCATGGCGTCCACGAATCGGTCGATCTCCGCGAGGTCCTCACTCTCGGTGGGCTCGACCATGAGCGTCCCCGCGACGGGGAACGACATCGTCGGTGCATGGAAGCCGTAGTCGATGAGTCGCTTGGCGACGTCGTCCACGGTCACCCCCGTTTCCTCCCTGAGCGGCCGCAGGTCGAGTATGCACTCGTGGGCGACGAGACCGTTCTCTCCGGTGTAGAGCACCGGGAAATGGTCGCGCAGTCGTGCGGCGATGTAGTTCGCGGCGAGGACCGCGGCGCCTGTCGCCTGCTTGAGTCCCTCGGCTCCCATCATCCGCACGTACGCCCACGAGATCGGGAGGATGCTCGGGCTCCCGAACGGCGCAGCCGAGACGGGCCCGCCGAGATGCTGGAACCCGCTGTGGTCGTTGGCCTGAGCAAGCGGATGGCCGGGAAGGTATGGTGCCAGGTGGGCCTTCGCCGCGACCGGACCGACACCTGGGCCTCCGCCGCCGTGCGGGATGCAGAAGGTCTTGTGCAGGTTGAGGTGCGACACGTCTCCGCCGAAGTCGCCGAAGCGTGCGTAGCCGAGCAGGGCGTTGAGGTTCGCGCCGTCGACGTAGACCTGCCCGCCGGCCTCGTGCACGGCGTCGGTGATGGCGGTCACCTCGTGCTCGTACACACCGTGGGTCGAGGGATAGGTGATCATGAGCGCCGCGAGCTCGTCGCGATTCTCGGCGATCTTCGCGCGCAGATCCTGAAGATCGACGTTGCCGAGATCGTCGCAGGCGACCACGACGACCCTCAGGCCCGCGAGCACGGCCGACGCCGCGTTCGTCCCATGAGCACTCGACGGGATGAGGCACACGGTGCGGCCCTCGTCGCCGTTCGCACGATGGTAGGCGCGGATCGCAAGAAGGCCGGCGAGCTCGCCCTGGCTGCCGGCGTTCGGCTGGAGCGACACCGTGTCGTACCCGGTCACCTCCGCGAGCCAGTTCTCGAGCTGCGAGATCATGGCGACGGAGCCGGCCACATCCTCTGCAGGGGCGAAGGGGTGCAGCTGAGCGAACTCGGGCCAGCTGACGGCCTCCATCTCGGCGGCCGCGTTGAGCTTCATCGTGCAGGATCCGAGCGGGATCATGCCCCGGTCGAGCGCGTAGTCGCGGTCGGCGAGCTGCTTGAGGTACCGCATCATCGACGTCTCGCTGCGATGGGTGTTGAACACCGGATGCGTGAGGTACGGAGTGCGGCGGACGAGCGTCTCGTCATACTCCCGATGGGGCCCGGCGACGAACGGCAGCCCGTCGGCCGGCTCCGCGGCATCCGCTCGGTCAGCAGCGAGTAGCGCGACGAGCGTGGAAGGCACCGAGGGGTCGGACGCGGTGACCTCGTCGAACGACACGCTCACCGTGGCGTCATCGACGATATTGAGGAGGATGCCCCGCGCGTGCGCTCGCTCCCTCGTCGCTTCGGCGTCGGCCACGCGCACGAGAAGCGTGTCGAAATAGCTCTCCGAGAGCACATCGACGCCTGCGCCGCGCAGCCGCTCGGCGGTGCCTGCCGCCTGGCCGTGCACACTCTGCGCGATCCGCCTCAGCCCGTCCGGACCGTGGTAGACCGCGTACATCGAGGCCATCACGGCGAGGAGCACCTGCGCCGTGCAGATGTTGCTGGTGGCCTTCTCGCGCCGGATGTGCTGTTCTCGCGTCTGCAGACTGAGCCGGTAGGCAGGATGACCCGCAGCATCTTGGCTCACCCCGACCAGGCGACCAGGCAGCTGACGCTCCAGCCCTGCGCGAACGGCCATATATCCGGCGTGCGGGCCGCCGAACCCCATGGGCACTCCGAAGCGCTGTGTCGTGCCAACGGCGACATCGGCGCCGAGCTCTCCCGGCGGCCGCAACAGGGTGAGGGCGAGCAGGTCGGCTGCGACAACGGCGAGCGCACCCGTCGCCTTGGACGCCGCCAGCACGGATGAGGGGTTCCAGACGCGTCCGGACGCTCCGGGGTACTGGACGAAGATCCCGAAGTGGTCGCCGATACCGGCGACATCGGTGTCCTCGCCGAGCGGCATGACGACGAGCTCGATTCCGACGGCCTCGGCCCTGCTCCTCAGGAGCGCGAGGGTCTGCGGGAGCGCGTCGGCGTCCACGATGAAGCGGTTCGACGCCGCCTTCGACGCTCGGCGGGCAACGAGCATCCCCTCGACGACAGCTGTCGACTCGTCGAGCATCGACGCGTTCGCGGTGTCGAGACCGGTGAGGTCGGCCACCATCGTCTGGAAGTTGATGAGCGCCTCGAGCCGGCCCTGCGAGATCTCCGGCTGGTAGGGGGTGTACGCCGTGTACCACGACGGGTTCTCGAGGACGTTGCGCGTGATGACGGCGGGGGTGAGCGTCCCGTAGTAGCCCAGCCCGATCATCGAGGTGTTGACCGAGTTGGCCCCGGCGAGCGCCCGCAGCTCGGCGAGGGCCTCCGTCTCGGTGGACGCGTCGGGGATGATGCTGTCGCTGAGAGTGCCGCTTCGGATCGCCCGTGGGACGGCCGCGGCGATGAGGTCGTCGATGGAGTCGAAGCCGACGGCCTCCAGCATGTGCCGCTGGTCATCGGCAGCCGTGCCGATGTGGCGGTGCGCGAACTCCATCACTCGCCGACCAGTGCCTGGTAGGCGGCGTGGTCCATCAGGCCGGACGGGAGTTCCGTGAAGCGGACCTTGATCAGCCAGGCCTCGCCGAACGGGTCGCTGTTGATCAGCTCGGGCGAGTCCACGACCGCCTCGTTCACCTCGACGACCTCCCCCGACACCGGCGCGAAGAGCTCGCCAACGGACTTGGTCGACTCGATCTCGCCCACGACCGTGCCCGCCGTGGCGGGGCTGCCGACCGCGGGAAGTTCCACGAACACGACGTCGCCGAGTTTCTCGGCCGCATAGTCGGTGATGCCCACTGTCGCGATGTCGCCATCGACGAGCAGCCATTCGTGCTCGGGCGTGTAGCTGAGTCGGGTCTTGTCTGCCATGTCTAGCTCTCTCTCCGGTAGAAGGGCAATGTGGTGACGGTCGCGGGGATCCAGGTGCCGCGCACATCGATCGCGAGGGTGGTTCCGGGCGCGGCCAGGTGAGGGTCGACGTAGGCCATGGCGATGGGATGCCCCAGCGTGGGCGACAGGGCCCCGCTCGTCACGATCCCGGCCTCTGTGTCGCCGTCCGTGACGGCATACCCGGCCCGGCCCGCTCGTCTCCCCTCACCGGCCAGGCCGACGAGGACCCGCGCACCGGCATCCGGGCCGGCCTCGACCGCCGAGCGGCCGACGAACGCGCCTTTCGTCTTGAGGGCGACGACCCGTGCGAGGCCCGCCTGCTGCGGCAGCACGTCGAGGGTCAGCTCGTGCCCGTACAGCGGCATCCCCGCCTCGAGTCGCAGGGTGTCCCGTGCTGCGAGTCCGGCGAGCGTCAGCCCCGCCGGCTCACCCGCCTCGGTCAGCGCGCGCCAGAGCGCCTGAGCCGAGGCGACGGGGACGCAGAGCTCGAAGCCGTCTTCACCGGTGTACCCGGTGCGGGCGATGAGCAACGGAGCTCCGTCGAAGAACGCGTCGGTACAACGGTAGTAACCCAGGTCACCGAGCGGCACGGAGAGATCCGTGATGCCGGCCGTCGCATCGACGACCTCTCGCGCCCGCGGACCCTGAACCGCGACCAGCGCGTAGTCATCGGTGCCATCCGTGATCGTCACCTCGAATCCGCCCGCCCGCTCGAGGAGCGCAGCGACGACCGGGTTCCTGTTGCCGGCGTTGGCGATGACAAGGAACGAGACCTCGCTCAGGCGGTAGACGATGAGGTCGTCGACGATGCCACCGTTGGCCGCGAGCAGGAGCGTGTATCTCGCCTGGAACCTCTCGAGTGCGGACAACCGCCCGGCGAGCGCGTAGTCCAGGTACTCCGCTGCCTGGCGTCCGTCGACCAGGATCTCGGCCATGTGCGAGATGTCGAACAGGCCCGCCGCGGTGCGCACGGCGTGGTGCTCGGCGAGGTCGCTGATGTAGCGGACCGGCATGGACCATCCGCCGAAATCGGTGAAACTGGCCCCCGCCGCTTCGTGAAGCGGATGCAGGGGGCTGGTACGGGTATCGGACACGAGTTCTCCAAGCACGATGAGGCGACGCGTTGCGTCTGAGAACTCCCCCTCTGTCATGAGCCTGAGAGCTTCGTCGCCGAGCGACTTTCACCGTGGGCGGAGCGCGAGCGCTCGCTTTTCAGAGTGGCCAGTTCGATGCGGTACGAAACCTGAGAGATTGGCGGGGAGGCTTGCTCCTTCGGTGCCGGGCGAACCGGCTCTCCCGCATCGCGTGTGCGGCCCGATATGCGATTGTGGGCCTAGCCTACCCTCTCTCGACCGCACAGCGTGGCTTGTTCCACGCCAGTGTCGCCGATTCTGGCCGCCATGTCGGCTGAGACCGAGGCATCGAGCGGGAGAGGAGCGGCGATTTCGAGTTCTGGTCAGTATGACACTAAGCTGGTGCGCGGACTTAGGGTCAACCGGACCCTAACTGACGACGCGGAGGGAGGTGCCCGGATGCCCGCGGAGAACCCCGTCGCGAACGTCACACTGGCCGTGTCGACGGTGATCTTCGCCCTGCGACCGACCCCCACCTCGGGACGACCGACCGTCTGGCTGCCGCTCGTCCGACGCATCCGCGAACCGCACCACGGACTCTGGGCGCTCCCCGGCGGACCGCTGGGAAGCGACGAGGACCTCCAGACCGCCGCAGCGAACACCCTGGACGAGACGACCGGCCTCACCCCGCGGTACCTCGAGCAGCTCTACGCCTTCGGCGACGTCGACCGATCACCAGGGGCCCGTGTGGTGTCGATCGTCTACTGGGCGCTGGTCGGGGCCGAGGAGGCCGCGGATGCGGTGGTCACCGAGAACGTGCGCTGGTTCGAGGCGGACGACCTGCCGAAGCTCGCGTTCGATCACAACAGGATCGTCGAATACGCCCTCTGGCGGCTGCGGAACAAGCTCGAGTACAGCCACATCGCCCACGCATTCCTCGGCGACACCTTCACGCTCGCCGACCTCCGCGGCGTGCACGAGGCGGTGCTCGGAAAACAGCTCGACCCAGCCAACTTCCGCCGCCAGGTCGAGGCATCCGGTCAGGTGGTGCCGACTCAGCAGCTCCAGACCGGCGGACGACACCGTCCCGCCCGTCTCTACCGCTACAACTGCCAACTCGACCCTGTCGACAACGGGCCGCTCTTCGCCCGTTGAACCCATCCCATCCACTGGAGCACCGCCATGACCATCACCTCGCCCGTCAACCCCGCCTCGGTCGACGAGAGGATCCAGCTCATCTCGTCCGGCCAGGTCAGCGGGGACAGCTGCAGCCCCGACCTGGCATCCGCGCCATGGGTGTTCGACCTGAAGCCCCCTGGCTACGGTCCGGGCGCGTCCATGGGCGACGTGATCCCGGTCGGCTCGCCGCGGCAGGGTGAGCTGCCGTCGGAGTACCGCGAGGCGTCCGCCGACGAACTGGATGCACGCATCCTCGCCGCGAAGTCGACGCTGGGCGACCGGCTCGTCATCCTGGGGCACTTCTATCAGCGCGACGAGGTCGTGCGCTATGCCGACTACGTCGGCGACTCCTTCCAGCTCGCGAACGCGGCGAAGGCGCGTACCGATGCGGAGGCGATCGTGTTCTGCGGCGTGCACTTCATGGCCGAGACCGCAGACCTTCTCTCCGGCCCGGATCAAGCGGTCATCCTGCCGAACCTCGCCGCGGGATGCTCGATGGCCGACATGGCGAACATCGATCAGGTCGAGGAGTGCTGGGAGCAGCTCGTCGAGCTGTACGGCACAGAGCCCGACGCCGACGGCCGTGTCCCCGTGATCCCCGTCACCTACATGAACTCGTCCGCTGCGCTGAAGGGCTTCTGCGGGCGCAACGGCGGTATCGTGTGCACGTCGTCGAACGCGCAGACCGTGCTGGAGTGGGCGTTCGAGCGCGGGCAGCGGGTGCTCTTCTTCCCTGATCAGCACCTCGGACGCAACACGGCGAAGGCGATGGGCGTGCCGCTCGATCAGATGCCGATGTGGAACCCGAACCGCCCGCTCGGCGGCAACGATGCATCGGCGCTCGACGACGCCCGCGTGATCCTCTGGCACGGGTTCTGCTCGGTGCACAAGCGCTTCACCGTCGAACAGATCGACAAGGCCCGTGCGGAGTACCCCGGCGTCCGGGTCATCGTGCATCCCGAATGCCCCATGCCGGTCGTCGATGCGGCGGACGAGGCGGGCTCGACGGACTACATCGCGAAGGCGATCGCCGCTGCACCTGCGGGCACCACGTTCGCTGTCGGCACGGAGATCAACCTCGTCCAGCGACTGGCAGCACAGTACCCGCAGCACACGATCTTCTGCCTCGACCCCGTCGTCTGTCCGTGCTCGACGATGTATCGCATCCATCCCGGGTATCTCGCGTGGGTGCTCGAGTCCCTCGTCGACGGCACGATCCTCAACCGCATCACCGTCAGCGACGACGTGGCGGAGCCGGCACGGGTCGCCCTTGAACGGATGCTGGCCGCCAAGCCCCCGGCTGGCGTGATCCACTCCGCCGCCGGCGCCGCGGGCTGACATGGCGCGCATCCTCATCGTCGGCGCGGGGATCGCCGGGCTGACCGCGGCCCTGCATGCGCAGGAGCGACACGAGGTCACGCTGGTGACGAAGGGTGCCCTGGGCGAGAGCAACACGCGCTATGCCCAGGGCGGCATCGCCGGCGTGACGGGCCCGGACGACACCGTCGCGTCTCACATCGCCGACACGCTGGCGGCCGGTGCTGGCCTCTGCGACCCCGATGCCGTGCGGATCCTCTGCACGGAGGGCCCGGGACGCCTGCGTGACCTGATCGAGTGGGGCGTGCCCTTCGACCGCGCTGAGGGAACCCTCGCACGAGGTCTGGAGGCCGCGCACTCGGCGGCGCGCATCCTCCATGCCGGCGGCGACGCGACTGGAGCCGCGATCGAGACGGCGCTGATCGCCCGGCTCTGCACGACGGCCGTCCACGTGGTCGACCACAGTTTCCTCGTCGATCTGCTGATCGAGCGCGGCCGCGTCGTCGGCGCGGAGTTCATGGATCAGGCAGGTGCGCATGTCGAGGTCACCGCGGATGAGGTGGTGCTCGCCACCGGAGGAGCCGGCCAACTCTACGGCCACACCACGAACCCGGTCATCGCGACCGGTGACGGGCTCGCCGCCGCCATTCGGGCGGGGGCTCAGGTCGCCGATCTGGAGTTCTATCAGTTCCACCCGACCGCGATGGCGGACAGCGGGTTCCTCATCTCGGAGGCCGTCCGCGGAGAGGGCGCGGTGCTGCGGGATGCCCGCGGCGAACGCTTCATGCTACGGGTCCACCCCGACGCCGAGCTCGCCCCCCGCGATGTGGTCGCCCGCGGCATGGCTGCCGCGATGGCGGAGCAGGGCGGCGAGCCGATCGGCCTCGACGCGACCGCGCTGGGTGCGGACTTCCTCGCGCGCCGCTTCCCCGGCCTCGATGCGGCCACGAAGCGCGCCGGGATCGACTGGTCCCGTGAACTGGTGCCGGTGACGCCGGCCGCGCACTATGCCATGGGTGGCGTCGTGACCGACGTGTGGGGCCGGACCAGCCTGCCGGGACTCCTCGCCATCGGAGAGGTCGCGAGGACCGGGGTTCACGGTGCCAACCGCCTCGCGTCCAACTCGCTCCTCGAAGGAGCGGTCTTCGGCGCCAGGGCGGCACGCGCGCTGGGGGCGGAGTGGCCGGAACCGTCCCGCGTCCCGACGGTCGACCTGGATGCACCTCCGAAGGACTTACCGGACGTAGACGCGGAAGGCTCGAGCGAACCCTTCTCGCGGGCAGCGCTCCAGCGTCTCATGTGGGAGAACGTGTCCCTCGTGCGCAACAAGGCGGGACTCAGCCGGTCAGACGTGGTCCTCAGGGAATGGGCGCGCGCGATGCCGGCCCCGACGGGCATCCCCGCGCACGAGGACCGCAACCTTCTCGAGATCGCACGAGCCCTGACCACCGCCGCCCTCGCACGACCCGAGTCGCGTGGCGCGCATTACCGCTCGGACCACCCGGAGACCGACCACGCGCACGCGTTCCCCCTGGTCGCGGCGCACCGCACCCGCTCCCGCACAGCGCTCACGGAGGCCATCGCATGCTGACCAGACGACACATCGACGCCGTGGTGTCGGCCGCGCTCGACGAGGACGCCCCCTGGGGCGACCTCACATCGCAGACGCTGATCCCGGAATCGGCGTCAGCCCGAGCCGAGCTGGTCGCGCGGGAGCCGGGCGTCCTGAGCGGCGGCGAGGTCTTCGGCGCGGCGTTCCGGCTCACCGATCCCGCCATCGAAGTCCGACTTCGGGCGGCTGACGGGGAGCGGTTCGAGGCGGGCGCTGTGCTCGCGACCGTCAGCGGCGGCGCCAGAGGTGTGCTGCAGGCCGAGCGCATAGCCCTCAACTTCGTCCAGCGGATGTCCGGCATCGCCACCCTGACCGCGGCGTTCGTCGATGCCGTCGCAGGCACCCGTGCCCGCATCGTCGACACGCGCAAGACGACGCCGGGTCTTCGCGAGTTCGAGCGCCACGCGGTCCGGTCGGGCGGCGGACACAATCACCGCTTCTCCCTCTCGGACGCGGTGATGGCGAAGGACAACCACCTCGCAGTGCTCACTGCCACCGGGCTCTCACTCACCGACGCCCTGCTGCAGGTGCGCGCGCGCCTGCCCCACACCACCCACCTGGAGGTCGAGGTGGACCGTCTGGAGCAGATCGAGCCCGTGCTGGCGGGAGGCGCCGACACGGTGATGCTCGACAACTTCTCTCTGGACGACCTCCGCGCCGGCGTGGAACTCATCGCCGGACGCGCAGTCGTCGAGGCGAGCGGGAACGTGTCGCTCGACACCGTCGCCGACATCGCGGCGACGGGTGTTGACGTCATCTCCTCCGGTGCGCTCACCCACAGTGTCCGGTCGCTCGACCTCGGCCTCGACGTCGTGCTGCACGCGGATGCCTGACCTGCGGATGCCCTGATGCTCTACCTCGACAACGCCGCGACGACACCCGTGCGACGAGAGGTCCTCGAGGCCATGTGGCCGTACCTGACCGCCGAGTACGGCAATCCGTCCAGTCATCACACGGTCGGGGAACGGGCATCGCGGGCGCTCGACGACGCGCGTGCCACGGTGGCGCGCGCGCTCGGTGCACGTGCGAGCGACATCGTCTTCACCTCCGGCGGCACAGAAGGCGACAACCTCGCGATAAAGGGCATCGCCCTCGGCAACCCCCGGGGACGGCACATCGTCACGAGCACGATCGAGCACGAGGCCGTTCTCGGGTCGATCGACTACCTGCGGCGCCTCCACGGTTTCGAGGTCGGTTTCGTCGATCTCGATGACGACGGCGTCGTCACCCCCGATGCCCTCGCACGTGCGCTGCGGGACGACACCACACTGGTGACCCTGATGTATGCCAACAACGAGATCGGAACGGTGCAGGACATTCCAGCGCTCGCATCGATCGCGCGTGAGCGAGGTGTCCCTTTTCATACCGACGCGGTCCAGGCCGCCGGCTGGCTTCCGCTCGACGCCCGCGTTCTCGATGTCGACGCCCTGTCGCTCTCCGGGCACAAGATCGGGGCTCCCAAAGGCGTCGGCGCGGTCTACCTGCGCGGCCGCCTGCCCGTCGAACCACTCGTCCACGGCGGCGGACAGGAGCGCGGGCGCCGATCGGGCACCGAGAATGTCGCCTCAGCGGTCGCGGTCGCTACCGCGCTCGCCCTGGCCGAGTCAGAACGGCAGGCGGCGGCCGCCCGCGTGACACCCCTCCGGGACGAGTTCATCATGCTCGTCTTGAGAGACACCCCCGGCGCATTCCTCACTGGGCATGCTCGGTCACGTCTCCCGGGTCACGCGTCCTTCTGCTTTCCGGGCACGAGCGGCGAGTCGGTGCTGCTGGAGCTCGAGCAGCGCGGGGTGATCTCGTCGAGCGGCTCCGCCTGCGCAGCCGGGAGCGACGAGCCGTCGCACGTGCTCACCGCCCTCGGCATCGACGGCGCCGTTGCACAGACTGCTGTCCGGTTCACGTTCGGGGCATCAGTGACGCGCGACGAGCTCGCACGGACGGCACGCGCGGTGTCGGATTCCGTCGCCGTCCTCGCCGGTCGACGCGCCTGAGGGGATGTGGCAGCGAGACGCTTGCCGCCGTCATCCCGCGGGAGTAGCGTGAGGGCATGAACAGGGCGAAGAGGCCGGTTCAGACACCGGCCCCAGGGGCTGACGGCGAGTACGAGCTCCGCGTCGAGGAGCGGATCGCGCCCGAGCTGGTGAGTCTTCGCGCGTGGCTGCCGGCGGCGATGCCGACCGACGGGCAGCCATACGCCCGCACCCGCCTGCAGCGGCACGCACCACCCGCTCCCGCGCGACGGACGTACCCTTTCGGCATCGATGTGCGGTCGTCGGAGCTGTGACATCCTCGTGATCGCGGGTGGTCCGGCTCCGTCGCGACTCCGGAGATGCACCGAGAGGAAGGCCGCCTGTCGGTCGGGGTCTTGCCGGGCCAGTCCCGTCGGCCTAGCGTGGGGCCATGAAC
>Ga0164243_10011787_pt1 | contig 12443 bp, 11 predicted proteins | sample OricompcompostOP_FD_108781 | JGI IMG/M metagenome (GOLD analysis project Ga0164243, IMG submission 108781) | Organic Plus compost microbial communities from Emeryville, California, USA - Original compost - Organic plus compost (OP) | ecosystem: Engineered > Solid waste > Mixed feedstock >...
CGTCCGAACCGAAGAGGTAAAGGGCCCCCCCCTGGACCGCCAGCGCCGTTAGGCCCAGGAACACCCAGATCGGCCAGAACAGCCGCGCTTCCTTCCACCACAACCGAGCGATCATCGGCGTCGGACTCCCCTCACGGACCCGGTACGTACGTACGGGACGGGTGTAGACGAACGGCCTCGGCTTACGTCGACTTTCCGGCGGCGGCCGGCCGCCGGGCGCGCCGGCACGGGCACGCCCTTCGGCCCCCCAAGTCGTCGCGGTTCAGGCCACGTGGATCGACGCGATCAGCCCGGGCCGCTCCGGCCGCCGGCCGCGCATGTAGCCGATGTAGATGTCTTCGAGGCTCGGGGTTTCGATGCGGAGCGATTCGACCCCCGGCAGGGAGCGGACCGACTCGCAGGCCGCGCGGTCGCGGGCGTGGACCAGCCAGACGGCCTGGCGCGGGGCGTCGTCGGCGTCGATCAGTTCGAGCGGCAGGTCGGCCGGCGGGGCCTCGGGGTGGCCGTGGCTGCCGAACGTCACCGACAGGGTGAACGTCCGCGCCCGCAGCTCGTCGAGCGGCTCGGCCAGGAGCAGCTTGCCGTGGTGTAGCAGCGCCACGTGGCTCGCCACCCGCTCGACCTCGCCGATCTGGTGGCTCGACAGCAGCACCGTCCGCCCGGCCCCGGCGAGGTCGACCATGCTCTCCAGGAAGTCCCGGCGCACCAGCACGTCGAGCCCCGAGGTCGGCTCGTCGAGGATCAACAGCGCCGGGTCGGACGCGACCGCCAGGGCCAGCGAAACCTTCGCCCTCATCCCCTTGGAGAGCGTCTTGATCTTCTGCTTCCTCGGCAGCCCGAACCCGTCGGTCAACTGCTGGTAGCGGCTCAGATAAGGGACGGTCTGGCCGTCCGCGTTCGGGTGGAACCCGGCGGCGAACCAGCCGATCTCGCCGACGGTCATCCAGTCGTACAGCGCCGGGACCTCGGGCACGTAGCCGACCCGCCGGCGGACCTGGAGCCCCTGCGTCGTGGGGTCGAGCCCGAGCACCTCGACCCGGCCGCCGTCGGGCGTGAGCATGCCGAGCAGGGTCTGGATCGTGGTCGTCTTGCCCGCCCCGTTCTCGCCGAGGAGTCCGAAGACCGACCCCACGGGGACCTCCAGCGAGAGGCCGGAAACGGCCGTCTGGTCGCCGAAGATTTTCGTCATGTGATCGACCCGGATCGCCACCGGAGATCGATTGAGAGTCGCCGCCGTCGTCATCGATCGCCCCCCATCCCGTCCGACCCCGCGGCCCGGCCGTTGTCCGCCGCGCCGCACCGCTCCCACTCCTCACGGAGGATGACTTCCACCTCGGCCCGCTCCATCCCGCTCCGCAGCGCCTCCTCAATGGCCCCCCGGATTCGCCCGCGCACGTGCCCCCGGCGCGCCTCGCGGCACCGCTCCGTCGCGCCGGAAGACACCTGAAGCCCCGTCCCCCGCACGGCCTCCAGCAGCCCCTCCGTCTGGAGGTCGCGGTACGCCCGCGCCACCGTGTTCGGGTTCACCACCAACTGCTTCGACAGCTCGCGCACCGACGGAACCAACTCCCCCGGGCGCACCACCCCCGCCGCGACCGCAAACTTCACCCGGTCCGCGATCCGGCTGTAAATCGGCCGGTCGTCGGCCTCGTCCAAGTCGAGAAGGATCATGGCAGGCCCCTACTGTGTTACGTCACTAGTACAGTATTCGCGGGACTCAGACAGGTGTCAATGGGCGAGTTCGTTTTTTTCTCCGTTGCGGGCGCCGGCGGGGGCATTCCTCATAGTCTCGTGTGTTCGGGATGGAACGATCTCGGCGCGGGCTTTGCTCTCGGGAGGACCGTCCCGGAACGGCGGACGGAGGTCTGAGCGTGAACGTTTTCCACTGCGGCCGTTGCGACCAGCTCGTCTTCTTTGAGAACACGTCGTGCGTGAAGTGCGGGAGCGCGCTGGCGTACCTGCCCGACCGGCGTGAAGTGGCCGCGCTGGAGCCCGAAGGCGACGGCCTTTGGCGGCCGGCCGGGGACGGCGAAGGCCCGGCGTACCGGCTCTGCACGAATTACGAAACGGAAAACGTTTGCAACTGGGCCGTCCCGGCCGGCGACACGAACCCGTACTGCCCGTCGTGCCGCCTGACGCGGGTCATCCCCGACCTGAGCGTGCCGGGCAACCGCGAGCGCTGGGCGCGGCTGGAGGCGGCGAAGCGCCGGATGCTGTCCACCCTCCTGACCCTGGGCTTCTCCTTCGTGAGCAAGGCCGACGACCCGTCGGGGGGCCTGGCGTTCGAATTCCTCGCCGACCCCGCGGCGGGCGCGCCCCCGATCCTGACGGGGCACGCCGACGGCGTAATCACCGTGAACGTGGCGGAGGCCGACGACGCCGAACGCGAGCGGCGGCGAACGGCTCTTAACGAGGAGTACCGGACTCTTTTAGGGCACTTCCGCCACGAGGTCGGCCATTATTATTGGGACCGCCTGGTGCGCGACACCCGGCACGTCGAGGGGTTCCGCCGCCTCTTCGGCGACGAGCGTGCCGACTACGCCGAGGCGCTCCGCCGCCACCACGCGGCCGGCGCGCCGGACGACTGGTCGAACTCGTTCGTCTCGGCCTACGCCAGTTCGCACCCCTGGGAAGACTGGGCCGAGACCTGGGCGCACTACCTGCACATCACCGACACCCTGGAAACCGCCGACTCGTCCGGCCTCTCGCTCCGGCCGAAACGCCCGGACGAGCCCGCCCTGAAGCCCGGCGCCCCCGTCGTCGGGCGGCAGGCCCCGTCGTTCGACCGGATCGTCGAGCGGTGGCTGCCGCTGACGTACGTCCTCAACAACCTGAACCGCGGGATGGGCCTCCCCGACGCCTACCCGTTCGTCCTTTCCCCGCCGGCGATCGAGAAGCTGCGGTTCGTGCACGAGGTCGTTAGCGAGGCAACGGGGCCGTCGCGCGACTGACCGGGCCGATCGGGCCCGGGGGACCCTACTTGCCTTGCGGGGCTGGGCGGGGTATTGAAAAACACGGCCGCGGACGGGACCCGGGCGGCCGGGGGTCCGGCCTCCTCGCGTGGGAACCCCGATGTCTGCCGACGGTCCGACGCCGCAACCTTCCGGCCCCGCGCGGTTCTGGCCGTGGGTGGTCCTCGTCGCCGCGTTCGCGTTCCACGCCGTGCAGGCGGTGCGGCTCTTCCCGTCGTGGGGGGCGCTGGTCGACGACGAGCGGCCCGTGGTCATGGCGGACCACGCGATCCACCTCTACCACGGGGCGATCGGCGCCCGCTTCGTGCGTGAACACGGGACGACCTGGGGTTATGACCCGTTCTTCATGGCGGGTTACCCCGAGACGCCGGTCTGGGATTCGAGCAGCAACCTGTCGATCGCCTTTCAATTCCTGGCGGGGGGGCGGTACAGCCCGAGGGCGTACAAGCTCGGCCTGTTCGTGTGCTCGCTCCTGGCGGTGGTGCTGCTGCCCGTCGGCGCGCGCGCCGCGGGGCTGAGCGCGGGTGAGTCGGCGGCCGCGGCGGCGCTCGGGACGGTCGTCTTCTGGGCCTGTTTCCCGGCCATGCTCTGGCGCACCGGCCTGTTCTCGTTCGTCACGGCGTCGGCGGCGCTGGGGGCCGTCCTCGGGGCCTTGCTGAGGTTCGACCGGCGGCCGACGTTCGGCCGTTGGGCGGCGTTAGCCGGATCGGGGGCCGCGCTGGTGTTCGCCCACGTCACGGCCCCGGTCATGCTCGTCGGCCCGGCGGTCGGCTACCTCGCGGCGACGGCCTGGCGGTGGCGGTCGCGCCGGGGGAGGCTCGGGGCGGTGGTTTTGGCGGTGGCGGTCGCGCTAGCGGCGAACCTCGTCTGGCTCGTCCCGCTGTTGCGGTTCCGCGGCATCCGCGCGCCGGCGGCGTATTTCATGACGACGAACTCGGCGCGGTTCCTTTGGGAGTTCATGCGGAACAACCCGCTCGACGGCCGCGTCGCCTTCGCGTTACTCGTCGTCGGTGTGGCGGGACTGGTCGCCTGGTGGCGGGAGGGGGCGCGGTGCCGCGCCGCGGTGTTCGGCGGCGCCGCGGCGGTGCTCCTGGCCCTCTGCTGGCTGGGGGGCCTCTGGTCCGTGACCCGCACGACCGAGCCGTTCCGGTTCCTGGCGACGCTCGACCTCGTGCTAACGGTCCCCGCCGGCTCGTTCCTCGTCCGGGCGGCGCAACGAACATCAAGGCTGGTCAGTGGCGGCGTTCGCGGGGGGGCGTTCGCGGGGGTTGTGGTCGCGCTGGTCCTCGGTGCGACCTGGTTCGCCTCGCCCGAGACGATCCCTTTGGTCTTGCAGATGGCGAACCAGTATCGCCCCCTCGTCGTCGGCCTGCGCCCCGAAGACGGGCAACTCGTCCGCATGCTCCGGGACGAGACCGACCTCTCGGCGCGCGTCCTGTTCGAAGACCAACTCCGGCTCCTCGAAATGACCGATCCGGAGAGCACCCACTGGACTCCGCTCCTGCCGCTCTTGCTCCAGCCGGAGGGGCGCGCGTTCATCGGGGGCCTTTACCACATGGCCTTCATCACCCACCACCGCGCCGCCTCGTTCGGCGACTACGCGCTCGGCGGCCGCCGGGTCGACGCCTGGCCCCCGAACGAGCTGAACGACTACTGCCGCCGGTACAACGTCGGCTGGGTCGTCTGCTGGTCGCCGCTGTCGCGGTTCTGGTTCGACATGCACCCGGACGCCCGCCACGTCGCCACCCTGCCGCGCCCGGCAACCCCCGGTCGCGAGGTGATGCCCAACGAGGCCCAGTGGCGCGCGATCGCCAAGCGGGCGGGGGTGGACGTGGCCAACCGCTACATGGCCGAGGGCGTCAACCACTACCGGGTCTACCGGGTCGATCGCCCGCACTCTTACTTTTTGGAAGGGAGCGGCCGGGTCGCGGCGTTCGACTACAACCGGGTCGAACTCGCCGACGTGACCCCTGACCCGCAGACCGGGTCCGTTGTGCTGAGCCTTCACTGGCTCGACACCTGGAAGTCCGACCCGCCCCTTCCCCTGACGCCCGTGAGCGTCCCGGGCGACCCCGTCCCGTTCGTCCGTCTCCAGACCACGCGGCCGTTGCCCCGGGTCGTCCTATCGAACGGGTACTGACCGCGCCCCCTCGGACGGGGAGGGGGCGCGGGCTTGAAGAACGGCGTTACTCTTCCTCACCCTCTTCGTCCAACTCCCCGTTCGCGGGGGGGGCGTAGGGGGCGACCACCGCGCGGTTGGCCAGGATCTTGGTGGTGATCTCATCGGCCAGCGCGGGGTTGTCGCGGAGGTACTGCTTGGCGTTCTCGCGGCCCTGGCCGAGCCGGAGGTCGCCGTAGTTGAACCACGAGCCCGACTTCTCGATGAGCTTGTCGGCCAGCGCGAGGTCCATCAGGTCCCCCTCGCGGGAGATGCCGCCGCTGTACATCATGTCGAACTCGCAGACGCGGAACGGCGGGGCGACCTTGTTCTTGACCACCTTGACCTTCACCCGTGACCCGGTGACCTCCTCGCCCTCCTTGACCGGCCCGATCCGGCGGACGTCGATCCGGCACGAGCTGTAGAACTTCAGCGCCCGGCCGCCCGGGGTGGTCTCGGGGCTGCCGAACATGACGCCGATCTTCTCGCGGATCTGGTTGATGAAGATCAAGACGCACTTCGACGCCGAGACCGGCTGCGTCAGCTTACGCAGGGCCTGGCTCATCAGCCGGGCCTGAACGCCGACCGAACTGTCGCCGATCTCCCCCTCGAACTCCGACTTCGGCACGAGGGCCGCGACCGAGTCGATCACGACGACGTCGACCGAGCCCGACTTGACCAGCATCTCGGCGATCTGGAGCGCCTCCTCGGCGTTGCCCGGCTGGCTGACCAGCAACGACTCGATGTTCACCCCGAGCTTCTTGCACCACGAGGGGTCGAGGGCGTGCTCCACGTCGATGAACGCGGCCACCCCGCCGGAACGCTGGGCGTTGGCCACGGCGTGCAGCGCCAGCGTCGTCTTGCCGCTCGACTCGGGCCCGAACAGTTCGACGATCCGGCCCCGCGGCAGACCCTTGCCCCCCAACGCCAGGTCGAGCGACAGCGCCCCCGTGGAGATCCCTTCGACCTCCAGGTGGCTCCCCTCCCCCATCTTCATGATCGCGCCGGCGCCGAACGTCTTCTCGATCTGGCTGATCGTGTTGTTCAGCGCCTTCTGTTCGGCCGACAACGCCGCCGGCTTGACCTGCTCCGACCCCTGTCGCTTGGCCACGGCGACCTCCCTCGACTGGCTTTTTTGGGTTCTGTACGAAAGCACACTAGTCTATCGCGCGGTTCGACCCGAAGTCAAGGCGGCGCACCCGGTTTCCGGGCCGCCAGCGGGGCCCGTCCGAGCGGCGCGTAGGCGGCCCCGTCGGGGGTCTGGGTCGAGGCGAACGTCACGGCCTCGGTTACGGGGAACGGGCCGGCGTGCCAGGTCTTGTAGCGGTTGAGGGCCTGCGTCAGCGCGCGCTCGCCGGCGGGGTCGGCCCCCCGCCGGGGGAGGAACCGGCCGAGCGTGACGTGGGGGTGGAACGGCTTGCCGTCCGTCGGGTATTTCAACCGCGCGGCGGCCCCCGCCAGCGCCGACTGGAGCGCGCAGAGCGTGTCGAGCCCGGGGCCGGTGACGCCGGCCCACAGGACGCGCGGGCGGGCCGCGTTCGGGAAGACGCCCAGGCCTTCGAGTTTCAGTTCAAACTTGCCGAAGTTCGCGGCCTCGGCGGCGGCCGCGCGGCAGACGTCGGCGAGGTCGACGTGGTCGACGTCGCCGAGGAACGCGAGCGTGACGTGGAACGGCGGTATGACCGACAGCCGGACCCCGGGGAGTTCGCCGGAGAGCTGCTGCTGGAGCCGCCTGAGCCGCGCCGCCAGCGCCTCGGGGACGGAGACGGCGATGAACGTCCGGGTCGTGCTGGGCATGGGTCAGACTCGCCCCGAAGCGCCGGTGGATCGGGGCCCGGGGCGGGTCACGCGCCTCGGGCCAGGAGTGTTTCATACACTTCGACGTGCTTCTCGGCCAGGTTGCGCCACGAGAATCGCTCCGCGGCGCGGAGCCCGCCGGCGCGGAGGCGGTCGGCGAGTTGCGGGTCGGTGAGCACGCGGCGGACGGCGTCGGCCCAGGCGTCGGGGGTCCATTCGCGGACGAGCAGGCAGTTGTCCCCGTCGGCGATCGCGGTGAGGGCGGTCGGCGGGGGGGTCGTTACGGCCGGCAGGCCGCAGGCCCAGGCCGCGTGGAGGCTCGTCCGGCGCTCGGAGGCGCCGTCGGCGAACGGCAGGAGCATCAGTTCCGACTCGGCCAGGAGCGTCTGGAGCCTCGGGTCGCGGACGGAGAAGCCGCCGGTGAACTCCACGCCGACGCCGCCGACCCGCCGCTCCAGTTCGGCGTGGAGGGAGTTGCCCGCCGGGTCGAACGGCCCGACGATCCGCCAGAGGAGGTCGGGGAATTCGGCCCGGAGCCGCTTCAGGCCCTCGGCGACCGGTTCGAGGGACTTCAGGCCGTTGAGGAAGCCGAACGTCGCGACCGCCCCGGGCCGCCGCGCGGGCTGAACGGACGGGGGGAGTACGGTCGAGCCGCTCCACCAGGTCGCGTCGACCGCGCGGCCCGCTTCGCTCAGGCTCCGCTCGGCGTTCCGCGGGTCGTTGGCGATCACGAAGTCGGAGCGGCGGACGAGGTCCGTGGTGTGGACGACGCTCGGTAGCTCGACGTGGTACTCGTGCAGGGTCGTGACGAGCGGGGCGCCGACGGCCTTCGCGGCGTTGGCGATCCGGACGGCGGCGTCGGTTTCGAAATACGAGTGGGTCTGGTCCTGGACGTGGACGAGGCTCGGCCTCAGCGCGCGGACCGCGCCGGCCGCCGCCGCCCGCCCCGAGCGGCCCCAGCCGTAGCAGGGGCGGACCAGGTGGATCCCCCCGTGGCGGACCACCGGCGCGTGGAACCAGCGGGGGCGCCGGCAGAGCCAGGCCCAGCGCCAGTCCGGCCGCAGCCGGACCAGTTCCGCCGTTAACCGGTCGGTGCAGTCGCCCACCCCGTCCATCATCGGCGGGGCTGCGCCGCTGACCATCAACACCAGCGGACGCGCCTTCAACCCCGGTCCCTCCAAGGGGTTTGGTCTCTCACAAGGGGGCCGACGACCGGTCGCGCAAGGGACGCCTTCCGGTCGTCGGCCGCGGTGGGGGCGTCAGAAGCTCATCATGCCGCGGTAGGTGGCGAGCCGGCGGTCGATCTCGTCGCGCTGGGTGCGCTGGAAGCGGCGGAGGCTGAAGTCTTCGACGTTCAGGCTCGCGACGACCGTGCCGTAGGCGAGGGCGGTCTTGAGGGAGGCCAGGTCGGTCTTGCCGACGGAGGTCAGGTAGCCCATAAAGCCGCCGGCGAAGCTGTCGCCCGCGCCGGTCGGGTCGACGACGTCGGCGACGGGGAAGGCGGGCATGACGAACGTCTCTTCGCGGCTGAGGAAGAGGGCCCCGTGCTCGCCCTTCTTGATGATGACGAACCGCGGGCCGAGGTCGAGCACCTTCCAGCCGGCGCGGACGAGGTTGACCTCCTCGGTCAGCATCCGGGCCTCGCCGTCGTTGAGCACCAGGCCGTCGACCTCGCGCAGCAGGGCGTACAGCTCGTCGCGCTGGGTCTCGATCCAGAAGTTCATCGTGTCGGCCACGACGAATTGCCGCTTCTTGGCCTGCGAGAGCACCTTGCGCTGCATGCTCGGGCTGCCGTTGGCGAGGAAGACGAAGGGCGTTTCGGCGAACTTGGGCGAGAGGTCCGGGTCGAACGTGCCGAGCACGTTGAGGTGCACTTCCAGCGTCTCGGCCGTGTTCATGTCGCCCTGGTAGCGGCCCTTCCAGTGGAAGGTCCTGCCGCCCTTCTCGATCGACAGGCCGGAGGTGTCGATGTTGCGGGATTCGAGCATTTCCCGGTGGGCCTGCGGGAAGTCTTCGCCGACCACGCCGACGAGCCGGACGGGGGTGAAGTAACTGGCCGCGTACGAGAAGAACGTGGCCGAGCCGCCCAGCGCGTTCTCCACGACGCCGTGCGGGGTTTCGACCGAGTCCAGGGCCACCGAACCGACGACCAACAGCGGCATAGATTGATCTCCGTTGCCGAACCTTCGCGAAAAAAACGGGCGACGTCCTTGATGTCAGATCCCGGCTTCGAGCGCCGCCCAAAACCGCTGCCAGAGGTCATGCAGCGATCGGCCGATCGGCGTCGACGGCTCGGCCTCGTCCTGAAACCGGGTGACCGTGTTGGGTTTGATCTGGAGCACCAGCATCGACCCGTCTCTGGCCATCAGCGCGGGGTCGAAGCCGGGCATCTGGTAGCCGGTCATCCCGTTGCCGCGCTGGCGGAAGCTGAGTTGAAGGGTCTGGGGCCCCCGACCGGGCAGGAACAGGCGGACCCTGCCCCCCGGCTCGATCCGCGGCGACTCCGCCCGGTCCGCACCGCTCGACGCGACGAGCCCTTCGATCGGCTCCGGGCCCAGGTTCTCCACCTGAACGCACGCCTCGGGCCGTTTCGTCACCCTCAGCCCGACCTCGATCGCGATCGACCCCGCCAGCACCCCCAGCGCGATCAAAACCCCACGCGTTTTCCGGGTCATGGCCCCACCTCCGGATGAACCGCCGCGTCCGGCCCGTGGGGGCCATCATAGTCGACGCGCGGTTCCCGCCGGAAGGTCGTCGGGGACAATTGTCTGATATCTGGCTCATCCCCCGCCCCCCGCTTTCCGGAGGATCAACAGGATGTCGTACGCGGCGGGGCCGAAGTCGATCGCGAGGTCGGTGTCGAACAGGCGTTCGAACGCGAGGCAGACCGGGTGTGTGCCCCGCCCCTTGCGGTAGAACGGCCACCGGGCGATTTCCGAGAGGGGGGCGAGGAGCAGCCCGCCCCGGCGGACCGCCTCGACCTCCCAGCCCGGCCCGGCGAGGTCGAGCAGCTCCCTGCGGGTGAAGTGGTGGTGCCAGACGATCTCGTGCCCGGCGTTCCGGTAGCGGGCGTCGCGCGCCCCCGCGCCGACCAGCCGGGCGTACAGGCCGGGGAACCGGAACCGGAGGTTGTGCGGGTCGAGGAACGCGAACGCCCCGGCGTGGGGCGTCCGCAGGACGAGCCGCCCCCCGGGGCGCAGCACGCGCCGCATCTCGGCGAGCGAGGCCCGGCGGTCGTCCGCCGGGACGTGCTCCAGCACCTCGATGCACGTGACGCAGTCGAACCGGCCGTCGGCGAAGGGGAGCGCGGCGCTCCCGACCTGGTGAAGCTCGGCGTCGGGCAGGTTCGCCCTCGCGGCCTCCAGGGCGTCGGGGTTCACCTCGACCCCCGCCAGGCTGAGGCCGGGGAAACAGTCGCGGCAATGCCGGAGGAACCCCCCGACGTTACAACCGACGTCGAGCAGCGACCCCGCGCCCTCGGGGACCCAGCGGATCGGGTGCATCAGGTTCCGGCGCGCGTGCGCGGCCGGTCCGGCCCCCCCCGGCGCACGCCCGGCTTCCGGTTGCCGGCCCCCTGCGGTCGTCACGCCCCGGCCCCCGCGGCCAGCATCTCCAGCGTGGCCGCGATCCGGGCCCGGCACGACTCGCGGCCGAGGATCACGAGGCAGTCGTACAGGCCGGGGCCGACCCCCTGCCCCGTCGTCGCCACCCGGAGCGGGTTGACGACCTGCCCCATCGGGTGCCCGTGCGCCTCCGCGTAGTCGTGGACGGCCTTCTCCAGCGTGGGCAGGTCGTACGGCTCGGCCGACGCGAGGACCCCGTCGAGGCCGCGGAGCAGCGCCGGAACCCCTTCCTTGCGGAGGCGCTTCTTCACCGCGTCGGGGTCCCACGTCATCGTCTCGGTGAAGAAGTAGCGGCCGAGGGTCAGGATGTCGGAGAAGACTTTCAGACGGTCGCCGAGGGCGGCCACGACCGCCTCGATCCGCCGCCGGGTCTCGTCCGAGACGGGCCGGGTGACGAGCCCTTCCTTCTCCAGGTACGGCAGCACCCCCTCGACTTTCTTCTCCAGGGGGAGCGCCTTCATCCACTCGCCCTGGAGCCAGAAGAGCTTGTCCGGGTCGTGGCTGGCGGGCGAACTGTTGACCTTGTCGAGCGTGAACTTCTCCACGAGCTCGGCGCGGGTGAAGACCTCCTGCGACTCGTTGTAGCTCCACCCGAGCCGGGCCAGGTAGTTGAGCATGGCCTCGGGGAGGTAGCCCTTCTCGCGGTACTCGTGCAGGTAGACGTAGATGCCGAGCTTTTCGTAGTTCTCGCGCTTCGAGAGCTTCTTCTTCGACCCCGGCTCGGCCACGTACGGCAGGTGGGCGAACTCGGGGAGTTCGGCCCCGAGGGCTTCGAACAGGAGGACCTGCGAGAACGTGTTCGAGAGGTGCTCCTCGGCCCGGACGACGTGGGTGATCTTCATCGAGAGGTCGTCGACCACGCTCGCGAAGTTGTAGAGCGGCGTGCCGTCGGGGCGGACGATCACGAAGTCGCCGATCTCGTCGGTCTTCTGCTCGACGTCCCCCTTGATCCGGTCGCGGACCAGGACCGTCCGGCCGAGCGGGACCCGGAACCGGAGCGCGTAGGGCCGCCCCTCGGCTTCGAACCGGGCGAGGTCCTCGTCGGAGACGGGTTTGCCCCGGAACCGGTAGGCGCGCTTCGCGGCGTCGGCCGCCGCCTTCTCGGCGGCGCGCTCGGCCTCGGTGCTATAGTCGCGGTAGACATGCCCGGCCTCGATGAGCGTTTCGACCGCCTTGCGGTAGTGGTCGCCGCGCTGCGACTGGTAGTACGGCCCGTATGCGCCGCCGACCTCGGGCCCCTCGTCGAAGTCCATCCCCATCCAGCGGAAGCCGTCGAGGATCAGCCGGACGGCGTCCTCGACGTGCCGCTGCTGGTCGGTGTCGTCGATGCGGAGGACGAACTGGCCGCCGAAGTGCCGGGCGAGCAGCCAGTTAAAGAGGGCCGTTCGGACCCCGCCGATGTGCAGGAAGCCGGTCGGGCTGGGGGCGAACCGTGTGCGTACGCTCATGGGTCTCGGAACCGGGGCTGCGAACGAAACCGCTTACCGTCGAACGGATTGGGATCACGATAGGCGGTTTCATCCCGGCTGTCAACCGGGTCCCCGGTCCGCGGGTGGGTCGCCGCCCCGGGGGGTGGCGGCCTGGTCGGCCCCGGCCGGCGGTCCTTCGGCCGGCCGGGCCGTTATTCAGGCGGCAAGATTAGGCGAGTTTGGCGACGTCGACTTCGACGTCGCTGGGCGCGGCCGGCGCCCCCGCCGATTTCTGATACCCGAGCGCTTTGAGCACCTCTAGCACCTCGCTCCAGGTCGGGAACATGCGCCCGCTGCTCTGCTTGTAGTCCTGCATCGCCTGCATGAACTCGATCTCGGCCTGGGTGTACTCGCGTTCGCAGGTCGTCGGGTCGACGAAGCGCCGCCGTCCGCTCGCCTGGCGGGCGGAGGCCGCGCGGGTCGC
>Ga0164243_10011788_pt1 | contig 12443 bp, 13 predicted proteins | sample OricompcompostOP_FD_108781 | JGI IMG/M metagenome (GOLD analysis project Ga0164243, IMG submission 108781) | Organic Plus compost microbial communities from Emeryville, California, USA - Original compost - Organic plus compost (OP) | ecosystem: Engineered > Solid waste > Mixed feedstock >...
ACGGATCGCGATCAAAACGACCGCAACGATCGCGACGGTGAGCAGGATCTTGTTTCTGCGCAGCATGTGTAGCTCGCTACTGACGTAGCGGGAACGCGAGCCCTTTCGAAGCGGTTCCGCGCTCGCGAACGCCGCCCAGGCAGGCCGTGAACTCGGCGCCGAGCAGGAAAATCTGCGCCGTGTAATACAGCCAAAGCAGCATCGCGGCGAATGCCGCCGCGGCACCGAAGGCCGAAGGCTGCGTCGAGCGGCTCAAATACAACGCGACGACGAATCGGCCGAGATGAAACAGCAGCGCAGTCACCAATGCGCCCCACAGGATCGGATGCCACGGCAGCCGCCGCGCGGGCAGGTAGCGATAGATCAGGGCGATCAATCCAGTGATCAGCCCGATCGAGATCGCGAAATCGAGCGCCGCCGTCAGCACGACGAGCTCGGCGAAGCGCTTCGCAATCATGCCGCGCAAGGCGGTCAGCGCAGTCGAGATGCTGAGAGAAACGAGCAGCAGGAAGCCGACGGCGAGAATGACGCCGAACGACAGCAAGCGCGTCCGCAGCCAACCCCTGACTCCCGTCGGAGCGAGCGTGCTCGCGCCCCAGATCTGCTCCAGCGCCGCCTCCAATGCGGCGAATACTGTCGTCGCGCCGATGACGAGGCTGCCGATGCTGATCAGCGTGGCGATCCCGCCGCCCGTGGTTTGCGAGCTGTGCATCGCCTGCAGCAGGATTCGTGCGGTGGCCTGCCCGAACAGCGCAGTGAGCTGATCGCCGAGATAGCCGTACGCGACGTCGGCCTCGACGATCCAGCCGGCGATCGTCACGAGAATGATGAGGAGCGGCGCGAGCGAGAAGGCGCAATAGAACGCAAGCGCTGCGCCGGTCGTCGCGGAGTTGTGGGACGCCCAGTGAGTGACGGCACATTTCACCAGGGACCACGCTTCTTGAACTCGCTCGCTCGCCAACGGTGCTGCCTCCTCGCGTGCAGCGTAAACGTCGGCGATCGGCCGTCAGTTCGATCCGCGCCTGCGTAAGTGTTCGATCATCACTTCCGGTTTCGTGACGGTGTACGGGTCATCGTCGCTGCCGACGTCGTTGATGCCGGGCTCCTCGAAGAACAGCACGATCTTGCGATCCTCGACGACCATCGAATAGCGCCAGCTGCGATAACCGAAGCCGAGATGCTCCTTGTTCACGAGCATGCCCATGCGCCGCGTGAAGGCGGCGTTGCCGTCCGGCAAAAGTTTCAAATTGCGGATCGAGAGATGGTGCGCCCACTGAAACATCACGAAGGCGTCATTGACGCTGATGCAATACACCTCGTCGATTCCACAGCTGCGGATCGCGTCGTACTGGCGTTCATAGTCGGGGCATTGCGAGCCCGAGCATACCGGCGTGAACGCGCCGGGCAGCGAGAACACGGCGATGCGCTTGCCGGCGAAGATGTTCTCGCTCGACACGTCTTCCCATCGATACGGATTGTCGCCGCCGATGCTCTCGTCGCGAACACGGCATTTGAAGGTCACGTCGGGAATACTTCGGCCGATCATCAATGGACTCCTACGGCGATTGAACGAAGCGCTCATCCACAACGCACGAGCCCGCATGGCATGGCGCATGGCCGCGCTGAAAATTTTTCGCGGTGGACGCCGCGCGCGACGCGATCGTCATCCCGACGGACGTCCGGATCTCACTCGGCGCCCGTCTTCTGCTCGCGCAAAGGAACTTTGATCCTCGTCTCACATTGCTCTTGTCGCTGCAGCTCACGTAGACGCGGTCTACACGCGCAAGACGCGCGCTGGCGCTGAAGCAGATTTACGGCGTGCAGTCGCGCCGCTGGGACGAGAGGAAAACGAAATGAGAACTCGAAAGTGGCGTTGGCTGTTGGGGCTGTTTGCAATGAGCGTCGTGCCGCTGTCGCACGCCGATCCGCTGCCGCCGGAGGCGACCTACCGTCCGCTGCCCACGTTGCCGCTCGACGTCGTCCGTCGTAACGACGAAGGTGCGAAGCCGAGCGTGCAGCGCCGGCAACAGGCGTTGCTGATGCAGCGCTATGACATGGCGAATCGGCCGATCCCTGGTGTGATGATGTCGGGCGGCCGCAAGGCAGTGCAGGGCGGCGTACGCGTGAAGCTCACGCCGGGCACGACGTGGGACCAGCTCGCGCAGATGTCGCCGAATGAAATCCGTGAGCGCAATCTGCTGCCGCTCGGCTTCCTGCCGCTGCCGCATGTGAAGCAGCTCGCGGGCGGACAAGTGTTTCCGCAAAACCAGATCGATGAGATCGGCCGCGCCGAGGATCGCAACCTGCGCCGCTTCGATGTCGATTTCGATCTGCCCGATCACATGACGCCGGAGTTTCCGGCGCCGATCTTTCTGCAGTCGCGGCCGGAGCTCGGCGATGTCTCGGGCGGCAAGCTGCTCACGATTCGCAACTACTACGCGATGATGGTCGGCATCCTCACGCCGGTGCAGATGGAGGGCCTGCGGCTGCTGCTCACGCCGTTCCCGCAGGAGGAGTTCAATCAGACCGAGGATCGCAAGGTCGCGGAGCAGAGCGATGGGGTCGCGTGTCTCGACTGCCACGCGAACTTTCACACGAATGCGGCTTTTCACCTGACGCCTGATGTGCGGCCGCAGACCGCGCGCTTTCGTCTCGACACGACGAGCTTGCGCGGCATGTTCAATCAGCAGATTCACGGCTCGAAGCGCTCGCTGCGCTCGGTCGAGGACTTCACCGAGTTCGAGCAGCGCACGGCGTATTTCAACGGCGATCACGTGAGTGCGACGCGCAAGGGCGTGCATTTGCCGGACCGGCCGAATCAAGTCGCGATGATGGCGCAGATGCAGAACATGATCGATTTTCCGCCCGCGCCGAAGCTCGATCCGATGGGCCGGCTCGATCCGGCGAAGGCGACCCAGCAGGAGCTCGCGGGCGAGCAGGTGTTCATGGGCAAGGGGCGCTGCGCCGAATGCCACGTTCCGCAGACGCATTTCCTCGACAACAACATGCACGACTTGAAGCTCGAGCGCTTCTACAAGCCCGGGCAGGTGCACAACGACATGGCGACGCTGCCGGAAGGACCGATGAAGACGTTCACGCTGCGCGGGATCAAGGATTCGCCGCCGTACATGCACGACGGGCGGTTGATGACGCTCGCGGATACGGTGGAGTTCTTCAATCTCGTGCTGGGAGTGAAATTGACCCAGGAGGAGAAGGACTCGCTGGTCGCGTACATGTTGACGCTGTGACACCCCGCGTCGCGTCGTCCCGACGAAAGTCGGGACCGCAATCGGGTACGGTGCCGGATGAGATCCCGACTTGCGTCGGGATGACGAGAGGAGAAATTGCATGGTTCGCCCAATCTCGATGCTTCTGTTGCTCGTCGCCTCGCACGCATCGTTCGCGCAGATGACGGGTAACCCCGCGGGCTTGGCCCCCGACACGCCGGGCGTGGAAGGCGGCGGCCCGGCGCCCGATTACGCGAACAACCAGGACAAGCTGTTCGTGCGCCAGGCTGCGCTCGGCAATCGCGCCGAGGTCGATCTCGCGAAGCAAGCGGCGGGCAAGTCAGGCACGCAAGCCGTCAAGGATTTCGCCAATCGCATGCAGAAGGAGCACTCCACTTCGAGCGATCGTCTGATGAAGGCGGGCAAGGCGGCGAAGATGCAGATTCCGCGCGATCTCGATCCCGAGCATCAGCGCGTGCGGGATGAATTGGGCAAGCTTTCCGGCGCCGACTACGACAAGGCGTATCTCGCCGCGCAGATCCACGATCATCAAAAGACCGCGAATCTCTTGCTCTGGCATCTGAGCTACGGGCAGAACGCCGAGCTCATCCGCTACAGCTCGGACACGCTGCCCGTCGTGCTCGATCATCTCGAGCACGCGAAGCGCGAGTACGCAGCGTTGACGTCCGGGCCGACACGAGAATAGGACATCGCCGCGCGGCTGGAACACGCGCCAGCGAATCGCTGGCCATCATTCCGAGCCGGCTCGATATCGCGCCTGCAGCTCGCGCAGGCGCTGCGCATGAGCTTCTGCTTCTTTCGCTCGCGACTCGTGCAGGTCCGCGCGAACCTTCTGGTCACGGCCACGGCTCTGGTGCGCCATCGTGCGCGCGATGTTCGCGCGCTGCTCGAACTGTCGTATTGCCGCCCACAGCGTACGGTCCAACGCGGCATCCGAGCCCCTCTGCAAAGTTTCCAGTGCGTACGCGTGTCCGATGAGACAGCGAAACTCAGTACCGTCGCCCCGCTCCCACAGCGGCCCGCCGCACTCGGGACAGGACAAGCTCGTCGGCGGACCTGCGGTGAACTGATCGGTCGTGATGGCTTGCGTTCCGGTGGCGATGCGCGCCTCGGCGATCAGCTGCGCCGGTGGCGGCGGCACTTTCGGTGCGGGCGTGGCGATCAGCTCGCGCAACACCGACAAGAGCTCGTGCGGATTCACGACGCGATCGGCGCCGACGTTCGTGAGCGCGACATCGAGCATCGTCGAGTACGTCGTGCTCTCGGGATCCTGAACCAGCGTCACGCCGCCGCAGCGCTTGATCGCGTGCAGGCCGGAGGTGCCGTCGTCGAGCTCGCCGCTCAGAAGGACGCCGATGACGCGGCTCGTGTAAGTCACCGCCGCCGAGCGAAACAGTACGTCGATTGCCGGACGAAACTGGTTCTCGCGCGGCCCGCGCATCGATCGCACGCGGCCCTCGTCCACGATCAGATGACGATCAGGCTGCGCGATGTAGATATGACCGAGCTCGAGCGGAGCATCATCGGGCGCGAGGACAGGCAGGCTCGTCAGTGACGCAAGCAGGCTCGCAAGCCAATTCCCGCTCGTCGGGTGACGATGGATGACGGCCAGGAGCGCGGCGGGGAAGTCTGCCCCCAGATCTCGGACGAGCTGCGTGAAGGTCGAGAGCGACCCCGCCGAGCCGCCGAGGACGACAATGTTGCGATTCTCCACAGGCGGCCTGCGGCGACATGCCAGAGCGGCAAAGAACGAACGTGCGCTTGCCGGGAGAGTTCCGAGCGAGCGAGGTTTGTAAGCGTGTGAGAAGCGACGTCGTGAGTTACGGCGCTCGGGCCATCGGGTATCCTTTCGCATCCATTCGTGAGGAGCCTCGCTTGGTTCTCGGCGATCCACAAGAGACGTATGAGGGGCCGATCGTGATCGGTATCGGCGCTTCGGCGGGCGGCGTCGAAGCGCTGCGCGAGCTGTTTCAGGGCATGCCGGAGAAGCTTGGCGCAGCGATCGTCGTCGTGACGCATCTCGGCCCGCACCGTGAATCGCTGCTCGCCGAAGTCATTCAACGCGAAACCTCGCTCGAGGTCGTGACCGCCGAGGACGGTGCGCTGCTCGAGCCGGATCGCGTGTTCGTTCAACCTGCCGGCTCGGTGCTGCTCGTCGCGAATGGACGTCTGGTGTTGCAGCCCGTGCCTGCGGGCGAGCGCGAGCGCAATCCCATCGACGTGTTCTTCTCGTCGCTCGCGCACAGCGCGAAGGATCATGCGATCGGCATCGTGTTGTCCGGCGCCGGCTCGGACGGCACGTTGGGTCTGAAGAGCATCAAGGAGCAAGGCGGGCTCACGATCGCGCAGGGCCGCGACGGCACGATCCCGCAATACGAAGACATGCCCGCGAGCGCGATCGCAAGCGGCATCGTCGACATGGTCATCGCGAGCGATCAGATCGGTGCGAAGCTCGCGGCGTGCGTGCGCAGCTTCTCGTCCTTGCAGTCGATGGTCGACGAGAACGGCAGGCAGCGCCGCGGCGAGAGCGCCGCCGCCGCCATCAAGCAGATTTGCGAGACGCTGCGCCGGCGAGTCGGCCACGATTTCGAAGGCTACAAGGAAAAGACGTTCATGCGCCGCATTCAGCGGCGCATGCAGGTGCTGCAGGTGGCGACGCTGCCCGAGTACAGCGAGAAATTGCAGGCGCTGCCGGATGAAGCCAGTTTGTTGTTCCGCGACCTGTTGATCGGCGTGACCAGCTTCTTCCGCGATCAGGAAACCTTCGAGGCGCTGGAATCGATCGTCATTCCCAAGCTGTTCGAGAACGTGGGCGCGAGCGACATCGTGCGCGTGTGGGTGCCGGGATGTGCCACGGGAGAGGAGGCGTACTCGATCGCAATCCTGCTGCGGGAGCACATGGCCGGGCTCAAGGAGCTGCCCAAAGTGCAGGTTTTCGCGACGGACATCGACGAGGCGGCGCTCGCCGTCGCGCGCGCCGGGCGCTACCCGGCGAGCGTGCTCGAGGATCTGACGCCCGAGCGCCGGCGCCGTTTCTTTCGCGAGGAAGGCGCCTCGTACACCGTCGCGAAGGAGCTGCGCGACCTGTGCATCTTCTCGTCGCACAGCGTCATCCGGGATCCGCCCTTCTCGCGGATGGACTTCGTGTCGTGCCGCAATCTACTGATCTATTTCAACGCCGACTTGCAGGACAATGTCCTGCCGGTTTTTCACTATGCGTTGAAGCCAAACGGCTACCTGTTCCTCGGGCCTTCGGAAAATATTTCGCGACACGGCGATCTGTTCGTGAATGTCGATAAGAAGCACCGGATCTTTCAGCGCCGTTCGATCTCCAACGGGGGAATTCGCATGCCTAGTTGGGTGACGCGGGGGCGTGGCGGACCGGGACGGAAGTCCGCCCAGGAAGCGCTCATGCACAAAGATCAGTGGGTGCGCCAGCAGGTCGAGGCGCGAGTCATGGAGGTGTTTGCGCCCGCGCATATCGTCGTCGACTCGGAAGGCGACATCCTCTATTACTCGATGCGCACCGGAAAGTATCTCGAGCCGCAGATGGGCAGCCCGAGCCGCCAGCTGCTCTCGATGACTCGCCGCGGGTTGCGCCTGGAGCTGCGCTCGGCGCTGCGGGAGGCGGTCGAGAAGCGCCATCAAGTCGTGCGCGAGCGCATCGAGGTCGAGCTGGAGGACCGCGTCCAGCTGATCCGGCTCACGATCGATCCGATGCTCGATACCAGCCACGAACCGCTCTATCTCGTCGTGTTCACGGATCTCGGCCCGCCGGTGTCGCGCGAGGAAGCCGCCCAGCACAAGGCCGCGAGCGTTTCGGAGGACATCGCGCATCTCGAGCAGGAGCTGAAGGAAACGCGCGACCGGCTCCAGGCGACGATCGAAGAATACGAAACGGCGCTCGAGGAGCTGAAATCAGGCAACGAGGAGCTGGTGTCGGTCAACGAAGAGCTGCAGTCGACGAACGAAGAGCTCGAAACCTCGAAAGAGGAGCTGCAGTCCGTCAACGAGGAGCTGCACACCGTCAACCAGGAGCTTGGCGCCCGCGTCGATGAGCTGCATCGCGCCAACGCCGACATGCGCAACCTGTTCGAGAGCACGCAGATCGCGACCGTGTTCCTCGATCGCTTCATGATCATCCGCAGCTACACGCCGGCGGTCACCGCGATCTTCAATCTGATTCCGAGCGATCGCGGCCGGCCGATCACCGACATCGCGCACCAGCTCGAGGACGTGGATCTGCGCCGCGACATCCGCCAGGTCATCGACGAGCGCAAGCCGCTCGAGCGTCCGGTGCGATTGCGCAACGGCAAAGTGTTCCATCTGATGCGGATCCTGCCCTATCGCACCGCGGACGATGAAATCGACGGCGCGCTGATCACGTTCGTGAACGTCACGGCCGTCGTCGTCGCGGAGGAGCAGCAGCGGCTGCTCGTGGCGGAGCTGAATCATCGCGTGCGCAACATGCTCCAGGTCGTGATCGGCCTCGCGAATCAAACCCTGCACAAATCCAAGGACCTGCAGCAGTTCGAAAACGCGTTCTTCGGCCGCATGCAGGCGCTCGCGCGCGCCTATGAGCTGTTGTCCCGCGATGGCTGGCACAAGGTGCCGATCGCGGAGCTCCTGCGCATCCAGCTCACGCCGTTCATGTCGGAAGGCAGCCGGTACAGCATCGATGGCGAGCACCAGGTGCTCACCGCGAATGCCGCGCTGTCGCTGGGATTGGTGCTGTACGAGCTCGCGACCAACTCGACGAAGTACGGCGCGCTCTCACAGTCGACGGGCCAGGTAAAAGTGAAATGGTGGATCGAGACTCGCGCCGAAGGCGGGCGTGAGTTCATACTGCGGTGGAGCGAATCGGGAGGACCCCGAGTGAATCCGCCGACAAGGCATGGATTCGGCTCGGAGCTCGTGCAGCGGCAGCTGAAATACGAGCTCAATGGCACTGCGAGCATGGAGTTCGTGGAACACGGCTTGATCGTCACGCTGACGATTCCGGTGGAGGAAGCTTTGGAATCGGCCGACGTGCCCGGAGCGGAACAATGACGATTCAACAGGCGGCGCACACGGGCGCAGAGATCCTGCGCGGATTGAGCGTGCTCGTCGTCGAGGACAACGGCTTGTTGTGTTGCGTGCTCGAGGAAACGCTGCGCGATGCCGGTTGCGAGGTCATCGGGCCGTATGCGCGCTTGCCCGACGCGATGCAGGCGGCGAGCACCGTCGCGATCGACATCGCCCTGCTCGATATCAATATCCGCGGGCAACTCGTCTCGCCGCTTGCGGAGCGGCTGCAGGCGCGCGGCGTCCCATTCGTGCTCACCTCCGCGTATCAACCGAGCGATGTGCCGCGCTTGCTGCAGAATGCGGTGCAGCTTCGCAAACCGTACACGGACAACGATCTGCTCGAGCGCCTGGCCTCGGTCGTTGTCACTCCTCGACGGAACAACTGATTCCAATCGCGCTTTTCTGGTCCTGAGCAGACCAGAAAAGCGCACGCATGGATCGAGCAGCCAGGATCCTCATCGTGGAGGATCAGTACTTCGTCGCCGTCAAGAGCGAGATGACCCTGCAACGGGCCGGCTTCGAATGCGTCGGGCTGGTGAACGACGCAGGCGATGCGTTCGAGGTGGCGCGCGAGGCGCGTCCCGATCTGATCCTGATGGACATTCGCTTCGCGGGCAGCTCCGATGGCGTCAAAGCGGCCACCGCAATCTACCGTGAGCTCGGCATCCGCTGCATTTTCGCGAGCGGCCACGCCGACTCGCGCACCCGCCATGAAGCCCGTGACGCCCGCCCGCTCGGCTGGCTCGACAAACCCTATGGCTCGGCCGAGCTGGTCGCGGCGGTGACGCGCGGGCTTGCAGAGCTGGATCGCGAAGACCACGGGACGCACTGATTGGCACGGAACGATCTCGAGTCGGAGCTGAAATTTCACGAACGCGAGTGGCGCGTGCAGCGCTTCGGCTGGATCGGCTTGTGCGGTTTCATCCTCGCCGCGCTGCTCGGAGTGTTCGGCAACGGTCCGCTCAGCGAGCGCGTGGCGGGCGACCCGCGCATCGCGAGCGTGAAGTACGAGCGCTTCGTGCGTTACGGCTCCCAGACGCTCATCGAGCTCACCATGCGCAAGTCACAGCAGCACGATCCGGCGGTCGAGATCGATGCGCAGTACTTCCGCAAGTTCGAGATCACGAGCATCGTGCCGGCGCCGCGCAGCACCGAGATCCTGGGCGAGCGCTATCGGTTGAATTTCGCTGCTGACGCCGTGCCCGGGACGATCTCGATCCGCGTCACGCCACAGTCGTTCGGCCGCGCCCACGCGCGCGTCAGCATCGCCGATTCGAGCATCGAGCTCCGGCAATTCATTTATCCCTGAATTCTTCGGCCTCGCGTGTTCGGCCGGTTGTCTGGATGTCAGGAGGTTCGTATGGATTCCGTCATTCGCGCGACGGTCGTGTATGTCTTCGTCCTGCTCGTGCTGCGGCTCGCGGGCAAGCGCACGCTCGCGCAGATCACCTCGTTCGATTTCGTGCTCTTGCTCATCATCAGCGAGGCGACGCAGCAGGCGATGATCGGTGAGGACAATTCGATGATCAACGCCGGCATCGTCGTCACGACGCTCGTCGGACTGAACGTGCTGATGTCGCTCGTCAAGCAGCGCTCGAAATTCGTCGAGCGTCTGCTCGAGGACCTGCCGCTCGTCATCGTTGACGACGGCAAGCCCCTCAAGGAGCAGATGGACAAGGCCCGCGTGGATCTGGACGACGTGCTGGATGCCGCGCGCGAGTCGCACGGGCTCGAGCGTCTCAATCAGATCAAGCACGCGATCGTCGAGCGCAACGGCAAGATTTCGATCATCCCGAGACACTAGCGCGGGCAGCTCAGCGCGTGCCCCAGTTCTTGCGAATGATCGCGGCGAGGATCAACAGGAACGCGATGAGGCGCACGACGTAGATCGCAGGCCGGCCCTCGTTCGGCGCGTCGATGAACAGGAACGAGATGCGGTTGATGCCTTCGATCAAGAAAGCAGCGGCGAACGCGAGGAACAGCATGTCGCGCGTCTGCCGCCAGAACTTCCAGAAGAACGCCGCCGCGACCAGTGAGGCCGTGACGATGACGCCGAGCAGGAACCCTTCGATCATGGCTCACTCGCTTTCGAAGATCAGGCCGTACAGGAGCAGCAGCATCGCGGCGGCCGCCGTCGCGAGCCGCCACACGTAAATCGACTGGTCGGGGCCGAGCAGAATCAGATCGACGAACAACAATCCGTTCGAGGCGGTCAGGAGCGAAAAGCAGGCGCCGCTCCACAACAGGAGCGGCGTGCGCGCCTGCGCGTAAGCCCGCAGCAGCAGGACGGCGCAGAGCAGCGTCACCAAGGTTCCGAGCAGATAGACCAGGACAGCCATGTTCACTCTTTCTTGATCTGGAACGCGCGCGCGAACTCGCGGACGGACGAGGGGCCCTTCGAATGAATCAGCTTCGTCACCTGGACGAGCTGGCGCCGATACAGATCGGCGACTCGCGGCAGCATCGCGCCGCCTTCCCACGCAGGGTCATATGTATATGTATATGTGATCTCGGCCGGGGCGGCTTTGGCCAGCATCCCGTGGCGGGCAAGGTCTTCGAGGATGTTCCGTCCGATTGCGGCTGATACGTAGATGCGGCTCGCGAGCAGATCGGCCGTCCAGGTCGTCGACTGGTTTTGCCAGATCAACAACGCAGCCTCCAGATGCGGCACAGTCTCGAAGCGCTCGAGAATGAACTGCAATACCTGCTGATCCTCCGCCTGCTCCACCTCTTCTCTCACCCGCTGACTTGTAATTCTTGGACCGAAAAACCGGCCTTAACGCGCGACCCTGCGCAGAGTTCCACTACAACGGCCTGTCGTGAAAAATATTCCAAGAGGGGGCAATTTCCCACATTTCAGCCCTTGCCGCCCGCGCACCTTCTGCTATGGTCGCGCGACGCGACTATTCATGAAACATGCGGGCAACCCGCAAACGCAAGATACGTCCGCGCTTCGACTTAGAGATGAGATCGCTCGCCTCGCATGGGCCGAAAGCAGCGCGTTTGTCGTGTCGGGCGGCGCCCGATGGTCGCACCCGCATAGCCTTCTCGTTGGAGCTCGTCCATGGCCACTCAAGAACGCGCTGTACGCCGTGCCGCGCGGACCGATCGTAAAGCGAACGGCAGCAGCGCGGGCGACGATCTCGATTTGCGCAAACTGCTGCGTGCATTGCAAGCGGTACGCGACGGCGACTTCAGCGTGCGCCTGCCGAGCGACCGCACCGGCATCGCCGGGAAAGTGTCCGACACGTTCAACGAGATCGTCGCCTCGAACCAGCGCATGGCCCGCGAGATCGAGCGCGCCGGCCAGATGGTCGGCAAGGAAGGCAAGACGCGGCACCGCGTCACCGCCGATCGCCGCACCGGTGCCTGGGGCGAGATGGAGCGGTCGATCAACACGATGATCGACGACCTGCTGTGGCCGACGGCGGAAGTGACTCGCACGATCAGCGCCGTCGCGAAAGGCGATCTGTCGCAGACGATGCGCCTGGAGAACGATGGCCGGCCGCTCAAGGGCGAGTTCCTGCGCTCCGCCTCCATCGTCAACACGATGATCCAGCAGATGAGCGCGTTCACGTCGGAAGTGACGCGCGTCGCGCGCGAAGTCGGCACCGAAGGCAAGCTCGGCGGACAAGCGGTCGTGCCGGGCGCCGCCGGTACGTGGAAAGACCTCACGGACAACGTGAATTCGATGGCCGGCAACCTGACCGGCCAGGTCCGCAACATCGCCGAAGTCGCAACCGCCATCGCGAGCGGCGACCTGTCGCGCAAGATCACGGTGAACGTGCGCGGCGAAATCCTGCAGCTGAAGGAAGCGATCAACACGATGGTCGATCAGCTGCGCTCGTTCGCCTCGGAGGTGACGCGCGTCGCGCGCGAGGTCGGCACCGAAGGCAAGCTCGGCGGCCAGGCGATCGTGCCGGGCGTCGCGGGTACCTGGAAGGACCTGACCGATTCCGTGAACGCGATGGCGACGAACCTCACGGGCCAGGTGCGCAACATCGCCGAAGTGACGACGGCCGTGGCCCGCGGCGACCTGTCGCGCAAGATCACGGTGGACGTGAAGGGCGAAATTCTCGAGCTGAAGAACACGATCAACACGATGGTCGACCAGCTCAACTCCTTCGC
>Ga0164243_10011789_pt1 | contig 12443 bp, 12 predicted proteins | sample OricompcompostOP_FD_108781 | JGI IMG/M metagenome (GOLD analysis project Ga0164243, IMG submission 108781) | Organic Plus compost microbial communities from Emeryville, California, USA - Original compost - Organic plus compost (OP) | ecosystem: Engineered > Solid waste > Mixed feedstock >...
CGTGGTCGCGGCGGATGACGATCTCGGGGAAGCTCTTGTCGTCGCGCAGCAGCACGTTGAAGCGCGGCTTCAGCTGCTTGATCAGGTTGATCTCGAGCAGCAGGGCGTCGGTCTCGGTGCGGGTGGTGACGAACTCCATCGCCCGGGTGAGGTCGACCATGTGGGCGATGCGCTGGGTGTGGAAGCGGCCCTGCGCATACTGCAGCACGCGCTTCTTCAGGCTCCGCGCCTTGCCGACGTAGAGCACCTCGCCGGCCTCGCCCAGCATCCGGTAGACGCCTGGCGCGTCGGGCAGGCGTTTGACCTCGTCCTTGATCAGGGCGGCGCCTTTCAGCGGCGCGTCCGGGGCTTCGAGCATGGGCCTGATATAGGCCGGTTCGTCCGACGGGGCACGGGCCTCCGCGTCGCAACACGCCCGGGCTGCCGCACGTTAGAAGCATATCTTTAAGGAGAGTTCCTTGGCCGAGGACGCGCAGCAGCGAGCGGCGGATGTGGGCGCGCCCGATTTCGGGGCCGTCTTCCAGGCGCTCGCCAACCCGCACATGGTCCTCGACCGCGAGTTCCGCTACGTCGAGGTCAACCGGGCCTATTGCGAGACCACCGAACGGTCGCGGGAGGAGTTCCTCGGCCGCCACGTGTTCGACCTGCTGCCGAACGAAGGCCCCAGCGGCGCGAAGATGCTCGCTTCGCTGCAGCGCGTCCTGGAGACCGGCCAGCCGGACAGCATCCCGCTGCTCGCCTACCCCATCCCGTTGCCGAAGAGCCGCAGCGGCCGCTTCGAGATGCGGTTCTGGTCGACGGTCCAGACGCCGGTGCTGGGGCGGGACGGCCGCACCGAGTTCATCATCCAGAACGCCATCGACGTCACCAACCTGCAGAAGCTGAAGCAGCTGGCGTTCGGCGCGAGCGGCGTCCCCGACCCCGGCGAAGCGGTCATCTTCCAGCGCGCCAGCGAGGTCGAGGCCGCCAACGAGGCGCTGCAGAAGGAGACCGAGTGGCTGATCAGCCTCTTCCAGCAGGCCCCGGGCTTCATCTCGGCGCTCGCGGCCCCGGACCTGCGGATCGCGCTCGCCAACGACGCCACCCAGCAGCTGATCGGCCACCGGCAGATCGTCGGCCGGACCTTTGCGGAGGCCCTGCCGGAGCTGGCGGCGCAGGGCTACGCCGACCTCGCCTACCGCGTGTTGCAGACGCGCGAGCCCTACATCGGCAAGACGAGCAGCGCGCGCCTGCAGCGCACCCCCGGCGGGCCGCTGGAGGAGCGGTTCGTCGACTTCGTCTACCAGCCGATCTTCGATGCGGCGGGCGAGGCCTCGGGCGTCTTCGTCGCGGGCTTCGACGTCACCGACCGCGTGCAGGCCGAGGAGCAGCAGAAGCTGCTGGTGGACGAGCTGAACCACCGGGTGAAGAACACCCTGGCCACGGTGCAGGCCATCGCGGCGCAGACCCTGCGGACGACGCCCGAGCCGGCCGCCTTCGCCCAGGCCTTCGAGGCGCGTCTGATGGCGCTGTCGGCGACGCACGAGTTGCTCAACGCCGCCGACTGGCGAAGCGCCGCTCTGCGGGACGTGGTCGAGGTCGAACTGAACCCCTACGGCGGCGACCGCTTCTGCGCCGAGGGGCCGGACGTCGCCCTGGCGGCGACCGAGGCCCTGGCGCTCGGCCTGATCTTCCACGAGCTCGCCACCAACGCAGCCAAGTACGGCTCCCTCTCGCGCCCCGGCGGGCGCGTGACGGTCTGCTGGTCGCTGGACCGCAGCGACCCGGCGGCGAACTGCCTGGAGCTCGTCTGGCGGGAGACCGGCGGGCCGACGGTGGGGCCGCCGACCCGACGCGGTTATGGGACGCGCCTGATCGAGCGCAGCCTCGGCTCGTCGGCGACGAGCTCGCTGGAGTTCGCGCCCGAGGGCGTCGTCTGCCGGATCAGCCTTCGCCTGCTCGGCGCGCCGTCGGCTTGACGCGGGGCCTCAGACCCGGCCGGTCACCGGCACCAGGGCGCCGGTCACGGCGCTGGCCTGCTCGGAGGCGAGGAACAGGATCACCGAGGCCAGCTCTTCCGGCTTCACCCAGGTGGAGAAGTCGGCGTCCGGCATGTCGGCGCGATTGACCGCCGTGTCGATGATCGAGGGCAGCACGGCGTTGACCGTCACGCCGCTGGTCTTCAGCTCTTCGGCCAGCGCCTCGGTCAGCCTGTGCACGCCGGCCTTCGAGGCGGCGTAGGCGCCCATGCCGGTGGCGGCCTTCACCGCGCCGTTGGCGCCGATGTTGACGATCCGGCCGGACTTGCCGGCCTTCAGCGCAGCGATCGCGGCGCGGCTGATGTTGGCGGTGGTCTGGACGTTCATCTGGAACATCTTCGTCCAGGTCGCCGGATCGCCGCCCTCGAACAGCTCCCAGGCGAAGCCGCCGGCGACGTTGATCAGCGCGTCGAGGCCGCCGAAGCGCCCGGTGATCGCCTCCACCGCAGCCTTCGCCGCGGCCGGATCGGTCAGGTCGACGCCGCCCAGCACCAGCACGTCGTCGCCGGCCGGCAGGCCCGCCGGCGCGGTCGCCGCGAAGTCGATCAGCGCCAGCCGCGCGCGCTCGGCCGCCGCGGCCTTCGCCACGGCCGAACCCAACACGCCGAACGCGCCGGTGATCGCGTATACCCGTCCAGTCATCGCACCCTCTTCGTCTCGATCTATGGCGCCGCTCATGATCCCGCCGCGGCGGGAGCGCAAGAGGCGCCGCGCAGTCAGCTCGGCCGGCCGAACGCCTGGCTCAGGATGGCGGCGAGGCCGTCGGCGTCCACGGCGTCGAACGCCGCCGGGGTCTCGGAATCGACGTCGAACACCGCGATCAGCCGGCCGTCGGGGGCGAACACCGGCACGACGATCTCGCTCGCCGAGCGGCTGTCGCAGGCGATGTGGCCCGGGAAGGCGTGGACGTCGGCGACCACCTGGGTCTGGCGGCTCGCCGCCGCCGCGCCGCAGACGCCGCGGCCGAACGGGATCCGTAGGCAGCCGAGGGTGCCCTGGTAGGGGCCGACCACCAGCTCGTCCGGCTTGTCCGGATCGACGACGTAGAAGCCGGTCCAGAAGTAGTGCTCGAAGGTGGCCGCCAGCATGGCGGCGACGGTCGCCATCCGCGCCGTGCGGTTCGGCTCGCCGGCCAGCACCGCGGCGATCTCCTCGGCCACCTGGGCGTAGCGCTCGGCCTTTGAGCCGTTCAGGCGCTTGTCGTTGAAGGCTTCGGCCATGCCCGGGGGTTTAGCGGCAATTCGGCGAGGAGCGAAGCGGCCGGCCTCCTCCTTTTTCCACCGCTCGTCCCGGCCTTCGCCGGGACGAGCGGGGAAAATCAAAGCGCATTCTCCAAGGGCGCCTCTTCCGCCAACACCTCGGCGACGAAGGCGGTGACCGCCTTGGCGGCCGGCGAGCTGGCGCGACCTCGCCGCCGCACGACGCCGACCTCGCCCCGCCGGGCGGGCATGTCGGCGACGTCGAGCTGCGCCAACCTTCCGGCGGCGATGTCCTCCAGGACCATCTGCGGCGAGGTCATCCACACCGCCTGGCCGTCCAGCACCACCTGCCGCAGGATCTCGTAGTTGTCGCAGAACAAGGCCCCCGCCCGGACGAGCCCTTCCGTCGCGTGGAAGCCCTCCGCCTGCGCATGCGCCGAATGGGCGAGCGGATACTCGGCCACCTCCGCCAGCCGCAGGCCGCTGCGGCCGGCCAGCGGGTGATCCGCGCGGACGATCATCGCCAGGGTCACCGCACCGATCGGCTCGACGACGATCTCCGGCGTCCGCGCGACCTGCTCGGTGGCGCAGAACACCATCTCGATCTCGCCGTCGGCCAGTTCGCGCAGCAGCCCGTCGGCCGACTTCACCGAGCAGCGCATCTGCAGCTTCGGGCACACCGCCGTCATGTGCGCCGCCAGCTTGCGCAGCGCCAGGCTGGCGATCAGCGGTCCCATGCCGAGGGCCAGCTTGCCGGCTTCGCCGCGGGCGTAGAGGTGCAGGTTCTGGTCGAGCGTGCGGGCGTCGCGCAGCAGCGCTTCAGCGTCGGCCAGCACCAGGGCGCCCACGGCCGTCGGGGTCGCCCCGCCGCGCCCGCGCTCGAAGATCTTGAAGCCGAACCGCTGCTCCAGCCCGGCGACACTGCGGCTCAGCGCCGGCTGGGTGATCCGCAGCTCCTCCGCCGCGCGCGAAAAGCTGCCGCTGCGCGCGATCACCAGCAGATGGTTCAGCTTCGCGAGGTCTACTTCCATGCCTTCACATTATCGAAGGGTGATTTGATATGCATTAGACATCAGGCATGGGCCGCTTACCCTCGGCGCCGGGAGGACGCGAACCATGCAGCAGTATTTCTTGTGGGTGACGATCGGGACCCTGGTCCTGCTCGGCGCGGAGCTCGTCGCCGGACGCCACCGCGGCGTCTACCGCAAGAGCGACTTCCCGTTGCTCGCCGGCGCCTACCTCGGCCGCAAGCTGATGGCGCCGGTGGCCACCCTGCTGGTCGCCAGCGTCTACGGCGCGGTGCTGCCGGGGCAGTACAAGGACGCGCTGAAGGGAACGCCGCTCTGGATCGCCTACCCCGCAGTCCTGCTGGCGGTGGAGTTCTGCTTCTACTGGGTGCACCGCTGGGCGCACACCACCGCCACCGCCCGCGTGCCGGTGCTGTGGAAGATCCACCGCACCCACCACTCCGGCCAGCACATGAACACCAGCCTGCTCATCCGGCTGAACGTGTTCTGGTACTTCATCCTGCCGACCGGCTGGGTCACCGCCCTGGCGGTCTACCTGGGCCTCGGCCAGGCGGCGGCGTTCACCATCCTCACGCTGCAGGCCTGGAACGCGATCACCCACGCCAACTTCCGCTGGGACGACAGGATCCGCAGCCATCGCCGGTTCGGCCCGGCGTTCCGCGCGCTGGAGCACGTGTTCGTCTCGCCCGGCATGCACCACACCCACCACGGCTACGGCCGCGACGGCGCCGCCTACCGCAACTTCGGCATCGTGCTGGCGGTGTGGGACTGGGCCTTCGGCACCCTGCACATTCCGCAGGGGCGGCCCTCGCGGTACGGCCTGCCGGGCCACGACGCGCACTGGCTGGAGGAGCTGTTCTATCCCCTGGTGCGCATCAAGCCGAAGGCCCAGGTCCAGGCCCAAACCCAGGCGCAGACCTAGGCCGCGCGACGGCGGGCGATGCGCTGACGGACGACGGCCTCCAGTTCCTCGAGCATCGCCGCCATCGGCTCGACATGCCCCGGGCCCGCCTGCAGCAGCTTGGCGATGGCGCCGAAGTGCACTTCGATCACCTCCGGGTCGCAGTTCTCGTGGCCCCCCATCGCCTCGACGTACTCCATCAGCAGCAGGGCCGCGCGGCTGACGGCGAGGGCGCGGAGCTGGTGGGCGCGGAAGCTGGTGTGCTCCATCACCCGGCAGATCATCCTCAGCGCCTCGCGGTCGACGCCGCGGCGATGCGCGATCAGGCCGCGGAGGGCCTCGAGTTCGACGCCGATCGTCTGGCGGATCGCCGCCCGCTCGGCCTCGTCGACGATCTCCGCCGGGTCGGACTTGCGCCGCAGCGGCCCCGTATAGCTCAGCTCGATGCGCCGACGGCGGTCGGGGCCGATGTAGTCGCCGCCGACCACGAACGGCCGCGGCCGCATCAGCACCAACTGCACGCGCGACAGGATGCCCGCCGGGGTGAAGGGCTTGATGACGAACTCGTTGACGCCGCAGTTGCGGGCGTTCTCCACGTCCGCCGCGCTGCGCCGGCCGGTGACGACGATCACCGGCACCTGCGGATTGGGAATGCGCGGGTCGGGCCGGACCGCGGCCTTACGGATCGAGCGGATCAGCTCCAGCCCGTCCATCACCGGCATGCGCCAGTCGGTGAAGACGATGTGCGGGTCCCAGCGCCCGATCATCTCCCGGGCCTTGACCCCGTCCTTCGCCGTCTCGACCTCGCCGACGCCGCCGGCGCGCAGGACGTCGCAGATCAGCCGCTGGACGTTCACATTGTCGTCGACGACCAGCACCTTGAGGCTCCCGAGATCCTCGGGACGCATGCTGGCCTTCGGCAGGCTCCGGCTCATCTCTCTGGCGCGCCTTCCGCGTGAGGAGCCGCAAGCCTAGGCCGATCTGCTTGAGAAGCGGTTTATGCGCCGCGGGCGGACCACGCTGGGGCGCGATCCGCCGCGTTCGGCGTCCTCAGGTGAGGATCCAGGCGTTCGAGAACGACGCCTGGGTGACGCCGACCAGCGTGTAGGAATCGCCGGTGTTGTTGGTCACCACCGTGTCGCCGCCGACCTGGGCCACGGTGAAGGTCGCCCCCGGTTCGAGCTGGATGCGGTCGCCTTCCGCGCCGTTGAAGTCGGTGATGCGGTCCGCGCCGCCGGCGGCCAGCAGGTGGAAGACGTCGGCGCCGGAGCCGCCGGTCACGGTGTCGTTGCCCCGGTCCGGATAGAGGTGGTCGTCGCCGGCGCCGCCGCGCACGATGTCCTCGCCCTGGCCGCCGCGCACCGAGTCGTTGCCCGCCCCGCCGGTGACGGTGTCGTTGCCGAGGTTGCCGTTGATGATCACGTTGCCGGCGACGGCGCTGACCTGGTCGTTGCCCTGCCCGCCCAGCAGCCAGTCGTTGCCGCCGTCACCGCCGTTGATGGTGTCTTCGCCCTGGTTGCCGTTGATGTCGTCGTAGCCGGCGCCGCCGAAAATCGCGTCGCTGCCGGTGCCGCCGCGGATGTAGTTGGCGCCGGTCGATTCCGGCGCGCCGAGGGTGTCGTTGCCGTCGCCGCCGAGAATGGTGTTGTTGCCCAGGCTGCCGTCCAGCACGTCGCCGAACATGCCGCCGACGAGCGAGTCGTCGCCGTCGAAGCCGCCCAGCACGTTGCCGGCCACGTCCGAGGCGGTCAGGGTGTCGGGGCCGGCGAAGATCGTCTGCATGCCCAGCAGGTTCTGGCCGTTGATCGCCCAGGAATAGTAGGAGGTGACGGGGACCGAGAGGCCGGTGATGCTGCTCAGCGGCTGGCCGTTGACCGTCTGGAAGATGCCGTCGATGACGCCGCCGGTCGGGAAGGTCTGGCCGCCGTAGGTGAAGCCGGATCCGGTGTAGCTCACCGCGCGCCCGGCTCCGAGATCCAGCGTGAAGGTTGTTGCAGTGGCGTTCAGCACAGCGCCGCTGACCAGGTCGCTGATGTCGAATTGCGTCATGTCGAAGCCGACCGGCCCCGCGACAACCTGAGCCATGTTTCGAGCTCCTCCGGCTACAGATGTGGTCCCCAAACCTCAGATTGCGGCCCGCCGCGGCGGGCCGCCGTGTCATTTGAAACTGTGGCGTGCGGCTTCGCCGCAGAGAGCCTGGATTCGCCGCCGATTTTGTCGCTGGGCGATGCAACGGACGCGCCTTCACGGGGCGTCCGCCGCTCGGGCGCCGAACGGTTCAACCGGAGATTTGCACGAGCAGCGGCTGGAGCTGCGGCCACTCGAACTGCGCCCGCAGCCGCGCGTACTGCAGCCGGACCCAGGGCCGCTCCGCCGTGCGCGGCACGACGGCGCCGCAGATCGACGAGGCCGCCAGCAGCTGGGCGTCGGTCGTGTTGCGCATCAGCCGGGTGTTCGCCAGCCGCTCCACCACCCGCCAGTCGACGCCGGCCGGCTGGCGGGTCAGGTCGGCGATGTCCATCAGGTGCCGCAGGACGAACTTGCCCCGCCAGTAGCCGCCGTCCTCGAACTGGTCGTGCAGCACCAGGAAGACGATCTGCAGCGCCGGGCTCGGCGCCCGGGCGCGCACGCCGTCCCAGTTGACCGGAACGAACTGGTCGTCGAGCGCCATGGCGGCGCGCGCCTCGGCCTCGCGGCCCGGCGGCCGCCGGTGCAGGTCCACCACGCCGACGCAGTCCGGCCGGCCGAGATCCGCCGCGACGTACTTGCCCGGGTCCTCCCAGAACTTGTGCGCGACGTAGCCGCAAGCCTCCAGCGCGCGCTGAGCGGCGGGCGCCTGCTCGTCGCCGACCAGCAGGTCGAGGTCGGTCAGCATCCGGTCGTGCTCGGCCGGCCGGCCGAGCGCCGCCCAGTGCGCCGCCCCCTTCAGCAGCACCGGCTCCACGCCGATGGCGTTGAGCGCAGCGACCGCCTCGCGCAGCTGCTCGAACAGCCGGCGGTTGCGCTCGCGGTTCCGCAGCCAGACCTCGTGCAGGAAGATCCGCACCTCGGCGGGCAGCTGCGACACGGTCCCGGTCTGCAGCGCGGCGGAATAGATCTGCGGCGTGACCAGGGCCTCGTTGGCCAGGGCCATGACCGACATCCAGTCGATCCTCGGCGGCAGGTCGCCGGCGAGCAGGCGGGATAGCGTCTTAAGCCGCTTCAGCCTGGACACCGGCGATCCCCTCGATGGCCCGCACGGCCGGCTCCAGGTCGGAGTACTCGAGCCGCACGCAGACGGCGCGCTCGAGCGTGCCGGCGAGGTTTGCCAGCGCCTCGCCGGTCATCCGCCAGCGCCGCGCGCAGGCGCTGTGGATGATCGCGTCCAGGGCCTCGACCGGCGAGATCGGCTGGACGGCCGCGGGGGCGCCGGCCCGCCGCGCCAGGGTGACCACCAGCCCGAGCGGCCGCGGCGTCAGGCTGCGCGCCGGCGGCAGCAGATAGCGGGCCCGCTGGCCGTCGGTCCGCACCCATTCCGGCAGCCGGTCCAGAACCGGCCAGGCGGCGGAGAGCAGCGGCGCGCCGCCGCTCTTGACCGCGGCCGCGAACGGCACGCCGCGCGCCAGGCCGTCCGGATCGATGCGGACGATGTCGTCGCCGCCGTAGCTCCAGCCGGCGGCCGCCAGCGCCAGCGCCAGGGTCGTCTTGCCGGCGCCCGGCTCGGCGCTCAGCAGCAGGCTGCGATCGTTCTTCGACAGCAGGGCGCCGTGGGTCAGGAAGCCGTTCTCCACGGCGTCGACGTAGAGGTCGGTGAGGACCGCCTTGACGTTCGCGGCCAGCCCCTCCGGGCCGCAGGCGAGCACCAGCCGCCGCTCGAGATAGAACAGCAGCTGGCCGGCGTGCTCGACGATGGCCAGCCGGGCCCTCGCGCCCGCCCGTGCCGCCGGCGCGTGGAAATGGCCGAAGACCGGATCGAGGTCGCGGCCGTCGACGCCCAGCAGGTGCAGATCAAGTATCAGTTCGTCGATCGCCAGCGTGCGGTCGGCCGGGCGTCCGCTGGCGAGCAGCGCCTCGAGCGCCGTCGGCGCCACCAGCCCGGCCGCGGTCCACTGCAGCGCGGCGTCGGCGACGAACTGCGTCGCCTGCTTCAGCGGGAGGCCGAGGGCGGCGAGCGCCTGCGCCGCCGCAGAAACGGATCCGCTCGCCGCGAGGGCCAGCCAGATCCGCTCCGCCGTCTCGTTGAGTTCGAGGACCTGCTGATGGTCCTCGGAATAGAGCAGGCGCCGGCCGCCGAGCCGCAGGATCCGGACGCCGGGGATCGGCGCGTACGCCGCCCGCCGCCCGGCTCGCTCTGTCGACGTCACGGTGCGCGCCTAGTGCAGACCGTTGTTCCAGCTACCCCACCACTTGCCGGACCAGTTGCCCCACCAGCCGCCCCAGCGGCCATGACCGCCGCCGCCGCCGCCGCCGCCCACCGATGGGCTGGAGCCGAAGCCGCCCGAGCCGCCGGCGCCGCCGTCGCCGCCGCTCCAGCCGCCGGCCGGACGGCCGCCGGAACCACCCGTCCCGCCCGAACCGCCGCTAGTGTAGCCGCCGCCCACGCCCGACGCGGCGATCGCCGGTGACGACAGGCTGGTCGACAACAACATCGTCATCGCCGGCGGGGTCACGAGGGCGAACTTGCCGGCCGTGGTCAGAAATGCGCGGCGATCGACGGCGGCGCGGGCGCCCTCTTCTTGTTTTTCCATGCGTCACTCCTCTTTCCGCCTGAGCACAGCACTCGCTGCGCCGGCTTTCGGCTTGCCGGGTACGAAGTCATTCCTTCGCCTCACCAATACGCGCAGCCGGCACCGCTCGACCTGTCCGAAGTTAAACGGGACGCTAGAGTTCTCCTCGGGCGGAGAATAATAGTTCCCTCGCGCCATGAAATAACCCTAATAAGACCGTGATTTATAGCTTCACCGTAAGGCCGTTATGGTTAAGCTTACGCGTTCACAATTACGTGCTTCCGCTTCCCACCAATTCTCTCCCCGAAGACGCTGAGCTGTTGTCCGCTGCACCAGACGACGGGTTGCAGCTTCGCCGCACCCATTCTTCCCGCCGCCTGCGCGGAGACAGCTATGACCTCGAACCTTCCGAGCCACACCCAGCAGTTGACCTCCACCCTGTCCGGCGCGGGCGAGCTCGCGCTGGAGCTCGCCGAAGCCCCGACGCCTTCGCCCGGTCCGGACGAGGTGCTCATCCAGGTCGAGGCGGCGCCGGTGAACCCCTCCGATCTCGGCGTGCTCCTGGGGCCGGCCGATCCCGCCGCCGCCCGGCGCGAGCGCGCGCGGACGGTCATCCCGCTCCCGCCCGCGGCGCTGAAGGCGGCGGCCCGCCGGGTCGGGCGCACGCTGACGGTCGGCAACGAGGGCGCCGGCCTGGTCGTGGCCGCCGGGGAGAACGCCAAGGCCCTGCTCGGCCGTCGGGTGGCGGCGCTCGCCGGCGGCATGTACGCGCAGCATCGGCTCGTCCCCGCCGCCGAGGCGCTGGTCCTGCCCGAGGGAACGTCGGCCGCCGAGGGCGCTGCGGCCTTCGTCAATCCGCTGACCGTGCTGGCGATGATCGAGACCATGCGGCTGGAGGGGCACGCCGGCCTGGTCCACACCGCCGCCGCCTCGAACCTCGGCCAGATGCTGGTGAAGATCTGCGCCGAAGACCGGATCCCGCTGGTCAACATCGTGCGGCGGCCGGAGCAGGCCGCCTTGCTGCGGGACCTCGGCGCCCAGCACGTCTGCGACTCCAGCGCGCCCGGGTTCCAGGACGAGCTGCGCACTGCGCTCGCCGCGACCGGCGCGACCCTGGCCTTCGACGCCATCGGCGGCGGGCGGATCGCCAGCCAGATCCTCACCGCGATGGAGGCGGTGGCCGTCGAGCGGATGAGCGACTTCAGCGTCTACGGCTCAGACACGCCCAAGCGGGTCTACGTCTACGGCGTGCTCGACACCTCGCCGACGGAGCTGGCGCGCACCTTCGGCATGGCTTGGGACGTCGGCGGCTGGCTGATGCCGCACATCCTGCGCCGCGTCGGTCCGGCGCGCGCCGCCGAGATGCGCCAACGGGTGCTGGCGGGGCTCAAGACGACCTTCGCCAGCCGTTACAGCCGGGAGATCTCCCTGGCCGAGCTGCTGCAGCCGGAAGTGCTCGTCGCCAGCGCCCGCAAGGGCACCGGCGACAAGCTGCTGATCAATCCGACCCGGTAGGCCGCCGCCGTCGCCGCGCGGCGGCGCCGGGGATCACTTCAGGCCGATTTCGCCGAGCTGGCCGCGCAGCAGGTGCAGGATGGCGGAGAAGTCCTTGCCGCCCGCGCCGAGCCGCTCGAACAGGGCGTAGAGGCCTTCGGCCTGCGCCCCCATCGGCGTCGCCGCGCCGGCCTTGGCGGCGGCGTCCTGGGCGAGCTTCAGGTCCTTCAGCATCATGGCGGTGGCGAAGCCGCCCTCGTAGCCGCGGTTCGACGGCGCCGCCGGCACCGGTCCCGGCCACGGATAGTAGCTGGTCACGCTCCAGCACTGGCCCGACGACTTGGAGGCGATCTCGAAGAAGCGCTCGGGATCGAGGCCCAGCTTCTCGGCGAGGGCGATCGCCTCGCACACGCCGATCATCGAGACGCCGAGCACCATATTGTTGCAGATCTTCGCCGCCTGGCCGGCGCCGTGGTCGCCCGCCCGCATCGTCGCCCGCGACATCGGCTCGAGGATCTCCTCGATCGCCGGGAAGTCGGGCTCGTCGCAGCCGACCATGAAGGCCAGCGTGCCGGCGTCGGCCGCCGCGGTGCCGCCGGACACCGGCGCGTCGGCGAAGCGGAAGCCCGCCGCCTTCACCTCGGCGGCGACGGCGCGGGCGCTCTCGACGTCGATGGTCGAGCAGTCGACCATGATCGTCCCCGGCCGGGCGTTCGGCAGCACCTGCTCGCCGTAGACCTTGCGGACGTGCGGCCCGGCCGGAAGCATGGTGATCACCACGTCCGCCGCCGCGACCGCCTCCGCCGCCGAGGGCGCGGCCTTGCAGCCCGCCGCGACGGCCCGCTGCACGGCCGCCTCCGACAGGTCGAAGGCGAGAACCTCACGGCCGGCCTTGGCCTGGTTGGCGGCCATGCCGCCGCCCATGTTGCCGAGGCCGATGAAGGCGATGCGGGAGATGGACATGGTGATCGCCCCTCAGTTCATCGTCGGGATCACGAAGGCGGAGTCTTCGACCATGCCTTCCGGCCAGCGGGCGGTGACGGTCTTGACCTTGGTGTAGAAGCGCACGCCTTCCATGCCGTACTGGTTGGTGTCGC
>Ga0164243_10011791_pt1 | contig 12441 bp, 11 predicted proteins | sample OricompcompostOP_FD_108781 | JGI IMG/M metagenome (GOLD analysis project Ga0164243, IMG submission 108781) | Organic Plus compost microbial communities from Emeryville, California, USA - Original compost - Organic plus compost (OP) | ecosystem: Engineered > Solid waste > Mixed feedstock >...
AAGACTCAGGAACTCCCCGCCTCGACCGAGACCCCGGAAGGCCCTCCATAGAGATATCCTTAGAGATTTATTCTAATAGATCTTTATTCTATTAACTTAATCTCTTATATCTTATCTCTATAGAACTTAATCTCTTATATCTTATCTCTATAGGACTTAATCTCTTATATCTTATCTCTATAGAACTTAATCTCTTATATCTTATCTCTATAGAACTTAATCTCTTATGTCTTATCTCTATAGAACTTAATCTCTTAGATAGTCTCTTAATATACCTCTTATAAAGAGATATTATATATCAAAATCTCACTTTTGTCAATACCTTTTTTCATCTTTTTCTGTCCTCCTTAACCTCCCCCAGCCCCCTCCTAATGGTTCCAGAAGATTTTTTTAGAGATTCATCACTTTTCTCTTGACTTTCTACCTAGAATTTGGTATAATAGTGGTATAGAGGGGGAAGATCTTTCTAAATCTCCGTTCCCCGCAGTTACAAACCCCTAAAATATAGAAAAGGTTCTCTTCATGGCTTATTTGAAGCATGGGGACACTCCTCCTGTGAAAGGAAGGGGTGCCCGTTTGACGCCCCTGATGGAACGGTTTATCGAAGAGTTCCTGATCGACATGGTAGGATCAAAGGCCGTCATCAGGGCCGGATATAAAACAAAAAATCCTAACAGAATCGCCACCGAATTGATGCAACACCCTCTCGTCAAAGCCGAGATCGAGAAGAGAAAGGCCGAACGAAGAGAGAGAATGGGCCTCTCTGCCGACTACGTCCTGACGAAGCTCCAGAACATCGCCGAAGAGACAGAAAAAGAAAACCCTCAAGCCGCCCTCAGGGCTCTTGAACTCCTCGGTAAGCACCTAGGTCTCTACAAAGATCGTCAAGAGATCTCCGGCCCCGACGGCGGAGCCATCGAGATGGAGCAGAGGACGAAAGAAGACGTCCAGGACTTTACTTCTCGTCTACAACGTCTGTCTCAGACAGCCAATAGCGATAACGTCATCCATCTCAATCGAAAGGTAAACGGTGAATAGTGACTAACGGACAGTTGTCTCCCGCCGCGTATCTGGCGTCTCTCACCAAAGAAGAACAAGAAAAGTGGCTGTCCCAGCTTTCCGAAGAAGCCAAGGCAAGACTGAAATGGGACTGGAAGTTCTGGGCTCGGCCTAACCAACTCGAACCAGAAGGCGACTGGAACACTTGGCTTATCCTAGCGGGTCGTGGATTTGGTAAGACCCGTATCGGCTCTGAGACCATTCGTTCTTGGGTGTGTGGCGACACTCCTCTCTCTGGTGGTCGTTATTCACGAATCGCTCTCGTTGCAGAGACGGCGGCAGACGCCCGAGACGTCATGGTATTGGGTGAGTCCGGCCTCCTCGCGTGCCATCCCAAGGACTTCCGTCCTGAATGGTCCCCCACAAATCGTAAATTGACGTGGCCGAATGGTGCCCAGGCATGGGTGTATAACGCCACCGAGCCAGACCAGCTTCGAGGCCCTCAGCATGACGCCGCGTGGTGCGACGAGCTAGCGAAGTTCCGCTACATGCAGGAGACATGGGATCAGCTTCAATTCGGTCTTCGTCTTGGTGCCCATCCCCGTGTCATCGTCACTACCACCCCTCGCCCTCTCCCGCTTATCAAAAAGCTTGTTCAGGACCCTGATACCTATGTCACTCGTGGTTCCACCTTTGATAACGCAGGCAATCTTGCGAAGCCATTCCTAAAGCAGATCGAAGAACGATATGGCGGTACTCGGCTTGGACGTCAGGAACTCGAAGGCGAGATTCTTGGTGACATACCTGGGGCCCTTTGGTCTCGGGCAAGCATCGACGACAACCGAATGCGCGAAGCCCCTAAAGACCTTGAACGTGTTATTGTGGCCGTTGACCCCGCTGCCTCATCTGAGGAAGGTGCTGACGAGAATGGCATTGTTGTGGTCGGGATGGCAAGAGATCCAGACGGATATGCTCGGGGATACGTTCTCGAAGACGGAACTCTCCGAGGAAGTCCGGAAGAATGGGCTCGTCGTGCCGTAAACCTCTACCGGAAATGGTCGGCTGATAAAATCGTGGCTGAAAAGAACAACGGCGGCGAGATGGTTTCTACCGTCATTCGAACAATCGATCGATCTGTTCCTGTGAAACTAGTCCATGCCTCCCGTGGCAAGATCGTTCGTGCCGAACCTATCTCGGCTCTTTATGAACAAGGACGTGTCCACCACTGCGGGAGGTTCGATCATCTAGAAGACCAGATGTGTCTCTTCTCAGTCGATAACATCCGATCCTCAGCTACAGGCTCTCCCGACCGTGTAGACGCCCTAGTCTGGGGCCTGACGGAGGTTTTCGACAAAATCTCTGGACGAAGGATTTCACGGGATGCCGATCGGGACGATATCGTAATCGATAAGACGAAAGGCGACTGGGATTTCTCATCGTTTAACACAGACAACCCTAACGGATGGATGGCAAGGTAATGGCATATACTGACGGAGATTATCAGGAAGACGGTCCTCGCGGTAGGAAGCCTGAGCCAAAGAAAGACGGTACTCCACTAGACGTCTTACCAATCGAGGGCCAAGTAGACAAGAATTACGTACCAGAGGGTTTCGAATCTGTCGAGGCCTTCCTTAAAGACATGCGGGAAGAGTACGCCGCAGACGTAGAGTTTGACCGAATCAATCGAGAACAGGCACTAGACGACAAGAGATTTGCTGCCGGTGAGCAGTGGGACCCAATCGTCTTAGAGCAGAGAAAAGGCCTCCCGTGCCTAGTCATCAATAACATTCCTCAGTTTACTGCACAACTCGTTGGTGACTGGCGGGAAAGCCGCAGGTCGATTAAAGTCGTCCCGAGTAACGACGAAGACACAGACGTAGCCTCTATCCGAGGAGACCTCATCCGAGCAATCGAGATGCAGTCACGGGCGGATCGGGTGTACGACACCGCCTTCGAGAGCCTCGTTCAGTGTGGCGACGGCGATTTCCGTATCTCTGTCGAATACGCCAGAGACGACGTCTTCGATCAAGACATTTTTATCCGCCCTATTGAGGATTGTCTTTCTGTCGTGTGGGACCGATATTCCGTCGATCCTACCGGTCGTGATGCCCGACGTGTCTTTGTAGACGACCGAATCCCTAAGAAAGAGTTTGAAAAGAAGTGGCCTGGCGTATCGCCAGACACCATCAACAACAACGACCTCATTGATAAGGTATCAATGGTTGGTTGGGTTGATAACGACTCTTACCGCGTGACTGAATACTGGCGAATGATTGAGCGCCAGCGTCGGATGGGTCTTTTTGAGAACGGTAAGATTTTTGAAATCTCTCCGGAGAACTTCGAAGACCTGGTAGCCATGAACGGCGCTCTTGTAAAGACTCGACTTGCGTGGTGTACCTACGCACAGATGCACTTAGTTACCGGCTTTGCTATCCTAGCAGGCCCGTTCGAATACAGGCTAAATCGTCCGCCTATCATTCGTATGTCGGGCCGGGTCGTGAACATCGGGGGTCGTCGTGTCCGCTACGGCATCGTCCGATTCATGAAAGACCCTGTCCGCCTGAAAAATTTCTGGCGTTCGGTTGCTGCCGAGCAGCTTGGGTATGCACCAAAAGCCCAATGGATTGCGACGGCGTCGGCGGTAGAAGGGCGAGAAGAGAAAATCCGTAAGGCTCACCTCTCTCGTGATCCGCTTGTGATTGTCAACGACGAAGCCATTATCGGCCAGAATATCCAGCGCCTTGACCCTCCTGCCCCGCAGGCTGCGCTTCTGAATGAAGCCCAGGTCAATGCCCAGGACATGAAGGACGTAACTGGCATCCATGACGCCTCTCTAGGCATTCGCAGTAATGAGGTGTCTGGTCGTGCCATTCAGGCGCGTCAACGTGAAGGCGATATCGCTTCTCTGACTTTCTATGACAACGCCAACGCCTCCATTCTTGAGGCTGGAGACGTCATCAACCAGCTTATTCCGCAGATCTATGACGGCACCCGAGTAATCCGTGCCATCGGGGAAGACGAGAGCGTGAAGTTCCACAGGATTAATGATCCCATGGACCCTAACGCGATTGATCTATCTGTTGGTCAGTATGACGTAGCCCTGTCAACCGGGACGTCTTACTCTACCCGTCGTGTAGAGGCCGCCCAGGCTATGATGGACGCCATTCAAGTCTGGCCCAATCTCATGGCTGTCGCCGGCGATCTCGTCGCTAAAGCACAGGATTGGCCGGGCGCGGATAAGCTCGCCGAGCGTCTCCGTAAAACCATTCCTCCTCAGTTCCTCGATGAAGAAGAGGGAGGTGGTCCGGGTCTTGCCCCTGAGCAGATCCAGCAGATGCAGATGGAGCTTGAGGCTCTTGCGGCAGAGAATAAGCAGCTTAAGGCTGATAAGACTCTTGAGTTTAAGAAACTTGAGATCGATGCCTATAACGCAGAGACTCAGAGAATCCGTGCCCTATCTGACCACGAGGTTGATAACAACCAAATGGAGATGGACGCCATTAAGATGATTCTTGATGGTTCAAAAACCGTAGACGAGCATGACATGCGTCGTGAGGAATTTGAACGAAATCAAGAGACCAAACGCGAACAGATGAAGGCGAAGCAGGCAGAAAAGCCCTCTCCTACGTCTAAATCGTGACGTCCCTTATAGGGATGCCTTAAAAATTTAACTCGACTCCCCTCCCTACGAGAGCCTTCCGGGGAGGGGATGAAGTCGCAATCAAGAGAAGGCAAACGGAAAAGGACCGAAAACCTTATATATGAGTACAGAACAAACTTCCGTCGAACCTACTGACGACCTCGATCTTTTCTCTGCTGACTTTTTTGGCCAAAAGAAGGCAGAACCGGAACCGGCCAAACCGGAAGAAGACGACGGCAAAGAAGGAAGCGACGCCCATACTGACGATGGTACTCAACCTTCCGAGGATGACGATACCCTCGATGAAAACGAAGGCGAAGAGCAGGACAGCGATCCAGACGAGGACGACGAGTCTGATCCGGAACCTGACACTAAGCCTAAAAAGAAAAATCGTTTTCAGGAACGTATCGACGAGCTTACCGGAAAAGCCCGAGAAGCCGAGAGGCGCGAAGCAGCGCTTCGAGAGCAACTCGACGAAATCCTAAAGAAGCTCGAAAAGAACGAACCGGAACTTCCAACCAAACCAGTAGAAGTAGCAGGTCCGTCCCCTGACGATAAGAACGAGGACGGCACAGACAAGTACCCTCTTGGGGAGTTTGACCCTAACTTTATCCGAGATCTCACGAAGTTCACACTTGAAGAGGAACGACGTGCGTTAAAAGCTAAAGAAGCGGAAGAAATCCAGCAGCGTCAACTAGACGAGCAGAGGGCACAGCTTGAAACAAGCTGGCGTGAAAAGCTTGGTCACGCACAGGAGCGTTACCCTGATTTTCAGGAGAAGGGTTCTCAGCTTATTGAGTCCTTCCCTGATCTTAACCCGGCATACGGCGAATACTTGACAGCTACTATTATGGGTATGGATTACGGGCCGGACGTTCTTTACTACCTCGCCAACAATCAGACGAAGCAAAGAAGATCGTAGAGAGTGGTCCGACTAAAGCCACTATCGCTCTAGGTCGAATTGAGTCTAAGTTCTTGGAGGCAGAGGAGGAAAAGAAGAAAACCCGTACGAAAGTGTCTAAGGCCCCGACACCGCCGCCGACTAATAAAGGTCTGGCAGCGGCGCATATCGATATCCCTGATGACACCGACGACCTAGATGCCTTCACCAAGAAGTTGTTTCCGAAGTGAAGGAGTTAACTCATATGAAAGGATAGATTAAATGCCTAATGTGACTGTCGATCAGGCAAAACTAGTTCTTAATTCGTTTGCCGCTATCTTCCAGAATAACCTCGTATCAAAGGATCTCGTGACGTGGCGTAAGTTCGACAACGAGATGAACGACCGCAACGCCCTGACTGTCGTGGAGCAGGTCGGTCCCCGCTATACCGTGACCCGCACTACGAATGGCGTTGCTGATCTCTCGGCTGGTGTCCAAGTCACTGTCTTTGGTTCTGAGCAGTTCAAACTCCAAGACGTGTTCGGTTCGAGCATGGGCTGGGGCGACTTTGTGAAGATCCGCGATATCGGTGCGGCTCGTGAAAGCGAAGCCTTGAAGAATGCCGCCCTTAATCTCGCGGAAAAGATCGATGCCTATATCCTTGGCTTCGCAACCCTCGCCTCCAATAACTGGACGGGTACGGCTGGTGCCCAGGTGTCTGCATTCGACCACGTAGCTGCGGGTTACACCCGACTCAAGGAAGAAGGCGTCGAAGACGTAGACGTCCGAGCCGTCCTGACCTACGGCGATAAGCAGGCACTGGGTTCGGCAATCGTGTCCGATAACGCATCTCTGCCTGACCTCGGTTCTGGTGTTTATCGTCAGGGCTTTACTGGCTCGGTCGCAGGTATCCCGACTCTGTTTACCCAGCAGCTTCCGACCTTGACTACCGGCACTCGTACCAACGGTGCGGTTAACGGCGCTAATCAGGGCAAGAACTACAAGGACGTCGCCATCTCTCCGGCTCCGGGTCAGTATCTGACTCAGACCCTTGTAATTGACGGCCTTGGTGCTAACGCCACTATCAAGGACGGCGAGGTCTTCACTCTCGGTACTGGCGCAGGTACAGTGAATGCCTGGGACAACCGTCTCGGTGCTTCTCTGGGCCGTCCTCAGCAGTTCCGGGTCATCGGCGACACGACTGCGGATGGAACTGGCGCTGCCACCATCCGTATCTTCCCGGCGATTATCGTGCCGGGTTCAGGCACTGGCGGTGACGTAAACGTAAATACCGCTCATGCGACTGTCGATAAGGCTCCGGCTGATAACGCCGTCGTGACTTGGGTTGGCACTGCCTCGACTGATGTGAAGCCCCGGCTGCTCATCAACAAGTCGAGCATCATTGTTAATACCGCCGACCTCATCATGCCTGCAACCGGTACGGCACAGCGTAAGAGCCTTACTAAGGTTCCTCTGTCTGTCCGTATGTGGCAGGATTCGGTCTTCGCTACCGGCGAGCACCGTATCAGGTTTGACGTCGCACTTACCGCGAATACCAACGACCGGCGTCGTATCGTTCGTATCAACGGCGCTTAATTGAGCAAGGCCGGGGGATTTCTCTGAGGCGTCCCTCGGCCTTTTCTCTGTTCTAGGAGGAATAAAATGATTATCCAAGAACGGTATGATCCTGTTCCGGTAGCTGCCGACCAATCAATTACTTTTACATCTAATAACATCGGTGGTTTTCTAGCAAGTACGGCCGGTACAATCTCTATTGTCCAGCGGAAGGAGGACGGAACCGAAGTAACTCTTCTGTCGGATTTTCCTGTCCAGCCCGGTGTTTATTACCCTCTTCCCTTCTACCTAGGAGTCAACGGAGGGACGTTTACGGCAGCCGGAGGCGCGTCTGGTCTACTAGGAGTATAAAATGGTTGCCTCTCTCTTTGCTACTCAACAGCCTGCTTTCGTAGGAATCGCGCCTTCAAATATTTTTGCTCCTGTTGTTAGTGGCGACGGTCTCGTAGGAGGGCAACTTACGTGTGATCCAGGGGCTTGGGAAGGCATTCCCTCCCCTGAGTTTACTTATCAATGGAAAAGGAACGGTGTAGTCATTTCTGGTGCTACTGGTAGCACTTATACTACAGTAGAAGACGACGCCGCCCAACAGGTCTCCTGCACTGTGACAGCCACTAACTTTCGCGGCAGTGCCTCCAAAGACAGCAACTCTGTCACTATCGGGACTCAGCCAGTAAACACCGCCACCCCGGTTGTCACAGGCACGGCTATTATTGGACAGACCCTGACCTCTACGGACGGTACGTGGGAAGCCTATCCTGCTCCGACCTTTACTTACGAATGGCTCCGACAGGGTCTTCCTATTCAACAGGGAGGCTCAACTACGAATGAATATACCCTTCAAGACGCCGACGAGGGGAGTTCAATCCAGTGCCGAGTAACTGCGACGAATTTCTTCGGAAGCACGCCTGCCACCTCTAACGCAGTCGGACCCGTCACCAATCCCGCGTAAAGGACACATAAATGACGCTTGTCTCTCAAATTATTACTGATGCTTTTCGCCAGAGCAATCTCCTTGCTCTCGGTACTGAGCCGACTGATGCCCAAAAAGAAGAGGCTCTTCGATACCTTCAACGTATTGTGAAGTCTGTCTTCGGTAATGAGGCTGGCGATCCTTTTACAGTGTTTCCTATCGGAAAGCAGAATATCTCTAGACCGTCCGGGTATCCTTGGTGGAACACCGTCCCAGATAACGACTGGTTCGTTCCTAAGAATACGAGGGTTATGCTTAACCTCGATCAGTCGGTGCCTCTTTATCTCCACCCGGCTCCTGATGACGGATCTCGTTTCGCCCTTATTGATGTGGCGGGATCTCTTGCCGAGTACCCCGTGACTATCTATGGAAACGGCAACAGAATCGAAGGAATGGAGACACTCGGCCTAAACGAGAATTTCTACGACGCAGAGTGGTTCTACCGAGAAGACCTCGCTAACTGGATGAAGTACTCCCCGATTGAAATGGAAGATATCTTCCCGTTCCCCGAGGAGTTCGACGACTTCTTTATTACTATGTTGGCTATTCGATTTAATCCCTCCTACGGTGCGTCTCTGGATGGTCAATCCAAGATGATCTTTGACCGAGCTAAGTCTCAGCTTCGAGCACGGTACACTCAGGAGATTCCGACCAGATCAGAGCTTGCCCTTATTCGTCCTGCCAAGGTCGCAGCCGACCGAGATCAGTGGGGCAACACTTATTGGCTGTATCAGCCTAATAGCATGTTCGACAAAGGATGGCCTTGGTAAATGGTTAAAGTAAATTTCCGTACTAGCGATTTCCGGCGTCAAGTCGCTGGTGCCGGAGATCTTATTCTAAAGAACAGGTACTTCGAAGAAAACCCTTTTCTAACTGACGACGGCGCAGCACTCCTAGCCCGTCCTGGAATGAGGCGTCTTAAACATCTCGGCAGCGGTCCTATCCGGGGAATACACTCAGAGGCCGGAGCATTTAATGGAGATCTTTTTGTCGCATCCGGTGCAGAGATGTACAGGATGGATAGTAATTTAAACGCAACATCTATCTATACCAACCTCTACAACCCCGAAAAAGGGTTTGTAAACATGGCGATCACAGCCGCTATCGGAACCACTCCCGAGTACCTATTCTTTGCTGACGGCAGAAACCTTTACGTCTATGTCGAGAACGGGTATGCGAATGGGGCGTTGACCGGATCTATCGCGGATAACGATGTAATATGTATTGATACGATGTACTATCAGGTGACGTCTTCTCCTCTCGATGAAGGAAACCCTGCCGGTACTTCTTCAAATCCGTGGAGGGTTGCTCTAGGGACTGTCCCGACAGACGCCTTTGAGAATTTATATAACGCAGTGAATGGTACAGGGGTTCCGGGGACGGACTATTCTACAGATCTAGAGAAAAACCTATTCGTTAGAGCCACTAATTACTCCGCCAACCTCATGCACGTCCGTGCTGTAGAAGCTGGTGCGGTGGGTAACGCCATCGTTACTACAACTACTGGGACCGGAAATAGCTGGACTAACGGTGACAGGCTGACCGGAGGCGGAGAGCCCTATGTCCAACAGGTGTTCATGCCTGACGACGTAGGCGTGACTGACGTCGCGGTGGTTTCGTCCTTCGTAATCGTCATTCCTACTCAAACCGACGGATATCAAGGGAAGTTCTACTGGATTGATCCGGGTGAGATTTTCGTAGATCCTCTGAACTTTGCGACTGCCGAAAGTTCTCCTGACGGGGTCTATGGCGTAGAAGTCTTAGGGGATCAGTTCTGGCTTCCTGGGGAAAGTACTACCGAGGTCTGGTATCCAACCGGAGACGCCGAAACCCCTATGAGGCGACTCCAGGGTGTAGTCTTAGATAGGGGATCTTGGCAGAACACCGCCCAGGCTGTCCACGAGTCTATGGTTATCGTAGACGCAGACGGAGGAGTCTTTCTTGTGAGAGGAGGAACGCCTCAAAGAGTATCAACCCCTGACATTGAAGAAGAGATCAGAAACGCAATCTCGCTACAGCAGGGCTATCTATATTAAGGAGTCAAGAAATGTCGATTGTTCATGCTGATAACTTCTCGATCTATGGGACTAATACGTCTCTCTTGTTGAACGGCATCTATGCGTCTTGGAGCGGAAACCTCGCTATCTTGGCTGACCCAGACGGAATTAGCTCTGGGATGGTACTTCGTAGGCAGACGGCCCCGACTTCGAATGGAGCCATTCAGGGCTTACGGTATGTCTTACAGAATAGTTCAACTACTGTAGGCATTGCGACTAGGGTATGGCTCTCAAGCCTTCCTACTTTGGACACCTGTTACCCGATCTTAATGGTATTCCGAGACTCTTTGAACAACTGGATTGTATCGATCTCTGTGGACACCACCGGGAGATTTCGAATTATCAACCATGTTGCCGGGACGACGGAACGGACTGCTGCCCCGGCCATTACTGCCGATGGCTGGTATCATGTAGAAGTAAAAATGGTGACGTCGGCTCTGGAAGGTAGTGTCGAGATCAGGGTCGAAGGTCTCACCGTGTACGAAGACATAAACATGAACACGGGCGAAAATCCTGTGGCTCAGGTGTCTATCGGAGATTTTCAGAACGACTTCACTCACAGGTATAACGGTAACGTCTACTTCAAAGACTTCGTTGTCTGGGACAACTCGGGTACAGTAAATACCGACTTCTTAGGCTCCGTGATTGTTCATAACCTGTCTTTGACGTCTGACGTCGCATTGAATTGGACTCCGATTGTTGGGACGGATGGCTATACCATCTTGGATAATATTCCTCCTGACGACAACCAGTATATCTATGCCGAAGACGATCCGCTTCCGTCACCATATGTCGGGACACTTTCGGATCTCCCGGACGAAGTAACGAGTGTAAAGGCTTTGATTACCTTCGTAAGGGCGGCAAAGTCTGACGGCGGTGATGGGTCTCTCCAGTCAGGGTTGATCTCAGATCCGGACGGTACTCCTGCAACGGCTCTGGGGGCGGACAGACCAATCACTGTAGCCCAGACTTATTGGAGAGATGTGTTTGAAATCGATCCAAAGACTGGGGCTCCTTACCTCCCAGAGGCCGTAAACGACGTCCAGTTCCGGCTTAATCGTACTACATAAAAGGAGAAGTCATGGCTTTGACTCCTGAAATCAGAGCGCCACAGGCTGGCATCATAGCGGCAGTACGACAGGCCGCTAAGGAAGTCATGGCACCTCAAGCCGAGACAGTAGTCGTATATAACGTCCCTGCGGATAGGATAAATGTCACATTCGGTGGTGTTAACGCCGTATTTAGACAGCCTTCTCAACGACTCAAAGCAACCCAGGGCCGGGTTATCGCGGTATGTCGAGGCAGGATCGATAACGTAAAACTCCGAGCCTGGACTTTTACTTTAGACGGCCATGACTTCTACATTCTAAAACTAGGAACGAGCGGGAAGACACTAGTCTTTGATTTGTCTACAGGACAATGGTCGTCATGGACCTCCGGAGGCTCCAGTAACTGGAGAGTGAGTGTCGGAATGAACTGGAGATCAGCCGGAACAATCCCCAGCAACTACGGAAGTAATGTCGTAGTCGGAGATGACAGTTCTGGTGTTCTGTGGGTTCTTGATCCGGAGAGCGGAGTAGACGATTCTATCTTGACTGATAACAAGATTCCCTTCCCTAGAGTTGCTACAGGACAAGTCATCACGAGAGCCAGGTCTTTCCTTCCGGTTTATTCTGTATACCTGACGGCGTCTCTCGGGGAGCCTGCTCTTCCAGAAAATTCCGTGTCGTTAGAATACAGCGACGACCAAGGTAAGACGTATACTCTCGCGGACAAGCCTATCACAATCATCGAAGGGGATTATGCCCAAGAGATTACGTGGAGAAGTCTCGGGCAGATCCGAGCCCCTGGGCGTCTTTTCCGTATTACTGACAACGGATCTTTTGCTCGTATCGACGGGCTAAATATCAATGAGTAGGTAAAGAATGGCCGGAACTTTTCAACCATTAAGTAAGAACTTTAACATCGTTAATCCTGATGGAACTCCCACCGAGTATTTTATTCGGTGGGCTCAGGAAAAACAGATTGATATCGGGCAAGGAATTACGGCGGAACAGGCCCAGAAGATAGTCGAAGACTGGTCCTCTGAAAGACAGATTATAGCAGAGAACGGAGTAACCGGCGGTGGCCCTCTATCGTCTGACGTGACTCTTTCCGCTGACGTCCAAGCCATTCTAGATCAAATCTCTAACCAACACGGAAGCATCTTATTTAAGGGGGCTTCTGGATGGCAAACCCTTCCTCCAGGCACATCAGGACAGTTCTTGAAGACTAATGGGGCTTCTGCTGATCCGTCTTGGGCTAACGGAGGAGGCGG
>Ga0164243_10011792_pt1 | contig 12441 bp, 11 predicted proteins | sample OricompcompostOP_FD_108781 | JGI IMG/M metagenome (GOLD analysis project Ga0164243, IMG submission 108781) | Organic Plus compost microbial communities from Emeryville, California, USA - Original compost - Organic plus compost (OP) | ecosystem: Engineered > Solid waste > Mixed feedstock >...
AGCGTGGTCATCATCGGCGCGGGCAATGTCGGCCTGGCGGTGGCGCAATCGCTGGAGGCGCGGCCCGAACGGATCCGCGTCAAGCTGATCGAGCGCAGCCGCGCCCGCGCCGAGGACGCGGCCGATGCGCTGAACCGCACCATCGTGCTGAACGGCGACGGGCTTTCGGCCGAGTTGCTGGAAGAGGCGGCGGTGCCGCGCGCCGACGCGGTCCTGGCGATCACCGACGACGACAAGACCAATATCCTGGCCGCGGTGCGCGCCAAGCAGGCGGGCGCCAAGCTGGCCATCTCGCTGGTCAACGATCCGACGCTGATGTCGCTGATGGAGCCCCTGGACATCGACGCCTTCATCAATCCGCGCGCCAGCACCGTCTCGACCATCCTGCGCCATATCCGGCACGGGCGGGTGCGCGACATCTATTCCATCGGCGATGCCGAGGCCGAGGTGATCGAGGCGCAGGTGCTTTCGACCTCGCCCATCGCCGGGCGGGCGGTGCGCGACATCGACTTTCCCGAAGGGGCGCTGATCGGGGCGGTGCGCAAGGGCCAGCGGGTCGTCAAGCCGACCGGCGACCTGCGCATCGAAGAGGGCGACATCGTGGTGATCTTTGCCCTGGTCTCCGACATCCCCGAGGTCGAGCGCCTGCTTCAGGTCTCGATCGACTTCTTCTGAGGCCGGGATGAAGCTCATGCGCCGCCTGCCGCTGATCGTGATACTGGGGGGTATCGGCGCCCTGGCGATGCTGCTGCCGGGGCTTTACGCCCATGCGCTCGACCAGCACAAGATCGGCTCGATCTTCCTGGGTGCGGCGGGGCTTTTCGTGATCCTGGCGGCGGTGCTGGGCCTGGCCACCGCCGAAAGGCCGGAAGGGCCGCGGGCGCGCAGCGTGCTGTTGACCATGCTGGGCACGATGGTGCTGTTGCCGGCCATGCTGGCGGTGCCCTTTGCCCTGTCGCTGCCGGATACCGGCTTTTTCAACGCCTGGTGGGAGATGACCTCCTGCCTGACCACCACGGGCGCGTCGCTTTACGCAGCCGACCTGCTGCCGGCGCCGTTGCATCTGTGGCGGGCCACCGTCGGCTGGCTGGGCGGGCTGTTCATGCTGGTCGCGGCCATCGCGCTGCTGGCGCCGCTGCGGGTAGGGGGATTCGAGATCATGTCCTCGCCCTATGGGCGCAGCGAAAGGTTCGAGCGGCTGCCGCGCTCGGCCGATGCGCAGCGGGGGGCGCGCTATCTGTCCCATCCCGCCTTCCAGACCGAGCTGGCCGATCCGGTGCATCGGGTGATGCGGGCGGGGCGGGTGGTGCTGCCGCTCTATGCCGGGCTGACGCTGTTGATGTGGATGCTGCTGCTGATGCTGGGCGAGCCCGGCCTGGTGGCGCTGACCCGCGCCATGGGCACGCTGTCGACCAGCGGCATCAGCCCGGTCGACGGATCGGCCGGTCAGGCCAGCGGCATTGCCGGCGAGGTGGTGATCTTTCTGTTCCTGATCCCGGCGCTGTCTCGCCGTTTCTGGCCCGGCGGGGGCGAGCTGAAGGCCAGCGAAAGCTGGATCGAGGATCCCGAACTGCGCATGGCTGCCGGCGTGGTGCTGCTGGTTTCGGTCATGCTGTTCGCCCGGCATTTCGCCGGGGCCATCGGCGTTTCCCCGACCGGGGCCAAGGGGGTGCTGGATACGCTGGACAGCGCCGCCTCGGCCGCCTGGGGCGGGATCTTCAACGGGCTCAGCTATCTGACCACGACCGGCTGGAACTCGATCGAATGGCAGGGGGCGCGCAACTGGTCGGGCCTCAGTTCGCCGGGGCTGATGCTGGCGGGGCTGGCGATGATGGGCGGCGGCGTCGCCACCACCGCCGGAGGGGTCAAGCTGCTCCGGGTCTATGCGCTGGCGCGCCATTCCGAACGCGAGCTGGAACGGATCGTCCATCCCAGCTCGGTCGGGGGCGGCGGGCTGATGGCGCGGCGTCTGCGGCGCGAGGGGGCCTATCTGGCCTTCATCTTCTTCATGCTTTTTGCCAGTTCCGTCGCCGTGACGGTGATGCTGATTTCCCTGCAACGGATCGAATTCGATTCGGCCACCATCCTGTCGATCGCCGCGCTGACCAATACCGGCCCCCTTGCCGGCGCGATTCCGCTGACGCCGACCTTCCAGGGCTCGGCCGGCATGGCGGGGGCGCCATGGGCGGGCTGGGCGGGCCTGCCGGGCCTGACCAAGGCGGTCCTGGCCGGGGCCATGGTCGTCGGGCGGGTCGAGACGCTGGCGATCCTTGCGCTGCTTTCGCCCGAATATTGGCGGCGCTAGGCGGGATCACATGCTTGCAAGCCGCCGCACGCTCGCCTAAGTCTTGAAAACCAGCGATAAGAACAAGGTGCCTCGAATGGCCGGCGACAAACAGAACCTCCAGGACGCTTTTCTGAACCATGTGCGCAAGGGCAAGGTTCCGGTGACGATCTTTCTTATCAATGGCGTGAAGTTGCAGGGTGTCATCACCTGGTTCGACAATTTCTGCGTGCTTCTGCGCCGCGACGGGCAGTCGCAGCTGGTCTACAAGCACGCCATCTCGACCATCATGCCGGGGCAGCCGATCAGCCTTTACGACGGCGAGGACTGATTGGCCGAACCCACGGAAACCCGCGAACACCCGACCCGGGCCTATGTGATCCATCCCGACTTGGGCAATTCGCGCACCCGTCGCGCTCCCGACCTGGCCCTGGAAGAAGCGGTGGCGCTGGCCCATGCACTGCCCGCCATCGAGGTGGTCGGGGCAGAGGTGGCCAGATTGCGCAATCCCGATCCGGGCATGCTGTTTTCCAAGGGCAAGCGCCAGGAGATCGGCCGGAACCTGGCCGCCGCCGCCGGGGACGAGGGGGCCGAACTGGTGCTGATCGACGGGCCGGTCACGCCGGTCCAGCAGCGCAACCTGGAAAAGGAATGGGGCGTCAAGATCCTGGACCGGACCGGGCTGATCCTGGAAATCTTTGCCGACCGGGCCCAGACCCGCGAAGGCGTCTTGCAGGTGGAACTGGCGGCGCTGGCCTATCAGCGCACCCGGCTGGTCCGGGCCTGGACCCATCTGGAGCGCCAGCGCGGCGGGCTGGGCTTCGTCGGCGGCCCCGGCGAGACGCAGATCGAGGCCGACCGCCGCGCCATCGACGAACAGATGGTGCGCCTGCGCCGGCAATTGGAGCGGGTGGTCAAGACCCGCGAACTGCATCGCAAGGCCCGCGCCAAGGTGCCTTATCCGATCGTCGCGCTGGTCGGCTATACCAATGCCGGAAAGTCTACTCTTTTTAATCGCTTGACCGGGGCAGAGGTGCTGGCCCAGGACCAGCTTTTCGCGACGCTGGACCCGACGATGCGGCAGATGGTGCTGCCCGGCGGGCGGCGGGTGATCCTGTCCGATACGGTGGGCTTCATCAGCGACCTGCCGCATGAGCTGGTCGCCGCCTTCCGCGCCACGCTGGAAGAGGTGCTGGCCGCCGACCTGATCCTGCATGTGCGCGACATCAGCCATCCCGAGACCGAGGAACAGGCCGGCGACGTGGGCGAGATCCTCGATTCGCTGGGCGTCGAAGAGGATGTGCCGCTGATCGAGGTCTGGAACAAGATCGACGCGCTGTCGCCCGAGACCCGTGCGGCGCTGCAGCGCACCGATGCGCGGACCCGCGGGGTGCAGGCGATTTCGGCATTGTCGGGCGAAGGCATCGCCACCTTGCTGGAAGCGATCGAGTTGCGGCTGGCCGAGGCGCTGGACGAGCCGCGCCACGAGGAACAGCTGGTGCTGGCGCATTCGGACGGGCGCCGCCGGGCCTGGCTGCATCGCCAGGGCGTGGTGTCATCCGAAAAGCTGACCGAGGACGGCGTATGCCTGCAACTGCGCTGGACAGATCGTCAGAAGGCCGATTTCACCGCGCTATGACGACCACCGGCGGGACCGACAGGACGGGCGCGGAGATATGCCGATGTTCCTGATAATCCGAATTATGTAAACACAACACCATGCAAGACGCGCTGCCACGGCTGCGGGCCATACCAGCCCATGTCCGCCGCGACCGCCCGGTTCCGGCATACAGGGCTGCGGCGGATTATCCGGCCGGGGCACGAGGACTTTCTTTCCTGCGCCCCGCGTCATAATCTGCCAAGCGAATCCACGGCAATCCGCGCAATTGCCGCTACCAGGACAGCTACCGCAGAAGAAGGAGATCCCATGGCCGTTCGTCCTCCGGTTTGCGATTTCGGCGCCAGGGCGCCGGATTTCACGCTTCCAGATCCCGATGGCCGCATGTTCTCCCTTGGCGACATCACCGGGCCGCGCGGGACGCTGGTCATGTTCATCTGCAACCATTGCCCCTATGTCCAGGCCGTAATCGACCGCATCCAGCGCGACGCCGCCGAATTGCAGCGCCTGGGCCTGGGCGTTGTGGCGATCTCGGCCAATGATGTCGCCGAATATCCCCAGGACGGGCCCGGGCAGATGAAGGTCGAGGCCAGAAAGCACGGCTTCACCTTTCCCTATCTCTACGACGAAAGCCAGCAGGTCGCCCGCGCCTATGGCGCGGAATGCACACCGGATTTCTTCGGCTACAATGCCGCCGGCGAATTGCAGTATCGCGGCCGGCTGGACGCCTCGGGCCGCAATCCGGCGCCGCCGGATGCCCGGCGCGACCTGTTCGAGGCCATGGTGCAGATCGCCGAAACCGGGCAAGGCCCGCGCGAACAGGTGCCCTCGATGGGCTGCTCGATCAAGTGGAAGGCGTGAATGAACATCTGTCTCGCTCCCTGCCCCGTGGTTTTCGACCTTGACGGCACGCTGATCGACAGCGTTCCTGACATCCATGCCTGCGTGAACGCGGTGCTGAGCCTGCATGGCACGGCGCCGCTGACGATCGACCAGGTGCGCGGCTTCGTCGGCGGCGGCGTCGATTTGCTGTGGCGGCGCGTCATCGCCGCCGCCGGCCTGCCGGCCGAAGGGCATCGCGACCTCGTCGCCTCGTTCATGACCCGCTATCACGATGCCACCGGCCTGACCCGGCTTTATCCCAATGTCACCGAGGCGCTGGGGACCCTGGCCGATCGCGGCTATCCGCTGGGGCTTTGCACCAACAAGCCGCTGGGGCCGACGCGGGCGATCCTGGACCATTTCGGCATCGGCCAGCTTTTCGCGGCCGTGGTGGGCGGCGATTCCCTGCCGCAGCGCAAGCCCGATCCCGAACCGCTGCGTGCCACCTTTGCCGGGCTGGGCGCCGATCCGCAGCGGCCGCGCGGCATCTATGTCGGCGACAGCGAATTCGACGAGGAATGCGCCCGCAATACCGGCGTTCCCTTCCTGCTGTTCACGCGCGGCTATCGCAAGACCCCGGTCGAGCAGCTGGAGCATCGCGAAGCTTTCGACGATTTCGCGCGCCTGCCCCTGCTTGTCGAAGAGGCGGCCGCGCTCGGCTAGGTCCCGGGCTGCGGCGGCGCGCTTGACAGCGGCGCGAAACGGGACGATCCGTCCCTGATGCCGCCTTTCCGGCCCAACCGAAGCCCAGGGAGCTCCGCATGGACCTGCGACAACTGACCCCCGATCTTGCCGTTTCGGCCCAGATCCGCCCCGAAGACCTGCCCGCACTGGCCGAAGCCGGCTTTCGCATGCTGATCAACAACCGTCCCGACGACGAAACCGCACCGGGCGAGGATGACGAGGCGATGCGCGCGGCGGCCGAGGCGGCGGGGATGGAATATCGCTACAATCCCTTTACCCCGGGCCAGATCACGCCCGAGATGATCTCGGCCCAGGCCGAGGCGCTGGCCGCACCCGGCCCCAAGCTGGCCTATTGCCGCTCGGGCAACCGCTCGACCGTGCTTTGGGCCCTGGCGCGGGCCGGGCAGGAGCCGGTGGCCGATCTGATCGAGACCGCGGCACGGGCGGGATACGACCTGTCGGGCATCCGGCCCCTGCTCGAATCGCTGGCCCGGCGGAACGGCTGATCGGCGACGATCAGGAACCTTGGCCGCCGCGGCGGGTTTCCTCATGCGACAGATGCGGCAGCCCGCGACCGGACAGGTCCGGCCGCCCCGGCAGGCACAAGGAGGAATTGCCATGAATTCTATCATCTATCTCGTCGGCCTTGTGGTCGTGGTGCTGTTTATCCTGGGACTTCTGGGCCTGCGGTGACGTCACCTGCGATTGGCGCTGGCCTTTCGCGCCCCTCTGGGTTACCGGGGGCGCGAATTCTCACAAAGGCCCGCTTATGGACATCCGCAATATCGCGATCATCGCCCATGTCGACCATGGCAAGACCACGCTGGTCGATCAGCTTCTGAAGCAATCGGGCAGTTTCCGCGAAAACCAGGCCGTGGCCGAGCGCGCGATGGACAGCAACGACATCGAGCGCGAGCGCGGCATCACCATCCTGGCCAAGGCCACTTCGGTCGAATGGAAAGGCACCCGCATCAATATCGTGGACACGCCCGGCCATGCCGATTTCGGCGGCGAGGTCGAGCGCATCCTGAGCATGGTGGACGGGGTCTGCCTGCTGGTCGATGCCGCCGAAGGCCCGATGCCGCAGACCAAGTTCGTGACATCGAAGGCGCTGGCGCTGGGTCTGCGTCCCATCGTGGTGCTGAACAAGGTCGATAAGCCCGCGGCCGAGCCCGACAAGGCGCTGGACGAGGTGTTCGACCTGTTCGCCAATCTGGGCGCCAGCGACGAACAGCTTGATTTCCCGCATCTTTACGCCTCGGGTATCGGCGGCTGGGCCGACGAGACCCTGGACGGGCCGCGCAAGGACATGTCGGCGCTGTTCGACCTGGTGCTGCGCCATGTCGATCCGCCCAAGCAGATCGCCCGCCAGGACGAGCCCTTCCGGATGCTGGCGACGACGCTGGGCGCCGACCCGTTCATCGGCCGCATCCTGACCGGCCGGGTCGAGGCTGGCCGCGCCAAGGCCGGCGACACGATCAAGGCGCTGTCGCGCGACGGCGAGCGCATCGAGCAGTTCCGCATCTCGAAGGTGCTGGCCTTTCGCGGCCTGAACCAGCAACCCATAGACGAGGCGGTGGCGGGCGACATCGTCACCATCGCCGGCATGTCCAAGGCCACCGTGGCCGACACGCTCTGCGCGCCCGAGGTAGAGACCCCCCTGCCCGCCCAGCCCATCGACCCGCCGACGATCAGCGTCACCTTCGGCATCAATGACAGCCCGCTGGCCGGGCGCGACGGCAGCAAGGTGCAGTCGCGGGTGATCCGCGAGCGGCTGATGAAAGAGGCCGAATCGAATGTCGCCATCAAGGTCGAGGATACGCCCGGCGGCGACGCCTTCGTCGTCTCGGGCCGCGGCGAATTGCAGATGGGCGTGCTGATCGAGAACATGCGCCGCGAAGGGTTCGAGCTGTCGATCTCGCGCCCGCGCGTCATCTTCCGCGACGAGGACGGCCAGCGGCTGGAGCCGATCGAGGAAGTCATCATCGACGTGGATGACGACTATACCGGGGTGGTGATCGAAAAGCTGACCGGCGACCGCAAGGGCGAAATGGTGGACATGCGCCCGGCCGGGGTCGGCAAGACCCGCATCGTCGCCCATGTGCCCTCGCGCGGGCTGATCGGCTATCACGGCGAGTTCATGACCGACACCCGCGGCAACGGCGTGCTGAACCGCATCTTCCACGGCTGGGCCCCCTATAAGGGCGCGATCCAGGGCCGCCGCCAGGGCGTGCTGATTTCCATGGAGGACGGGGTTTCCGTCGCCTATGCGCTGTGGAACCTGGAAGAGCGCGGCAAGATGTTCATCGGCGCCCAGGAACAGGTCTATCAGGGCATGATCATCGGCGAGCACAGCCGCGACAACGACCTGGAAGTGAACCCGCTCAAGGGCAAGAAGCTGACCAACGTGCGCGCCTCGGGCACGGACGAGGCGGTGCGGCTGACGCCCCCGGTGCGGATGTCGCTGGAAGAGGCCATCGCCTATATCGACGATGACGAGCTGGTCGAGGTCACGCCAAAGAACATCCGCCTGCGCAAGCGTTACCTGGACCCGCATGAACGCAAGCGCCAGTCCCGCGCCGAGGGCTGAACTTATTTGCCAGGCACGGGGTTTACGGGCTTTCGCCCGATCAAATCTCTGATAGATTGAGCCATATGTTTCGGGAGCGGCTGATGGAAGGCCGGGGCACTATCTATCAGGGCTTGATCTTTGCCGCCCAGGAATACCTGGAGGATAAGGGTCATCTTCCCCAGGACCCTGCCGAGCTCGCCGCTCTTGCCCAGGTCGATGCCGGCGAAATCCGCGGCATGTTCGGTTCGGCCGAGGATCTTCGGGAAGGGCTGGTCTATCACGCCGTCACCCTGCTGAACGATGCGCTGCGCCAGGGGGTGATCGACGCGGGAACCGACGACCCGATCGCCCAGATGCATTCGATCGCGCATAGCTATCTGGGTTGGGCCGAGGCGAATCCGACCCTGTTCCGGCTGCTGGTCAACGGGCTTTGCGGTCCGATCAATCCCGACGGCACCCTGCACCGCTTTACCCGTTCGATGCGTGACCTTTATCACCGCAAGCTGAGCGAGGCGCAGCGGCTGGGCATCCTGTCCGCGGATACCGATATCGAATTGTCGACCATGATGCTGCATTGCCTGGTCAAGGGCGGCAACATGATGTTCCTGACCCGCAATACCGATCCCTGGTTCGACGGCGACCCGCGCCCGACCCGCGAACTGGCCGAGCAGATCTTTGCCGAATTCATGGCCAACCTGGTCCGGGCCAATGCACCCGCCGCCGACGGTTCGGGCTGACACGGGCTGACGACGGTGCGGGCCTGGCCGAGCGGGCAGGCGCGGGCGCAAGACCGCTGGTCGGGACCGGCAGGGCCGATCAGATCTGGCGTTCGGGCAGGTTCACCACCAGGCCGTCAAGCTCCGGCGTCACCTTGATCTGGCAGGTCAGGCGCGAGCGTTCCGGGTCGGGCTGCCAGGCAAAATCCAGCATGTCCTCTTCCATCGGGTCCTTGGGCGGCAGCCGGTCCACCCATTCCGGCGCCACATAGACGTGGCAGGTCGAACATGCGCAGGCGCCGCCGCAATCCGCGTCGATGCCGGGAACGCCGTTGTCGCGCGCGCCCTCCATCACCGTCATGCCGGGTTTGACGTCGATCTCGTGGACGGTGCCGTTATGCTCGATATAAGTGATCTTGGCCATGGTGCCTTCCTTGCGCTTCCCCTTGCAGATAGGTCATTGCGCCGCCAGAGAAAAGCCCCGCCCCGGCGCGACGGTTTCCCGCAGCCCGGCCCGGCGTTGCGCCGGCCGCGGCGGCTGGCAGGCGGGCTAGAAAAGCGTTTTCTGTCCCTTGGGGGCCTGCGGCCTGCGGGCCGGGCGGGCGGGCGGCGTATCGGGGCGCACGGCCAGGCGGCCGTCGTGGAACTCGATCTCGAAACGGGGAACCTGCGCGGCCTCGGAGACGCTGGTCAGCAGGCCCGCAGGCCCGTGGACGACGGCGAAACCCCGGCGCAGGGTCTCTTTGTAACCCAGCGTCTGGCGCAGCCGGTCCAGCCGCTCCAGCGCCTCGCGCCGCGGCGGCAGCAGCCGCAGGGCGGCAGCGGAAAGCCTGGCGGCCAAGCCCTCCAGCCTGCCGCGGTCGCGGGCGACCTGCCGCGCGGCATCGGCCAGCATCCGCGCCCGGGCGCGCTCCAGCCTGCCGCCCAGATCGTTCAGCCGCTCGCCCCGGCGCTGTTGCAGCCGCGCCAGGCAAAGCGGCAGGCGCTGCCCCTGCCCCGCCAGCGCCTCGCGCCGGTCGCGCAGCCTGGCCCGCAATGCCGACAGCGACAGCGGCAGGGCGTTCAGCCGGTCGCGGCGGGCGCGGACAAAGCCGCGCAGCGCCGGCTCCAGCCGCTCGGCGAACAGGTCGAAACGCTGCCGCGCCGGCGCGGTCAGCGCCTGCGGCCGGCCAAGCGCGCGGCCCAGGTCGGCCAGCCGCTGGCGCCGGCGCTGGTTGCCCCCCTGGGCTGCGCGCATCATCCGGGCCCGGATCTCGGCCAGGCGCGCGGCCAGTTCGGCGCGCACCGGCACCGCCATCTCGGCCGCGGCGGTGGGCGTCGGCGCCCGGCGGTCGGCGGCAAAGTCGATCAACGTGGTGTCGGTTTCATGCCCCACGGCCGAGATCAGCGGGATCGCGCTTTCGGCGGCGGCGCGGACCACGGCTTCCTCGTTGAAGCCCCACAGGTCTTCCAGGCTGCCGCCGCCGCGCGCAACGATGATCAGGTCGGGGCGCGGGATCGCCCCGACCTGGGGCAGCGCATTGAAGCCCTGGATCGCGGCCGTGACCTGCGGCGCGCAGCCCTCGCCCTGCACCGCCACCGGCCAGATCAGCACCCGCGTCGGAAAGCGGTCGCGCAGCCGGTGGAGGATGTCGCGGATCACCGCGCCCGAGGGCGAGGTGACGACGCCGATCACCCGCGGCAGATAGGGCAGCGGGCGCTTGCGCGATTCGTCAAACAGCCCCTCGGCCGCCAGCGCCTTGCGGCGCCTTTCCAGCATCACCATCAGCGCGCCGGCGCCGGCCGGCTCGATATCGTCCACGATCAGTTGGTATTTGGACTGGCCGGGAAAGGTGGTCAGCCGGCCGGTGGCGATCACCTCGACGCCTTCTTCGGGCCGGGTGGACAGCCGTGCCGCCTGGCCTTTCCAGGTCACCGCGGCAATGACGGCGCGATCGTCCTTGAGATCGAAATAGAGATGGCCCGAAGAGGGGCGCGAGACGCGGCCGATCTCGCCGCGCACGCGGACGCGGCCGAATTCGCCCTCGATCACCCGCTTTACCGCGCCCGAGATCTCGGACACGGTGAATTCGTGGATATTGCTGGGGGCGGCGTCCTCGAAAAGTTCCATGCCCCGGTTGTGGCGCGCGTCGCTGCCGGGATCAAGGGGCAGATGCTTGGGGTATTGATCCCGGAGAGGCCAGTTCCTAGAAGTCGCCAGACATTCGCAAGGGGGCCTTTTCGCATGAACATCCTGATCCTGGGCGGCGGCGGGCGCGAACATGCGCTGGCCTGGGCAATCCGGCAGAACCCGAAATGCGACCGGCTGTTCGTGGCGCCGGGCAATGCGGGCATGGAACCCCTGGCGCGGCTGGCGGATCTGGACATCCTGTGCGGCCCCGCCGTCATCGGCTTTTGCGAGGAAAACGCCATCGACCTGGTGGTGATCGGCCCCGAGGCGCCGCTGGCCGCCGGCGTCGCCGACGAATTGCGCGCGGCGGGCATCCTGGTCTTTGGCCCGTCCCGCGCGGCGGCGATGCTGGAGGCGTCGAAAGCCTTTACCAAGGAAGTCTGCGACGCCTGCGGCGCGCCCACCGCCGCTTGGGCGCGTTTCGACGCGGCCGAGCCGGCGCGGGCCTATATTCGCGAGAAAGGCGCGCCCATCGTCGTCAAGGCCGACGGGCTGGCCGCCGGCAAGGGCGTGACCGTCGCCATGACCGAGGCCGAGGCCATCGCCGCCATCGACGACGCCTTTGCCGGCGCCTTCGGCGCGGCCGGGGCCGAGGTGGTGATCGAGGAATTCATGGAGGGCGAGGAAGCCAGCTTCTTCGTGCTGTGCGACGGGGTGGACTGCCTGCCCATCGGCACCGCCCAGGACCACAAGCGCGTGGGCGAGGGCGATACCGGGCCGAATACCGGCGGCATGGGCGCCTATTCCCCGGCCCCGGTGCTGACCCAAGCGATCCAGGAGCAGGTGATGGCCGGGATCGTTCGGCCCACCATGGCCGAGATGGCGCGGCGCGGCACGCCCTTCCAGGGCGTGCTCTATGCCGGGCTGATGATCCGGGACGGCCGGGCGCGGCTGGTGGAATACAATGTCCGTTTCGGCGACCCGGAATGCCAGGTGCTGATGATGCGGCTGGGTGCGCAGGCGCTGGACCTGATCCTGGCCTGCGCCGAGGGCCGGCTGGCCGGGATGGCCGTCCATTGGGCCGACGACCATGCGCTGAGCGTGGTGCTGGCGGCCCGCGGCTATCCCGGCCCCCATGGCAAGGGCAGCCCGATCCGCGGACTCGATGCGCTGGCCGAGGATTCCTTTCGCATGGTCTTTCACGCCGGCACGGCGCGCCGGGACGGCGAGATCGTTGCCAATGGCGGCCGGGTGCTGGCCGCCACCGGGCGCGGCGCCACCCTGGCCGAGGCGCATGCCCGCGCCTATGCCCTGGCCGAGGCCATCGACTGGCCGGAGGGGTTCTTTCGCAGCGATATCGGCTGGCGCGCGCTTTGAACCGCCGCGGAGGCGGGCACCGGCGGATGGGTATTTGAAGAACGAAGAAGTCCAGCGGCGGCGCGGGATGGCATCGCCCCTGCCGGGGGCAGCGCCGGGAAAAGACCGGGCGGCTTGTTTTTTGCCTTTTCAATCCGCCGGCCGGGGTCTTATAGTTCGCGCCATGACTCGGATGCAGCAGATCATTGCCACGACCCC
>Ga0164243_10011794_pt1 | contig 12439 bp, 8 predicted proteins | sample OricompcompostOP_FD_108781 | JGI IMG/M metagenome (GOLD analysis project Ga0164243, IMG submission 108781) | Organic Plus compost microbial communities from Emeryville, California, USA - Original compost - Organic plus compost (OP) | ecosystem: Engineered > Solid waste > Mixed feedstock >...
ACCATCAATTCCAAACCAATTGACCGCATGGATGATGCAGCTGCTCCCTTTTCTTAAGAGCCCACGCCAATTCAGTAATCCGCGATGCGATGACTAGATGACAGGGAGAATGCTGTATTGATGTGACCGCATTCTGAACTTACTAGGCCAGTATGACTGTGCTGAGGCGGCTGCTTCGCCAGCAGCAGCGAAGACAGCTGCACTTCGGCAAGGCCGCTCTTGCTGTTCCAGAAACGCCTGCGGTCTTTGCCTTTCAGACCACCACAAAATTCCCGACGCAGCTCTCAGATGTATACGTATCTAACCGCGATTTTCCGCCTTATCTTCTGCCAGCTGTTATCGCCCCGACGGCGGCGTTGACTCATCCTTGTCCTCCTTGTCCTATCGATAATTTTGAGAGTTTGCTAGCCCCTCATCGCTCCAGGAACTACCCCACCACCACCAATTTACACTCCGCCACCGCTGCTCCTACTACACGAAATAATACTCTCGAGATTTCTGCCGCCGCGATATCTTCTCTTTCTTCTTTTTCCCACAACAACAACAGCAACAACATCCGAACGAACCCTACTCCCTCCTGTTTCCGAGCGCGACACCTTTCTTCTATCCTCCAGCGTAACCCCCGACTCTTCTCTACACGAAACTACTCGACTCTGCCGACCATGGCGGATAAGTGGACTGGCCAAAAGGTCCGCCAGACTTTCCACAATTTCTTTGCGGAGCGGGGCCATACTATCGGTATGTTGAAAGACCTTGTTCCTTTGTCTTGGGCTTGTGAAGGGAGTGGATATAAACCGCACAGCAAAGCATAGCGGCTTGCCTTGTCTGTTGTGTTCGAGAGCATGTCTCTAGACTGTCGTTTGCCCTAGTCACTGCGGTCGCAATGGCTTTCTTTGCTTCCTTGGCCTTGAGTCACCTCTCGCTTGCGTTTCCAGCCTTCCCAATCAGCTCTGCCAGTCGCACATTGCTCTGTTTCCATTCAATTGCTTGCCAATTCGTCTCGACCTAGCTAACGCTCGCCTCGCCTCCTGCAGTCCCCTCCTCCTCCGTCGTCCCTCACAATGACCCCACCCTTCTCTTCACCAATGCCGGCATGAACCAATTCAAGCCCATATTCCTCGGAACCGTTGGAAAGACGGATGATATGGCGAACCTGAAGCGTGCTGCCGATACCCAAAAGGTACTCCTCTCCAATGACAAGGGTCTGCAAATCGAGATTGCTAATATCCTCTCTTACTAGTGCATCCGTGCTGGAGGCAAACATAACGTCTGTCGATCCATATCTATGCGCCGCTGCCCTCGAATATAGACTGACTCTAACTAAAACAGGATCTTGACGATGTCGGCAAGGACAGCTATCACCATGTAGGTCACGATACGTCTGATAAGACCCGAGAGACGACCGCGAGCTAACAAGTACATTTAGACATTCTTCGAAATGTTGGGAAACTGGTCCTTTGGAGATTATTTCAAAAAGGAGGCCATCGAGATGGCTTGGGAGCTTCTGACCAAGGTGTACGGGCTGGATCCTGCGCGCCTCTACGTCACCTACTTCGAGGGCAGCGAGGCCCTGGGGCTTGAGCCTGATGTGGAGGCCAAGGAGCTGTGGAGATCTGTCGGCGTCCCCGAAGACCACATCCTTCCCGGAAATGTGAAGGACAACTTTTGGGAGATGGGCGACCAAGGCCCTTGCGGTCCCTGTAGTGAGATCCACTACGACAAGGTTGGCGGTGGTCGCAATGCATCGCACCTCGTCAACCAGGACGACCCTCTCGTGGTCGAGGTCTGGAACATCGTCTTCATCCAGTTCGATCGCCAACAGGACAAGAGCTTGAAGACCCTTCCCGCGAAGCATATCGACACCGGAATGGGTTTCGAACGTCTCGTTTCGGCCCTCCAAGACACCACCTCCAACTACGCCACCGACGTGTTCACTCCTCTCTTCAAGCAAATACAAGAAGTCACTGGTGCCCGGCCGTACAGCGACAAGTATGGAAAGGATGATGCCGACGGCATCGATACCGCCTACCGTGTTGTTGCCGACCACATCCGACTCTTGACCTTCTCCATCGCCGACGGTGCTGTCCCCAATAACGACGGCCGCGGTTACGTCGTCCGCCGAGTCCTCCGTCGTGGTGCCCGCTATGCCAGGAAGTACTTCAATACCGAGATTGGTGCCTTCTTCTCCAAGATCCTTCCGGCCTTGGTGCAGCAGATGGGTGAGGAGTTCCCCGAGATTGTCAAGAAGCAACAGGATATTCAGGAGATCCTTGATGAGGAGGAAGTCGCCTTCGCCCGTGCCCTGGACCGTGGTGAGGTCCAATTCGAGAGGTACGCCAAGGATGCGCTCGCTAGGGAGGACAAGAAGCTCGACGGTGCTCTTGTCTGGCTTCTCTACGAGACCTTCGGTTTCCCCGTCGATCTTACCAAGTTGATGGCTGAGGAGAAGGGACTTAAAATTGATGATTCCGAGGTCGAGGTTGCGCGCGAGAAGGCCAGGGAAGCTAGCAAGGTCGTCAAGGATGCGGTCCAGACTTTCAGCAAGCTCAACGTCCACCAGATTGCCGAGTTGGAGCAGCAATTCGCCATCGAGCGGACCGACGACGACGCCAAGTACCGCAAGGAGGAGATTGCCGGCAAGGTTCAGATTATCTTCGACGGCAAGGCTTTCGTCAAGTCCACTAAAGACCTCCCCCCCAACACGCCTATCGGCGTTCTTCTCGACAAGACCAATTTCTACGCCGAATCTGGTGGTCAGGTTGCCGACACCGGCAGGTTAGTCATTGATGGCTCCACCGAATTCAAGGTCCTCGATGTCCAGGCATTCGGCGGGTACATCGTACACAACGGCTACCTCGAGTACGGCCAGCTCTCCGCCGGAGATGAGGTCGTTTGCGATTACGATGAGCTCCGGAGATCGCCCATCAGGAATAACCATACTAGCACCCATATCCTTAACCACTCTCTAAGGGAGGTCCTTGGAGACGATGTGCACCAGAAGGGTTCCCTCGTCGACGCAGACAAGCTCCGCTTCGACTTCTCGCACAAGACCGCCGTTACCCTTCCAGAGCTCAAGAAGATTGAGGATCTCTCGAACGAATGGGTCAAGAAGAATGTCAAGATCTACGCCAAGGACCTCGACCTCGACGTCGCCAGGTCCATCGAGGGATGCCGTGCCGTGTTCGGCGAGACCTACCCCAACCCCGTCCGCCTCGTCTCGGTCGGCATGGACATCGACAAGATGGTCGCCGACCCTAAGAACCCCGAGTGGCACAAGTACAGCATCGAGCTGTGCGGTGGCACCCACGTCGACCAGACTGGCATCATCAAGGACTTCATCCTCGTCGAGGAGTCTGGCATCGCCAAGGGCATCCGCCGCATCATCGCCTACACCGGCGACGCCGCCCACGAGTGCCAGCGCATCGCCGACGACTTCTCCAAGCGTCTCGACGCCCTCGAGAAGCTCCCCAACGGACCCGAGAAGGAGCAGGCTGTCAAGACCACCGGCGTCGACCTCTCCCAGCTCACCATCTCCACGCTGACCAAGGATGCGTTGAAGAAGCGGTTCGAGAAGATTTCGCAGGCTGTTCTCGCTGAGCAGAAGAAGCGCCAGAAGGCTGAGTCGAAGACCGCCATGGATGCTGTTCTCGAGCATTTCAAGAAGGATGAGGAGGCGAAGTGGTTCGTTGGACGGTTGCCCATTTCGGCTAATGCCAAGGCTATCTCCGAAGTTGTCAACTATTACAAGTCTAAGGATAAGGAGAAGTCGGTGTATCTCTTTGGTGGCAGCAAGGAGGAAGGCGCTGTCTGTCATGCCGTCTACGTTGGAACTGTAAGTTTACTCTGCCCGGACCTACATCTTACGAAGTCCACCCCTTACTGACTATTTCCCCTTTAACAGCATCTCGCCTCTAATGGTGTTACCGCCGAGGCCTGGGCTACCAGCGTGACGGAGGTCATTGGCGGTCGTGCCGGCGGCAAGGAGCCCACGAGGCAAGGACAGGGTGCCAAGCCCGAGCTTATTGATGACGCCGTCTCCGTCGCTGCGAAGTGGCTCGAGGAGAAGCTCAAGTTGTAAAATATTATGATGACGGTTTGGGGGTTCCTGTGTGTTAATTTAGAAGAAAACCGGAATGAGATATATATCCCTTCTCATACCTCGTGATTTTAGAGTGTTCATGGGTTACAAGGAAGCTGGGAAGGGGATTTTCGTCGACGAGACGAATTGTAAATATAAAGACTGTTTAAAACGTTGTCACCTCTCATCGTCCCTCACTCACCGAGTCCAAAAGAAGGGTATATTCTATATTATGGGGGAGAGAGGGTCATTTCTCAACGACCCCTTGCCCACTTCCGTGTCTTTTTGCTCTCTATCCATTTTCATTCCCGCTATTTATACAAGTTTCTTTACAACACATCGACCTCAACGCCTCTTAAACGGAGGGAGAGGAGAGGAACAGGGGGTTTTATACCAACCCCAGCTAGTAAAATCAAAAAGAAGAGAAAATCCGTTTTCACAGGGTAAACATGACGCTAGCATTCTGGTAATAGCTCAACAGGGGATTCTCCCCCGTGCGCGTCTCGGTATCCTCGACGAAGGCCCAGCGGCGCATGTACTCCTCGTGGGTGAGCACGCGGGTCAATTTTCCCGTGATGGCGCGGTAGATGGATTCCGTGATTTGGAAGTCTGTGGGGAAGAGGATGTCGAAGTAGCCTTGGTGGACCTGTGTAACGCTTTCCGTTAGCATATCAACTCGGAAAAGAGAAATCCGTGACAAAAAAGTGAACAAGATACATACCAAGGGCGTCCGCACGGGAATCATCCTCCTCTCGAACCGAGTCTGCACTACAGGGGCATTCAACCCCTTAATAGCCTGAGGGAGGGAGTGGAAATCCGAAGCAAGAAGCCTATGTCCGGGGAAGTACCTCTCCAGAACCTCGAAGAACTGCAGGAGCCTTGTGGGGATATATTCGGGCTCGGAGAGGTTTCCCGCCAGCGGCATATTCTTCTGCAACTTCCTCAGGAAAGGATGCGAGGGGTAAGGGTGAGGATAGCGCCCGCCCGTGGCAACATGACGAACGCGGAAGAAGCGCGCAGCGACGGGATCTAGCTCCGGCGTGTAAAACTCGTAAAAGTCGCCGTCAGAATCGACGAGGACGACGGCCTGCATCGGCGCCTCGGTCTCGAGATCATACCGGATGCCGTCGTGGGGAAAGTTATCCCAAACCTCCATGGCGAGGAAGAAGCACGGCGACGGCACGCTCTCCCTCCAGTCGAAGATGGACTTATTGATAATCTCGACCTTGTCGGCGTGGTCGCCCGCGAGGTTCTTTGCCTGCAGGGCCGCCAGGGACGAAGAAATCTCAATCACGCGATACTTTGTGCGGTCGTACACCGACGGGTCCATGTCGCGGATATAATCCAGAATATTACGCATGAGCGTGCCGCGCCCGGCGCCCATCTCGTAGATGATGAGGTCGTGATAGGGGTACGAAGTGAGGTGGTAGTTGGCGACGAGGTACCGCGCGATGGCCTCGCCGTAGTAGGGGCGGAAGAGCTCGGTAGGCGTGTGCCAGAGCTGGCGCGTGGGGTTCTCGGCGCCTTCGGCTAAGTCGAGGCGGTCTTCGAATTCGGTGTAGCGCCGGCTTAGCTCGGAGTAGAACTCGATGTTGTCGCGCATGGCGGGGAAGTTGAAGGGTTCGCCGGGGCTGAAGATGACGGCTTCTTTGGAGAAGTAGCCGTAGTGGGGGTTGTATAGACTGTCTACGTAGGGGTTTAGTGTTTCCGTTTACGAAGCTTCTTGGGGGCCTGTGAATAGTTCTTCTTCCCCTCCTTCCCACCTGCCGCCCAAGCACTCACCCTCTATGAAATCCCGGAGCAGCATCTTCACTCTCCTCGGCCTTTGCTTATGCGTCCGTAAATCCTTCGCCGTCACCATAGGAAACGTCTCAAACTCCGATATCCTGTCCTCCGGTAATAAATCGCTCCGCTGCTGCCACCGTCCATCGTTCCCTTTCTTCTTGTCCCTGCCGCCCGCTGCTGCTGCAGTCGCCGCGGCGGCTCTCCGAGAGGACATGTGACGCCTGCATGGGTCTGCGGCGGTGGTGCTGCGCCAAGGGGCCGTCGGTCTTATCCTCGAGAGTGACCGTCTAGTGGCCTGGCAGGCCGGTTGTTGAAAGAGTTGCCGGATGAGGCCGGCCATGATCGGAGAGTCCATTCCTCATCCGTCATAAGTCATTGGAAGCATGACTGGCTGGAGAGGTGAGAGGGGGGCCGAAGCAGAGTCGGTCGGGGATTTTTCAGAACAATGGGCAACTTTTTGTTTTCCCTCTTTGGGATTGGTTCTTTGAGAAGAATTGGGGATATGGGATGTCCTGAGCTTGAGCAAGTTTGCTTAGTCATACCCGGAGAATTGTACAAGGTACTTGGTCCACTCAAACTTCTATTCTTCGAAGACGTCATCTCGGACTATTGAAATTCTCCTGACTAAGCTCACAGCTCTCTCTTTCAAGCTTCAACATGAGAATCCATCTTTTTCTCTCGTGATTTTCTCTATCTCCGATTCATAGCCTTGATCATGGTGGAATAAGAAGAGAAACTCGAACAATGTCCCTAAGCGACCATCCCAAGGCCTATGGCACCGCCGCCATAACACTGGCCTTCGTCACAGGTGTCCTCGTGACACTCGGCTTCAAGGACGTCTACCCCGATCTCGAAAACCGATACCAGCAACGCCGCCGCCGCCGCCAAAGACGAAGAAGCACGATAACACTATCGAAACAAGAATCCGATGCGCGCCGCGACAGCCTCTTCTTCTTCGGCGGAGGGCTCGGAGGCGGGCCCGTGACGCTGCAGGACCACGAAGCCGTCGAGGTCGATATATCCGCCATCGTCGAGGGCCTCGAAGGGTGTATAGGGAATACGCCGCTGGTTAGGATCAAGAGTCTTTCGGAAGCTACGGGAAGGGAGATATTAGCCAAGGCGGAATTCCTCAATGGCGCCGGAGGAAGTCCCAAGGATCGCGTGGCACTCAACATGATACAGGTCGCCGAGGAGAAGGGTCTGCTCGTGCCTGGTCGAGGAGATACCATATACGAAGGTACGGTGGGGAGTACCGGGATTTCACTGGCCACATTGGCTAGGGCGAAAGGTTACAGGGCGCACATTTGCATGCCAGACGATCAGAGCAAGGAAAAGTCGGACCTGCTGAGACACCTGGGTGCCGTCGTCGAGCGCGTGCCCGTCGCACCGATTACTTCGCCGGGCCATTTCGTCAATCTCGCTAGGACACGCGCCAGGGAACATGAGGCCGTTCACGGCGACGGGAGCGTCGGGTTCTTTGCAGACCAGTTCGAGTCGGACGCGAATTACACAGCACACATAAAGACGACGGGCCCCGAGATATTTTCGCAGACAGGAGGAGATATAGACGCCTTTATCGCCGGTGCGGGAACGGGAGGGACGATATCCGGCGTCGCCAAGTATCTAAAGGAGGAGATGAAGCTTAACAACGTGAGGATCATCCTCGCCGATCCGCAGGGCAGCGGACTGTATAACAAGATTCGCCACGGCGTCATGTACTCGCCCACCGAGAAGGAGGGCACTCGGAGACGCCAGCAGGTCGACTCCATGGTCGAGGGCGTGGGCATCAACCGTATCACGAACAACTTCGAGGTCGGGAGGGAACTCATCGACGATGCCGTCAAGGTGACGGATGACCAGGCCGCGAGGATGGCGCGGTTTCTTGTTGAGAATGATGGCATATTCGTCGGGAGCAGCAGTGCTGTTAACTGCGTCGCGGCTGTCGTGACGGCTATGAAGCTACCACCTGGGAGCAGGCTGGTCACCTTGCTTTGCGACTCCGGGACGCGGCATGTCAGCAAGTTTTGGAAACATATTGGGGAGATGGGGCTGGAGGAGGGGGATGAGGGTGCAGATCTCTTTAAGGCTGTGGGAATAGATGTATCACCAAAAGCTAAATAAATCTTGTACTTCTTTGCATCTTGATAAAAAAAAAAAGAAGTTGCAACGTGAGTCTGCCTTTGCAAGGCTTGGATTGAATCTATGTAACAGAAAAGTAGAGTGTTGGCTCTAAAAAACCACAACGGAGCTTTCAGTTGCTCACTCTCACTCACGAGCGCGCCTCCTCCCCTCTCCTTTCTCAAAGTAAACCACCCCTTGGCCTAGGGCACCTGATCCTGCCGGAACTCCTCGCAGTGAAACTCATCAGGGGATGAGGATAAAAGAAAATAAAAGGAAACAACCAAACCGATGCAATGTTCCAGTGAGACGTGAAGGGGAAGTTGTCATCTCATCATTGCTTGAATCGCATCACAAAGAGGTGGAGAGGAAAAAAAAAACGACAATGGGAAGAAGAAAATGGGCAAGTAGAAAAAGTGTAATGAACATCTCCAGCATTAGAAGAACCCAACCCTCACAGCCTAATAAGCTGCCGGGGCTGATGAAGTTTACGAAAACTAGATTACAATTAGCTTCCCGATCGAACACCTCTCGAAAACTGTAGAGAATTCTCACCTTCCAGTTGTGACCGCAGACAGTGCACTCGCAAAAGGTCGTCATCGGCTCGTCGGCACTGCGTGTCTGTGCCTGGTTGTACGAAACTTTTCTCTGACCGCACCTCGAGCACTTGAATTCAGAGGTAACGCTCTTCTCCATCATGGGCACCTGAGCCTTCTTCATATTCTCCTTCTCATACAGCTCATTCGTCTTGCGTTGCTCGGATGATAGGAGCTCCACGTCACTCATCGACACGAGGCGGTCCGGCGAAATATCGCCCGCCATAACACTGCGACCGAGCTCGGCGTTCGTCTTATTCTTCAGATTCTGGAACAGCGAACGAATCTTCTTGGGATACTCCTTGTTCTTCTCATCGCCCCCGTACAGCCTGAACGCCGCATCCTCGACGGCGACGGCCTTGGCCAGCACAACATCCTGATGATCCGTCGACCGGTACGCGAGACCGTTGTACATGAGCTTGATGCAGTTGTTGCGAATATCCGACTTGGTCCTCTTCGTGTCGACCTTGTCCGTCTCCGCCCGTCGCTTCTCGGGATCGCCCTGGTACTTCTTGGGGGCGCCGCCACTCGAAGCTGCCGCCGTCGTCGCCGCCGCTGACGTCGTGGCTGCCGAGGGAGCCGGCGACGCACGAGACGCTGGGGATCCTAGCTTTGCGTGCTTGGCTTTGGCTAGCTTTTCTTGCTCGACGAGCTTTCTCCATTTCGAAACCAGTTGTGCGGCGGCGGCGGCGATTTCTTTGTTTTGGTGGGATCGGAGCTTGCCTACGAGGACACCAGCTCTAGTCGCCTAAGTGATGGAACCAGATTTTGTCAGTAAAATTGTACGCCCTTATTCCCCCAAAATTGGCAATTTGGCGAGGAGAGCGAAAAATGGCGGGGAAAAAACTGGAGTTTTCATGTGTTGGCCATGGGGGCAAATAAAGGAGACTCATAGAAGGGAGATGAGGATCATACCCGAAGCATCTCCTCCGTTGGGGCCGCATCCTCCTTCAACGTCTTCAATAGAGCCAAGGCGTTGGCGGCGGGTTCGTTTGCGGAAATCGATTTATTCAACGCCTTTACCCTCGCGTCGAGTTCTCGTTGGTCCATCATCTTGGCGGTGAATTCGGGCGATCAATGGGGAAGGAAAAATGAGAGATACGCTGGCCTTGGTCTAACGAGTTTCGTAGTCACGCGAGGTGTTGACGACGATCGAAGGAGATTGCTTGAAGGAGATTTTAGGGGGCTAGAGAGGCGCTTTGTATGCGCGATTGTGGAGGAGAGAAAGCAGGACGTAGTTAATGGGGGAAACAAGTCGAAGATTCACGTTTGAGAACGTCTCTTGCTAGGGCAAGAGCGCGGAATCTCTCAATTCACACGACCGTGGAGAATGTCGATGTGGAGAGTGGAGACTTAGCCACAGATCAAGCCACAGCATCAAGCTCTGTGTGTGGCACGGCATAGAAAGCTTCAGATCATCACGTGCGTTGGCAGGAAGCTCCAGCGGTCACAACCAACTGGTTGACAACTGAAAATTCGCCATCAGCCAGCAATGAGCCAGTGTCATGTAGTCTCCATCATCGAGAGATTCTATCAAATGTCCTCAAATCTTGGGCCATGATCCATTAATCATGTCCAAAGTGAACTTGGGCGCCTTTCCCAGCGCTGGCCCAATTATACGAAACGCTTATGACATCGTCCTGCCAATGTAGGAGTTGAACTCGCTGCTAAATTTTTTACCCTCTTTTTTTTTCTTTTCTGTGCTGCATATCCAAGTACCAAGTGTAGCACAGGATGCATTGGACCATCCAGCATTTAGAGGAAGTTGCATAATACTCCAGCATGCTACGCACATCTCCCAGGATTTCTTCACATTTTTGCAAGAAGAATCTGTCGTAATCAGATACATTGGAGAAGGCGCTCCAGGCGGTACTGGGGACAAAGTCGAAATGTGCCTGAAGTCTATACTACTTTAAGGCTACTGTTCTGTTGTCCCATCGCGGATAAGCCAATATGACCATCTTTCCCCAGTCTGGCCTCGAATCAACCCCCGGTCAAGCTTATGGGTCACTCTTCTCAAAGATTCCCTTGAGGCACCGGACCCTGTCTACACTCAATGGGGCGAGTTCATTCCATCAACTGCAAAGTAATGCCATTTCTCTCTCTCTGCTATGATCGGATTGGGAACATTCTCATGGGAGTGGAAATCGATGCGAATTGGAGGACGAGCGCCGAACGAACCCCCCTGAAGTGGTAGATGTCATCAGAGTCAGGGCGTCAATAAGCGCAGCGGTTACACCGGTAAAGCAGTGGACAGGCACAGCCCAGTGCCCTAAATCCGCAATGTCCTTCTGACAGGAAAGGCCACGCCAGGCAGCCAGGCGGATGGCTTTCCGGTAGCCGTCAACCCACTGATCTGCGCAGGGAACTGTGAATTAGCACAGCATCGAGCACGGTCCGACGAGACGGGGCGGGGCAGTGCGAAGTTCCAACAGGGGCGATGGACGACGATCCATCGACACAGGGTCCTTGGCATTTTTTTTCCTTCCTTCTCAATTTATAAACTACTTGTAGGCGGCAGGCAACGTGACGAGGGTGAGCAGGAGCACCTTACCGGTCATACGACCACGATTGTTGATCACCATTCCGTCGTAGCATCTCCGCATCCTTTCCCAGGGTTTTTGTGGCTGAGGGCAACCTGGTCGATTCCAGGAACCAAAGGTCGAGATTATACAACAAGATTCATTCTGGGTTCTGTGAAGGCGATAATACCTCATAGGGGCACGGTCACGCAGCAGGATCAGATCCGAACGAAGATTTTGATATTGCAGATATGTCACCGGTGACCCAGCTCTTCTTAGCCCTTTCGTCCTCGCGAAGAGTTCAAGTGTGCATATTGAAGAGGCAGAGTTTCGGAGTAGCACTCAATGGGGATTTATACCGGGAGACCGGTACTGGTACGCCTCTCTTCACTCCTTTCACTCTCTTCACTGCCGTCCCGCTCATGGATTTCGACGCTCGTGTAACCAACTTATGCGGATGTGCCTCAGCAGGGAGGAAAGTATAAGCACAGCGTTTCTACCCATCTTCCTCCTTTGTATTCTCAGCTATTTATAAGTCCCATGTCTCCGCAGGAGGATTTAACAGACTGTCGGGGAGTGGAGTGTGCCGTCACCCTCCCTGCTGCTGCATCTCGGATTCTTGGCGCTCAACTCTGGTGAAGCCGAAGAGCTGGTCTTTCGGCCCATTTACGTCGTGAACCCAGTGCCACGTTGTGGCTTATTCTGTCCCGCCTATGCAATGTAACTCGTCGAATATCGTCTCTACCACTCACTGTTAGCTATGATACGAGTTGTCTTGAACACAAGTTGGGCGTTTACCTTGCTATTCCTTACCGGACCAGAGGTGTCCACGTCGACCTTCGTGTGTCGTGTATGCATTCTCGTCTTACATACTACAAATGCACGCGGAACGCCATCGTTCCATCCCGTTCCACGAAGCCTTTCGGCCATCCTTGAAACTCCAACAGTACAACTACAGCGAAAGTCCAATCCTCGAGGAAGAGATTCGCCATGTTATTACCCCACACCAATATCAGCTGTGGTGGCGGAGCGCACAGGACCCTCGGCCTTGGCTGCCGTCTCCTCCCCATCATAGCCTACATGTCTAAGTGGCGGGGAATTCGCTCTTGCTCTCTCCACCTACAAGTTTCTCCATCGTGCAGCTTAACCCCGAAGTTGTGCCACGATGTGAGCGCTGTCGGAGCAGCCAAGGGCAAGAGTCTCAATGGATGTTCTACTTCTGGGGGAGGGTACTTCGTCTGGTTCCTAGCAGGTGGGTGCCGGCTGAGAGGGCCAAAGTTTCCATATCCCTCCTTCATCCTCTTCTCCAGTCCCTACTCTAATCTAAGTAGAAGGTCAGC
>Ga0164243_10011795_pt1 | contig 12438 bp, 10 predicted proteins | sample OricompcompostOP_FD_108781 | JGI IMG/M metagenome (GOLD analysis project Ga0164243, IMG submission 108781) | Organic Plus compost microbial communities from Emeryville, California, USA - Original compost - Organic plus compost (OP) | ecosystem: Engineered > Solid waste > Mixed feedstock >...
AAGGACCGGAACCGGCGGATCCCGTCGGCTGTGCGCAGCTCGAAGGGGATCCGGCTGTGCACCCAACCCTGGCCGAAGTGCCCGTAGAGGGACGCCTGGTCGAGCCCGTACTCCCGGTACAGCCGGTCGAGGTCGCGCAGGTAGTCCCCGAGACGGTCGGGGGCCACGGCGCTGTCCTCCCAGCCCGGCCAGGTGTCCTGGCCGCCGGGGACGTGGGCGGTGGCGCCGAGGCCCGACTCGCGGACCTCCCACATCCGCTTCTCGTCGGCCTCGTTGGCGAACTCGTGCACCCGGGGGCCGCCCTCGCGCGCGACGGCCGCGATGAGCCGGTCGGCCGCCGCCCGGGCCTGCGCCTGGTCGTCGCCGCCTAACTGGATCATCAGCCAGGCGCCGCCCTCGGGCAGTTCGCGCAGCGCCGCCGGGTGCAGGCTCTTGCGCCGCTCGAAGTCGATCAGCTTGTCGTCGATGCCCTCCAGCGCGATCGGCTGGTGCTCCAGGACGCGCGGCACGTCGTCCCCCGCCGCCGCGATGTCCGGGTAGCTGAGGAAGACCAGGGACTGTGCCGGTACCACGGGCACCAGCCGCAGGCGGGCGCGCAGGACGGTGACCAGCGTGCTCTCCGAGCCGACGAGCGCCTGCGCCACGTTGAACGTCTTCTCGGGCAGGAGGCTGTCGAGGTTGTAGCCGGACACGCGGCGGGGGATCCTCGGGAAACGCTGCCGGATCTCCGCCGCGTACTCGTCGCGCAGCGCCCGCAGTTGCCGGTAGATCTCCGCCTGCCGCCCGCCGCGGCGCTGGATCTCGGCGTACGCCTCGTCGCTCGTCTCCCCCACCCACATCCGGGTGCCGTCGTAGAGCAGCACCTCCATCTCGACGATGTTGTCGACGACCTTCCCGGTGCGCTGCGCCGTGGAGCCGCACGAGTTGTTGCCGATCATCCCGCCGATCGTGCAGTGGTTGTGGGTCGCCGGGCGGGGGCCGTACTCCAGGCCGGTCGGCGCGAGCCGCTCGTTGAGTGTGTCGAGCACGACGCCGGGCTCCACCAGGCAGGTGCGCGCACCGACGTCGACCTCCAGGAGACGGTGGCAGTACTTGGACCAGTCGATCACCACGGCGGTGTTGGTGCACTCGCCGCCGAGGCTGGTGCCGCCGCCGCGCGAGAGCAGTGGCGCGCCGTGGCGGCGGCACACGGCGACGGCGGCCACGGCGGCCTCGACGGTCCGGGGTACGACCACGCCGAGGGGCACCTGCCGGTAGTTGGACGCGTCGGTGGAGTACGCGGCCCGCGAGCCGGCGTCGAAGCGCACCTCCCCGTCGACCTCGCCGCGCAGGTCGGCGGCCAACGCCCCGAGGTCGACGTCCCGCACCGGCTCGGGCGTCCGCAGGACCGGCGGGGGCAGCAGGCCGGTCACGACCGCAACTCGTTGATCTTGTCTCGGGCGACGCTGGCGAGCGTGGCCACCTTGCGGGGCTGACCGCGCAGGAACGCCTCGGTGAAGTGCTTCGCCTGCTCGTAGCGGACCTTGCCGGGCATCGGCGGCTCGTCCGCGTTGACGTCGCAGTCGACCAGCGCGGGACCGGGGTGCGCCAGCGCCTCCCCGATGGCCCCGGGCAGGTCCTTCGGGTCGGTGACCTTCACCCCGTAGGCGCCGCACGCCCGTGCCCAGGCGCCGAAGTCGGCCTCCGGCCGCAGGTGCCGCACGGCGTACTCCGGGTAGCCGAGGATGATCTGCTCCCACAGGATCTGGCCGTACGCGTTGTTGTTGTTGACGACCACCTTGATCGGCAGCTCGTTGCGTACGGCCGTGAGGAACTCCGCCATCAGCATGGCGAAGCCGCCGTCGCCCACGAACGCGATGACCTGCCGGTTGGGGTACGCGTGCTGGATGGCGATGGCGTACGGCAGGCCCGGCGCCATGGTGGCCAGGTTGCCCGAGAGGTAGTACTCGCGGTCGCCGCGGATCGTCCAGTGCCGGGCCGACCAGGTGGCGATGGTGCCGGAGTCGCAGGTCAGGATGGCGTCGTCGGCCGCCGCCTCGTCGATGCAGCCCATCAGGTACTGCGGTGCGATCGGGTGCCGCCGCGGGTCGCGCAGGCTCGCCATGTCGGCGCGCCACTCCCCCATCTTCCGCTGGTACTTCTCCAGGAAGGACCGGTCGGTCCGGCGGTCGACGAGGGACAGCAGGTGCCGCAGCGCGAGGCGGGCATCGGAGCAGACACCGGCCGTCACCGGCAGGCGCATGCCGATGAGGCTCGGGTCGACGTCGATCTGCACCACCCGCGCCTGCCCGGGCGACGGCAGGTACTTCCCGTACGGATAGGAGGTGCCGACCATCAGCAGCGTGTCGCACTCCTCCATCAGCTCCTCGCTCGGGCGCGTCCCGAGCAGGCCGAGGCCCCCGGTGGTGAGCGGGTGGTCGTCGGGCACCACCTGCTTGCCGGGCAGGGTCTTCACGATGGGGCTGGCCAGCGCCTCCGCCACGGCCAGCACCTCCTCGCGGGCGCCGCGGGCGCCCACCCCGACGAGCATGGCGATCCTGGTGCCCTGCCGCAGCACCTCGGCGGCCCGCGCGATCTCCTCCGGATCGGGCGACAGCCGCGGGTAGGCCATGTTCGCCGCGCTCTTGGGCGGCGTGCCGGGGCTGACGTGCCGGTAGGGGTCCTCGCCGATCGGCGCCACCTGGAGGTCGTTGGGGAAGGTCAGGTGCGCCACGGTCCGCTTCCCGAGCGCGTTGCGGATGGCCAGGTCCACCACGGCCGGCATCTGCTGCGGGTTGGTGACCATCAGGTTGTACGCGGCCACGTCCTGGTAGAGGTGCGTGGTGTGCACCTCCTGCTGGTAGTGGGAGCCGAGCACCGACGTCTCCTGCATGCCGGTGATGGCCAGCACCGGCACGTGGTCGAGCTTCGCGTCGTAGAGCCCGTTGAGCAGGTGGATGGCGCCCGGGCCGGAGGTGGCCGCGCACACGCCGAGCCGGCCGGTGGCCTTCGCGCAGCCGGTGGCCATGAAGGCCGCCGCCTCCTCGTGGTGCACCAGCACGAACCGCAGCTTGTCCCGGTGCCGGCGGAAGCCCTCCATGAGGCCGTTGATGCCGTCGCCGGGCAGGCCGAAGACGGTGTCCACCCCCCACTCGACCAGCCGCCGGGCCAGGCTCTCGCCAACGATCTCCTGCACGTCGTCCTCCTGGTCGTGGGACACCCACCGTCCACCGTCGTACGCCCGCGGCGCTCTCGCGTAGGGGGTGCCTCGGCTACCGCCATCTTCGGCGGCGCGGCGCGCGGATCGGCGGAAACGGGGTGAATTGCGCCCAGTCGGTGCAGGAGGTGCGGCGGCCGAGCCGGGACTCAGCGCGGCGACCGTCGGCCGGCGGTCGCGCCGGCCGGCAGCACCCGGGAGGCGGTCTCGGCCACGGCCCCGTCGACCCGGTCGGCGAGGCGGGCGGATCCCCCTCCCGCCGCGTGCAGCTGGTTGAGTCCGAGGCGGCCCAGGACGGCGGCGGCCGCCAGGTAGCCGGCCGTCATCCCCGCCGCCGCCAGCTTCTTGGGCAGGAAGGACTCCAGCATCCGGAGCACGGTCGTGGACGCCGCGCCGACGCCGAGCACGGCGCACGCTCCCGCCGTGCCCAGCAGCACGAACCCGACCCCGGCCGGGCGGAGCGCCCCGACCAGTTGGCCCCGCACGGCCCGCACCTCCGCCCGCACGACGTCGGCCACGCTCTCGGCCACGATCTCCACGAGGCGGTCGGGCGCGACGACCCGCCCGTCCGCGCCCGACCCACCTGCGACGGCGTCGCTCATCAGACCTCCCGTTGGCTCGTTCCGGGCCGCCTGCGTACCCGGCACGGCCGTCGGCATTCGGCCGCCTTCATGGCCCGGTACGACGAGCGCGAGATGGCGGCGATCGTCGACTACCTCGACAACACCGTCCGCGTCCTGCGGGAACAGACGGCCCGGCTCACCGCCGGCACGTGACGGCCGCCCGAACCGTCGTCACCGGGTCACCTCGCGGCCGGGCAGCCCGACGATGAGCACAACGCCGACGGTCAGGTGCAGCAGCACGAAGGTCGCCACCGCGCCCGCGCCGACACCGCCCAGCGCTCCCACCAGGGAGATCAGCAGGACCACCACCGCGATCGTGGTCCACAGCGCCCGGGCCCGGGTGGTGACCCGCTCCAGCAACGCCAGCAGTCCCCACCCGGCCAGCGCGGCCAGGGCCGCCGCCACCGCCACCGCCGTCACCGACACCGCCCGCGTCGACGCCCCCGTGCGCGCGGCCAGGTCGATGCCGGCACCCCACCGCACCATCGTGTACTCCGCCACCGCCAGCACGACCGCGCCGGCCGTCACCGCGGACCGACGCACCAGAATCCTCGTCATGGCGGAAGTCTGTGTCCGCGGGCCGGCGCGGCACATCGCACCCGACGCCGCCACGGGTACGCCCACCAGGCCGCACGCCTCCTACCAAAGAAGGTGGTGGGGCGCGACGGCGCCCCGCTAGCCTGCGCCCATGCACGCCGTCACCCGGACCCTCTGCCCACCCTGGATGCGGCGCCGGGTCTGGGTGGTCCTCTCCACCGTGGCGCTCGGCCTCCTCGTCGGGACCGGCCTGTACGCCAGCGTCGGCTCGGGCACGCCGGCGCTCGTCTGGGCCGACGTCACGCTGGCGGTGGTCGCCGTCGCGCTCGTACCGCTGGTCATCGCCCGGCCGTTGGCGGGCGGGGTGCTCGGCGGACTGCTGGTGGCCGTGTCGCCGGTGGTCACCCCGGTGGCGAGCTTCGCGGTGCTCTTCACGGCCCGCCGCCGCCCGTTCCGGCAGGCCCTCGCGGTGGCCCTGCTGGGAGCCGCCGGGGAGGCCGTGCAGGGCGCGTGGCGACCCATGCCCGGCCTGTCGTACGGGTGGTGGCTCCTGTTGATGACGGTCGCCTTCGGGGCGCTGCTCGGCTGGGGCACCTGGGCGCAGGCGCGGCACGCCCTGCTGGAGGCGCTGCGCGACCGTGCCCGGCGCGCCGAGCGGGAGCAGGAGCGGCGGGTCGCCGAGGCGCGCGCCGCCGAACGGACCCGCATCGCCCGGGAGATGCACGACGTGCTGGCCCACCGGCTGTCACTGCTGGCCGCCGCGGCCGGTGCGATGGAGTACCGGCCGGACGCGCCGCCGGAGCGGCTGAGCGCCGCGGCCGGCGTCATCCGGACCAGCGCTCACCAGGCCCTCACGGAACTGCGCGAGGTGGTGACGCTCCTGCGCGGCGACGATCCGGACGCGCCGGTGGACGAACCGCTCGGCCAGACCCTGGCCGACCTGCCCCGGCTGGTGGAGGAGGCGCGGGCGGCCGGTCAGCACGTCGAGATCGACGACGTGCGCGGGCCGTCGGTCGAGCCACCGGCGCGGACGGGTCGCACCGCGTACCGGATCGTGCAGGAGGCGCTGACCAACGCCCGCAAGCACGCCGACGGCCACGCGGTCACCCTCGCCCTCGCCGGCGCGCCGGGGTCGGGACTGCGCATCGCCGTCCGCAACGGGACCGGGGGCGGGCCCGCGGCCGGGGGCCCACCCCCGGCCGGCCCGGGCAGCGGGCTCATCGGTCTGGCCGAGCGGGCGGCGCTCGCGGGCGGCCGGCTGACCCACCACGTCGACGACACCGGCCGCTTCCACCTCGACGCGTGGCTGCCGTGGTCGAGGTGACGGGCCCGATCCGGGTCGTCGTCGTCGACGACGACCCGCTGGTCCGGGGGATGCTGACGATGATGCTCGACGGCGCGGACGGCATCGCCGTCGTCGGTGAGGCGGCCGACGGCGACGAGGCGGTCACCGCCGTGGACCGGCACACCCCGGACGTGGTGCTCATGGACATCCGGATGCCGCGGGTCAGCGGCATCACCGCCACCGAGCGGCTGCGCCGGCGCCCCCGGCCACCGGAGATCATCGTGCTGACCACGTTCGACACCGACGACCACGTGGTCCGGGCCCTGCGCGCCGGCGCCAGCGGTTTCCTGCTGAAGGACACGCCGCCGGAGCGGATCAGCCAGGCCGTCCACGCCGTCGCCGCCGGGATGCCGATCCTGTCGCCCAGCGTCACCCGCCGGCTCATGCGGCACGTCGCGTCCGGAGCCGAGGCCTACGAGGAGGCGCGGGCCCGGTTGGGCCTGCTGACCGAGCGTGAACGCGACGTGGTCGTGGCCATCGGGCAGGGACGGTCAAACGCCGAGATCGCCCGCGATCTGCTGATGAGCGTGACCACCGTGAAGGCCCACGTCTCGCACATCCTCACCAAGCTGGACCTCACGAACCGTACGCAGATCGCGCTGCTGGCCCACGACGGCCGGCTCGTCTGACCGTGCCGGGGTGAGCCGCCCGCCCCGGTGCCGGGGCGCGGATCCACCGGCCGCCGTCCGCCGCACCGGCCCGGTCCGGCACCGCGCATCTGGCGGCGGGGCGGCGTGGCGCGCGGCGGTCATGCTGGAAGCATGATCCGTTTCGTGCTGAACGTGCTGTGGTTGATCTTCGGCGGCGGCATCGTCCTCGCGATCGGCTACGGCATCGCCGCGCTGGTCTGCTTCGTCCTCGTCGTCACGATCCCCTTCGGCGTCGCCGCCCTGCGACTGGCGCTCTACTCGCTCTGGCCCTTCGGGCACACCCTGGTGCCGAAGCCGGGCGCCGGCCTCGCCTCCGGGCTGGCCAACGTCCTGTGGGTGGTGCTGGCCGGCTGGTGGCTGGCCCTGTCCCACCTCGTCGCCGGCGTGGCGCTCTGCCTCACGATCATCGGGATCCCGTTCGGCGTCGCCAACTTCAAGCTGGTCCCGGCCGCGTTCTGGCCGCTGGGCCGGGAGGTCGTCGCAACGCCCTGACCCTCGGGCGCCTCGGCCGCCGCGCCGGCGTGGCCGAGGCCACACCCACTGGCCCGGAGGCCCGCGAGTGGGCCACCCCACCCGCATCGACGCAGCCTGACGCCGTACGCTCCCTCGGCGTCGCCCCGCCCGGCCGGGCGCGCCGGCGTGGTCGGCGCGCGACCCCTCGCGCGGAACGGGACGATGGGCGTCACCGCATACCACACGCAACCACCGCCCCGTTACCACCTGTCACGAATGTGGCACGGATCGCACCCGGCGCCATGGTCGGCGGCTCGGGAAGGGGTCACTATTACCGGGTTGTTACGGAATTCGCAGGCTCCCCGCTTGCGAAGGATCCTCTGGTCCGAATAGGTTGCCGACGGCAACAAACCCCGGTCCGGGCCAGACTCGTTCCGGAGGCATCAATGACGATGGCGAGGTGGTACGAACGATGAGCGACGTGCCCATCCTCCTGGAGATGCGCTCCATCACCAAGGAGTTCCCCGGGGTCAAGGCCCTGTCCGACGTGAACCTGGTGGTGCGCGCCGGCGAGATCCACGCGATCGTCGGGGAGAACGGCGCCGGCAAGTCGACGCTCATGAAGGTTCTGAGCGGGGTCTACCCGTACGGCAGCTACGACGGCGCCATCTTCTACCGCGGCGAGGAGATGCGCTTCGGGGACATCCGGGCCAGCGAGCGGGCCGGGATCGTGATCATCCACCAGGAGCTCGCCCTCATCCCGCACATGTCGATCACCGAGAACATCTTCCTCGGCAACGAGCCCCGCAAGGGCGGCGCGATCGACTGGAAGGCCGCGAACCGGCAGGCGCTGGAGCTGATGGCCCGGGTCGGCCTGCGCGAGGACCCGGACACCCTGATCAAGGACATCGGCGTCGGCAAGCAGCAGCTGGTGGAGATCGCCAAGGCGTTCGCCAAGGACGTGAAGCTGCTCATCCTCGACGAGCCGACCGCGGCGCTGAACGAGGACGACTCGCAGCACCTGCTCGACCTGCTGCGCGGCTTCCGCGAGCGGGGCATCACCTCGATCATCATCTCGCACAAGCTGAACGAGATCGAGGCGATCGCCGACCGGATCACGATCATCCGCGACGGCCGGACCATCGAGACGCTGGACGTCAAGGCCGACGGCGTCAACGAGGACCGGATCGTGCGGGGCATGGTCGGCCGCGAGCTGCACAGCCGCTTCCCGGACCACACGCCCAAGATCGGCGAGGTCTTCTTCGAGGTCCGCGACTGGACCGTCCGGCACCCGATCTCCGCCGAGCGGCTGGTCGCCAAGCACTCGAACTTCGTCGTCCGCCGGGGCGAGATCGTCGGCTTCGCCGGCCTCATGGGCGCCGGACGCACGGAGCTGGCGATGAGCGTCTTCGGCCGCTCCTACGGCGTCTACGAGTCCGGCACGATCATCAAGGACGGCAAGGAGATCGTCCTCAAGACGGTGGCGGACGCCATCCACCACGGCCTCGCGTACGTGAGCGAGGACCGCAAGGCGATCGGCCTCAACCTGCTCGACGACATCAAGACGTCGACGGTGGCCGCGAAGCTCTCCAAGATCACCCGGCACGGTGTCCTCGACCAGGTCAAGGAGTACCGGGCGGCCGAGGAGTACCGGCAGAGCCTGCGCATCAAGACGCCGACGGTCGACGACGGCGTCAACACGCTCTCCGGCGGCAACCAGCAGAAGGTCGTGCTCGCCAAGTGGATGTTCACCGACCCCGACCTGCTGATCCTCGACGAGCCGACCCGCGGCATCGACGTCGGGGCCAAGTACGAGATCTACGGCATCATCCAGCGGCTCGCCGACCAGGGGAAGGGCGTCATCGTCATCTCCTCGGAACTGCCTGAGCTGATCGGGCTCTGCGACCGCATCTACACGGTGTCGGAAGGCACCATCACCGGCGAAGTCGCCCGGCAGGACGCGGACCCGGAGACCCTCATGAAGCTGATGACCTCCTCGAAGAAGATGCAGACACGATGAGCCGACTGAAGGACCTTCAGAAGAACCTCTTCGGAGGTACCACCTCCAACGCCCGTCAGTTCGGGATGATCTTCACGCTGGTCGCGATCGTCGTCCTGTTCCAGATCCTGACCGACGGCCTGACCCTGCGATCGGACAACCTGATCGCGCTGTTCCAGCAGAACTCGTACATCCTGATCCTGGCCATCGGCATGCTGATGGTGATCGTCGCCGGGCACATCGACCTGTCGGTCGGCTCCGTCGCCGCCTTCACCGGCATCCTGGTGGCGAAGTCGATGGCGGACTGGAACCTGCCCTGGCCCGTGGCGATCCTCTTCGGCCTCGCCATCGGCGCGGTCATCGGCGCCTGGCAGGGCTTCTGGGTCGCCTACATCGGGGTGCCGGCGTTCATCGTCACCCTGGCGGGCATGCTGCTCTTCCGCGGCGGCAACCAGTTCATCGGCAACGCGAACACGATCCCGGTGCCCGAGGGCTTCCGCGTGATCGGCTCCGGCTTCCTGCCGGAGACCGGGCCGAACACCGGCTACAACAACCTGACGCTGCTGCTCGGCCTCGCCGGCTGCATCGCGGTGGTGTGGCGGGAGCTGCACGCGCGGCGGGTCCGCCGGGAGATGAACGCCGAGCCGATCCCGATGTGGATCTCGATCCTGCGGATGGCCGTGATGGTCGGCGTGCTCGTCTTCGTGACGCTGCGCTTCGCCAGCGGCCGCGTCGGCACGAGCTTCCCGGTCTCCGGCATCATCCTGGTGGCGCTGGTGCTCGCGTACTCCTTCTACACCCGCAACACGGCGGGTGGCCGGCACATCTACGCGGTGGGCGGCAACTCCCGGGCCGCGGAGCTGTCCGGTGTGAAGCTCAAGCGGGTCAACTTCTACGTCATGATGAACATGTCGATCCTGGCCGCGCTCGCGGGCATGATCTTCGTGGCCCGCTCGGCGGCCTCCGGGCCGCAGGACGGCAACGGCTGGGAGCTCGACGCGATCGCCGCGGTCTTCATCGGCGGCGCGGCCGTCTCCGGCGGCATCGGCACCATCAGCGGCTCGATCGTCGGCGGTCTGGTCATGGCCGTGCTCAACAACGGCCTGCAGCTCATGGGTGTCGGCGCCGACCGCGTCCAGATCATCAAGGGCCTGGTCCTGCTGCTGGCCGTCGCGCTCGACGTCTACAACAAGCGCCAGGGACGCTTCTCGGTCATCGGAAGCATCACCCGCACCTTCCGGCGGGACACGCCAACGGCACCCCCGTCCTCCTCGGGGGCCGAGCGCGAGCCCGCCAAGACCCCGGTCGCCGGCTGACGACCGCCGGACCGCAACCCGCACCATCCTCACGAAAGGCAACCACCCCAATGCGCAAGTTCCTCGGCAAGTCGGTGGCCGTCGGTGCCATCGCCATGCTTGCCCTCACCGCCTGCGGCTCCGGCCGCGACGAAGGCTCCAGCGGCTCCGGAAGCGGCGACGCCAAGGGCTTCCCGGCCAACTCGCTGATCGGTGTCGCCCTGCCGGCCAAGACCTCGGAGAACTGGGTCCTCGCCGGTGACCTGTTCACCAACGGCCTGAAGGAGGCCGGCTTCCAGGCCGACGTGCAGTACGCGGGCGCGTCGACCACCGTCGCCGACCAGCAGGCCCAGATCACCGCCATGGTCACCAAGGGCGCCAAGGTCATCGTCATCGGCGCGACCGACGCCGCGCAGCTGTCGACCCAGGTCGCCGCCGCGCACCAGGCCGGCGCGAAGGTCATCGCGTACGACCGCCTGATCCTGAACACGCCGGACGTCGACTACTACGTCGCGTTCGACAACTTCAAGGTCGGCCAGCTCCAGGGCCAGGCCCTGCTGGACGGCATGAAGGCCAAGAAGCCGAACGGCCCGTACAACATCGAGCTGTTCTCCGGCTCGCCGGACGACAACAACTCGAAGGTCTTCTTCGAGGGTGCGATGAGCGTCCTCAAGCCGGAGATCGACAAGGGCAACGTGGTCGTGGCCTCGGGTCAGACCGACATCAAGCAGACCGCCATCCAGGGCTGGAAGGCCGAGGGTGCGCAGGCCCGCATGGACCAGCTGCTGACCTCGACCTACGGCAACAAGGAGCTGGACGGCGTCCTCTCCCCGAACGACACGCTGGCCCGCGCGATCATCACCTCGGTCAAGGGCGCCGGCAAGCCGATCCCGGTCGTGAGCGGCCAGGACTCGGAGGTCGAGTCGGTCAAGTCGATCATGGCTGGCGAGCAGTACATGACGATCAACAAGGACACCCGGAACCTGGTCAAGCAGACCATCGAGATGGTCAAGGCCCTCCAGGCCGGCAACACCCCGCAGGTGAACGACACCAAGTCGTACAACAACGGCGCCAAGGTGGTCGACACCTACCTGCTGCCGCCGGTCGCCGTCACCAAGGCGAACGCGGCTGAGGCGTACGCGAACGACCCGAAGCTCGCGCCGCTCACCAAGTAGGTACCGCAACACGACGTCGGGTCCCGGAGCTCTCCGGGACCCTTCGTCGTCCTGGCGAGCGATCGGACCCGCGGGAGACGAGAGGAGGCGCTGATGCACCGACTGCTGTCCGGTCTCCACCGGGGCGGAGGCGTCCCGTCCGTCCCGGCGCCCCCGGTGTCCGGCGCCAGCCAGGAGGAGATCCGCCGGCAGAACCTGGGTGCCGTGCTGCGGTACGTCCACGTGCACGGCCCCACCAGCCGGGCCGAGCTCACCGCGCGGCTCGGCCTCAACCGCAGCACCATCGGGGCCCTCGCGGCCGACCTCGCCGCCGCCGGCCTCGTCACCGAGGAACCGCCCGCCACCGTCCGCCGGGCCGGGCGCCCGTCGCTCGTCGTGAGCCCCCGGACCCGGGTGTACGCGCAGGCGCTGAGCATCGAACCGGACCGGCTGCGCGCGGCCCGCATCGGCCTCGGCGGGCGCATCCTCGACCTGCGGGAGACCGACCGCGACGCCGGGGCGTCCGCCCTCGACGCCGTCGCCCCGCTGGCCGCGCTCACCGAGGAGATGACGCGGGCCGTGGAGCCCGACGCGGTCCGCGCGGGCGTGGCCGTCGCGGTGACCGACACGAGCCGCGACCGCGACGGGCGGGTACGCATCGGCGGCCCCGACGAGGCCCTGCGCGCGGCGCTGGACGCCGCGTTCGCCGCCGGCGCCGCCGGTCCCGCCGTCCTCGCCGGCGACCTGGCCGACATCGCCGGGCTGGCCGAACACGTCCGGGGCGTGGCCGCGGGCGTCGACGACCTCGTCTACCTGCACGGAGGCGCCGGCGTGAGCGCCGGGATCATCATCGGCGGCCGGCTCGTCATGGGGCACGGCGGCCGCAGCGGCAAGGTCGGCCACATGGTCGTCAACCCCGGCGGCCTGCCCTGCGAGTGCGGCTCCCGCGGCTGCTGGCAGACGGAGATCGGGGAGGCGGCGCTGCTGCGGCACGCGGGCCGCGACCCCGGCTCCCCCGACGGCGTACGTGAGGTGCTGTGCGCGGCGGCCGCCGGAGACCCGGTGGCCCGGGCCGCCGTCGAACGGGTCGCCGACTGGCTCGGCTTCGGCGTCGCGAACCTCGTCAACGTGGTCAACCCCGACACCGTGGTGTTCGGCGGCTCGCTCCGCGACGTCTACACGGCCG
>Ga0164243_10011796_pt1 | contig 12438 bp, 11 predicted proteins | sample OricompcompostOP_FD_108781 | JGI IMG/M metagenome (GOLD analysis project Ga0164243, IMG submission 108781) | Organic Plus compost microbial communities from Emeryville, California, USA - Original compost - Organic plus compost (OP) | ecosystem: Engineered > Solid waste > Mixed feedstock >...
ATTGACCTGAACAACAACCGTTGCCGGCATCGGATCAATGAATACCCAAACTCAGAAAGCTATGCTAACGGTTGCAAACATTAGCGTTATGTTAATAAGCCAGTCAACTTTTCTTGCTGCTGCAACATAAATCTCTTTTGTACGTCTAAAAGCCTGCACGTTGTTGGTTGTGTGCATAATGCACGCCGTTATGCCCGTCGCTGGCAGACCTGCGCTCCGTTCCCATACAGTACCAGGATACCCCACAGGGGTAACACTTATTATTCACCCTTACCTGCCTTTGCCACTTCTCGCGGCAAAGCAGCAGGAAAATCAAGTAATGCCATGAAACGAACATTGATCGCAACGGTTACTGCACTCATATCAGTGACCGGCAATGCCTGCGGGCAACAAATGCACACGTCCCTTGCTGTGAACAAAACAGAAAAGATTCAGCAGCCCAGTGGCTATCTCAATCACCTCAGTCCACGCGCAGTGCGCAACTTCACCCGTTTATATCCCGATGCCACCGGGGTAACATGGTCCAACGCATACAAGGGCTTTATGGCTACTTTCAAAGCCGGCGACATTGCGTACCGCTCCGCCTTTGATCTCCGCGGGCAGTGGGTATACACCATCAGAACGTACACGGAAGATAAAATGCCGCGGTCTGTACGGCACATCGTAAAGAGCACGTATTATGATTATACCATTACGGTGGTAGAAGAAATCAAACGTCCCCGCGAAGCGCTCGTGTACCTGGTTCATATGAATGACAAGACCAACTGGCTGAATGTGCAGGTAAGCAATGGCGAAATGGCGGAAGTGCAGCAGTTTAAGAGACGGGAATAATAGTCGGCACAGCAGCCAATGCAGTGCTGTTTTTTCACGTGGTTATGTATTGAAGAAAGCGTTGCTTATAACTCCTGCCAACCGGAAGCGCATAATGGCCGATGTGCACACAATCGTTGCTGAAGCTGCTGATCCTGTCAAGCGCTACGATATAGGATTTGTGTATGCGCAGGAATTTGTTTTCCGGCAGCTTTTCTTCCATATACCCGATGCGCTGGTAGCTGATGATGGACTGATCATCTGTGATGATTTTGATGTAATCGCGGATGCTTTCGATATACACGATGTTTTTGAGGTAAACTTTTACAAGGTCGCGGTTTACTTTGAAATACATATATGCCTTGTCGAAGGCATTATTTTCCTGTGTTTGCTCCAGGCCTTTCCTGAACAGGATCTGCTGGTTGAATTTGGCAATCGCTTTCAGCAATCGGTCGAAGGTGATGGGCTTTACCAGGTAGTCCAGGGCATCCAGTTCAAATGCGTCGGCGCCATATTCGCGGTAGGCAGTGGTAAAGATAACGGAGGGTTTTTCGGGCAGGCTGCGCATTAGTTCGAGGCCCGACATGCGGGGCATTTGTATATCGAGAAACACAAGGTCAATGGGATTCTTTTGCAGGAAAGTGAATGCATCCAGCGCATTGGTGCAGATGGCGCTGATCTCAAAATCTTCTATGCGCGTAAGGTAAGACGCCAGCAATTCGGTGGCCGGTATTTCATCGTCAACGATCAGGCAACGTACTTTCATGTTTCAGGTTCTTGATCTTTAAAATGGTAAGGTATGCGTCTCCATCGGGCCGGTGTTTGAATTCGTGCTGCCTGGGATAAAGGATTTCGAGGCGCTTGCGCACGTTTTCAAGTCCAATGCCATTCCCATTCTGGTTGGCAGACCGCGTGTGACCAGCCTCGTAGCTGTTTTCAATTTTTACGGAAAGCCAGTCGTCTTTCACGGACAGATCTATACGTATCCAGTTGTTGCTGATATTGTGAATGCCGTGTTTGAAGCTGTTTTCTATCAGTGGCAGCAACAGCAGCGGCGTTATATAAAAGCCATCAATGGGATCGAACAGGTTCATGCTGATATCAAGCCGGTTGCCATAGCGTATCTTTTCCAGCTCAATATAATTGTGCACATACTCAATTTCTTTTGCCAGCGGTATGCGGTGTTGTTTGCTGTCGTACAGCATATAACTGAGCAGGGCAGAAAGCCGGTAGATCATTTCAGAAGTACGGGCATTGTTCTGAATGGCAAAAGAATAAATATTGTTGAGGGTATTGAAGATGAAATGAGGTTGCACCTGCGATTTCAGCAATTCCATCTGTGCCTCTATCTTGTCTTTCTCCAGCACCTGTGCTTTACGCTGCTGCTCATACCAGGCCTTCATGAAGTAGAACATGCCATACAGGGCCACAATGAGGTAAATGTTCACCGCCTCTATCAGTACCTTGGGAGGAAACCAGAGCGTCATGGTCGACGGCATATCCGGCCAGTATAACGGATAGGTATAGTAGTAATTAAAGGATCTGCGCAGAAAGACAAAGAAGAGGGCGCTGAGGGTAAATCCGATCCAGAACGCCGTTTTTTTACCACGCAGGAAATACCTTCTGATCAGGAAATGAATGGTAACCCAGGTAGCGCCAAAACTGATAGGTACAATCACGGCGGCATTGATCAGGTATCTGCGGTATTCGCTGTTCAGGGCAGCATTGCCCAACCATTCGTACAAAAAGTAGAGCGCCCAGAACAGCACATTAAACGCTATATTTTTCCTGTAAAGCTCCATACTGCCGCATATCACTATAAATCTACTCAATTCAGCCGTAAAGCTGTGCTTCTGTTTCGACAAACTACGTGTTTACACGACAAACGCCGGTTTTGCCCGAATAGCAACGCTTGCCGAAATCCTGTTCTGTTCATCTAAATACAGATGGCGCCGGGGTAAGCATTTCCGTTCTTTGTGAAGGATGTTTTAATAAAGCAGTAAGAGACGTTCACGGCAGCATTTTGAACCGTTTTGCCAAATAACTGAACTGCAGGGAATATTGGTCTGTGTGCAAGAGTGGCAACTTTGCAAGCTCATTAATAAACCATAAAAAAAGTAAAGCCATGAAAAGAATGATGCTATTGATTTTCGTTATTATGTCCGGGCCGGGGGCCTCCACGTTTGCACAGCGGATGCAACCGTTACTTTCAGACAATGCACCGTATCTGTCATCTGCCGGGAAGTATCTGAATGCCGTCAATTCACGTGCCCTGCGTGATTTTATGCACAAATATGAGCAGGCTACCGATGTTTCATGGTACAACCTTGAAAGCGGGTATCTGGTGCGCTTTGTGCAAAACGGCGTGAACATGCGTGCTGTGTATGGAAAACGCGGCAACTGGGTGTATACCATCAAGAATTATTATGAAGATCACTTGCCGCGTGCAGTGCGCCACATTGTAAAAAGCAATTACTACGACTGCGCCATCCGTTTTGTTGAGGAAATTGAGTTGCCTCGCGAAAGTGTGAGCTACATCGTACATCTCGAAGACAAAACAAGCTGGAAGAATGTAGTGGTACGGGAAGGCGGGATTGCTGTGTTGCAGGAGTACACCAAACAATAAAAGAGAGCGGTGCAGCCAGCTTCGCCCATAGCTGATGTCTTTCCTGCTTTATTGCGTGTGTGGGTGTAGAAGTTTTTCAGCACAGCAGTATTCTTATTCCATAGGATGGGTGGCAAAATAATTGAAGCAGTAGGAGAAACTGTGATATATGGAAACCAGTGTTTTGACCAACAAATCGCATCGCGAAGGAAAAGTAGCAAGGACCATTGAAGAGCAAACGGCAAAGCTGCCGTCAGATACTTTTTTGTGGGCATCGCTGGGTGCGATGGGTGTGTCGCTCATTTTTAAAATGCTTGGCAAAAACAGCACCAGCTTGTTCATTGGCCAGTGGGCTGCTCCCTTTCTGCTGCTTGGCGTATACAACAAGATTGTAAAAACCGAGGGGCACGACAAGGAAACGATGTGAGCAATGAGCGGGTGAATAGTGAGTACTGAATGGCTAACGCACTACTCACTATTTACCATCTCATCAATGCACTGGCCCAGGTAAGCCCGCTGCCGAACGCTGCCAGGCATACGAGGTTGCCTTCTTTTACTTTTCCCTGTTCCCATGCTTCGCATAACGCAATGGGGATGGAGGCTGCTGTGGTATTACCATAGCGTTGGATGTTATTGAACACCTGGTCGTCGCGGAGGCCGAGTTGTTGTTGTACAAACTGTGCAATGCGCAGGTTGGCCTGGTGCGGCACCAGCAGGTCAATGTCGGAAGGTTTTATACCGTTTGCCCGCAGGGCTTCCATGATTACTTCAGGGAATTTTACTACCGCTTTTTTAAACACGGAGGGACCGTCCATATAGGGAAAAACCTGCGCCTTGTCAATGATGGCGTGACTCATGAACATCTGCCCGATCTCTGCATCATCAAAGTCTGCCAATGGTTGTTCTGTCCAGTGATTGGCATGCGTGCCGGGATTGTACATGGCAAGAATTTCTGCCAGTTCGCCATCGCTGTGCAGGTGCGTGCTCAGTATGCCCTGGTTTTCTTTTTCTGTTGGTTGTAATACTACTGCACCGGCGCCGTCGCCAAAGATCACGCTTACATTTCTTCCCCGGGTACTGAAATCAAGTCCGAATGAATGTTTCTCGCTGCCTATTACCAGGATGTTTTTGTACATGCCGGATTTAATGAACTGGTCTGCTACACTCAATGCATATACGAAACCGCTGCACTGATTGCGCACATCAAGGGCGCCCACTTCTTTCATTTTAAGGGCCCGTTGCACCAATACGCCGCAGCCGGGGAAGTAATAATCGGGACTGAGGGTGGCAAACACGATGAAGTCTATATCCTGAGGCGTTATGCCGGCGCGTTCTATGGCAATGCGGGCGGCTTCCACGCCCATGGTGGTTGTAGTTTCCCGGGTGCGGTGCGCATAGCGGCGTTCCTGGATGCCTGTTCGTTCGCGTATCCATTCGTCGCTGGTATCCATATAGCGGGTGAGATCGTTATTGGTTACCACATTGGCAGGAACGTACATACCGATGCCGGCAATTTTTGAGCGGATCATATGGCTGAATTGGTTTGAGGGGGTAAATTAAGGAAAGTATGGGGAATCCATTTTCACCACCTCCCTCAAAAACGCCGCCACTTCCCTTTTCACTCCCTCCACATCCTTCGACTTGATATACGAACCAATTACATGATCTCCCGCATTCGGCATGGCCACTGCGCGCTTTTTATCTTCCGGCGTGCCCAATTGCTTAAACATATCCAACATGGCGCTTACTTTCACTACACTGTCCTGGTGAACAGCATCTTTATAGTAATACAACAAAAGCGTAGGCTGCTGCACTTTGCTGAAAGTTTCCTTCGTCATAGAAGTTTCCAGCAATTCCTGCAACGCCACTACCGATTCAATCCGGTAACGCCATGTCCAGTACTTGCGATAAATATCCCGCGTATCTTTATTCGACTCTATATACTTTGATCCCGTAATCATCCGCGCCAATTGCAACCCCCACGGATTGTTCAATACCCATGCGGCAGGATCATTGATTTCAATATTGGGCGATAACAGTACCAGCGCATGTACATCCGGAAAATCGGCCGCCAGCTTCAGCGTCAGCGTGCCGCCGGTGGAAGTGCCCATCAATATTACTTTACGGCCTATCTGTTTGCCGATGGCCAGTGCTTCTTTGGCAGATTCGTAGTAAGCATCGGCGGTAAGATTTACCATCGGCTCGGTAGTGTCAATGCCATGCTCCGCCAGTCGTGATAAATACAGGTTACATCCAAATTGCCGGGCAATGTCCTGGTGCACCGGATCGCCTTCTTCCTGCGATGCTGAAAATCCGTGCAGGTATACAATACTGTATTCGGTGATTGCCCTGGAGGAATCATTGGCCCACACCATGCGGGCTTCGTTATCGGGCCGTAAGTGGTGCTGCGATTCACGCACCTGTATGTATTGCTCCAGCTGCGCGGCTTCGCCGGGAATGGAGGGCATTGTTTTTGAATATGCAGGTTCGGCGGGACGGGGTCCGCCCAGGTAAGCAATGACCAGTATAAGCGGAATAAACAGGAGCCATTTCTTTTTGCCCATGCTGTAAATTTGATATTGAAAGTAATCAGATTTTTCAGCAACACATAACTGCTAAAAAAACAATAGCCAAATAACAAAAAACAACAGACAAAAAGCAACGATTATTTAGTATAAGGCTATTATAATTTTAATATTTGAAGTTGTTGAATGCATCTTGCTGCTTAATTAAAAAGGAAATATGAACGCAGATACCGGAAAATGGATCGTAATCATCGGCGCCGGCATTATCGTGATAGGCATTGTCATCTATTTTTTTCACGATAAACTTCATTGGATCGGTCGCCTTCCGGGTGATATCAGGGTGGAGAAAGAAAATTTCCGGTTTTATTTTCCTGTTACCACCATGATCTTGTTCAGTGTATTGCTCACCATTATTATCAACCTCATCCGGAGATTGTTCTGACCGCGGCAAATTCGTTGCAACTTTTTTCTGCCCTAATGTAGTGGCGGTCACCGGTTTAGCTTTCCATCATTTCGCATTCCAAATTCCTTGTTCCTTGTTCAATATTGATACCGTACCTTTGCGCGCTTAAAAAGCTGCAAAACAGCGCTTATAGTATTAGTAAACTATGAATATCAGAAATATAGCCATCATTGCCCACGTTGACCACGGTAAAACCACCCTGGTAGATAAGATCCTGCACGCGACCAAAGTGTTTCGCGAAAATCAGCAGACCGGGGAACTCATCATGGACAGCAATGACCTGGAAAGAGAAAGAGGGATTACGATCTTCAGTAAAAATGCAGCCGTAACCTATAACGACGTTAAGATAAACGTAATTGACACACCCGGCCACGCCGATTTTGGGGGTGAAGTGGAAAGGGTTTTGAAAATGGCCGATGGCGTTATCCTGCTCGTGGATGCGTTTGAAGGCCCCATGCCACAAACACGTTTTGTGTTGCAGAAAGCCCTGCAACTGAACCTGCGCCCGATAGTGGTGATCAACAAGGTGGATAAACCGAATTGCCGGCCGGACGAGGTGCACGATGCCGTGTTCGAACTGTTCTTCAATCTTGATGCTACCGAAGAACAACTGAATTTCCCTACCTATTATGGCAGTGGCAAGAACGGCTGGTTCAATGACTCGCTTACTCCTTCAGCCGATATCACACCGTTGCTGGACGGCATCATTAAACATGTACCGCCACCCACCGTAAGTGAAGGCACCCTGCAACTGCAGATTACTTCGCTGGATTATTCTTCTTTCCTCGGGCGCATTGCCATTGGCAAAGTAACCCGTGGCGTTATAAAGGAAAATCAGCCTGTTTCCCTTGTACAGGCAGACGGATCCATAAGAAAATCGCGTGTAAAGGAATTGTATGTGTTTGAAGGCATGGGCAAGAAAAAAGTGCCCGAAGTACAGGCCGGCGATTTGTGCGCCGTGGTAGGCGTAGAGGATTTCAATATTGGCGATACCATTGCCGATTTTGAGAACCCCGAAGGCCTGCCCGTGATCAGCGTGGATGAGCCGACCATGAACATGTTGTTTTCCATTAACAACTCACCTTTCTACGGCCGTGATGGAAAATTTGTAACGAGCCGCCACCTGCGCGACCGTCTCATGAAAGAAACCGAGAAGAACCTCGCGTTGCGTGTAATGGACAGCCAGGGCGGCGATAGTTTTGAAGTTTATGGTCGCGGTATATTGCACCTGGGCGTATTGATTGAAACCATGCGTCGCGAAGGTTATGAGCTTACCGTAGGACAGCCGCGCGTCATTGTGAAAGAGATCAACGGCAAGAAATGTGAGCCTTATGAAACGCTGGTAGTGGACGTGCCGCAGGAGTACGCCTCCAAAGTGATTGACCTGGTAACACGCCGCAAGGGAGAATTGCTGGTGATGGAAACCAAGGGCGAAATGCAGCACCTGGAGTTTGATATCCCGTCGCGCGGCCTGATCGGTCTGCGTACACAAATGCTGACCAATACCGCCGGTGAAGCGGTGATGGCGCACCGTTTCAGTGAATACAAACCCTGGAAGGGCGTGATTCCCGGCCGCAACAATGGAGTGTTGCTGGCCAAGCAGAACGGGACCGCCACCGCCTATTCGCTGGACAAACTGCAGGACCGTGGATCATTTTTCATTGATCCGGGAGAAGAAGTGTATGCCGGTCAGATCATCGGCGAACACATCAAACCCGGCGACCTGGTAGTGAATATCGTTGAAGGCAAGAAACTCACCAACATGCGCGCCAGCGGCAGCGATGCGGCCACCAATATTGCGCCGAAAATTCTAATGACGCTGGAAGAATGCATGGAATATATTCAGCAGGATGAATGCATTGAAGTAACGCCCAACTTCATCCGTATGCGTAAAACCATCCTCGACGAAGAAGAACGCAAGAAGTACCAGAAGATGTTGAAGACAGAGGATGCGTAAGGGTCACAGCGCTTCCTTCCAGGAATTTTCATAAAACTGCTCATCCATGCACAAATGATTCGTGTGCATGGATGCTATTGCATATTTTTCTCCCCCTGTTTTCATGATTGTGCATAAAGGAACCTGGGCATTTACTTTTTCTACCCTGCTGCTGGTGAGACGGCATCCCCATCCTGCCAACTACTCAAAAAATCCGCCAACCACTCAATTTTTTGTAAAAAAACAACTGAATGTGAGAAATTGGGAAATTGCAGGGCGTAAGGGTATGCATGTACCCGCACGAACTGCTGCCTGTTACAAGAGAAAATTTAAAACAGTATTGCCTGAGGTGGGTCATTCTCCATATTGCTTTGTTGGTGACAGCTGTTCAACCGGCTGCAAAAGGGCAATCCATCCTGTTTTCCAAATTGAATACTTCCCACGGATTGTCCAATAACCATGCGCGTTCCATTGCCATTGACAATAACGGCTTCCTATGGATTGGCACCTCCGAAGGACTGAATAGGTACGATGGCTATACCGTTACTTCCTGGCACCCCGAGCTTTGTCCCAGCCTGGCGTCGGACGTGATCATGCACCTGCTGTGCGACAAACAAAACCGCATCTGGGTGGGTACCGGCGAAGGCGTGACCTGGATTGATGACGAACGCAATTTTCACCGGGTCACTATCTCCGACACCCTAACAAACTTTTATTGTCCCTCCATTTTTGAAACGGCTACCTATGGCGTCTTGCTGTACACCAATCATGGCCAATTCTATTACGACAGCACACACCATCAATGGCAGCAGCTGGATTGGCTGCCGCAGGAAATGAATGCCACCTTTGTGGACGCAGAACCGCTGTCGGACGACCAGATCATCTTCACGCTCGAAGATAAAGTGCTCATTCTCGATTATGCCAGTCGCCGCATTCTCTTCAATCAACCCTTCGCATCAGCAGTAACTGCCTGCCCCGCAGGCAACAACCAGATTGCCGTAGGTATAGAGAACGGAAAAGTGTTGATCATCAATTACCAAACCGGCAAAACAGAACGGGAATTCCGGTTGACCAATGAACTGAAAAACCGTACCATCAACAGTTTTCTTACAGAAGTACGCCGGGCGGCCAATGGTGCGCTGCTCGTTGCTACGGACTATGCCGGCCTCACCACCATTGATACCAACGGCGTGCTTACCCGTCATACCCACGATCCTATCCATCAGCATTCCATATCTGCCAACAATACCTATCGCGCTTTTGCCGGCAAACGGGGAGAAGTGGTAGTGGGCACATACACTTCCGGCGCCAACCTGGGCAATGTATTCAATAAACCTGCCGGATATACGAAAATATTTAAAGACAAACATGGCAACCTGTTCGACAACTTTCTGAACGATATCCAGGAGGCCGAAGAAGATATTTTTTACATAGGCTCTTACGACCGCCTCATACGCTGGAACAGGAAAACCAACGAAGCACAATTCTTTTACTACTATTTTAACAACGGCAGTGGCACCACCAGGGCGCTGGAAATATGGACGCTGTGCATAGACAAAAAAGGACGCCTCCTGGTAGGCAGTTTTGGTAACGGTTTGTCCTGCTTCGATCCGCGCTCGGGCCGCTTCACCAAAATCAAACCCGATCCTGCAGGCGGCGTTTCTACCACCTCGAATTTCATGTACGATCTGCAGCTCCTGTCAGACGGCATCGTGTGGGGCGCTTCCAACGGCGGCATCTTTACGCTTCACCCGGAAACACTGGCCATGGACGGCCTGCAGCATCACCCGCAATTGAAGGTGGTGAATGGCAAACGGGTACGCACGCTGTATGAAGACAGTCGCCGGCGCATATGGCTGGGCACCGGCTTTGATGGTTTGTATTGCTACGACAGAAACAAACCATCCATTCAACATTATACCACTGCTGAAGGACTCAGCTCGCTCACCATTTGTTCCATAGCCGAAGACAAAGAAGGGAATATTTATGTAGCCACGCCCAACGGTTTGAACATTGTGCCGCAGGAAAGCGCCATTAAAAAATTCACCCGCCAAAACAAATTGCGCTACGACCGTTGCGAAAGTGTAGTGGCCGACGATAACGGCAATATCTGGATATCGAACAATAAATGTCTTATCAAATATGATCCTGCCACGCAAAGCTGGCAATATTTTGAAGAGAATGCCGGTCTCAGCAGCGAAGGCTTTCGCGTTTCATTTACCAAAGCTAAAAGCGGTGAATTGCTGTTTGGCAGTTTCAGCGGCCTTAATTATTTCCATCCCGGCGAACTGTATACCACACCTTCTCCCATGCAGGTAAGCCTGTATGCCATCAATGTGCAGGATACTGCTTTCCGGTTCAGCAACGACCGCTATTTTGCCATTCCGTGGACAAAAAACAGTATCACCTTTCATTTCACTGCCATTAATTTCAACAAGCCTTCCAATATCCTGTACCAATACAGGCTCGAAGGTCACGAACACGACTGGCATACGGTAACCGATACCAGGGAAGCCTATTATAACGGACTGGCTGCCGGTAACTATACCTTTCGGGTGCGCGCCAGCATAGATGGCGTCAACTGGATCAACAGCAACAATACCGTGCAGGTATACATTGTGCCCCCGGTGTGGCAACGGTGGTGGGCCATCGCCGGTACGGTGGTATTGTTCGCGGCTTTCATTTACCTCCTGCTTCAGAATCGCAACAGAAAAATACGGTTGCAGAAAGAGCAGATCGAAACAGAACAGGCCATCAACTACTTTGCCTCCAGCATGCACGAACAGCAGAAGGTTGATAACATCCTGTGGGATGTTGCCCGCAACTGTATTGGCCGCCTGCGTTTTGAAGACTGCGTGATCTATCTCCTGGATGAAAAAAGAAATGTGCTGGTACAGAAAGCCGCGCATGGCCCCAAGAGTCCCGGCACTTTTATCATTCACCAGCCGATTAAATTCCGGTAGGCAAAGGCATTGTAGGAAGTGTGGCTGCCTCCGGCAAAGCGGAAATCATTGGCGATACCACCAAAGACCCGCGCTATATTGTAGATGACCAGTTCCGCTATTCAGAAATCACCGTGCCGATGATCTCCGATGGCAAGGTGCTGGGCGTAATTGATTGTGAACATTCAAAGAAGAACTTCTTTACTACCAAGCATCTCTCCATACTGACCACCATAGCTTCGTTATGCGCCAACAAGATCGTGAGAGCCCGCGCCGAAGAAGAAAAGGAAAAAGCCATGCTAACGGTAATGGAAACGCGACAAAAAATGGCTGAGGTGGAAATGCAGGCATTGCGCGCCCAGATGAATCCGCATTTTATTTTCAATTGTCTCAACAGCATCAACCGGTACATCGTCAAAAGCGATCAGGCAACGGCCTCGCTGTACCTTACCCGTTTTGCCAAACTGATCCGGCTGATACTGGATAACAGCAACAGCAAAAATGTACTACTAAGCAACGAACTGGAAGCGCTGAAGCTGTACATCGAAATGGAAGCATTGCGCTTCGACAAAAAATTCTCTTATGAAATAACAGTGGCCGAAGGCGTGCCGGCCGACAGCATTGAGTTGCCGCCCCTCATTATTCAGCCATATGTGGAGAATGCGATCTGGCATGGATTGTTGCACCTGCAAACAGTAGGACATCTCCGCATTCATGTGAGCCTGCCCGCTGAAAACCTGCTGCAGTGCATTATTGAAGACAATGGCATTGGCCGCGAACGTGCGCGTGAACTGAAGAGTAAATCGGCTACTACCAAAAAATCATTAGGTATGAAACTTACGGAAAGCCGGCTGGCCTTGCTGAATAAACATGCGGAACTGAATGCCAGTGTGGAGATCTTAGACCTGGTAAAGGAAAATAACGAGGCCGCGGGAACAAAAGTGATCCTGAATATTCCCATTTAAGTCGGCCGATACGCTGATTAAAAACAGTTTGAAACAGTAACTCATATGATAAAATGCGTTCTCATTGACGATGAAAGCAACAGCCTGGAAATGATGGAATGGCTGCTCACTACCTATTGCCCCCAGGTGAAAATTGAAGCCATGTGCAATTCCGGCGAAAAGGGCATTGAAGCCATCAACAAATACAAACCG
>Ga0164243_10011797_pt1 | contig 12438 bp, 11 predicted proteins | sample OricompcompostOP_FD_108781 | JGI IMG/M metagenome (GOLD analysis project Ga0164243, IMG submission 108781) | Organic Plus compost microbial communities from Emeryville, California, USA - Original compost - Organic plus compost (OP) | ecosystem: Engineered > Solid waste > Mixed feedstock >...
GGCGGCTGGGGCACGATGGGCCTGACGCTGCTGGCGGTCATCGGGACCTGGTCGCGCGGCGCCCTCGTCGGTCTGGCCGCGGTGATGGTCGCCTTCGCCGCCCGCTCGAAGTTCGGCCTGGTCTTCGTGCTGGTCGGCGCCCTGCTCGCCGCCACCTTGCCCAGCATGATGCCGGCGGCCTGGATGAACCGCATGTCGAGCATCTCGACCGCGACCGAGGACGCCTCGTTCAACGGCCGGGTGGCGGCGTGGAAGACCAGCTACGTCATCGCCAAGGAGCGGCTGACGGGCGGCGGCTTCTCGTCGGTGAAGGTCGACCGCGTGGCCAAGGAGTACACCATGCCCGGCAGCCTCACCCAGGGCCGGGCCGCCCACAGCATCTATTTCGAGGTCCTTGGCGACCACGGCTTCTTCGGCCTGTTCCTCTATCTGATCGTCCTGGCCGCCGCCGGGTGGAGCACGATCAGCACCCTGATCCTCGCCAAAGGCCGGCCCGAGCTCGCCTGGGCCGCCCAGCTCGCGCGGATGCTGCAGGTGAGCATGGTCGCCTTCGTCGTGGCGGGGGCCGCGCTGTCGATGGCCTACTACGACGGAATGCTGCTGGTCCTCGCCTTGACCAGCGCCGTCGCCCGGGTCGCGCGCCAGACCGCCGAGGCCGGCGGCATGGTTCCGGCCGGCGCGCCACGCTGGCGGAAAATGGCCGTCGGCGGGCCCCTGGGCCCGCGCAAACCGGACGCCCGACCTGTCCTTTGATCAAACGCCGCCGACCCCTCCGCCCTAGCCTCATTTTCGGGTCGGAGCGGAGGCTTCCAATCCGCTCCCCCCTTTGTTTTGAGGAGGGGTAGTGCATGACGGCTCTCGTCACCGGCGGCGCCGGGTACATCGGCAGCCATATGGCCTTGGCGCTCCTGGAGCGCGGCGAAGACGTGGTTATCCTGGACAATCTGTCGACGGGCGTGCAGGCGCTGGTTCCGCACGAAGCGCACTTCGTGCAGGGCGACGTCGGCGACGCGCGGCTGCTGCATCGGCTGTTCGCCGAGCACGACATCGACTGCGTGCTGCATTTCGCCGGCTCCACCGTGGTGCCGGACTCGGTCGCCGATCCGCTGCGGTACTACGCCAACAACACCTGCAACTCCCGCACCCTGATCGAAGCCTGCGTCGAGGGCGGGGTGAAGCACTTCATCTTCTCGTCCACCGCGGCGGTGTACGGCGCCTCGGACGCCGAGATGATCGACGAGAACGCGCCGAAGACCCCGGCGAACCCGTACGGCCGCTCGAAGCTGATGACCGAATGGATGTTGCAGGACGCCGCCGCGGCGACCGGCCTCAAATACATCGCGCTACGCTACTTCAACGTGGCCGGCGCCGATCCACTCGGGCGCACCGGCCAGTCGACCCCGCGCGCCACCCACCTGATCAAGCGGGCCTGCCAGACGGCGCTCGGCCGCTTGCCCTACCTCGGCATCTTCGGCGTCGACTTCGCGACGCCCGACGGCACCGGCGTGCGCGACTACATCCACGTCAGCGACCTGGTCGCGGCCCACGCCCTGGCGCTCGACCACCTGCGGGCCGGCGGGGAGTCCGGCGCCTTCAACTGCGGCTACGGCCACGGCTTTTCGGTGCGGCAGGTGATCGGAGCGGTGGAGGCGGCCTCCGGCCACAAGCTGGAGGTCAAGGAGCTGCCGCGCCGGCCGGGCGATCCGCCGGCGGTCGTCGCCGACCCGCGCAAGCTGAAGGGCCGGCTCGGCTGGACGCCGCGCTACGACGAGCTCGACCAGATCGTCCGGCACGCCCTGGCCTGGGAGAGCCGGGTTGACGCCCGCTGAGGCCCTGCCGATCGCCCCTAGGCGCGAGGTCGGAGCCCTCGAGGCGGCGGGCGATCCGCCTTCGTTCGCCGGCCGCGCGCTGCGCGTCCTCCTGCCCCTGGTGAAGCTGCGCACCCAGTTGCGCGGCATCTCCCTCGGGGTGCGCGCCTGCGTGCGCAACGACCGCGGCCAGATCCTGCTGATCCGCCACAGCTATCTGCCGGGCTGGCACTTCCCCGGCGGCGGCGTCGAGTTCGGCGAAACGGCCGCCGAGGCGGTGGAGCGTGAGCTCGCCGAGGAGGGCGGCGTCTCCGTCATCACCCCGCCGCGGCTGGTCGGCCTGTTCCGCAATCCGGAATGGACCGCCGGCGACCACGTCGCCTTCTACCAGATCGAGCACTGGGCCCCCTGCCCGACCAGCTGGGGCGTGGAGATCGACGCGGCCGCCTTCTTCGGCGAGCACTCGCTGCCCGCCGACGCGCATCCGTCGGTGCGCCGCCGGCTCGCCGAGGCGGCCGGCGCGCCGCAGAACAGCCTCTGGTGAGCCGAGGCTCCGATCAGGCCGCCCGGCAGGCCTTGGCGCGGGCGTCGGGGATCGCCAGGAAGGTGATGCTCGCCGGCGCGAGGGTCTGAGCGCCCTTGGCCGCTTTCGCCGGCTTGAGCACCGGCAGCCTGTCGCCCGGCAGCAGCGCCAGTTCCTTCCCGTTCAGCTTCACCGCGCCGCTCTGCAGCTCGTCCGCGGTCAGGGCGTAGCGCTCGGCCGCGGTGGGCAGCTCCAGCGTCGCCGCCGCCGCCTTGTCGAGATTGATCGCCACCAGCCCGACGCCGCCCGGCCGGCCGCGCAGGCAATGGGCGTAGACATGCAGTCCCGGCCGGCTCTCGCCGGCGTCGAGCACGGTCTCGCCCATCAGGTTGCGCCACAGCAGCGCCGCCCAGTAGCTCGGCCGCGGCTGGTTGGTCACGTCGTCGATCAGCGCGTAGTCGCTGGCCGACAGCGTGTTGTGGAAGATCACGTCGGCGCCGCGCTTGGCCAGCCGGCCCATCTGATCGACGTAGCGGAAGGTGTCGAGGAAGGTCGCCGCCCACTGGTCGCCGCCGCAGGCCGCCTCGGCCATCTCGGTGATCCAGATCGGCGCCCCGGGCGTGAAGCGGTCGCGATAGGCCTTGTAGTAGTCGAAGACCTGATCCGCCCGCGCCAGCCAGGCCTCGGACAGCGCCTGATCCGGCGCGATCCCGGCGGACTTGTCCATCGCCGAGCAGCGCTTCGAGACCGTGCCGTAGAAGTGGTAGGAGAAGATGTCGAACTTCGGCGCCGGCTCGGCCGTCATCAGCGCCTCGGTGGGAATTTGCCCCAGGTTCGGCGGGAACAGGATGAACCCGGCCTCGCCGGTCGAGCCCGGGCCGATGGTCTTCATCTCCGGCGCGTCGGTCCTGACCAGCTCGCGGAAGGCGGCGATGTCCTTCGCGAAGCGCCCGGCGTCATAGCCCTTCGGCAGCCCGACCGCGGCGCCGACGTTCGGCTCGTTGATCAGTTCGGCGGCCTCGATCCGGCCGCCGAGATCGCGGGTGTAGCGGATCATCCGCCGGGCCTGATCAGGGTTCCACGAGCCGTCGGGATTGCGTGCGCCGGGCCCCACCGGGAAGGACACGACGAGCTTGGCGTCCGTCGCGCGGGCGAAATCGACCACGCCGGCCCACTGGGGCCGGGTCAGCACGCCCTGGAACCCGGCCGGCGGCTGCGCCGGCGGCGGGGTCTCGGCGTCGTGGAAATAGGTGTTGTTGGCCCAGGCGCCGCTGACGCGCACGTAGGCCGGACCCAGCGCCCCGGCCAGCACGCGCAGCCGGTGGTCGTTCTTCAGGTCGATCGGCTCACGCTTGCGGAACATGGCGGCGGCGAGATCGACGCCGCCGCTCTTGCCGGCGACGTCCGGCGCAGGCCGGGTCTCGCCGGGCTTGGGATAGGGCGCCCAGAACCGGCCGCCGATCACCTCGACCATTTCGACGTTGTAGGACTGGAAGCGCGGGTCGACCCTGCGCACCGCCGGCAGCTCGCCGGGCGCGATCGTCACCACCGCCGCGCCGGCCTGGCCCGCCGTGACGAACACGCTCGCCGCCAGCGCCAGGGCGGCAGATCGGCCAAGGGTCACACGCCGGCTCAGCATCGCAGATCCTCCCAGGCGCCCGCGCGGCGCTCTTGATTGGTCTTACCAGTTACCCGGAAATGGTCAAGGTGCGGTCAGACCGCTCGGCGGCGGGCGTACTCGACCCGCTTGGCCTCCACCTCGGTGCGGGCGCGCTCCAGCGCCTCCAGCTCGGTGGCCGCCAGCAACCCTTCGATCACCTGCTCGAGATGCTCGCGCATCGCCTTGCGCGCCCGCTGCGGATCGCGCGTGCGCAGCGCGTCGAGCAGCTGGCGGTGCTCGTCGATCCTCGGCTTCACGCCGACGGCGCGGGCCTTGTCGAGCATGTGCCGGCAGAGCGGCGAGCGGTAGCGCGCGTCCCACAGGGTCTCGACCACCGAAACGATGGCCGCGTTGCGCGTCGCCTCGGCGATGGCGACGTGGAAGCGCCGGTCGGCCTGCTCGCCCTTCGCCTCGGCGGCGTTCTCCTCGACCATGTCGGCGAGAATTTCCTCAAGCCGATCAAGCTCCTGGTCGGTGATGGTGGCGGCCGCCAGCGCCGCCGCCTCCGGCTCGAACAGGGCCCGGGCCTCGGTGAGCTCGAAGGCGCCGATGTCGAGCTCGGGCGCCGGCGACGGCGCCGGCAGGCTGTCGGCGACGTAGATCCCCGAGCCGTGCCGGGCCTCGACCATGCCGCGGATCTCCAGCGCCAGCATCGCCTCACGGATGGTCGGCCGGCTGACGCCGAACTCCTCGGCGAGGTCGCGCTCCGACGGCAGCCGCTGGCCCGGCGCATAACGGCCGGCCGCGATCCCGTCGGCGACGGCGGCGGCGACCTGCTGATAGAGCTTGCGGGTCTCTGCGGGAGAGCGGGTCATGGGGTCCAAGGGCATTGCAGGTCCGCGGTTGACAGTCGCTCGGACGAGGGCCAAGAGGTATTACCACTTTTCGCTCCGAAAAGCATCCTGCCCTAAGGACCCTCGCCGTGGCGGCGTCGCTTATCCTCCATCCGGACCGATTCTTCCCGCCGGAGCCGTCGGTCCGCGCGATCGCGCGGGAGCTGTTCGCCGGGGTCGAGCGCCTGCCGATCGTCAGTCCGCACGGCCACGTCGCGCCGGAGTGGTTCGCGCGGAACGACGCCTTCGAGGACGCGGTCAGCGTCTTCCTCTGGCCCGACCACTATCTGCTGCGGATGCTCTACAGCCAGGGGATCGCCCTCGGGCGATTGGGGATCCCCGGCGGCGACGGCCCGCTCGAGACCGACCGCCGGGCGATCTGGCGGCTGTTCGCGGCCAACTACCGGCTGTTCCGCGGCACGCCCTCACGGCTGTGGCTGGACCACGCCTTCGCCACGGTGTTCGGCCTGGACCAGCGGCTGTCGCCCGAGACCGCCGACCTCTACTTCGACGCGATCAACGCGGCGCTGGCGACCGCGGCCTTTCGCCCCCGCGCCCTCTTCGAGCGGTTCGGCATCGAGGTGATCGCCACGACCGAAGGCGCGACCGACGAGCTCGTCCACCACCGCGCACTGCGCGCGTCCGGCTGGCCGGGCCGCGTCCTCACCACCTTCCGGCCGGACGACGTGATCGACGCCGAACGCGAGGATTTCGCGGACAACCTCGCCAGGCTCGCGGCGCTGACCGGCGAGGACCTGGCGAGCTGGGACGGCTATCTCGCCGCTCTGCGTAGCCGCCGCGCCTATTTCCGCGAGGTGGGCGGGGCGACCGCCACCGACCACGGCCACCCGACCGCGCGCACCGCCAACCTCTCGCCGGCCGACTGCGCGGCGCTCTACGCCCGCATCCGCAGCGGCGGCGCGAGCGCTGCGGAGGCCGAAACCTTCCGTGCGCAGATGCTGACCGAGATGGCGCTCATGGCCTGCGAGGACGGGATGACGATGCAGCTGCATCCCGGCGTCTGGCGCAACCACAACCCCTGGCTCTTCGAACGCTACGGCCGCGACCGGGGCGCCGACATCCCGACGCGGGCGTCCTACGTCGACGGGCTGAAGCCGCTGCTCGACCGGGTGGGCAACCGCGCCGACCTGACGCTGATCCTGTTCACCCTCGACGAGAGCACCTACGCCCGCGAGCTGGCGCCCCTGGCCGGCCATTATCCCTGCCTGAAGCTGGGCCCGGCCTGGTGGTTCAACGACAGCCCGGAGGGCATGCTGCGCTTCCGCCGCCAGGTCACCGAGACCGCCGGCTTCTACAACACCGTCGGCTTCAACGACGACACGCGGGCCTTCTTCTCGATCCCGGCGCGCCACGACCTCGCCCGGCGGATGGACTGCGCGCATCTCGCCGAACTGGTCGCCAGCCACCGGCTGGAGCTGGACGAGGCGCACGAGCTCGCCCGCGACCTGGCCTATGAGCTGCCAAAGCAGGCCTACCGCTTGTGAGACTGTCGCTCCAGACGCTGGACCAGGTTCCGGCCGCGGTCGCCCGGCCGGCCTACGACGTCGCCGCCCTGCAATGCGGGATCGTCCACCTCGGGCTAGGCGCGTTCCACCGGGCGCATCAGGCGGCGTACACCGACGCGGCGATCGCCGAGGCCGGCGGCGCCTGGGGGATCGTCGGGGTCTCCATGCGCAAGGCCGACGTCGCCGAAGCCTTGGAGCCTCAGGACGGGCTCTACACGGTCGAGACGCTCGACAGCGCGCCGAGCTACCGCGTGGTCGGCGCGGTGCGACGGGCGCTGACCTTGCCGCTCGCGCCGGAGCGCGTGCTGGCCGCGCTCGCCGCCCCGGCGACCCGCATCGTCACCCTGACCGTCACCGAAAAGGGCTACTGCCTGGACCGCGACGGCGTCCTCGACTTCGCCCATCCGGACATCGTCCACGACCTGCGGACGCCGGACGCGCCGCGCTCGGCGGTCGGCGTGCTGGCGGCCGGGCTCGCCCGGCGCGTGGCCGCCGGCGCGCCGCCGGCGACGGTGATCAGCTGCGACAACCTGGCGGACAACGGCGCGCGGCTCGCCGCCGCGACCTTCGCCTTCGCCGCCCGGGCGCACCCGACGCTGGCGCCGCAGCTCGGCTCGGCCGCCGCCTTCCCCCAGACCATGGTGGACTCCATCGTCCCCGCCGCCGACGCCGCCCACCGGGCGCGCGTCGAGCAAGCCCTGGGAATGACCGACGCCGGCTCGGTCCAGCGCGAGGCCTTCGGCCAATGGGTGATCGAGGACCGGTTCGCCGGTCCCCGGCCCGCCTGGGAGCAGGTCGGCGTCGAGATCGTCGCCGACGTCGGCCCCCACCGCCGGCTGAAGCTGCACGTGCTGAACGCCAGCCACTCGGCCCTCGCCTACCTTGGCCTGCTGCGCGGCCACGCCCTCGTGCGCGACGCGGTCGCCGATCCGCAGCTCGCCGGCTTCCTCGACGGCCTGATCGCCGAGGAGATCGCCCCGGCCCTGCCGGACCTGGCCGTGCGCGACTACTGGGCCGCGGTGCGCCGACGCTTCGCCAACCCGGCGGTCGACCATCGGCTGGACCAGATCGCCCAGGACGGCGCCGAGAAGCTCGCCCAGCGGATCTTTCCCTTGATGGTCGCCAATCAGCGCGCCGGCCACCCCGTCGCTCGGATGGGCAGGATCGTCCGCGCCTGGCTCGACTGGTCGGCGCGCCAGGGCGGCCCGCGCGAGCTGGACGACCCCGCCGTCTTTCCGACGGAGATCCGCAAGCAGCCGGCGCTGCGCGCGGCGATCCTGGAGGCCGTCCCGTGACCCGAGCGGTCTGCATCGGCGAATGCATGGTCGAGCTCGCCCCCGCGGGCGAGGCCCTCTACCGTCGCGGCTTCGCCGGCGACGCCTTCAACACGGCGGTCTATCTGAAGCGCAGCGCGCCGAAGCTGGACGTGCAGTTCGCCACCGTGACCGGCGCCGATCCGCTGAGCAAGGCGATGCGCCAGGCCTGGCGCGCCCAGGGGGTCGGCGATGCGCTCGCCGCGGTCGATCCCGACCGCCGGCCGGGCCTCTACCTGATCGAGCTCGACGCCAGGGGTGAGCGCAGCTTCCACTACTGGCGCGGCGAGTCCGCCGCCCGCGGCTGGGCGCGCCACCTGGCGACCATGGCCCAGGACGAGGTGCTGGACGGCGCGGACCTGATCTATTTCTCCGGCGTGTCGCTGGCGATCCTGACGCCGGAGGATCGGGCGCTGGTGTTCGAGATCCTTCAGGCGCTGCGCGGCCGCGTCGGGCGGATCGCCTTCGATCCGAACCTCAGGCCAGCGCTCTGGGGCGATGTCGCCCGCGCCCGCGAGGCGTTCGAGACGATCGTCGGCCTGGCCGACATCCTGCTGCCCAGCCGCCAGGACCTGCAGCTGCTGTGGGGCGAAGAGGACATCGAGTGGATGGCCCGCAGGCTCGCCGCCGCGGGGGCCGCCGAGTTCGCGATCACCGCCGAGGAGAAGGGCTGCCTCGTGCACCACCGCGGCCGGTCCGAATGGCTGGCGGCGCCGGCGGTGCAGACGGTGGTCGACACCTCCGGCGCCGGCGACAGCTTCAACGGCGCCTATCTCGCCGCGCGCCTGGCCGGGCAATCGCCGATCGACGCCGCCCGCCAGGGCCTGGCGCTCGCGGCCTACGTCGTGACCCAACCCGGCGCCATCGCCGCCGTCAAACCCAGTGGATCCGCTTCCTGATGCTCAAGATCACCAACGCCCGGGTCATCGTCACCTGTCCCGGGCGCAACTTCGTCACTCTGAAGATCGAGACGGACCAGGGCGTCTACGGCGTCGGCGATGCGACCCTGAACGGCCGTGAGCTGGCGGTGGTCAGCTACCTGCAGGACCACGTCTGCCCGACGCTGATCGGCCGCGACGCGCACCGCATCGAGGACGTCTGGCAGTACCTCTACCGCGGCGCCTACTGGCGTCGGGGCCCGGTGACCATGACGGCTATCGCGGCCGTGGACATGGCGCTGTGGGACATCAAGGCCAAGGCCGCCGGCATGCCGCTCTATCAGCTCCTCGGCGGCCAGAGCCGCGCGGGGGTGATGGTCTACGGCCACGCCAACGGGAACACGATCGAGGAGACCGTCGAGGAGGCGCTGCGCTACCAGGCGCTGGGCTACAGGGCGATCCGTCTTCAGACCGGCGTGCCGGGCCTGAAGAGCACCTACGGCGTCTCGAAGGACAAGATGTTCTACGAGCCGGCGGACGCGGCTCTGCCGACCGAGAACGTCTGGTCGACCGAGAAGTACCTGCCCACCGTGCCGAAGCTGTTCGCCGCCGCCCGCGAGGCGCTGGGCTGGGACGTCCACCTGCTGCACGACAGCCACCACCGCCTGACGCCGATCGAGGCGGCGCGGCTGGGCAAGGACCTCGAGCCCTTCCGGCCGTTCTGGCTGGAGGACGTCACCCCGGCGGAGAACCAAGCCTCGTTCCGCCAGATCCGCGCCCACACCACCACGCCGCTCGCCGTCGGCGAGGTCTTCTCGAGCGTGTGGGACTGCAAGCAGCTGATCGAGGAGCAGCTGATCGACTACATCCGCACGACCATCGTCCACGGCGGCGGGATCAGCCACGTCCGGCGCATCGCCCACCTGGCCGAGCTGAACAACGTGCGCACCGGCTTCCACGGCGCGACCGACCTGTCGCCGGTCTGCATGGGCGCGGCGCTGCACTTCGACCTGTGGGTCCCGAACTTCGGGATCCAGGAATACATGCGCCACACGCCGGAGACGGACGCGGTCTTCCCGCACGCCTACCGGTTCGAGAACGGCTACCTGCATCCCGGCGAGACGCCCGGCCACGGCGTCGACATCGACGAGGCGCTGGCCGCCAGATATCCCTATAAGCCCGCCAGCCTGCCGGTGAACCGTCTCGAGGACGGCTCGATGTACAACTGGTAGCCCGGGCGATGAAGAAACCCGCCGTCCGGCCGATCCGGCATCTGCGCTGGTGGATCATCTCGCTGGTGATGGTCGGCACGGCGGTGAACTACCTGGCCCGCAGCGCGCTGGGCGCTGCGGCGCCGACCCTGACCAAAGAGCTGGACATGTCGACCCAGGCGTATTCGTACGTCGTGGCCGCCTTCCAGCTCGCCTACACCGTCGTCCAGCCGATCGCCGGCTGGGTGCTGGACGCCCTCGGCGCCAAGCTCGGCCTGACGATCTTCGCCATCGGCTGGTCGCTCGCCAACATGGCCCACGCGCTGGCCGGCGGCTGGCCGATGCTGGCCGGCTTCCGCGGCCTGCTCGGCGTCTTCGAGGGCGCTGTGATCCCCGCGGCGATGAAGACCGTCTCCGACTGGTTCCCGGCCAAGGAGCGCTCGATCGCCACCGGCTGGTTCAACATCGGCACGGCGCTGGGCAGCATGGCCGCGCCGCCGCTGGTGATCTGGTGCATCCTTGAGGGCAGCTGGCGGCTGGCCTTCGTCGTCACCGGCGGGGTCGGCCTGGTCTGGGCGGGCCTGTGGGCCTGGTTCTACCACCGGCCGCAGCAGCACCCGCGGATCTCCGCCGAGGAGCTAGCCTACATCCAGGCCGGCCAGGCGCAGAAGCTCGCGCAAAAGGCCGCCAAGGGTCCGGGTTGGCTGGCCGTCGCCCGCACCCGCAAGTTCTGGGCGATCGCCCTGCCCCGCTTCCTGGCGGACCCGGCTTGGCAGACCTTCAACTTCTGGATCCCGCTCTATCTGGCGACCGTCCGCGGCATGGACCTGAAGCAGATCGCCGCCTTCGCCTGGCTGCCGTTCCTGGCCGCGGACCTGGGCTCGATCGCCGGCGGCTATCTTTCGCCCGCCTTGATGCGCTTCGGCGGCGTCTCGCTGCTGACCGCCCGGAAGTTGACGGTGCTGACCGGCGCGGTGCTGATGATCGGCCCGGCCATGATCGGCCTGGCGCCGAACGCCTACTGGGCGGTCGCCCTCTTCTGCGTCGGCGGCTTCGCCCACCAGGTGCTGTCGGGCGCGCTGATCACGCTCTCGGCCGACGTCTTCCCGGACAACCAGGTCGCCACCGCCACCGGCATGGCCGGCACGGCGGCCTGGACCGGCGGGCTTTTGTTCTCGCTCGTGGTCGGCGCCCTGGCGACCACCGTCGGCTACAACCCGCTGTTCGTCGCCCTGGCGATCTTCGACCTGATCGGCGCCGCGATCCTCTTCACCCTGATGCGGGAAAAGCAATCCCTGGCCTAGCCGGCCCGGCCTCGGGCGCGTGCGCGGCCCCGCACTCGCGCAGCTCCAGCGCCGCGTAGCACTCGCAGGCGCGGCGCTGCAGGCCCTCGCGATCGACGATGGTCAGCCGCGACCGGCCGAGCGCGATCAGACCGTCGGCCTGGAACCGCTGCAGCATCGGGTTGATCGACGATCGTTGCGCCCCCAGCACCCTGGCGAACAGCTCCTGGGCCAAGCCGATGTCCTGCCGCTCGAGCAGGGTCGAGCAGCTCAACAGCCACCGCGACAGGCGCTGTTCGATGCCGTGCAGCGCGCTGCAGGCGCCGACGCGGATGGCGTAGCGCATCTGGTCCTGGCCGCAGCGCGACACCGCGCGGGCGATGCGCGGCGACTGCCGGCAGGCCCAGGCAAGGCGCTGGCGCGGGATGCTCCAGGCCTGGGCGTCGAAGATGCTGACGTTGCGGGTGAGCGCGGTGGAGAAGCCGAACGCCGACAAGCCGCTGACCGCGCTGTTGCGTCCGACCAGGACGCATTCGACCTCCTGGCCGCTCTCGAAGACCGTAAATTTTGAAACGACCCCTTCGGCGAGAAAATAGATATTCCTGATCTCTTCGCCGGGTTCATCGATGACTTGGCCGGCCCGGAGGCGAGTCGCCACCAGATCGTTGCGGATGAGATCAAGGTCGTGGCCGAACTCACGCAGGATAAGATTGCGACTAACCAGCTGCACAACTCCACATTAACCGAACGCGTCGAGTAACACGCCCGTGGACCCCGCTTCGCGGACCAATGATCCAGCGCTCTCAGAGAGTCTGTCCAGTGTCGGACAGTTCGCTCCCGCGATCAGTCGCCTGACCGCGCGACCGTCACCGCGGCCGCTGGCGCAGGCGGCGGCAGGCTTCGGGCCCAGTCGGTGCCGCGGCCGTCCGGCCGATGACGCCAGCCGCGGGCGTGGGCCCATTCGTGCTCGCGCGCCTCAAGCCATTCGCGACGGCTCGGCCAGGCTCGCGGGTCGACCAGCACGACGGCGTCGAGCTTCGAATGGTAGCAGCCCCAGTAGTAGGCGCGCGACCGGGCGCCTTGCGGGGCGCCGCCCATGGCCGACCGACAGATGTAGTCGACCTGCGCCACGTCGGGCAGCACCAGCTCCCAGGTCTTGCCGGTGACCGTCGGGCCGCTGGCGTAGATCGCGGGAGCGGCCTCCACCGCCCTTCCCGGAGCGAACGGCCAGGCAGGCGTCGCGGAGATCGCCAGCACGCCGCTGACCGCCGCGCAAAGCCGGTGACGTCGCCATGGTCGGGACACGAACATGGCCGCCCCAATCGGAGAGCGGCCAGAAGCGTTCGCCGAGAATCCGGCGGGTCGTCGCTATTTCAACTGACGAGCGTCAGATGTTTTAAACA
>Ga0164243_10011798_pt1 | contig 12437 bp, 10 predicted proteins | sample OricompcompostOP_FD_108781 | JGI IMG/M metagenome (GOLD analysis project Ga0164243, IMG submission 108781) | Organic Plus compost microbial communities from Emeryville, California, USA - Original compost - Organic plus compost (OP) | ecosystem: Engineered > Solid waste > Mixed feedstock >...
GGCGGGGTACGCCGTACCCGGGTTCGAGCCCGCCAAGGACGACAGCGGCGGCGCGGGCGACGTCGGCAAGGACTACACGCAGGGCGAGGCGCTGCGTACGCCGCAGTGGTACCTGCTCACCGCCATCCTCACCCTGAGCGTCAGCGCCGGCATCTCGCTGATCTCCCAGGCGAAGCTCAGCGCCACCGACATCTCGGGCTACAGCGTCGGCGGCGCCGCGACGCTCGTCGGAGTTCTCGCGATCTTCAACGGCGGCGGCCGGATCGTGTGGGCGGCGATCTCCGACTACATCGGCCGGATGCCGACGTTCGCCGCCATCTTGGGCCTGCAGGGCGTCTGCCTGATCGTGCTCCCGCATGCCTCCAACGTCGCTTTGTTCGCGGTGCTGGCCGCGGTGATCTACCTCTGCTACGGCGGCACCTTCGGCACCATGCCGGCCACCGCGGGTGACTTCTTCGGCGTCCGGAACGCCGGCGCCATCTATGGCCTGATGCTCGTCGGGTGGTCGCTGGGCGGGATCATCGGCCCGGTGATCGCCAGCGCGCTGATCGGCGACGACGAGGCCTACACGCTGGCCTACACCACGATCGGCATCATCGCCCTGGCTTCGGTGCTGCTCACCTTCGTCACCCGGGTGCCGGCGGGCCGGAAGAGCGCTATGGTCGGAGCACACGAACCGGGAGGTGCGCGATGAGCATGCGGTCGTTCCTGCCTTGGCCGGTGCTGCGGCAGCTGACCGGCAAGGATCTGCTGGGCCGTGGCTCGGCGGTCCGCTCCGAGCGCACCGAGACCATCGAGCCGCGCACCACCACGGCCGATCGGGTGGCCCGTAGCGTCTGCCCCTACTGCGCGGTCGGCTGCGCGCAGAAGGTCTTCGTGAAGGACGAGAAGGTCGTCCAGATCGAAGGCGACCCCGACAGCCCCGTCAACCGTGGCCGGCTCTGCCCCAAGGGCTCGGCGAGCAAGAACCTCGTGACCAGCCCGCTGCGCCAGACGAAGGTGCGCTACCGGCGTCCCTACGGCACGGAGTGGGAGGAGCTCGACCTCGACACCGCCATGGACATGATCGCCGACCGGGTGCTGAAGACCCGACGCGAGACCTGGCAGGAGTTCGACGAGAAGGAGCGCCGCGTCCGCCGGACGATGGGCATCGCCAGCCTGGGTGGGGCGACCCTCGACAACGAGGAGAACTACCTCATCAAGAAGCTGTTCACGGCGATGGGCGCGATCCAGATCGAGAACCAGGCGCGCATTTGACACTCCGCCACCGTCCCCGGTCTGGGGACCAGCTTCGGGCGTGGCGGCGCCACCGGCTTCACCGCTGACCTCGCCAACGCCGACTGCATCGTGATCCAGGGCTCCAATATGGCCGAGGCTCACCCGGTCGGCTTCCAGTGGGTCGTGGAGGCGCAGAAGCGCGGTGCCCGCGTGATCCATGTCGACCCGCGCTTCACCCGCACCAGCGCGGTGGCCGACAAGCACGTCCCGATCCGCGTGGGCAGCGACATCGCCTTCCTCGGCGGGGTCATCAACCACGTCTTGAGCAACGGCCTCGACTTCCGCGAGTACGTCGTCAACTACACCAACGCCGCCACCATCGTGAGCGAGGACTACCGCGACACCGACGACCTCGACGGCCTGTTCAGCGGGTTCGACGCGGAGAAGCGGGTCTATGACCCGACCAGTTGGCAATACGAGTCCGAAGACACGCATGTCGAGTTGAGCCAGGCTCAGGCCGAGAGCTCGGCCGAGCACGCCAAGCACCGCGCCACCGCGGCCGGCCTGCAGCACGAGGCGCACGGGATCCAGGTGGCCAGTCACCCGGCCCGCGACGAGACGCTCCAGCACCCGCGCTGCGTCTACCAGGTGCTCAAGCGCCACTTCGCGCGCTATACCCCGGAGGTCGTCGAGCAGATCTGCGGCATCTCACAGGCCGACTTCGCCGAGGTGTGCCGGGCGTGGACCGAGAACTCGGGGCGGGAGCGGACGACGGCACTGGTCTACAGCGTGGGGTGGACCCAGCACAGCGTCGGCGTCCAGTACATCCGCACGGGCGCGATCCTGCAGCTGCTGCTCGGCAACATGGGACGTCCGGGCGGCGGCATCATGGCGCTGCGCGGGCACGCCAGCATCCAGGGCTCGACGGACATCCCCACTCTGTTCAACATCCTGCCGGGCTATCTGCCGATGCCCAATCCGGAGGAGCACCCGACGCTGGACGACTGGGTCGACAGCGTCCGCAAGCCCGGCAGCAAGGGCTTCTGGTCGAAGGCGGACGCCTACGCGGTGAACCTGCTGAAGGCGTACTGGGGTGACCGGGCACAGCCCGACAACGACTTCTGTTTCGACTACCTGCCCAAGATCACCGGCGACCACGGCACCTATCGCACGGTGCTCGACATGATCGACGGGAAGGTCAAGGGCTACTTCCTGTTGGGCCAGAACCCGGCGGTCGGCTCCGCCCACGGGCGTGCGCAGAGACTCGGCATGGCCCAGCTCGACTGGCTGGTGGTGCGCGACCTGTTCGAGATCGAGAGCGCGACCTTCTGGAAGAACTCGCCCGAGATCGAGACCGGGGAGATCGTGCCGGAGGAGTGCGCGACCGAGGTCTTCTTGCTGCCGGCCGCCTCCCACGTGGAGAAGGAGGGCACCTTCACCCAGACCCAGCGGATGCTCCAGTGGCGCGAGAAGGCGGTCGATCCGCCGGGCGATGCCCGCTCCGAGCTGTGGTTCTTCTACCACCTCGGTCGGATGCTCCGCGAGCGCCTGCAGGGCTCGACCGACGAGCGTGACCGGCCGTTGCTCGATCTGGCTTGGGACTATCCCGTCCACGGCGACGGTGTTGCGGCGGGCTGGGGCGAGCCGAGCGCCGAGGCGGTGCTGCGCGAGATCAACGGGTTCGAGACCGCCACCGGCCGGCCGCTCTCCTCCTTCACCGAGATGAAGGCCGACGGATCGACGCTCGGCGGCTGCTGGATCTACACCGGCGTCTACGCCGACGGCGTCAACCAGGCCGCCCGGAAGAAGTCCCGGCACGAGCAGTCGTTCGTCGCGCCCGAGTGGGGCTGGGCGTGGCCGATGAACCGGCGCATCCTCTACAACCGCGCCTCCGCCGACCCCGACGGCAAGCCATGGAGCGCACGCAAGGCCTATGTCTGGTGGGACCCCGAGCTCGGGGAGAACGGCGAGTGGACGGGTGCCGACGTACCGGACTTCGAGAAGACGAAGCCGCCGAGCTATCGCTCGCCCGAGGACGCGGACGGCGTCGCCGCGCTCGACGGAATCGATCCGTTCATCATGCAGGGCGACGGCAAGGGTGCCCTCTACGTCCCGCAGGGACTCATCGACGGGCCGCTGCCGACGCACTATGAGCCGGTCGAGTCGCCCTTCCGCAATCTGCTTTACGGCCAGCAGGGCAATCCGACCCGTCTGGAGTACCGGCGCGAGGACAACCCGATGAACCCGGCACCGGGTGCCGATTCCGACGCGCACGTGGCGGTCTTCCCGTTCGTGTTCACGACGAGCCGGCTCACCGAGCACCACACAGCGGGTGGGATGAGCCGCTACCTGGAGCACCTCTCCGAGCTGCAACCGGAGATGTTCGTCGAGGTGTCGCCGGCGCTCGCCGCCGAGCGGGGCCTGGAGCACATGGGCTGGTGCCACGTGGTCACGGCGCGGTCCGCCGTCGAGGGCAGGGTGCTGGTCACCGAGCGGCTGCGTCCGCTCCGGGTGGAGGGCCGCACGGTCCATCAGGTGTGGCTGCCCTACCACTGGGGCTCGGGCGGGCTGGTCACCGGCGACTCCACCAACGACCTCTTCGGGATCTCGCTCGACCCCAACGTGCTGATCCAGGAGAGCAAGGTGGGTACCTGCGACGTACGACCCGGGCGGCGCCCGCGCGGTGCCGAGCTGCGTGCGCTCATCACCGACTACCGTCGGCGTTCGGGGACCGACGACGACGTGTATCCGCCGATCGTCACCACCGACGCAGGGGAGGAGGAGCAGTGAGCCTGCGCGAGAGCCTGTCCGACAGGCTGGCCAACAGCCTGTTCGGTCCGCTCGATCCGGCACCCAACGCGGGGTACGACGACCCACCGGCCCGCAAGGGCTTCTTCACCGACACCTCGGTGTGCATCGGCTGCAAGGCGTGCGAGGTGGCCTGCAAGGAGTGGAACGACGTTCCGGAGAACGCCTTCGAGATGCTCGGCACCTCCTACGACAACAGCCACTCGCTCAACGCCAACCAGTGGCGGCACGTGGCGTTCATCGAGAAGCCGGCGACCGGCGCGCGGGCCGACCTCGGCATGCCGACCGTGGGGGCGCCCCCGAGCGACACGCCAGACGACGAGAAGCCAGACTTCCAGTGGCTGATGTCGTCCGACGTCTGCAAGCACTGCACCCACGCCGCATGTCTCGACGTGTGCCCGACGGGCTCGCTCTTCCGCTCCGAGTTCGGCACGGTCGTGGTGCAGGACGAGATCTGCAACGGGTGTGGCTACTGTGTGGCGGCCTGTCCCTACGGTGTCATCGACCGTCGGCACGGACCCGCCGATGACCCCAAGGTGGGCATCGCGCAGAAGTGCACGCTCTGCTACGACCGGCTGACCGACGGCCAGCGGCCGGCGTGCGCCCAGGCGTGCCCCACGGAGTCGATCCTCTTCGGCGACGTGGAGGAGTTGCGCCGGACGGCCGAGGAGCGGGTCGCCCGGCTCCACGAGCAGGGGATCATGGACGCGCGGCTCTACGGCAACGACCCCGAGGACGGCGTGGGCGGCACCGGAGCCTCGTTCCTGCTGCTCGACGAGCCGGAGGTCTATGGACTCCCTCCGGACCCGGTGGTCACCACCAAGGACCTGCCGGCGATGTATCGCCAGGCGGCCACCGCCGCGGCCGTCTTCCTGGCCGGGGCCGCCGCCGCGTTCTTGCGGAGGAAGCCGTGAGCGGCGCGCGGCATCGCGGCTCGCCGGCGCGCGACAGCATCGTGCCGGAGGCCGAGTTCGCCTCCTACTACGGGCGCCCGATCGTGAAGGCCGCTCCGTGGGAGCACGACATCGCCTACTACCTCTTCACCGGCGGCCTGGCTGCCGGGAGCGCGGTGCTCGGCACCGGCGCCGACCTGACGGGCCGGCCCGGCCTGCGCCAGGCCGCCCGGGTCGGCTCCCTCGCAGGCCTGTTGGCCAGCGTGTTCTTCCTGGTCCGCGACCTCGGCAGACCGTCCCGTTTCCTCAACATGCTGCGGGTGATGAAGGTGACCTCGCCGATGTCGGTGGGCACCTGGCTGCTCTCGCTCCACGGACCCCTCGCGGGCCTCGCGTCGGCGGGGGAGGCCGTCGGCCTGCTGCCGTCGCGCTGGCAGCGCGGACCACTCGGCCTGGCGCGTCGAGCGGCACGCCCCGCCGGGATCGCCGCAGCGGTCACCGCGCCGCCAGTGGCGGCGTACACGGCGGTGCTGCTCTCGGACACGGCCACGCCGGCGTGGCACTCCGCCCACCGGGAGCTGCCGTTCGTCTTCTGCGGCTCGGCGGCCGCGGCGTCGGGCGGGTGGGGGATGATCGGCGCGCCGGTGGCCGAGGCCGGTCCGGCGCGGGCCTTCGCGGTCGGGGGTGCGGTCCTCGAACTGGCGGCCGAACGTCGGATGGAGCAGTCGATGGGCCTCGCGGCGGAGACTCTCCACCAGGGCAAGGCGGGCCGCTGGATGAAGGCCAGCAAGGCACTCACCGTGCTCGGCGCTGCCGGCACCCTGCTCGGCGGGCGCTCGCGCGTGCTCTCCGTCGCCTCCGGCGCCGCCCTCATGGCGGGCTCGCTCTGCACGCGTCTGGGGGTCTTCGAGGCGGGCCTCGCCTCCGCGCACGACCCGAAGTACACCGTGGTTCCTCAGCGGGAGCGGGTCGACCGAGGCAGGTGAGCGATACTCGCCACATGCTCCGGCCCACGATGCGCGGCACGGCGCTGCTCGTGGCAGTGCTCCTCGCGGGCTGCACCGACGATCCTCACGCTGACGAGGACGCAGCTCCGCGCTCGACCGAGCGCAGTGGCAGCTCGCAGGTCGACGAGCCGCACCACACGGAGCCGTTGGTGCTCGTCACCCGCGCCGACCGTCCCGCCGTGCGCCTGTCGACCCGCGCCGCGGAGGAGCTGCTCGCGGGCCGGGCACAGACCGGCCGGGTCGTCCATGCGGCCGCCACACCGGAGGTCGAGGGCGCGGAGGTCGCCGACGAGCGCGCGGTGCTGCGACGAGTACGTCGGCAGGGTGCGATCGGCGCGCTGCCCGCGCGGGCGCTCGCTGCTCGCATCGCGACGAGCAGTGCCGATCCGAACCCTGCGCTCACCGAGGACGCCGTCTACGAGCGGATCCTGCGGGAGCTGGTCCGGTCCGACCGGCTGCCCGGTCTCCACGGTCTGCTCGAGTCGGGGTCGATCTTCGCGCATAGCGGCCCGGCGCCCGACGACCCTGACGCGTTCTTCGTCGAGTTCGGCATCGAGCGGATCCTCGATGGGATCGAGGCGCACGTCGACCGCCTTCACTCCTGATCTGGGCCGGCGACGCGATGAAGTTGCGTCGGGAGGCTGCTGGGAGCAGGGCAGGATTTGGCGTTGCTTCGTATACGAAACGTGGTATACCGTATCTGCGTTGTGAAGTGGATCACGTCCTAGTTCGGGTGATCGCCCACCTCCAGAAACGGGAGTCAACATGACAACGGCAGCAGAACGGGCGGATCAGGAGTTCCGCAAGAGTCTCGGACTGAAGGACGTCATCGCGCAGAGCCTCTCGGTGATAGCGCCCGCGATGTCGGGAGCCTTCCTCACCTACTTGGCGTCGACCCAGGCCGGCGGGGCAACCCCGCTGGCCTTCGTGTTGGGCGCCCTGGGGATGCTGTGCATCGGGGCAGTGGTCGCCCTGTTTGCGCGCAACCTCTCGTCGGCAGGCTCGATGTACACCTACCTGGCGAAGGGGGCCAACCGCGCGACCGGATTCGTCGGTGGCTGGTGCTACGTCTGCGCCTACCTGCTGTTCGGTGCCGGAGTCCTCAGCGGCTTCGGCTTCTTCGCCTCCCAGCTGGTGGAGCTCATCTCCGGTGATCTGATCGGGTGGTACTGGTTCACGCTGCTCGGTTTCATCGCGATCGCCCTGCTCAACTTCTTCAACATCACCGTCTCGACGCGCAACCAACTGGCCTTCTTGGTGCTGAGCATGAGTGTGATGGTGGTGATCGCCTTCATCGTGATCGCCCAGGGATCGCCCGAGGTGAGCGTCGTCGACGGTGAGACGCCGGTCGCCAACGCCGGGGACAGCTTCGACGCCGCTGCCTTCTGGGCGCCGTCGGCCGGCGTCAGCTGGGTGGGTGTCTTCTTCGGCATGAGCTTCGCGATGCTCTCGTTCACCGGCTCCGAATCTAGTGCGGCGCTGTCGGAGGAGACCCACGACTCCCGACGAAACATCCCTCGTGCGGTGATCGGCTCCATCGCCTTGGGCGGCCTGTTCTACCTGATCGTCAGCTATGCCACGGCCATCGGCTTCGGCGTCGAGCAGGCGAAGACCGACTGGCCCGCGACCGCTACCGGACTCGCCGCGGTTGCCCCCGACAAGACCACCTCGGCGCTGGTCGTGGCCGCCGCCGCGGGTGCCAGCCTGTTCTGTGCGCTCGGCCTCCATACGGCCTCATCTCGAGTGCTGTTCGCGATGGGACGTGAAGGCGTGCTCCCCAGGGGCTTCGGTCGGCTCCACCCGCAGTGGAACACGCCGTGGAGCGCGATGAGCTTCGTGTTGGGCATCTGGGCGCTGCTGATCGTCGGCTCCGTGCTGCTGGTGTCCCGAGATGCACAGGTGGCCCTGGCGGGCGGAGTCGACAGCAATGTGACCGGCGGCGTGTTCGCCTTCTCCCTCCTGCTCAACTTCGGCACACCGGTGGTGATGTTCGTGTATCTGCTCCTCGGCGTGGCCGGGGTGGTGCACGGCGTGCGCGGCGCACGGAAGAACTTCATCGTCGCAGGGATCGCCGCTTCGATCTTCGCCGCCGTCGCCATCTTCGGCGGGCTCTACTACTCGTTCGTGCCGGCGGAGTCCGGAGCGGAGATCCTGCTCGCCGTGCGCATCATCCCGTGGGTGGGAGTCGGCATCCTCGCCGTGGGTTGCGCCTTGGCGGCCTGGACCCGGCGGAGCCGTGCCGCCGTCTGGGCAGACATGGGACACATCTTCGACGAAGTCTGATTCCCGGGACTGCGGAAGACGTGCTCCGGGGGCTGGTTGCCTCGGGGCACGTCTTCTGTCGGTGCGTGCCCTCAGTCCCGCTCGCGCACGATCGCCTGCGCCTCGATCTCGACCATCATCCCCGGCACGGAGAGGCCGGCCTGAACGGCCGTGGCCACCGGCTGGATGCCGGCGAAGACCTCGCCGTGGGCGCGGACGAAGTCGGCGGCTCGACTCAGGTCCGTCAGGTAGCTGCGGGTCACGACGACGTCGTCCAGGCTCGCGCCAGCCTGTTCGAGAAGGCTGGCGATCCGCGCCAGGGTGTAGCGCGTCTGGGCGTAGGTGTCTCCGGGTGCGTGGAGCCGACCCGAGGGCTCCACTGCGGTAGTGCCGGCGACGAAGACATGGTCGCCGACGCGTCGCAGCCGGGCGTAGCCGCCTGCCTCTTCGAACCGCCCGCCGCCGGCAAGGGTGATGTCAGTCATGGGTGCTCTCCTCGGTGATGTCGTCGTTGCTGTTCGAATACGATGTGCGGTACGTGAAACGAGAGGATTTCGGGGAATGCCTGCAGCGATGAAGCCGATCGGTCGCAATGACAAGACCCTCGCGGAGGTCGCCTACGACCGCATCTCGGAGGCGTTGCTCTCCGGGGCGCTCTCTCCGGGCTCCCGGCTCGTGATGGATCAGCTGGCCGAACAGCTCGACATCAGCCGTACTCCGGTCCGTGACGCGTTGGCTCGGCTGGAGCGCGAGGGGATGATCGAGCCCACGGGGCGGCGTGGATTCGTCGTGCGCACGCTCACGAACGAGGACACCATGAACCTCTACGAGGCCCGTGAGGCGGTCGAGGGGTTCGCGGCCAGGCGGGTGGCGGAGCTCGGTCCCGATGCCATCAAGCTCGTCGCCGAGGTCGTGGAGTCGACGGCGGGCGTCGACATGACCGACGCCCGCGCGGTCTATGAGGCCAACATGACGATCCACCGGTCGGTGGCTCAGGCTTCGGAGAACCCCCTCCTCCTCGAGCTCTTCGACACGATCTGGCAGCGCGCGCGGGGCCTGGCCGCGTTCGCCGACTACATCGCCCACGACCGCTCCCAGGAGAACGTGCGTTGTGCGCACCTTCCGCTCCTCGAGGCGCTGGAGCAGGGGTCGGACGAAGCGTTCGCGGCGATGCGCGACCACATCCGCAAGGGCCGCGACACGCATCTGGCCTAGACGCGCGCTGCTTCTCGAGTCCCCCGGCACCCTCGTGGTGCCGGGGGACTTCTGCTTGCACGATCCCTTCATGTCGCATACCGTATACGAAACGCGAGGATCGGCTACCCCTTTGGGAGGCATGGAATGTGCGGAATTTCCGGACGAGTCAGATACGACGGCAGACACGTCGGCGCCGATATCGTCGAGCTGGCGGCCGCCATGCGGCATCGAGGACCCGACTCCACGGGATTCGCCGTCTACGGCCCGGCGCGTGAGCGTGGGTATGTGGTGCGTGGCTATCTCGCCGACCGGCAGGCGCTGGACTCGACGCTGCAGGACGTGGCGACCCTCCTCGCGGGGCAGGGCAGTCGGCTCCTCGGCGAACCGACCTGGGACGCGTCAGGTCAGCGGCACGTGCTCTTCCGGCTGGAGATCGACGAGCTGAAGGACCTGAAGAGGTGGGTCGACGACGTCGAGTCGCTGCCCGGCACCGAGATCCTGTCGCTGGGCAGATCGCTGGAGATCATCAAGGACGTGGGCGACGCCCGTGAGGTGGACGCCAAGCACGGCGTGAGCGAGTTGCAAGGCACCCACGCGCTCTCGAACATGAGGCTGGCCACCGAGTCGCTCGTCTCCCCGATCGCGAGCCACCCCTTCTGGGCACGCCCGTTCCCCGACGTCTGCATCGTGCACAACGGACAGCTGACCAACTACTTCAGCTGGCGTCGTCGGCTCGAGCGCGATGGCTACCGCTTCATGAGCGAGAACGACTCCGAGCTGATCGCGGTCTGGAACTCCGTCCAGATGGCTGCCGGGGCGAGTCTCCGGGATTCGCTCACGGCCAGTCAGCAGGAGCTCGACGGGGTCTTCACCTACCTCCTCGGCACGCTGGACGGCATCGGCATGGCCAAGGACCGGTGGGCGATCAAGCCGCTGGCGGCCGTCGATGAGGCAGATGGCATCGCGATCGCGACCGAGGAGCAGGCGTTGCGCAGTCTCTACCGCGACGAGGTCGAGATCCTCAACTACGACGGGCCGCTCATGACCGAGACCTGGCGGCGCGAAGGCAACCCGAGGGGAGCCGCGGCATGAGTGCGCTCCAGCAGGCACCGGCTGCGCCCACGACCCAGATCAAGTCGGGCGACCGGCCGCTTCGCGAGGTCAACCGAGAGATCCGGGAGGCGGTGGCGGCCGGCCAGCACGTGGAGGTCACCGAACCGCTCTCGCGCCACAACCTGGCCGTCGGCCTGACCGGGGAGGGGAAGGTCACCTTCCGGGGCAGCGTCGGCTACTACTGCGGGGGGCTCACCGCCGGCGGTGTCATCGAGATCGACGGCAACTCCGGCTGGGGGACAGGCGAGGGGCTGTCGGCGGGTCACATCACCGTCAACGGCAACGCGGGGATGAGCGTCGGCGCCGCGATGCGGGGAGGCACGATCCACGTCCGCGGCAACGCGGGGCCGCGGTGCGGGGTCGCCCAGAAGGACGGCAACATCGTGGTGGGCGGCGACATCGGCTACTCCACCGGCTTCATGAGCCACGGCGGCCGCATCATCTGCCTGGGCGACTCCAAGGGATCGGTCGGCGACTCGCTCTGGCAGGGGAGTGTCTGGGTCGCCGGCGACATCGAGCAGCTCGGCATCGACGCAGTGGCGGTCGAGCCGCCGGCCGACGAGGTGGTGGAGGTCGAGGAGCTTCTGGCGTCCCTCGGCTACGCCCCTGCCGAGCGGAACTGGAAGAAGGTCGTCGCGGGAAAGAAGCTCTGGTACTTCGAGGCAAGGGATGCAAAGCAATGGCTGATGATCTGACCACACAGGCGCCCGTGTCGAAGCACGACGCCACCGGAAGCACTCCCGAGCTCGACGCGGAGCTCGAGCGGTTGGTCGCCTTCGGTGACGGCGCCGATCCCGCCCGGCCTGCCGGCGTACCCGGCTCGTATGCGGAGGGCAAGTCGTCGAAGTGGACGCGGGAGACGATCGCCGACATCCACGCGAAGGCGCAGATGGGGCGCTATCAGCTGCGCGGCTTCTCGACCTTCAACAAGAACCTGCCGTCGTTCGACGAGCTCGTCTTCCAGCCGGCGACGATGACCCGGCTGCCGCTGGAGGGCTACCGCGAGAAGTGTGACACCCAGACGATCCTCGGTGACGGGCTCGGCAAGGTCGAGGAGCCGTTGGTGCTCGATATGCCGATCTACATCGCGGCGATGAGCTTCGGTGCTCTCTCCGCCAACGCGAAGGCGGCGCTGGGGCGAGGTGCTCGCAAGGCGGGCACCATGACGTGCACGGGCGAGGGCGGCATGCTGGAGGAGGAGCGAGCGGAGAACCGCCATCTCGTCTATCAGCTCTCGCCGGCGCGCTACATGATCGATCTCGACCACATCCGCAAGGCCGACGCGATCGAGCTGGTGGTCGGCCAGGGTGCGAAGCCGGGCACGGGGGGTCTGCTGCTCGGCATGAAGATCTCCGAGCGTGTCGCGAGGATGCGGTCACTCCCTGAAGGCGTCGACCAGCGATCGACCTCGCGCCACCCGGACTTCCTCGGGGCCGACGACATGACGATCAAGATCGAGGAGCTGCGCGAAGCCACCGACCACCGGGTGCCGATCTTCGTCAAGATGGGCGCCACCCGGCCCTACTACGACACCGCGGTAGCCGCCAAGACCGGTGCCGACGTCATCGTCCTCGACGGGATGGAGGGAGGCACGGGTGCGTCGCCGGAGCTGCTCCTCGACCACACGGGCGTGCCGACCCTGGCCGCGATCCCGGCGGCTCGCAGAGCCTTGGACGACACCGGCATGAGCGGCAAGGTGAAGCTCGTCGCGGCCGGCGGCATCCGCTCCGGCGCCGACGTCGCGAAGGCGCTGGCGCTGGGTGCCGACTGCGTGATGATCGGGTCCGCGGCGATGATGGCCGTCGGGTGCAACTCGCCGCGCTATCTCGAGGACTACGCGAAGCTGGGTACGGCGCCGGGTGCCTGCCATCACTGCCACACCGGTCTGTGCCCCGTGGGTGTCGCCACGCAGGACCCGTTGCTCTCGGAACGGGTCGAC
>Ga0164243_10011801_pt1 | contig 12435 bp, 10 predicted proteins | sample OricompcompostOP_FD_108781 | JGI IMG/M metagenome (GOLD analysis project Ga0164243, IMG submission 108781) | Organic Plus compost microbial communities from Emeryville, California, USA - Original compost - Organic plus compost (OP) | ecosystem: Engineered > Solid waste > Mixed feedstock >...
GCGAGTCGCAATGAGGACCGGCCCGTGAGGGCCGGTGGAAGACGTGGCGCTGCTCCAGGCGGACCAGCGCCTGGTCGCGGTCGCAATGAGGACCGGCCCGTGAGGGCCGGTGGAAGCCCGTCCGCGCGGGCGGTGTCGTAGCTGGTCACGTAGACGTGGTCGCAATGAGGACCGGCCCGTGAGGGCCGGTGGAAGGTTCGTGAGGTGCGGGGATAGATGTTACACGCGGTCGGGTTGCGGGAAGGCGTGTCGGTTTTGAAGCGTTTTGCTGGTGTTCATTGGTTCGGAACCCCCCGCTTGGGTGGTGTGCGCTGGAGGTTCCGAACCGGATCCACACTACGGCCGGGCCGGTTATGCGGACGTCGGCCGCCAGCGGCTCACCCCAGGACGAAGTCGGGACGGGAACCCGCAAGCTCGCCGCTTGGGCACGCGGTCACGACACCGGATTAGGCGGCAGCCCGCGAAGAACGCTCCCATGCACGTCGGACTTTGTCATCCCGCCGAAGAACCGCGGAGCTGGACAAGGCCTCGTCCCACACCCGGGTAACGTCGTCCACCAGCGGAAGCGTCGCCGCCGCTGCGCCAAGATCAATAAGCAAGACCACGCTGCGGTGGTCAGCTGCGGGGCAGTTCCTTCCACGGGCGGCCCTTGAACGGGTCCGGTTCCTTCGGTAGGCCCAGCACCCGTTCCGCGATCACGTTCTTGTTGACTTCCGTCGTACCGCCCTCGATGGTGTTCGCGCGGCTGCGCAGCATGCCGCGGACCTCCGCCGGCATCCCCTCCCAGTACTCGTCCGGCGACGCCGCCGGCGAGCCCGGCCAGGCCACCGCGTCGGCGCCGAGCAGGTCGGCCGCGGCGGCCTGGATGCGCTGGTTGAGGTCCGTGCCGTGAACCTTGCCGATCGAGCTCTCCGGGCCCGGCGGCAGGTTCCCGGCCAACCGGGCCCGGATGCGCTGGTTCGTCCACGTCCGGGCCTGCTCCTCGCACCACAGCCGCACGACCCGGTCGCGGGTGACCGGGTCGGACCAGCCGCCCGGCAGGCCCGCCGCCGACCGCGCGCGGGCCAGGCGTACCAATTGGGACGCGCTGCCGCCGCCGATGCGGTCGACGCCGCCGGAGCCGGAACCCGACACCATCTGCCGTTCGCCGCGCAGCGTCGCCTGCGCCACCGTCCAGCCGGCGCCGATGTCGCCGACGCGCTGGCTGTCGGGGACGCGCGCGCCGTCGAAGAAGACCTCGAAGAACTCCGCCTCGCCGCCGATGTGGCGCAGGGGCCGGACCTCGATGCCGGGCTGGCGGATTTCGATCAGGAAGTACGTGATGCCCTGGTGCTTGGGCAGGTCCGGGTCCGTGCGGGCGAGCAGCACGCCGAAGTCGGCGCGGTTGGCCCACGTGGTCCAGACCTTCTGGCCGTCGACGATCCAGGTGTCGCCCTCGCGCCGGGCACGGGTGGCCAGCGACGCCAGGTCGCTGCCGGAGCCGGGCTCGCTGAACAGCTGGCACCAGATCTCCTCGGCGCGGGCGATCGGGCCGAGGAAACGGTCCCGCTGCTCCGGGGTGCCGTGCGCGAACAGCGCCGGTGCCGCGAGGTTCAGGCCCAGTGGGTTGAGGCGCGGCAGGTGGTACGGGCGGAGCACCTTCTCGACGGCCGCCGCGACCGGGCGGCGCCAGCCGAGGCCGCCGTGCGCCACCTCCCACGTCGGCACCACGAGGCCCGAGCGGCCGAACGTCGGGTACCACTCCTGGTACGCCGCCACCGTGCGCACGGTGCGGACGGCCCGCGGGCCGCCCCGCTCGCCGGCCTCGCGCCACGCCGGCGGCACGTTGGCTGCCACCCACTCCCGGACGGCCGCCACGGCGGTGTCGACGTCGACGTCGGGCCCGGTGGGCCCCGCGAGCGCGGTCATCGGTCTCCTTCCGGCCCGGCGGTGCCAGCCGCCGGCGCGCCGTCACCCGGGCCGGTGGCGGCGGCCAGCGCCGCAGCGCGCGCGTCGCGCAGGCCCAGTTCCATCGTCTGCCACAGTGCCCGCTTCACCGCCTGGTTGGCGGCGGCGTCGTTGCGGGCGATCGCCTCCCCGAGCGACTGCGCGCGTCCGGCCAGCTCCTCGCCGTCGACGACCTCGCTCACCAGGCCGAGCTGCCGCGCGCGTTCGGCGTCGAGGCGCTCGTGCGCGCCGATCAGCGCCACCCGCGCGGCGACGGTCACGGCGCCGCGCCGGGCGAGCCCGATCGCCTCCCAGGCGCTCGCCTGGCCGACGCTCACGTGCGGGTCGACGAAGGTCGCGTGCCGCGCCGCGATCACGATGTCGGCGTCGACCACGAAGTGCAGGCCGCCGCCGGCGCAGACGCCGTTGACCGCGGCCACGACGGGGGTACGGACACCAAGGTGCCAACCGGTCAGCTCCAGCGCCGCGTCGCGGGTACGCCGGCTCTGCTCGCGCAGGCTCTCCCGGTCCTTGGCGAGCGCGGCCACGTCGAGGCCGGTGTGGAAGGCGCGGCCGTTGCCGGTCACGACGATGCAGCCGACCTCGGGATCCGCGTCCAGCTCGCGCCAGGCCCGTGGCAGCTCGGCCATCATCACCGCGTCCATCGCGTTGCCGACCTTGGGCCGGTCGAAGACGAGCCAGCCCACAGGGCCGCGGCGCTCGACCTGAAGGGTCTGCCACACCGCCGTACCACCTCCTCGACTCCGCCCAGGCTATCTAGTATAAGATAGCAAAGAAAGCGAACCGAAGGAGTGGCGGATGGTCTCCGTGGAAGGCAAGGCGCCTCCCCGCATCACGGACGAGGGCGTCGAGGCGCTGCGAGCGCGGATCGGCATCGCCCAACCGAACCCGGTGCCCCCGCACTACCTGTGCCCCGGCACCGACACGTTCCGCATCGTCGCGCGGTCGTACGGCGACGACAACCCGCTGTGGTGCGACCCGGCGTACGCGACGGCCTCGCGCTGGGGCGAGCCGATCGCGCCGCCGCCGATGGTCGGCGGCGACAGCATCGTCGGCGAGGACGTGCTCACCGAGGCCGACCTCGCCCGCCAGCACGAGCTCAAGGGCGACCCGCTGCGCGGCGTGCACGCGTTCTACTCCGCGTGCGAGCGCGAGTGGTGGTCGCCGCTGCGGGCCAACCGCCGGATCCAGCGGCGCAACGCGCTGGTCGGCGTGCTGGACAAGCCCAGCGAGTTCAGCGGCCGCGCGGTGCACGAGTGGAACGCCAACGTCTTCGCCGACACCGACGGCACCCTGCTCTCCGGCCAGTACCGGCTGATGATCCGCACCGAGCGCACCGAGGCGCGCAAGCGGGCCAAGCAGGAGAGCATCGCCGTCGAGCCGTGGACCGAGGAGCAGATCGCCGAGATCGACGCGCAGTACGAGGCGGAGAAGCCGCGCGGCGCGCAGCCCCGGTGGTTCGAGGACGTCCAGGAGGGCGAGGCGATTTCGCCGCTGGTCAAGGGCCCGCTCACGGTCACCGACATGGTGGTCTGGCACACCGGCATGGGCATGGGCATGTACGGCGTCTCCGCGCTGCGCCTCGCGTACCGCAACCGCAAGCGCATCCCGCGCTTCTACCACCGCGACCCGCTCGGCGTCTGGGACGCGATGCAGCGCGTGCACTGGGACCCCGAGTTCGCCCGGCGGTCCGGCAATCCGTCCACATTCGACTACGGCCGGATGCGCGAGACGTGGATGATCCACGCCTGCACGGACTGGATGGGCGACGACGCCTGGCTGTGGAAGCTGCGGGTGGAGTTCCGCCAGTTCAACTACGTCGGCGACGTCCAGTGGATCACCGGGAAGGTCGTCCGCAAGCACCTGGTCACCGACGACAACGGCGTGCACCCCGCCGTCGACCTGGAACTCGCGGCCACCAACCAGCGCGGCGAGGTCACCGCGCCGGGCTCGGCGACGATCCTGCTGCCCAGCCGCGAGCACGGCCCCGTGACGCTGCCGTCGCCGATCGGCGGCGCGCGCACGCTCGACGGCGCGCTGCAGGCCGCGATCACCCACTTCGACCGCGCGTGAGCGCCGTGGCCACCGTCACCTCGGACCAGGACCTCGAGGAGTTCCGGGACAGCGTCCGCGCGGCCCTCGCCGACGTCAGCACCACCGCCCGGGTACGCGCGGCGATGGCGACCGAGCGCGGCTGGGACGCGCAGACGTGGCGGGTGCTCGGCGGCCAGCTCGGCCTCGCCGGCCTCATGCTCCCGGAGGAGGTCGGCGGCGCCGGGCTCGGGCCGGCGGAGCTGTCGGTGGCGGTCGAGGAGTGCGGGGCCGCGCTCGCCTGCTCGCCGATGTTCGCCACGTCGGTGCTCGCGGTGCCGCTGCTGCTCGCGATCGGCGACGCCACGGCCCTCGCGGAGTACGGGCCGCGGCTCGCCGCCGGGGAGCTGACCGCCACGGTGGCGCTCGCCGAGGAGGGAGCGCGCTGGGACGTGGCGGCGGTCCGCGCGACGGCGCGCGCCGAGGGCGGCGGGTGGCGGCTCGACGGCGTCAAGCACCACGTCGTCGACGGTGGCGCGGCGGACCTGGTGCTCGTGGTCGCCCGTACCCCCGAGGGCCCCGGGGTGTTCGCGATCCGCCGCGACGCGCCGGGGCTGCGGGTCGAGCAACTGACCACGTTGGACCAGACCCGCAAGATGGCGCGGCTCCACCTGGACGGCGTACCCGGCCGACTGGTCGGTGGACCCGACGCGGCGCCGGCGGTCGCCGCGGCGACCGACGTGTCGCGGACGCTGCTCGCCGCCGAACAGACAGGCGTCGCGCAGCGGGCCCTCGACATGGTCGTGGAGTATGCGAAGACCCGCATCCAGTTCGCCCGCCCGATAGGCTCGTTCCAGGCGGTGAAACAGCGGCTCGCCGACGCGTTGATCATGGTGGAGTCGGCGCGGTCCGGTGTCTACACGGCGGCCCGCTCGACCGGCGCGGACCTGGCCCGCAACTCCCGGGTCGCGGCGGTCATGGCGGGCGACGCGTCGACGTGGGTGACCGCGCAGGCGATCCAGCTGCACGGCGGCATCGGCTTCACGTGGGAACACGACGCGCACCTGTACTTCAAGCGCGCGCGCACGAGCGCCATGCTGCTCGGTACGGTCAGCGACACCATCACGGCGCTCGGCGCCATCCTCGACAGCGAGATCATCTAGGAGCGCGTTCATGGGTACGTACGAGACGCTGAAGGTGGAGCGCCAGGGCCGCGTCGGCTGGCTGATCCTCAACCGCCCCGAGGCCCTGAACGCGATGAACAACCAGATGCGCGACGAACTCGCCGACGCGTGGCTGGAGCTGGACCGGGACCCGTCCGTCCGGGCGATCGTCCAGACCGGCGAGGGCCGAGCCTTCCAGACCGGCGCGGACCTGCGGGAGATCGCCACGGACGGCCAGGGCTTCGAGCGCTACCACGACAGCACGATCAACTTCGACCTGCACTTCACGTCCTGGCACCAGAACGTGAGCAAGCCGGTGATCGCCGCGGTGAACGGCGTCTGCGCGGGCGGCGGCCTGCACTTCGTGGCGGACGCCGACATCGTGATCGCGGCGAGCGACGCGACGTTCTTCGACCCGCACGTGTCCGTCGGCCAGGTGACGGCGATCGAGGTCATCGGCCTCGCGAAGAAGATGCCGTTCGAGGCCGTGATGCGGATGGCGCTGGTCGGCGCGCACGAACGGATGACCGCGGCCAGGGCGTACGAGTTGGGAATGGTCAGCCAGGTGGTCGACCCGCCGGAGAAGCTCCGCGAGGCCGCGCAGGAACTGGCGGAAAAGGTGGCCCGCAACTCGCCGGCCGCCATGGCGGCGACGAAGAAGGCCCTGTGGGCGGCGCTGGAGCTGGGCCTGACCGACGCGTGCCGGGTCGGCGCGCAACACCTGGTCGGCGTCTGGGGCCACCCGGACCAGACGGAAGGCCCGCTGGCGTTCGTGGAGAAGCGCGAACCCAACTGGACGGTTTCGTAGCTTGTGTCAGCGGCGCGCGTTCGCGAGTAGGTCGCGCGAGAATGTTCGGTGCCGCCGGGTCCAGAGGGCGATCCAGGCCAGGGCGACGAGCCGGCAGGCGAGCGAGGCGATTCGCTAGGCCCAGACCGCGGCGGTGCCGCGTTCGTCGGAGGCCGCTGCGCTGTAGACGGTCTCGCCGTTGACGGTCAGACCGGCGGCGTCGATCACCTGGGTGCTGTCCGGGAACCGTTGCGCCGCGTCGATGCTGCCGGCGGGATCGCCGCGCACCTCCATGCGTACCTGCGCGCCTTCGGCGAGCCCACCGGGCGGCGGCCGCTCGATCCGGAACGAGACGTTCGATGGTTGCTCGGCGATGGTGACGGCGTACCGGTTTCGGACTCGGTACCGGCCGTTCTCCATGGAACTGTCCTGGTAGTTGCGGTACGTGGCGACGGTGCCGGTGACGACGTGGGTCTCCGCCGACCCGTCCGGCGCCTCCCGGCGCGAGCCCTGGCCCCACAGGAAGATCGCCATGCCGATCAGGACGAGCAACACGATGTGGCGCTTGCCGAAGGACGGCCGCGACTCGATCACGGGGGCACGGTAAAACCGCTGTCACAGTTGCAGGTGCCGCTCCTCGACTCCCGGTTCCGAACCTCCGGCACGCACCGCCCAAGCGGGGGGTTCCGAACCAATGAACACCAACAAAACGCTTCAAAACCGACACGACTTGCCGCAGCTCGACGACGTGTAACATCTATCCCCGCACGTCACGAACCCCTTCCACCGGCCCTCACAGGCCGGTCCTCATTGCGAATCGGCGAGTGTCTGTGCCCGGTCGATGAGGTCTGCGTACCTTCCACCGGCCCTCACAGGCCGGTCCTCATTGCGACGAGTCCGATGTCGACCCGCACGAGCACCTGCTGGTGCACTTCCACCGGCCCTCACAGGCCGGTCCTCATTGCGACGTGGGATGCGGTGAGCCTGCGGGGGTTCAACCCGGCGCTTCCACCGGCCCTCACAGGCCGGTCCTCATTGCGACCGGGAGTCGGAGATCGAGGCTCTTGTGGCGGCGGGCTCTTTCACCGGCCCTCCGGGCCGGTCCTCATTGCGACACCAGCGCGCTACTCGACCACGCGTCATGGACCCGCCTTTCACGGCCCTCCGGGCCGGTCCTCATTGCGACGTCGTGCCCGGCGAGGGGGTGGGGGCGGTGTAGCGATGGCTTTCACCGGCCCTCCGGGCCGGTCCTCATTGCGACTGGAACGATCCGCAGGTGCAGCTCGGCGACCTGCAGGAGCTTTCACCGGCCCTCCGGGCCGGTCCTGATTGCGACGCCGGCGGCGTGGCCGGCGTAGCGGGGGTGGCCTCGATGCTTTAACCGGCCCTTCGGGCCGGTCCTCATTGTGACTACCCGGTTGCCGCAGGAAACTCTCCATGCCGTCGCCGGAGGCAGCAAAGGTTGCGGAGCCCGCCGATACGGCGCGCAGGGATGGGGTCGTGCCGGTTGTGGTCAGGGTTGGAGGTGTCGTTCCTCGAAGCGGCGTACGGCGGTGCGGAGTTCCTGGTCCTCGGGAGCGTGCCCGCCGAAGCCGCCGTGCGGCATCGCCTCGAACACGTGGAGTTCGGTCGGGACGCCGGCCGCCAGGAGCTTGCGGTGCATCCGGACCGTGTTGGACAGGAACAGGTCGCGCGTGCCGGCCTGCAGGAACGTCGGCGGGAAGCCGGTGACGTCGCCGAAGAGGGGTGAGAGGTACGGGTGCGACAGGTCGTGTCCGGCCGCGTAGAGCAGGTTCGCGGCCATGAGGGAACCCATGTAGTCGATCCCGAGGTTGGTCCGGAACGAGTCCCCCGACTCCGTCAGGTCCAGCTCCGGGGTCAGCAGGACCAGGGCCGCCGGCATCGGCAGGCCCTCGTCCCTGGCGCGGAGCAGGAGGGCGGCCGCGAGGTTGCCGCCTGCCGACGCGCCGCGCACGACGACGCGGGACGGCGCGCGGTCTTCGAGGAGACGGCGGTAGACGGCGACGCAGTCGTCGAGCGCGGCCGGGTACGGGTGGTCCGGTGGCATCCGGTAGTCGGGCACCCAGGTGACGGCCTCGCGCTCCAGTGCCGGCAGGGCCGCCATCTTCCAGGCCAGGTCGCCGCCGCCCATCACCAGGGCGCCGCCGTCGATGTCGAGGATCACCGGCGTCGCGGGGCCAAGGGTGACGCGGGTCGGGGTGAGTACGTACGTGGTCACGCCGGCGACCTCGACGTCCGCGCGGGCGAGGACGTCGGGCGGTGGGGCGAGCGACTCGAACATCTGGCGGACCTGCGCATCCCCCTCGGCGACAGTCCGCCGCCACGCCTCGTGGTCGTCGGGGGCCGGGTACGCCTGGTCGGTGAACGGCGAGTCGATGGACGGGTACCGCCGGGCCAGCTCACTCACGCTCGCCGGAGCCGGAGGCCGCGAGCGTGGCGTCGTCACCTGTTGGGTCATGGGTCGAGTATCGGAACGCGCGCCGGCGCGCGGGACCCGCCAGGCAACCGGAATTCCCCGCCATCCGGCGGGTCGGCGCACCGCCGGAGGCTCTTGGCTTCGGGCGGCGCCGCGATGACGATGGTCCGGTGAACGACCTCGCCCTACGCCTGATCGCGCTCGACCCGGAGGCCAGCGTCGCGGTCCGCGTCATCAGCCACTTCGACGTGCTCGTCGCGTCCCGGGCCGGGCTGACCGCGATCGTCGCCAAGGTGGCCACGCTCAGCGGCCACCCGGCCCGGCTCGTCGACCCGGCCCGGCGGCGCACCGTCCGGATGCTCGCCGACGGTACCGTGGCGCCAACGGCCGCCGAGGTCGACCCCAGCTGGCCCGCCGCACCCGTCACGCCGGACGGCGTCGTCCTGTGCATCGAGACGACGGCACCGGCCGGCACCGTCGAGTCCGTCATCCTGGAGCGGGCTGCGGCGGCGGCGCGGGCCGTTCTCGACCGCACCCGGGCTCTGCCCGATCCGGCCCTGCTCGACGTGGTCCTCGACGCCGACGCGCCGGTCGCCGACCGCCTCGCCGCCGCCCGCCGGCTCCGCCTTCCCCAGCGGTCGCGCGCCGTCGCCCTGGCCGGCGGCACCGCGCTGGTCGTCCCGGCCGACGGCGGCCCGCCACCCGGTCGCCGCGCCGGCGTCGGCCCGGCGGTGTCCGTCGAGGCCCTTCCGGCCTCGTGGTCGGCCGCCCGCCGTGCTCTGCGGCTCACCGCCGAGGGCACCGAACAGGACCCCGGGCCGCGGGTGGTCCGCAGCGACGACCTCGGCATCCTGGCCCTGGTGGTCGACCTCGCCGACGGCCGGCCGGAGTCCGTTCCCGACCTGCGAGCCCTGCACCGGGCCGCCACCGCGGCGCCGTGGGCCCTCGCCACGCTGGAGGCGGTGGCGAGCGGCGCGAGCCTCCGCGACGCGGCCCGCACGCTTCGCGTGCACCACTCCACGCTGGGGGACCGGATCGCGCACCTCGAGGCGGCGCTGGGTTGGCAGATCCGCGACCCGCACGGCCGGGTCCGCCTCCACCTGGCCCTCGCCCTCCGCCGCGCGACGCGCTGAGGCCAGAAGCGGCGCGGGCCGGAGCGTGGCGAGGCCCAGGCGTCGGCCGGGCCGCCGCAGCCCGGTCGTCCACGTCGAGACAGGGCCTACGAGGTGGCGCCGCCGTCGACGACGAGTTCCGCGCCGGTGCAGTAGGTGGCGTCCGCGGCCAGGAAGGCCACCGCGCGGGCGATCTCCTCCGGCAGGCCCGGGCGGGACAGCGGCTGGCGGGTCAGGTCCAGGCTCGCCGCGTCGATCATCGGGGTGTCGATCACACCCGGGCAGACGCAGTTGACGCGGATGCCGCGCGGGCCCAGTTCCTGGGCCGCCGAGCGGCTGGCGCCGCGCAGGCCCCACTTCGTGGCCGCGTACGGGAGGGCGCCGCCGAAGCCGCGGACGCCGGCCGTCGACGCCACGTTGACGATCGCGCTGCCCGCGCGCATCACCCGGGATGCCGCGCGCATGCCGTAGATCGGGCCCAGCAGGTTCACCGCCGTCATCGACTGGATGTCCGCGTCCGTCCACTCCTCTAGCGGGGCCTTGCGCCACACCCCGGCGTTGTTGACCAGCACGTCCAGCGACCCGTGGCGGGTGACCACCGCCGATACCACGCGGTCCCAGGCGGCGCTGTCGGTCACGTCCAGCGGCAGGAACGTCGCGCCGATCGACGCGGCGACCGCCGTGCCGGACGGCTCGTCGCGGTCGGTGACCACCACGACCGCACCCTCCGCCGCGAACAGGCGGGCCTCGGCCGCGCCTTGGCCGCTTCCGGCGCCGGTGATCAGCGCGACCTTGCCGGCCAGGCCGGTCACCGCACACCGCCCAGGCGGCGCGTCAGCACGAAGCCTTCGTAATCATTTGCCGCGACCTCCGCGCAGATCTCGCGGTACGCGTTGAAGCCCGCGATGTACGGCATGAACACCCGTGGCTTGCCCTCGATGTTGGCACCCATGTACCACGAGTTCGCGCGCGGGAACAGCGTCTTCTCCGCCGCCTCGGAAACGTGCCGGGTCCACTTCTCCGCCGCGTCGGTGCGGGGCTCCACCTCGTCGACGCCGTCCCGGCGGCAGGCCGCGATCAGCTCCACCATCCAGTTCACCTGCTGCTCGGCGTGCAGCACCATGTTCACCAGCACCGACGGGCTTCCCGGTCCATTGAGGACGAACAGGTTCGGCTGGCCGGGCATCATCAGGCCGAGGTACGTCACCGGGCCGTCGCGCCACTGGTCGGCGACCGTCGTGCCGCGCGGGCCGCGGATGTCGATGCGGGTGACCGCGCCGGTCATCGCGTCGAAGCCGGTCGCGTAGACGATGACCTCAACGGGGTACTCGCGCGCCGTCGTGCGCAGGCCGGTCGGCGTGACCTCGACCAGCGGCTCACGGCGCAGGTTGACCAACCGGACGTGCGGTTGGTTGAACGTCTCGTAGTAGCCGGAGTCGGTGCAGATGCGCTTCGTCCCGATCGGATGGTCGGTGGGGATCAGGTCCTCCGCCACCTGCGGGTCGCGCACGATGGAGCGGATCTTCCGGACGGCGAAGTCGCGCGCCAGATCGTTGAGCTTCTCGTCGACCGACTGCCCGTCGAAGGTCTTCGCGAACAGCACGCCGCCCGTCCGCCACCGCTCCTCGAACGCCGCCTCCCGCTCCTCCTCGGTCAGCTCCCACGCCGGCCGCGGGTGGGCCCGGTGCGGGGTCGCGGCACCGCTCGACCACGAGATCCGGCGGCGCTCCGGGTACTCCCGCGCGATCCGCCTCTGGTCGTCCGGCCCGAACCGGCGGATGTCGACCGGCACCGAGAAGTTCGCCGAGCGCTGGAACACCGTCAACGACCGGGCCGCGCGGGCCAGGATCGGGATCGACTGGATGCCCGACGAGCCGGTGCCGATCACCGCCACCCGCTGGCCGGTGAGGTCGGCGCCCTCCTCCGGCCACCGCGCCGTCATCAGCGTACGGCCGGCGAAGCGCGACACACCCGGGATGTCCGGCAGCACCGGCGCCGACAGGCTTCCGGTGGCCAGCACGAGGAACCGGGCGGCGACCTCCGTCCCGGCGTCGGTGTGCACCTGCCACCGGGACGACTCCGTGGCGAACGTCGCCGCCACGACCCGCTCGCCGAACCGGTAGTGCGGCCGCAGCTCGTACCGGTCGGCGACGTGGTTCAGGTAGGCCCGGATCTCCGGCTGGGCGGCGTAGTTCTCCGACCACCGCCACTCGCGCTCCAGATCCGGATCGAAGGAGTACGAGTAGTCCACGCTCTCGACGTCGCACCGGGCACCCGGGTAGCGGTTCCAGTACCACGTGCCGCCGACGTCGTCGCCGGCCTCGATGCCGAGCACGGTGAACCCGGCGCGCCGGCACGACAGCACGGCGTACAGACCGGCGAACCCGGCACCCACCACCACGACGTCGACGTCATCCACGCGGATCAACTCCTCACGAGCGCGCGCACGTCGGACCAGAGCAGCGACCGGGCCGACGCGGCGGGGGTGAACGGGCCGATCGTCACGAACCCGTGGAACATGTCGGGATACTCGCGGAGGACGACCGGCACCCCGGCCGCCCCGAGCGCCGTCGCGTACGCCACGCCCTCGCTGTGCAGCGGGTCGAGGCGACCCACCACCACGACCGCCGGCGGCAGGCCGGCCAGCGACTCCGCGCGCAGCGGCGCCACGTACGGCGACGGCTCCGCGCCGCCCAGGTAGTGGTCCCAGTACCAGCGCATCGCCGCCGAGGTGAGGTAGTAGCCGGTGCCGCGGCTGGCGTACGACGGCGAGTCGCAGCCCGGGTCGATGACCGGGTACAGCAGCACCTGGCCGGCCAGCGCGGGACCGCCGTGGTCGCGGGCCATCAGCGCGGCGGCCGCGGCGAGGTTGCCGCCCGCGCTGTCGCCGGCCACCAGCAGCGGGCCCGCGAACGACTCCGCCGCCCAGACCAGCGCGGTGTAAACGTCCTCGGCCGC
>Ga0164243_10011803_pt1 | contig 12434 bp, 12 predicted proteins | sample OricompcompostOP_FD_108781 | JGI IMG/M metagenome (GOLD analysis project Ga0164243, IMG submission 108781) | Organic Plus compost microbial communities from Emeryville, California, USA - Original compost - Organic plus compost (OP) | ecosystem: Engineered > Solid waste > Mixed feedstock >...
CCTCGAAGGACAGGTCGATCAGGTCGCCCGGCCCGTAACCCGGCAGTCCGCACATCCACAGCAGCTCCAGGTCCCGCCGCAGCTGCTGCTCGCCGACCCCGAAATCCGCGGCCGCGTCGGCCACCGGGATCCCCGGCCGGCTGAGCAGGTACGGCACCAGCGCCAGCAGGCGCGGCAGCCGGTCGGTCGCGCTCGCGCTCATCGCACCGCCCCCTCGTCCACCGCGGCCGCCTCGCCACCCGCCTCGGCCGCGGAGACCGTGCCGAGGTGGATCTCGTGCACCGCCTTGCACAGCACGTCCGGTTCCAGCACCACCACGTCCGGGCCGTACCCGGCGATCCAGGACGCCGCCGAGTCCGGGTAGGTGAGGTCGATCGCGAGCACCTCCCCGTCCAGCCCGTCGATCCGCTGCTGCTGTTCGACCGCGGCGCGCCGCCGCAGGCCCTGCGCCCGGCCCCGCCGGGCCCACACGCGCGCCGTGGTGGGCGGCGGAGGCTCCCGCTGCTCGCCCGCGACGAGCTCGAGCAGGTCGACGTCGTCCGGCCGCTGCACCTCCCCCGCCGGCCCGGACGCCTTCGGCTGCCCGAAGATCCGGGACAGCCGGAAGCACCGCGGCGCCTGCCGGTCGCGGTCGAAGCCGACGACGTACCACCGGCCGCGCCAGGACACCACGCCCCACGGCTCCACGGTCCGGGTGTGCGCCCGCGGGTCGTTCGGCCGCCGGTAGTCGAACCGCACCAGCCGCCCGGACTGCACCGCGGCGAGCAGCGCCGGGAAGGCCGGCTCGCTGGTGCGGACCTTCGGCTCGATCGGCCCGGCGTCCCGGTCGTCCACGTCGATCCCGGCCGCGCGCAGCTTCAGCAGCGCCCCGCGGGCCGCGCCGGTCAGCTCCGGCGAGTCCCACAGCCGCAGCGCCAGCGCCACGGCGGCCGCCTCGTCCGGCTCCAGGCCGATGTCGCCGAGCTCGTAGTCGCGCCGGGCGATCCGGTAGCCGTCCACCGAGTCGAACGCGGAGTTGCGCCCGACCTCCAGCGGCACCCCCAGGTCCCGCAGTTCGGCCTTGTCCCGCTCGAAGGTCCGGTAGAACGCCTCATCGGAGGGCGCGTCGGCGTACCCCGGGACGATCCGCCTGATGCGCTCGGCGGTCAGGTACTGGCGGGTGGACAGCAGGCACAGCACCAGGTTCACCAAGCGTTCCGCACGCGCATTGGCCACTTCGAAACTCTAGCTCCATCGCAGTTGATCAGGTCTTTCGCCTCGCGAGCCGTCCGCGCGGCCCGGCGGCGCCCGGCCGGCTCCAGGCCCGCGGACCGAGCTCCGCGCGGCGGCGGCGCACCGGCACCGAGGGTTCATTTCACTCCTCCCTGAAACAACGATACGGGCGAATGCATTCATCGTGATCCGTTCCGGCTTACGGTGAGCCCATGTCCGCACCGGTCCTGCTCATCACCGGCGCCTCCCGCGGCATCGGCGCGGCCACCGCGCGCGCCGCCGCCCGCGCCGGCTACCGGCTGGCCCTGCTGGCCCGCTCCGCCGAACCGCTGTCCGCGCTCGCCCAGGAACTCGGGATGGGCACCGCGCTCGCGCTGCCCTGCGACATCACCGACTGGCCCGAGATCCGCGCCGCCGTCGAACGCGCCGAGGAGCACTTCGGCCGGCTCGACGCGGTGTTCGCCAACGCCGCGCTGAGCGTGCACACGTCGTTCCTCGGCGACGGCGGGGACGACCCCGAGCACTGGCGGGACATGACCCTGACCAACGTGCACGGCACCGCGCTCACCGCCCGAGCCGCGCTCCCGGCGCTGGTGCGCCACCGCGGCCACCTGCTGCTGACCGGATCCGCCGCAGGCCGCGGCATCCGCCCCGGGAACCTGTACTCGGCGACCAAGTGGGCCGTCACCGGCATGACGCAGAACATCCGCGCCGAGTGCGTCGGCACCGGCGTCCGGGTCACGCTGCTGCAGCCCGGCCTGGTCGAGACCGAGATGAACACGCCCGAACAGGCCGACCGCCCCAAGCTGCGCGGCGAGGACATCGCCCAGGCCGCCCTCTACGCGCTCAGCCAGCCCGAGAGCGTGGACGTCAACGAGATCCTCATCCGCCCGACCGGCCAGCACCCGCTGCGCTGAGGATCACGGCCCCGAGCTCACGCCGTACAGGTTGCCGTCGGGATCGGCGAACTGGGCCCAGCGCGTCGCTCCCCCGGGATCCCACGGGGCCGGTTGCGGCTCCACCGGGAACGCCACGCCCCTCGCCGCGAGCTCGGCACAGGTCGCGTCGACGTCGTCGGCCTCGAACCAGACCGCGCTCATCGGCCCGCGGCGCTGCCGGATGAGCTCCGCGAGCTCCGCGTCGGCGGCGGCGAGCACGAGGTAGGTCTGCGCCCCCGGCGGGCACACCTGCAGCCACCGCGCGCCCTCGCCGTAGGGCGCGTCGGTGCGCACCTCGAACCCCAGCGGGCCCGAGAAGAACTCCAGCGCGCGCTGCTGGTCGGCGACGTGCACGACGGCGAACTTCGGATTGGTGATCATGACGGGACTCCCCCCTGCTCGAACGCGAGGCATCCAGCCTATGCGAACTCGCGTTCGAACAGCGAGGATCCCGCCGTCACTTCACCGGATCGAGCGGGGACCCGCTCAGAGCGAGCCGATCAGCCGCTCCACCCGCTCGTCCACCGCCCGGAACGGGTCCTTGCACAGCACCGTGCGCTGCGCCTGGTCGTTGAGCTTCAGGTGCACCCAGTCGACCGTGAAGTCCCGCCCGGCCGACTGGGCCGCCGCGATGAAGTCCCCGCGCAGCTTCGCCCGGGTGCTCTGCGGCGGGGTGTCCTTGGCCGCCTCGATCTCGCCGTCCTCGGTCGCCCGGTCCACCAGGTCCTTGCGCTGCAGCATGTCGAACAGCCCGCGGCCGCGGCGGATGTCGTGGTAGGCGAGGTCGAGCTGGGCGATCCGCGGGCTGGACAGCTCCAGGCCGTGCTTGGTGCGGTAGCGCTCCAGCAGCCGGTGCTTGATCGCCCAGTCCACCTCGCGGTCGATCAGCGAGTAGTCCTGCGTCTCCACCGCGTCCAGCGCCCGGCCCCACAGGTCCAGCAGCCGGTCGGTCATCGGGTCCGACCCGCGCCGCTCCACGTAGTCCAGCGCCCGGCTGTGGTACTCGCGCTGGATGTCCAGCGCCGAGGCCTCCCGCCCGCCGGCGAGCCGCACCGTGCGCCGCCCGGTCATGTCGTGGCTGATCTCGCGGATCGCGCGGATCGGGTTGTCCAGGCTGAAGTCCCGGAACTGCACCCCGGCCTCGATCATCTCCAGCACCAGGTGCGCGGTGCCCACCTTCAGCAGGGTGGTCACCTCGGACATGTTCGAGTCGCCGACGATCACGTGCAGCCGGCGGTAGCGCTCCGCGTCGGCGTGCGGCTCGTCGCGGGTGTTGATGATCGGCCGGGAGCGGGTGGTGGCGCTGGAGACGCCCTCCCAGATGTGCTCGGCGCGCTGGGACAGGCAGTACACCGCCCCGCGCGGGGTCTGCAGCACCTTGCCCGCGCCGCAGATCAGCTGCCGGGTCACCAGGAACGGCAGCAGGACGTCGGCGATCCGGGAGAACTCCCCGGACCGGCCCACCAGGTAGTTCTCGTGGCAGCCGTAGGAGTTGCCGGCCGAGTCGGTGTTGTTCTTGAACAGGAAGATGTCCCCGCCGATGCCCTCGTCGGCCAGCCGCCGCTCGGCGTCGACGAGCAGGTCCTCGAGGATGCGCTCGCCGGCCTTGTCGTGGGTGACCAGCTGGGTCAGGTCGTCGCACTCCGCCGTGGCGAACTCCGGGTGCGAGCCGACGTCGAGGTAGAGCCGTGCGCCGTTGCGCAGGAAGACGTTCGAGGAACGCCCCCAGGACACGACCCGCCGGAACAGGTACCTGGCGACCTCGTCCGGGGAGAGCCGACGCTGCCCGTGGAAGGTGCAGGTGACCCCGAACTCGGTTTCGATGCCGAAGATCCGCCGCTGCATGCCCTCCACAGTAGGCGCATCGGCGGCCATCGGCGGTCCGCCGTTCGGGCGTGGGTAGCGTCCGAGGTGTGCACCACCGCCTGCGCAGGACCGTCGCGCGAACCGGGGCCGCTGATCGCGCCCTGGTGCGGCGCATCGCCGCGCTGCCGCGCAGCACCGCCGACCCCGGGCTGAAGGCCCTGAGCACGGCCGCGAACCACAGCCTGCTGTGGCTGGGCTCGGCGGTCGGTTTCGGGCTGCGCAAGGGCTCCTCGCGGCGGGCGGCGATGCGCGGGGCGGTGTCGATCGCCGCGGCCAGCGCCACGACGAACCTGGTGGGCAAGCCGCTGTTCCCGCGCCGCCGGCCGGCGGCGAACCTGATCCCCCGCTACCGCGGTTTCGCCCGGCCGCCGCGGTCGTCGTCGTTCCCGTCCGGGCACGCGGCGTCTGCGGCGGCGTTCGCGACCGCGGTCGCGATGGAGTCCCCGGCGCTGGGGCTCGCGGTGGCGCCGGTGGCGGCCGCGGTCGCGTACTCGCGGGTGCACACCGGCGTGCATTGGCCGAGCGACGTGGTGTGCGGCTCGGTGCTCGGGGCGGGGCTGGCGTGGTTGACCCGGCATTGGTGGCCGCTGCGGCCGTACGCGCCCGCCGAGGTGCGCCAACCCGCGGAGGCGCCTGCGCTGCACCGCGGATCGGGCGTGTTCGTGCTGGTGAACCCGATCTCCGGCTACGGCACCGGGGCTGCTGAGCAGTGGGTGCGGGAACGCTGGCCCGAGGCCGAGCTGCTGCGGCCGGAGGCCGACGGCGAGCTCACCGCCCCGCTGGAAGCCGCGCTGCAGGCCGCGGGCGAACGGGCCCGGGCCGTCGGCGTCGCCGGCGGGGACGGGACCGTGGCGGCCGCGGCCGCCGTGGCGCACCGGCACGGGCTGCCGCTGGCGGTGCTGTCGGCCGGGACGCTGAACCACTTCGCCCGCGACGCCGGAGTCGCCGACCCCACCGCGACCGCCGACGCCGTCGACCGCGGCAGCGCCGTCCGGCTCGACCTCGGCGGGGTCTCCGTCGACGGCGGCCGCACCCGCTGGTTCCTCAACACCGCCAGCCTCGGCGGCTACCCGGACCTGGTGCGGCTGCGGGAGAAGTGGGCCCCGCGCTGGGGCAAGTGGCCCGCCGCAGCCGCCGCGCTGGTGCGGGTGCTGCACGCCTCCACCCCGCTGGAGGTGGAGCTCAACGGCATCCGCCGCCGGGTGTGGATCCTGTTCGTCGGCAACGGCTCCTACGCCCCGCGCGGGTTCGCCCCGAGCTGGCGCCCGCGGCTGGACAACGGCCGCCTCGACGTGCGCTACGTGCGGGCGGACCTGCCGCTGTCCCGGCCGCGGTTCGTGCTCGCCGCCGTGACGGGCACGCTGCACCGCAGCCGGGCCTACGTGGAGCGCGAACGGCGCTTCCTGGAGGTTCGGGTGGACGGCCCGCCGGTCGCCGTGGCCACCGACGGGGAGGTCGGCCCGCGCGGCAACCGCTTCCGGTTCGCCGCGCACGACCGCGCCCTCGCGCTGTACCGCCCGGCGGCTCAGCCGCGCTGATCCGGGCCGCTGCCGTACTCGCGGGTGAGGATCTCCAGGTTGTGCCCGTTGGGGTCCTCGAAGTACAGGCCGCGCCCGCCGTCCCGGGTGTTGATCTCGCCGGGCCGGTGGTGGTGCGGATCGGCCCAGTAGCGCAGGCCGCGCGCGGTGATCCGCCCGAAGATCTCGTCGAACTCGTCGTCGCCGACGAGGAACGCGTAGTGCTGCGAGGTCACGTCCCCGTCGGCCGCGGCGACGTCCAGGGTCACCGCGTTCTCCGGCTGCACCATCAGGAACGGCCCGAACGGCGCCGGCTCCGGCAGGCCGAGGACCTCGCTGAAGAACCGCGCCGTGGCCTCCCGGTCCCGGGCCGCGACGATCGTGTGGTTGAGCTGGACCATGGCGACTCCCTTCGTCCGACCACCACGGTGCGAGTTCGACCGAACTGGAAGTCAAGCGCCGCGGGGGCCGCTGATCGCGCGATCAGCGGCCCCCGCGGCGAGAGCTCGGGCTACTTCTCCGATTCGCCGGACGAGCCCTCCTCGGAGCTCGACTCGGAGCCACCGGACTCGGCCTTCGGCAGCAGCGACTCCAGGGCCGCCCCGGAGATCCGGCGGAACGTGCGGTGCGGCCGGTCCCGCTCCAGCACCGCCACCTCCAGCTGCTTGCTGCCCAGCTCGCGGGAGCTCTCCCCGCCGGTGGTCAGCGCCTTGACCGCCACCTGCACCGCCGGGCCCAGCTCCATGCCGTCGCTGAACGAGTCCTTCAGCGTCGAGGTGATCGTGTCCGCCTGACCGCCCATCACCACGTACTGCGGCTCGTCGACGATCGAGCCGTCGTAGGTGAGCCGGTACAGCTGGTCGGTCTCGGCGGTGTGGCCGACCTCGGCCACGCAGATCTCCACCTCGAACGGCTTGATCTGCTCGGTGAAGATCGCACCGAGGTGCTGGGCGTAGGTGTTCGCCAGCGCCCGCCCGGTCACGTCCCGGCGGTCGTAGGAGTAGCCGCGCACGTCGGCGATGCGCACCCCCGCCACCCGCAGGCTCTCGAACTCGCTGTAGCGGCCCACCGCGGCGAACCCGATGCGGTCGTAGATCTCGGAGACCTTGTGCAGCGTCGTGGAGGGGTTCTCCGCCACGAACAACACGCCCCCGGCGTACTTGAGCACCACCACGCTGCGCCCGCGGGCGATGCCCTTGCGGGCCAGCTCGGAGCGCTCCCGCATCAACTGCTCGGGCGAGGTGTAGAACGGCATCGTCACAGCTGTGCACTCCTGGATCGAATAGTTCGGCGCCCCCGGCAGCGGCGGGGGCACGACACGACGCGCGGACTACGCCGCTCAGCCGCCCGGGTTCTGCTGCCGGCCGGACACGACCTCGCCGGCGACGGCGGCGGCCTGCTCGTCGGAGAGCCGGACCGCGCCCTCGGCACCGGTGATCGTCACGACCGTCGGGTAGATCCGCCGGGTCACGTCCGGGCCGCCGGTGGCGGTGTCGTCGTCGGCGGCGTCGTAGAGCGCCTCGACGGCGTTGCGCACCGCCGAATCCACGTCCGCGTCCGGGTCGTGGCGCTTCTTCAGCGCCGACTTCGCGAACAGCGACCCGGAGCCCACCGCGTGGTAGCCGCCGGTCTCGTTGTAGCGGCCACCGGTGATGTCGTAGGAGATGATCCGCCCGGCCCGCTCCGGATCGGCCGCGGCGGTGTCGTAGCCGACGAACAGCGGCACCACGGCCAGCCCGGCCATCGCGCCCTGCAGGTTCCCGCGCAGCATCCCGGCCAGCTTGTTCGCCTTGCCGTCCAGGGACAGCGGGACGCCTTCCAGCTTCTCGTAGTGCTCGAGCTCGATCGCGAACAGCCGCACCATCTCCAGCGCGATGCCCGCGGTGCCGGCGATCCCGACGGCCGAGTAGGAGTCGGTGACGTAGAGCTTGTCCATGTCGCGCTGCGCGATGAGGTTGCCCATCGTGGCGCGGCGGTCGCCCGCCACCAGCACGCCGCCGCGGAAGGTCAGCGCGACGATCGTGGTCCCGTGCGGCGCCTCCACCGCGCCCTCCGGCACCCCACGGTTGCCGGGCAGCAGCTCCGGCGCGGTGGACTGGAGGAACTCGGTGAACGACGAGGACCCGGACGTGAGGTAGGCGGACGGCAGGGCCTGACCCGGGAAGTTCCGAGCCGAGCTGGATTCCATCGGCGACATCGTCTCCTGCTCGAAGTGACGGGCCGTCCCGGCGACCTGGGCCGCTGCGGGACCGCGGCGCAGCCCGGCCGACCCGGGCCTCACCGCACCTTAATCATGATCGTTCCGCGAGCGAAGGACCGCCGGTCCCGTGTCACTGTTCCGTCACACGGAACCGGCGGTCCGGCTCGGGGCGGTTACTGGCCGCCCTTCTGCACGTACGCGCGGACGAAGTCCTCGGCGTTCTCCTCCAGGACGTCGTCGATCTCGTCCAGGATGGCGTCGACGTCCTCGCCGAGCTTCTCGCGACGTTCCTGACCGGCGGCTTCCGGACCCGATTCGTTCTCGTCGTCCTCGCCGCCGGGTCGCTGTACCTTTTCCTGGGACATATCGCCCTCCCGGTGATCGTCCTTGCCGGATGCCGAGGTTCGCCCGAGTCCGCTGCGCGGCCCTCCCCGGCCGTCGGCCGAGGTTCGCCGGACGAGGGCATCCTGGGTTGAACAGTACCTAGCTGAACCCCTGTTCGCCCACATCCAATGGGGCGGTCTCCGATCTTCCGCTCTCCGCGGAATCCATTGCGGACCGGAGTTTCCGCAGGTCAACCCTTGGTGAGCGAATCGACCAGGTCTTCGGCGCTGGCCGCCTCGTCCAGCAGCCGCCCCACGTGCGCGCGGGTGCCGCGCAGCGGCTCCAGGGTCGGGATGCGCACCAGCGATTCGCGGCCGAGGTCGAAGATGACCGAGTCCCAGGACGCCGCGGCGACCTCCGCCGGGTAGCGCTCCAGGCAGCGGCCGCGGAAGTAGGCGCGGGTGTCCTCCGGCGGCTCGGTGACCGCGGCCCGCACCTCCTCCTCGGAGACCAGCCGGCGCATCGACCCGCGCGCCACCAGCCGGTTGTACAGGCCCTTGTCCAGCCGCACGTCCGAGTACTGCAGGTCGATCATGTGCAGCTTCGGGGAGGCCCAGCCGAGGTTGCCGCGGGTGCGGTAGCTGTCCAGCAGCTTCAGCTTGGCCGGCCAGTCCAGCCGGTCGGCGCAGTCCATCGGGTCGCCGCCCAGCAGGTCCAGCACCTCGCCCCAGGTCTCCAGCACCTCCCGGGAGGCCTGGTCACCGCCCTGGGCGTCCAGGTGCGCGGCGGCCCGCTCGTGGTAGACCCGCTGCAGGTCCAGGCCGGTGAACCGGCGCCCGTCGGCGAGCTCCACGGTCTGCTTGAGCGTCGGGTCGTGGCTGATGGCGTGCACCGCGCCCACCGGGTCGGCCAGCTTGAGGTCGTCGAACCGCACCCCGGCCTCGACCATGTCCAGCACCAGCGCCGTGGTGCCGACCTTCAAGTAGGTGGAGGTCTCGGCGAGGTTGGCGTCGCCGATGATGACGTGCAGCCGCCGGTACTTGTCCGCGTCGGCGTGCGGCTCGTCGCGGGTGTTGATGATGCCGCGCTTGAGGGTGGTCTCCAGGCCGACCTCGACCTCGATGTAGTCGGAGCGCTGGGACAGCTGGAACCCGGGCTTCTCCCCGGCCTGGCCCAGCCCGACCCGGCCGGAGCCGCACATGACCTGCCGGGAGGCGAAGAACGGCGTCAGCCCGCCGATGACCGCGGTGAACGGGGTGTCGCGGGCCATCAGGTAGTTCTCGTGCGTGCCGTAGCTGGCGCCCTTGCCGTCGACGTTGTTCTTGTACAGCTGCATCGGCGAGGTGCCGGGCACGCTGGCCGCCTTGAGCGCGGCCTCTTCCATGATGCGCTCGCCGGCCTTGTCCCAGACCACGACGTCGCGCGGGTTCGTGACCTCCGGCGCGGAGTACTCCGGGTGCGCGTGGTCGACGTACAGCCGCGCGCCGTTGGTGAGGATGACGTTGGCCGCGCCGAGGTCGTCGCTGTCCGAGCCGTTGTTCTGCGGCGCCGCCGCGCCCAGGTCGAAGCCCCGGGCGTCGCGCAGGGGCGATTCCACTTCGTAGTCCCACCTTGCCCTGCGGGCGCGCGGGATGTCGGCCGCGGCCGCGTAGGCGAGCACGATGTGGGTGGAGGTCAGCACCGGGTTGGCCGTGGCGTCGCCGGGCACGACGATGCCGTACTCCACCTCTGTTCCCATGATCCGCCGCATACCTGAAGCCTACGGGTTCAGCGCGCGACAGCAGAGTTTTCCGCAATGTGGGTTGCAGCAAAGGACCGCCGGAGCCGCGGTCGCGGCGGGCCGTTCTGCGAGGATGGCGGCGTGGGCGCAGCGGACGAGCAGGTGGCGTTGTACGACCCGGCGGGGCAGGTGGTGGGCGCGGTGCCGCGGTGGCGGATGCGCCGCGACGGGCTCTGGCACGCGGCCTCGTCGGTGCTGGTGCGCTCCTCGGACGGCGAGTCCGTGTACGTGCACCGCAGGACCGGCACCAAGGACGTCTACCCCGGGATGCACGACTGCTGGGCCGGTGGCGTGGTCGCCGCGGGCGAGGACCCGGGCACCGCCGCGCGGCGCGAACTCGCCGAGGAACTGGGCGTGCGGGCGCCGGTCGAGTTCCTGTTCCGCACCACCTACGACCGGGATTCCGTGCGGTACCACGCGTTCCTGCACGAGTCCCGCTGGGACGGTCCGATCCGGCACCAGCCGGAGGAGGTCGCCGAAGGCCGCTGGATGCCCCTCGCGGAGCTGCGAGAGCGCCTGCACGACCCGGAATGGCCGTTCGTGCCCGACGGGAGGCAGTTCCTGCTGGAGTGGCTGTCCTGGCGGGACAGCGCCGGCAACGGTTGAGGACTGCCGTGCGCGGCGGCGGAACCCGAACGCCGCCCTAGTCACTCAAATTGACTAACGGTCAGTGCCACGGCAGCGCCGAGCGCTCGCCCCAGTAGGTCGCCGCGTCCCGCGCCACCGAGGCCAGCTCCGCCAGCTCCGACTCGGACAGCTGCACCGAGCAGGCCGCCAGGTTCGACGCCAGCTGCTCCGGCCCGGCCGGGCCGATGAGCACCACGTCCGCCCACGGCTGCGCGAGCACGTGCGCCAGCGCGATCGCGTCCGGGCCCACGCCGCGCCGCTCGGCGATGCGCGCGACCTGCTCCGGCGGGCGCACCGCCAGGCGTCCGTTGGCCAGGGACTCCTTCACCAGCACCTGCCAGCCCGCGTCGTGCGCGCGCTGCAGCGCCCCGCCGACCGACGGCTCCATCGAGTTCCAGGTGGACTGCACCGAGCTGAACAGCTCCCGGCCGCCGACCTCCAGCCGGCGGGCCTGCTCGATCGCCTCCGCCTGCGCGGCGCCGCTGGTCGAGATGCCCAGCCGCACGCCGGAATCGCGCAGCCGCGCCAGCTCCTCCTGCAGCGCGCGGTCCTCGAACAGCGGGCTGTCGGTGGTCAGCGAGTGCACCTGGTACAGGTCCACGCGATCGCCCAGCAGGTCGCGGGTCTGCGCCCACTGCTCGCGCAGCCGCTCCACCGAGTGCTCCTTGACCTCGTGCACCTCGGTCTCGATGCGCCACTCCGCGACGTAGGCGTAGCCCCACTTGCTGGAGACCGTCACGTCCTCGTGCCCGCGCAGCCCCAGCCACCCGGCCAGGAACTCCTCCGCGCTGCCGTAGGAACGGGCCGCGTCCACCCAGCGCACGCCCGCCTCGTAGGCCGCGTCCAGCACCATGCCGGTGTGCTCGCGCATCGCCTCGGCGGTGCGCTGCTCCGGCAGCGCGTCGGTGCGGCCGATGTTGATGTAGGCGGGCCGGCCCAGCGCGGCCAGGCCCAGTCCGATCCGGCTCACCGGGTGCGGCGTGGAGATCATGCGTCCGAACCTAACCGCTGCGCCCGGCCGCCGACACCCGAGCCCCGCGCACGACGGCGGGCACCGGGAAAGCCCGGTGCCCGCCGCGGGAACGCTGGTTCGGTTACAGGTACTGGCCGGTGTTGGTGGCCGTGTCGATCGCCCGGCCGGACTCCTGGTTCTTGCCGCTGACCAGGGTCCGGATGTAGACGATGCGCTCGCCCTTCTTGCCCGAGATCCGCGCCCAGTCGTCCGGGTTCGTGGTGTTGGGCAGGTCCTCGTTCTCGGCGAACTCGTCGACGATCGCGTCCTGCAGGTGCTGGACCCGCAGGCCCGGCTGGCCGGTGTCCAGCACCGACTTGATCGCGGACTTCTTCGCCCGGTCCACGATGTTCTGGATCATCGCGCCGGAGTTGAAGTCCTTGAAGTACAGGACCTCCTTGTCCCCGTTGGCGTAGGTGACCTCCAGGAACCGGTTCTCGTCGGTCTCGGCGTACATCCGCTCGACCGTCGTCTGGATCATCGCGTCCACGCAGGTCTCCTGGTCCCCGCCGAATTCGCGGAGGTCCTCCTCGTGGATCGGCAGATCCTTGGTGAGGTACTTCGAGAAGATGTCCTTGGCCGACTCGGCGTCCGGACGCTCGATCTTGATCTTCACGTCCAGCCGGCCCGGCCGCAGGATCGCCGGGTCGATCATGTCCTCGCGGTTCGAGGCGCCGATGACGATGACGTTCTCCAGGCCCTCGACACCGTCGATCTCCGACAGCAGCTGCGGCACGATCGTCGTCTCCACGTCGGAGGACACGCCGCTGCCGCGGGTGCGGAAGATGGAGTCCATCTCGTCGAAGAACACGATGACCGGAGTGCCCTCGGACGCCTTCTCCCGGGCCCTCTGGAAGATCATCCGGATGTGCCGCTCGGTCTCGCCCACGAACTTGTTCAGCAGCTCGGGGCCCTTGATGTTGAGGAAGTACGACTTCGCCTGGCCGTCGTCGTCCCC
>Ga0164243_10011805_pt1 | contig 12434 bp, 8 predicted proteins | sample OricompcompostOP_FD_108781 | JGI IMG/M metagenome (GOLD analysis project Ga0164243, IMG submission 108781) | Organic Plus compost microbial communities from Emeryville, California, USA - Original compost - Organic plus compost (OP) | ecosystem: Engineered > Solid waste > Mixed feedstock >...
AGGGCTGAGGGTAGTTTTAGGATCTGCCAGTACCACCGCTGCCGCGCCGGCAGGGATCGACTGTGTTTCAGGCAGCAGGGTATCTACATCAAAGCCGATGTTGACAAGCGAATAACGATTATCCTTCGCCGTAGTATGGTACTTGAATTCCCTCTCCCCGTTCTTATTGATATCTCTTTCCAGGTTACCTGTAAGGAATACCGCCTTAGGCATAGAATCCTGGAGCAAACGTTTGAAGGCGGCTGCTACCTGCAACTCTTCCGGCCAGAAGGTAGGGTCGTCGAATGTCCGCAGGAAAGTAGTTCTGCCTTTATACTTCAGCTGCATCACCAGCCTGTAGTTTTCAGGGCTCAGGTCGATCTGTTTACGAACTTCCGCACCAGGCTTGAAAAGAGAAGGTTTAATCTCGTACCCTTCACACATGCGTTCCGCGATCTCCTTGTAACTTTTATGCCCCCAGGTTACAGATAGGGTACTATCGCCATCTTGCACATCATAATAATAAACGTAATTGAATTTGATATCCGGCTTAAAACGTATGTATGGTTCCCAGAGGTTCCAGAGATAGTCGTTCCTGTTTTCGGGCAGGCCTCTTGCCACTCCGCCTCCGAAAAGATTGCAGTACAGGGTTATTTCCAGGGGTTCTCCCTTCATCTCCTTAATTATGTTCTGCGTATTGACATGCAGGGTATTGGCGTTATTGGCAGTAGTATCCCAATAGCCGATATAGCCGGGCCTTGAGCTGAAATAACCTAACAACAATACGGCGCCCAGTACCAGCAGGTACCTTCCCGTTCTGATGTACCAGGGCTTCGATTCGCGGCCTGCCCGCAATTTGATCAACGTAAAGCTGACAAACATGCCTACTATCAGGATGAAGTAAACCAGGTCTTTAGTTGTGATCAGCCCTCTCAGCATTTTAGTAGTGCGGCCGGAGATAGAAAGGAAATAGGTCAGATCCCTTACCAGGTCATATTTTTGCCACAGGTTGCCAATACGGCTTAATGCAAATACGATGATAAAGCTGCCGATTGCGGATACTATCTGGTAAGTGGTAAGACTGGACATAAACAGGCCTATAGCGGTGTAGGCGCATACCAACAGGTAAAAACCCAGGGCTGCCGACAGCAACAAACCATAATCCGCGTGTTGTATATTGAACAGGCCTGTAACCATAAATATCCCTACAATGCCTACCAGCAGCAGGTTATAGATCATAATGGCCAGGTATTTACCCAGCACGATCTCGCGGATCTTCAGCGGTGAGGAGTACAATAACTTGATAGTACCGTTATTTACCTCCCGGCTGATCAATCCCATTGTCAGCAATGGTACGAACAGGAAAAGGTTCTGTAATACATTCATAAAAATGCCATCAGGCGCCAGGAAGAGAGAAGTTGTAAGCGCCAGGCCCAAGTCCTTAAACTTCGGCGTATTTTCCATCAGCACTTCCTGCCATTTGGCCAGCGGGTACAATGGGTAGGTATAATATATCCCGCATTGCACCATAAAGGCAATTGTCAGAAACCACGCTACCGGAGAATAGAAAAGATTACGCAATTCTGTTCTCGCGATCTTGAATATCATGTTCATGTAAGAAGATTATTGGAGAGATTGAATAGATAGTTGCTTGAAAATATCGTCCAGCAGGCCTTTGTCGAGGTTGATCTCCCGCAGCCTCCAGCCTTGCTGTACGCTGGCTGTGATGATCCTTTCTGTAATATCCTGGTCCCCGTCGAAATACAAGCGGACCTGGCGATCGCTGAGAAATTCCACTTTTGTTGTACCGGGTATTTTCATCAGTTCCGCTACTGAAGGCGGGTTCTCCATGCGCAACAACACGCTGTGCGGCTGCACATAGTTATTGAATGCATCCATGGTATCCGAAAAGATCACCCTTCCTCCTTCTATCATTACCACTTCCCGGCAAAGCAGGTGTACTTCGTTGAGGATATGTGAAGAAAGCAGTACCGTATGATCCTGTCCTATTTCGCGGATCAGTTTGCGGGCTTCTATCAGCTGGTTAGGATCCAGCCCATTGGTTGGCTCGTCCATTACCACCAGTCGCGGTTTATGAATGATAGCCTGTGCAATGCCCACGCGCTGACGATACCCGCCTGAAAGGTTTTTGATGAGCCGTGAGCTGAAATGCCCGATGCCGCAGCGTTCTTTGGCTTCTTCCACGGCTTTCCTTATACTTCCTTTTTCCATCCTGCGCAATTGGGCGCAATAGGTCAGGTACTCATCAACCGTCAGGTCGGTATACACTGGCGGATATTGAGGAAGGAAACCGATCTCCCTTTTGGCAGCTTCCGGGTGTTCCCGCATACTGATGCCATTGATATACACATTGCCTTCTGTTGGGTTCAGCACACCGCAAAGGATATTCATGGTTGTTGATTTGCCGGCTCCATTGGAGCCAAGCAAACCAACAACACCTGTTTCTGTGATTTCCAGGTTAATATCTCGTATAGCCCATGCGCTGCTATACCGGTGTGAGAGCCGTTCAATTTTCAGTATCGTACTCATTACGGATGTTGAATGTTCTGTTTAATATTTTACTACCAGCACTTTTTGTTGCTGGTTACCTGTACCGCCCGGCACTCCGATCAGGGCCAGGGCCCTGTTCTGGTACAGCCAGGGATGCGGAAGCGGCGACGGGGCAGGATAGTGTATACCATTTGCCGTATACGTCGTTATCAGCGCATCCGAGGCTGCGTCCCGGAACTCAAACACATAATTCTCATTGTATGTATGCACAGGATAGGTTATGAAATCTGACATTGTTTTGTATGCAACGCTCGCTGCTTCCGGCGTGCTTTTCCCTTTCAGCACCACTTTCACCGGTTTGCTGCCCGGCGACAGGTTGATGAACCTGATGCTGGTAGTACTGTCTCCGGCCGGGTGATAAGGCAGCTGCTCTTCCACGAACATCGCCTCCGGTTGTGCAACAGTTCCCGTTACGTACAGCGAATGGATGGAACCAACCGGCAGGTCGAGATCCAGTTTCAGCAAGGGAGCGTCCTTGGCGGTGGTATCCGGGTAGTTATAGATCCAAAGGGGTTGCATGCCGCTATAGTTGTAACGGCGGGTCACCGCGTTCGTATCTCCGTATTGCAGCAATATGGTGCGGTAAAAATCATATGGCAAACTACCTTTGAAATTGGTAGCAATATACCCGCTGCCCACCACGGCGTTCATTATATTCAGCGATGCCGATTCCTTTGGCGGTACAGATTCTTTACCACACGACGCCATCAGCGTCGTTGCTAACAGGAACGTATATATGAAAGACTGTTTCTTCATTTTAATACCCTGGGTTTTGAGTGAGGAAATGGTTTACGCTGATCTCAGGCACCGGTACTGGGTACAGCGCCTGGTAATCGCCCAGCCATGGCTGTTTGAGAGGAGTAGCCGACAACACGGCGTTCATTTTGTTGGTACGTTTCAGGTCGAACCACCTGTGTCCCCATTCTGCAAACAACTCTGTTCTTCTTTCTTTTGCCACTGCATCCAGTACCTGTTCTTTGCTGAGAGAAGCCGGCAGATCGTTCAGGCCTGCACGTTTGCGGATCACGTTAAGATCGGCAATTGCCTGGCCGTCGCCACCAGCGCCATTGGCGGCAGCTTCCGCACGGATAAGGTACATCTCTGCCAGTCGCAACACCATGTAATATTCCTGCGGCGGCATGCCCGGAACACCATTAGCGCTGCTGATCTTGTATTTAAGCGGGTAGTAAGTAACTCCCGGGCTGGTACCGGTGCCAAGTGAATTATCTGTACTGTCTGTCCATTTCTTAAACCGCAGGTCATCCTTTTCAAATGCAGCCAGCAATGAAGGTGTCAGGCAAAATTGAGCGATACCTACCTTGAGTACAACAGGTCTCATGACAAAACCTTCCGGCGTGGCGTTCTTGATAGTAAAGTCTGTCAATGCCTGTTGCAGTTGCCAGATAGCTTCCCTGCTCCCGGTCAGGAACACATTATCAGGATCGGTTTCCAGCCTGTAGTCGGCCGCATTGTTGATCACCTCGGTGGCGGACGCCGCGGCGTTGTTATAATCTCCCATGTATAGGTATACCCTTGCCAGCATTGCCAGCGCCGCATATTTGTTAGGTCTTGTACGTTCTGTGGCCGAACCTGTAGGATAAGCCGCCGGCATTGTTGCCGCTGCGTCTTTCAGGTCTTTTAATACCTGGCTATATACCTGGTCTTTAGATGCTCTTGGCAGGTGCGCCGTCTGGTTAAAATCAACTGTTAACGCCAGCGGTACCTCTCCGAAAAAGTTAACCAGGTAGAAATAGCTGAATGCACGGGCAAACTTCGCTTCTCCTGTTAACGCCAGGCGTACACTGTCTTTCAATCCCTTTGCATCTGCCAAGCCTTCGATCACGGAATTGGCGCCATAGATAGCGTCGTAGGCCGAAAACCAAATAGCCCAGGGCTTGTCGCTGTTGTAGATAGTCAGCTTGTTGGTATTTACCCCGTAGTACGACTGGTTGGCCGTGCCGGAATAGTAGTATAATTCATCCGACGACAACCCGCCCAGGATGGTCGACAATCCCGCGGCGAAGCTGTTGCTGGCAATATTGCCGATCGCCGTCATGTCCGTTCCGTTGATCATCTTGCTGTAGATGGCAACCATAGCGCTGTTTGCCTGCTTTTCACTACTGAACACCTGTCCTGTTGAAATGGTATTGATCGGATCAGGAACCGTTACCAGCTTTTTGCAGGCGCATAACATTCCAAGCAGCAGGCAACCGGACGCGATTACTATATTTCTCTTATATCTCTGCATCGCCATCGGATTTAGAAGTTAAAGGATAAACCACCGGTAATAGTCCTGGAAGGCGGCACACTTGAAATGTCCTGTACTTCCGGATCAATACCCGTAAAGTTGGTGATAGTGAAAATATTCTGTGTATTGGCAAATACACGGCAGCCCGACATATGCATTCTCTTCAGCAGCTTATCCGGCAGGGAGTAGCTTAATGCTATGTTGCGCAGGCGCAGGTAAGACGCATTTACGAATGCTGCATCCGAAGACCCTATAGGCGTTCCGTAAGTGGTAGAATAGCCAGGGTAAGAGGCAATATCTCCGGGTTTCTGCCAGTGATCGCGAAGCGCTTCAGCCGGCAGGTTGCTGAACTGACCCGGTAATATATTGTAAGGATTCTGCCCCAACTGTCGTTTGAAATCAAAGAACAGGTCCAGGTTCCATCCTTTGTAAGTAAAGGAAGTACCGAGTCCCCCGTAATATTTTGGATTCGGATCTACCATTACATACCTGTCGTCGTCTGCTGTTCCTGCCGGTACATTGGAATTGTTCTTCACCTGCCCGTCTTTGTTGTGATCTTCAAAACTGTACAGACCAGTTTGCGGATCAACTCCCAGGTAATGCAACAGGTATACGGCGCTGAGTGAATTGCCTACCTTGTAGGTGCTGTAGTAGGGCGAATATTCGATACCAGGGTAAGAAACCAGCTTATTCCGGTTTGTAGAAATATTAAAGGTTACATTCCATATCAGGTCTTGTTTCCTGATGATGTTGGCGCGCAAAGCGCCTTCCCATCCTGCGTTCTCAATCACCGCATCCCAGTTGGCCACTACAGATGGAAAACCTGTGTACCTCGGGGTAGGGATACCCGTTACCTGGTTGCCCGACCTGTTCTGGTAATACACCGCTTCCAGGTTAATACGGTCGTCGAGGAAACTAAGGCTCAGCGCACCTTCAAATTTCTTGTTGGACTCCCACCGGTATTGCTGGTTTACAGCGTGTATGGGTACCAGTGGTTGCAGGTTGTTATATTGATAAAGTGGATTGTTGGATGGTTTGGTAGACCATTGTGATAAATACTGGTAATCGCCGATCGATCCATCGCTACCCGTAAGACCGTAGCTGGAGCGGAGCTTTACAAAGCTTATCCAGTCGGGCAGCAGGCTTTTCATCCAGGGTTCTTCGGAGGCGTTCCAGGCCAGGCCTACTGATCCGAAGTTGCCGAACTGGCTTCCGGCGGCGAAGCGGGAAGACCCGTCCCTCCTGGCGTTCAGGTTAATGATATATTTATTGGCCCAGTTATAATTGATGCGGGCAAACACACCTGCATATTTATAGCGTGCATAGTTTTCGGTTGTTTGCTGTATCAGGGCGTTGTTGATGCTCGACAGAAGATTATCGTCGGAATATCCTAACCCGAAATTCGATACGCCATCAGTGATAGTAGATTGCAAAGAACCTCCGAGCTGCACTCTCAGGTCGCCTTTTGCTATGAAGCGGTTATAAGCGACCTGGGGTTCGATGATCCAGTTAGTATTTTTTGTTGTGCCAAAATTGGCAGACCCCATAGGGTTCGTCTGCGGATTCTGTGAAGCTATAGGTATAAAAAAGTTGCTGGAACCGGTCATATTGGTGTAACCGGCGGTAGTAGAGATGGTAAGACCTTTCAGCAATTCGTAGCTGATGCCCAGGTTGGAGGAAAACTGGTTTGTTTCCATCACATTCGTTTGCAGCAGGTAACCAAAAGGAAAGGAAGACCCCATATTGCTGGCATTCCATTCATCCCAGTTCAATTCCCCTTTATCGTTATACACTGCGGGCGCATTGGGAGGCAGCAGGAAAATACTCGGGTTGGCGTTCAGTGCATCTACATGGGTATAGGAGAACATTGTACCCAGGTTTACGCTCAATTTCTGGTTCTGGCTGCGGTGATTAAGGTTGGCGCCAAGGGTAGCGCGCTGGTTAGACCCGCTTTTGGTCAATACATCTACCTGCCTGTCGTAGTTGCCGCTCAAACGGAAAGTGTTGTGTACATCGCCGCCGGAGAGGCTTGCGTTTACAGAGGTTTGACTACCGGTACCCAGGAGTACTTTCTGCCAGTCGGTGTAGCGGGTAGTGTCCCAGGCGGTGAGGTCGGGTGCATTGGCCACGTTAGGTGTAATGCCATCGTTCTTGAATGCTTCCCGGCGCATTTGCAGGTACTCCTGTGTATTAAGCATATTGCGGCGGTGAGGCACATCAATATATCCCTGGCTCAGGTTCAATGAGAAATTGGTTTTACCCGGCTTGCCTTTCTTCGTGGTGATCAGTATCACGCCGTTTGCAGCGCGGGAACCGTAGATAGCTGTAGCATCCGCATCTTTCAATACCTCTACGCTTTCAATATCCCGCGGGTTCATGCTGAACAAGGGGCTTTGTCCGCCGGTTGCCGACATACCTCCCTGTACGTAACCAGAAGATACGCCGCCGTTACGGTACGATCCGGGAATGTCGAGTACCGTCATCGGTACGCCGTCGATCACATAAAGCGGGTCGGACATATAATTTGTACCCAGGGAATTGCGGCCCCTGATCTCCACTTTTACAGGAGCGTTGGCATAACCGCTGGTTTGAGTGATCAGCAATCCCGGCGCCTGGCCTTGCAAAGCAAGCAAAGGATTGAGGATAGGTTGCCTTTCTATTTCCTTGGACCCTATCCTGGTAATATTACCGGTTGCCAAACGTTTGCTGGTAACGCCATAGGCCTGAACTACAGCCTGATCCAGTTCGCTGGTTGCCAACTGCAGTTTAACAGAGAAAAGCACTTTCAGTTTGCCAACGGAGATGGATGCTTTCTGGTAGCCGATGCAGGAAAATGTGACCACATCATTATCCGTTACATCTTTTAATGTGAAAAATCCTTTTTCATTTGTTTGAGTTCCTTTGCCGCTGCCGTTGATCACTACGTTTACGGCCATCAGCGGGGCGCCGCTGCGGTCGTCGGACACTACGCCCGATACTTCCTGTGAAGGAATCTTTTCATCGGGCATAATGTCTTTCGGCTTGTCTGTATTCCGGAACACCACGATGGTAGTACCTACAATATTGTACTTCACGGGCAAACCGGAGAAGACGGTTTTCAGGAACGCTTCCAATGGCTGGTTTTTGGCGTTTACCGAAACGGATACAGTAACATCTATTTGATCCGGATTGAATATCACGACATAGTTGGACTGTTTCTTTATCTCTGCAAACACCTGTTGCAGCGTTGCTTTTTTGCTGCTATAGGTGATCGTTTGCGCTCCTGCCTTTGTAAAAATACCGAGGCAAAAAGCTATCACTAGCATTACGGTCAGCTTTCTAAAAAGCCGGTTCCTGCCTGTCGACCGTTTGTGAAAACTTGATGCTGGAATCATGTTCATTCTGGTTGATTAAATAATTTGTTAGTATCAGGACAAAGCTCCGCCAATAGCTATACAGCTTTTTATCTGAACTTGATCAGATATCTGCGATCAGGTGATTGGAATAGCAGGCGACATCGTTTTACCGGCGCATCATCAGTATTCCGAACAATCAGATGATTAAATATCAGGTATGGTTCACATGACGGTGTGTTAAGGCATAATGATCAGTTTTCTGCCTTCGACCCTATAATGCACTCCCATAGTGCTAAGCACGGTGAGTGCCTGGTTAAGATCCAGGTCTCTTTTAATTTCCCCGCTGAAAAGAATACCTGGCACGCCTTGTTCATACACTACCTGTACGTCGTACCAGCGTGCTAGCTGTCGCAGTACTGCGTCGAGCGGCGTATGTTCAAAGCGGAACAGTCCTTCTTTCCAGGCAACGACCATTTCTGTGTCTGCGCTGGTGGTCACATTCAGCTGATCGTTGCTGACAACGGCCTGTTGTCCTGGTTTCAGTACGGCGGTTGCGTTGTGATGGAGCATCCTGACGCTTCCCTGCAGTAAAGTGGTGCGTATGCCCGGTTCATCGGGATATGCGTTCACGTTAAATTCGGTTCCGAGTACTTCTACCGAGGCTTTCCCGTCTATGTTCACCATAAACGGCTGGCTGGCCTGTTGTTTTATATCAAAGTATACTTCGCCGGTCATTTTCACCTGGCGGTATTTTCCGTTGAAGGCAGTAGGGAAAGTGATGCTGGAAGCTGCATTCAGCCATACGTTGGTGCCATCCGGCAGGGTAAGCCTGTATTGGCCTCCTTTCGGCGTGGTGAGGGTATGCAGTTCAGCAGTGTTGGCATTTCCTTTATAGTCCAGTTCTCCTTTATTATTATTTACCTGCAGGTCGCCGCTTTTTACGATATCTCCATATGCGCTGTCGAGCCTAATCTGCTGGCCGCTTGCCAGGGTAAGCATGGCATGATTGCCTGGTTTGGCAGGAGCGGCGATGGTATTGCCCGCCAGTGGCGGCGCTGCCTTCTTATTGCGCATAACCAGCATGGCGGTACCGGCTGCGGTCAGAAGCAGCGCTACCGCTGCGGCATATGGAATCCAGCGTCGGCGCATCGGCACTACCGGGGCGGCCGTACTTTCCATTAACCGGTTCAGGATCCGTGCACCAGCGGCAGGCGAAAGCGCCGGCGGCTCCTCAAAGGAGCGATGATACACTTCTTCCAGTAAAGATTCCAGCTCCGGGCTCTCTGCCGCCGCCGGGTTTTCCTTCAACCATGCAAACAAAGCTTCGCTTTCGGCATCCGTGATAACGCCGTCCAGAAACTTTTGTAACAGGTCTTTAACCGGAAAATTATTTGGCTCCATAACTATAAGACTAACGAGTAAAAGAAATGGGTGGATCGGATGTAAAAAAATTATGAAATTTTTTATTTCAGGGATACCAGCAGTACCAGCAACGAAATACTGCCGTTTTCCAGCAGGTAGTCGCGGATGGATTTTACGGCCAGCGACAGGTGTTGTTTAAAGGTATTACGGGAGATGTTCATCAAAGCGGCTGCTTCTTCATAACTCTTACCCTGCTGACGGCAAAGGATAAATGCCTCCCGGCGCTGTGGCGGCAGGCTGTCGATGGCTTTCTGCAGTAATTGTTCGTATTGCCTGCTCTCTACCTCGTTCATGAGCGAATGATCGTTGAGGCCCAGCGAGAGCCGGTGCATGATCTCATCCCGGATGGTATCGTACAGGGCGATGCGGTTTAATTGAGTAAGGGCGGTATTGCGGGCAAGACGGTAGAGGTATGCATCAAACGACTTCTTTATATCCAGCTGTTCTCTTATCTCCCATATTTTAAGAAATACATCATGCACCAGGTCTTCCGTTTGCGCCGGGTTCCTGGTGAACTTAAGCAGATAATTATATATACCATTATGATATTGCTGGTATATTGCTGTAAATGCCTCCCGGCTGCCGAGGGCTAATTGTTGCAGTAAAACCTCATTCATCAGTTTAGTTCCATCAGCTCCCATCTCCTGATGCAACGGTAAATTTAATACTTATTGTTTAATATAACAGGGAGGGGAATACCATTCAGTAAAGCTTGGTTATGTTTGATATTTAACATACATGAAAAGAATTATATAAAGCGAGGGCGGTGATTTTTTTTGGAAATGGGTGTTTGACCGGCTTTTTATTTTATTTTTGAAGCGGGGCATTAAATTATCTGAAATTGAGGGAGATCACAACAAACGATAACGAAAGGCGGCTGTTAGAGTTATTTACAGCCTATTTCCGTACGTACGAGAATCCTCTCTATTACTTCGCACTTAAAACCGTTCAATCCGAACTCCTTGCCCGCGATATTATCCAGGAAGTATTTATCAAGCTTTGGTCGATCCGCGAACAATTCGGCAATATCCATAATATGGAGGATTACCTCTATCGCATGGTACGCAACAAAGTGATGGATGTTTTACGGCAGTTAGCGAACGACCAGCGTTTGAGGGCCGATTATTTTGAAGGCCATACCTGGGAAGAAAGCCCCATATACGACACTATTTCCGCCAAAGAATACGAGATCGCGCTTGCGGAAGCTATCAGCAAACTGCCACCCCAACGCCGCCTTATCTACCAGCTTAGCCAGGTTGAAGGCCGCTCCCGCAACGAGATCGCCAGGGAACTGGACATCTCCCCTTCTACTGTTAAAAACCAGCTGACTGCCGCCCTGAACTTTTTACGCAAAGTGGTAGCGGGGCAGATAAAATTTTTCTGATTTTTTTTAATCCCGATAGGACATCCCCTCTTTTCATTCGTCATATTACCAGGAACGGCGATCAGCGACTGTTTATCAATATGGAAAAATTGAACCAGCAACACTTCAGGAACTTATTTGAGCTATACGTATCAGGGAAATGTACGCCTCAGCAGCGCGACGAATTCTTTGACCTGTATGCCAGGTTCAAAGACGACTCCGCGCTGGAAGCGCTCCTGGATGAGCTGTACAGCCAGATCCAGCAGGCAAGCGGTTCCGCTTCCTATATCAACTACAAGGGAGAAATTGACCTGGCGGCCGATGTGGAACAACCTGCAAAAGTAGTTGCTCCCGGAAAACGCAGGCGAGTATTTGCCTATGGCGCCGCAGCCGCAGGGCTGTTGCTGTTGGGCGTAGCGGCATGGATGTTCAGCCGGCCGGCCCAGGTTCCGGCTATTGCGTATAGCCACCAAGACAGCGCCCAGGTTAAAGTGCTGGCCGCCTACACCACCATACAAACAGGCAACCACGAAAGAAAAGTAATAGTATTATCAGACAGCACGAGGATCGTCCTGAACGCAGCATCCGAGTTGCGTTACCCAAGCCATTTCAATGGCGATCAGAGAGAGGTTTACCTGGAAGGAGAAGCCTTCTTCGAGGTATCGCAGGCCGCAGAATGGCCTTTTATCATTCATGCACCCGGTAATATCAAAACCACTGTGCTGGGTACTTCGTTTAATATAAAAGCCTATGCGGGACGGCGACAGGCCGTAGTTTCTGTTGTAAGCGGCAAGGTAAAGATCAGCTCCGGCAAAAAAGACCTTTCTACCTTGCAGAAAGGAGAAGAACTACGCCTGGTAGTGCCGACAGGCGAAATATCTAAACGCCGCAATATAGACAACGCTAATATTCTTGCCTGGCAATCCGGCGATATCGTATTTAATGATGAAACGCTTGCAGATATATTGAAAGATCTTCAGATCTACTATGGCGTCAATATCCAGCTTAAAAATGAGCAATTGGCCAACTTGCTCATCACCACCGGGTTTCAGAAGAATACATCTATTGAGAGTGCCCTCGAGAACATCTCTGCACTGGCCAATGCCAGGTATGCCAAAGAGAAAGAAAATTACGTAGTGTACTAGCTACTTTTTACATCAACCAATTAAAGTACAAAATGACAAGAAAAATTGTTGTAGTGCTAATGGCATTCCTATGCCTGTATCAAACCACCATTTTTGCCCAGCAAAAAGATCCGAAGGTGAACATCCATCTTGCCAATACCACCGTTAAAGAGGTATTCAGGCAAATGCAGCAACAAACAGGCAAGTATTTCGGGTACCAGTCCAAAGACCTGGAAGGCTTACCCAGACTACAATTTGATTGTACCAACAAATCATTGGAAGATGCTTTACAACAGTTGCTGGAAGGCACCGGTCTTACTTTCGACATCAGGGGGAACAACGTGATCGTGAAAAAGATCCCTGGCAACACTCCTGCAAAGCAGGTTGAAAGC
>Ga0164243_10011806_pt1 | contig 12434 bp, 11 predicted proteins | sample OricompcompostOP_FD_108781 | JGI IMG/M metagenome (GOLD analysis project Ga0164243, IMG submission 108781) | Organic Plus compost microbial communities from Emeryville, California, USA - Original compost - Organic plus compost (OP) | ecosystem: Engineered > Solid waste > Mixed feedstock >...
CATCTCGAACTTCAAGGAAGGCCTGACCGTCCTTGAATACTTCAACTCGACCCACGGCGCCCGCAAGGGCCTGGCCGACACGGCGCTCAAGACGGCGAACTCGGGCTACCTGACCCGCCGCCTCGTCGACGTGTCGCAGGACTGCGTCGTCGTGATCGAGGACTGCGGCACCGAACGGGCGCTGGAAATGCGAGCGATCGTGCAGGGCGGCTCGACCATCGCCTCGCTCGCCGAGCGTATCCTGGGCCGCACCCTGGCCGAGGACGTCGCCGACAAGGACGGCAATGTCATCGTTCCCAACGGCACGCTGCTCGACGAGCCGGCGGTCGCGAAGATCGAGGCAGCTGGCGTCCAGGCGGCGCGCATCCGCTCTCCGCTGGTCTGCGAAGCCCAGCAGGGCGTCTGCGGCAAGTGCTATGGCCGTGACCTCGCACGCGGTACGCCGGTCAACATCGGCGAGGCTGTCGGCGTCATCGCCGCGCAGTCGATCGGTGAGCCGGGCACGCAGCTGACCATGCGCACCTTCCACATCGGCGGCGCTGCGCAGGTGAACGAGACCTCGCACCTCGAATCGATCTCGGACGGCACGGTGCACTACCGTGACATCCCGACGATCGTCGACAAGCGCAGCCGCCGCCTGAGCCTCGCCCGCAACGGCGAGATCGTGGTGGTCGACAACGACGGGCGTGAGCGCGCGATCCACCGCGTGCCTTACGGTACGCACCTGCTGCACACCGATGGCGCCAAGGTGAAGGAAGGCGAACGGCTGGCCGAATGGGACCCGTTCACCCTGCCGATCATCACCGAAACGTCGGGTGTGGTGAAGTACCAGGACCTGATCGACGGCCGCACGCTGACCGAGCAGACCGACGAGGCGACCGGCATGACCAGCCGCGTCGTCACCGAAAACCGCTCGACCGGCCGCGGCAAGAAGGAAGACCTACGTCCTCGCCTCACCCTGCTCGACGAGAGCTCGGGCGAAGCCGCGCGCTACATGCTCGCCCCCGGCACGACGCTGTCGGTCGAGGATGGGCAGGCGGTGGAAGCGGGCGACGTGCTTGCCCGTGCATCGCGTGAAGCTGCCAAGACGCGCGACATCACCGGCGGTCTGCCGCGCGTTGCCGAGCTGTTCGAGGCGCGCAAGCCGAAGGACAACGCGATCATCGCCAAGGTTTCGGGCCGCGTCGAATTCGTGCGCGACTACAAGGCCAAGCGCAAGATCGCGATCATTCCCGAGGAAGGCGAACCGGTCGAGTACCTGATCCCCAAGGCGAAGGTCATCGACGTTCAGGAAGGCGACTGGGTCAAGAAGGGCGACAACCTGATCTCGGGCAGCCCCGATCCGCATGACATCCTGGAAGTGTTGGGCGTGGAAGCCCTGGCCGAATATCTCGTCTCGGAAATCCAGGAAGTCTATCGACTGCAGGGCGTGAAGATCAACGACAAGCACATCGAGGTGATCGTTCGCCAGATGCTGCAGAAGGTCGAGATCACCGACGGCGGCGACACCACGCTACTGCCGGGCGAACAGGTCGACTACGAGGAGATGAACGAGATCAACGGCAAGCTTGCGGGCGGTCAGAAGCCGGCCGAAGGCAAGCCGGTGCTGCTCGGCATCACCAAGGCGTCGCTGCAGACCCGCAGCTTCATCTCGGCCGCTTCGTTCCAGGAGACCACCCGCGTGCTCACGCAGGCGGCGGTCGAAGGCAAGCGCGATTCGCTGATCGGCCTCAAGGAGAACGTCATCGTCGGCCGGCTGATCCCGGCAGGCACCGGCGCCGGCATGAACCGGCTTCGGGTGGCGGCTTCCAGCCGCGACGCGGCGCTGCGCGCGCAGTACCGCAAGCTGCAGGAAGCGCTGATCGCGCCGCACACCGCGGCCGAAGAGCATGCCGCCGAGCTGGCCCAGGGACCGGAAGCGGCGATCGGCAACGACCCGCTCGCCTCAGCAGAGGGTGAGACTCACGGCACCGACGCCGACGCCGGCGACTACCTGGAAAAGGGCGACGGAGAGTAAGTCTTCCCGCTCGCTGAGCCTGCAAGAAAGGCCCCGCCGGAGCGATCCGGCGGGGCTTTTTCTTTGGGGCCGTGCATTCCGGCCTCGTGCAGCAACCAGGACTAGCTCAACACTCGTCGTCCCCGCGGAGGCGGAATCCATCTCCTGCCATTGCTTCAAGTTCAACACTCAGGAGATGGGTTCCCCGCCTCCGCGGGATGACGACGGTTTTATTCTTCGACCGTGGATCGCTCGGCAGCTCGCTCGATCAGCGGACGCCAGCTGTCTTCGACCTCGAGCCCGAAAACCTCGCCCAATGTCTGTTCGAGCGCGTCCGCATCCAGATAATCCCGTTCGACTCCATTGCGCCGACGGATGGTGAGCCGGTTATGCAGCAGGGCATAGCGCGCGTCGGACGTCGTCTTCGCGACGATCAGATCCCGATTGAAGTGCGATCCGGGATGGGTCGAGGTGAACCAGTTGAACAGCTCATAGTCGCTGTCGAGCATCATCTCCGACGAGAGGTGATACAGCGGCGCCCAATGCTCGCCGATGCTCGCTTGCAGCAGGAAACCGGCACCGAACGTGATCAACCTGTAGGCCGCATGGTGGCCGCGCTGCGCGCCGGTGATGTCCAGTCTCAACGGCTCGGCAGGCACGTTCGCGCCGAACCCGACATCGACGAGCCAGGGAACCCCGCCAACCTCGACACGCAAGGCCATGTGGGTTGGCGGCCCAGGCGGCAGGCCCGGCTCGGCATTCCAGCGGACCCGAGCGACCAGCGGTTCCACGTGAAATCCGATCGTGGTGAGGACGCGCTTGAACAGGCTGTTCTGCTCGAAGCAGTAGCCGCCCCGCCGCGTGCCGATCAGCTTGGCATCAACCGCGCCGGGCGCGATGTCGATGCCGCGTCCGAGCAGCACGTCGATCGCCTCGAACGGGATCGCCGCGATATGCAGGGCCTGCAGCACCCACAATACCTCGATCGTCGGTTCGCGCGGTCCATGATAACTGATGCGCCGGAAATAGGCGTCGAGATCAACCAGCGGGTCGGGCTTCGGCCGCAAGGCGGCAGCGATCTGCGATGCGGCGTATGGCGCATAGCTGCGCACGAAGCGCGTATCGGGGCGCCGGCTGCGGAACCACTCTTCCAGCCTCAGCCGATCCGGCCGGGGAACGCCGCCGCCGAACGAGACGACGTCGAAGTCTCCTTCCACGCCGTCGAGCGCGGCGGCGAGCGGCACACCGGTCGCATCGAAGCCGCAGTTGGTCAGCTCGTCGGTGATCGCATCGAGCACTTCGGGCCGCTGGCCGATAGCCAGTATCCGAGCGGCGCCGGTCATGCGGCCACTCCATAGCTTTCGGCCTGCCTGCCAGCCTGCAGCGTTCGCGCCCACCAGCCGAGTTGCTCCAGCATGGTCGCCATCGAGCGGCAATAGCGCTCCGGCTGCGTCAAGCGACCGTCCTTGTCGAAAAGCTCCCAGGGATTGTGGAAGCTGATGCCGTGACGGACGGTGACGGCATGGAGTTCGGCGAAAACGCCGCGCAGATGCTCAACTGCGCGCAGTCCGCCCGAGACCCCGCCATAGCTGACGAAGCCCACCGGCTTGGCCGCCCACTCGCCAGAAGCCGCATCGATCACGATCTTCAACGGGCCTGGAAAGGAATGGTTGTATTCGGGCGTCACGACCACGAAGGCATCGGCATCTGCCAGTTGCCGCCGCAGCCGTGCTTCGTCGATCACCGGCCAATCCGGCCCCGGATCGATATGGTCGAGCTGGAACGACGCGTCCCGTTCGATCTCGGCCCTCACCCAGGCCCCGATAGTATCACAAAAGCGGCCTGGACGGACGCTGCCATAGATCATGGCGAGCCTTGGCGATTTCATGGGCGATGCTCCCTTGCAATGAACGGAGCCGTGACATAGTTCCTCAACTATGGTTGAGGTCAAGGGCCCTGAGCAAAAAAACAGCGGCCACCCCGTAAAATGGGATCTTACGGTCGGCGAAGTCGCCCGGCGCAGCGGCGTTCCGGTCTCGACGATCCACTTCTACGAAACGAAGCGCCTGATCATGAGCTGGCGCACATCGGGCAACCAGCGGCGCTTTCATCGCGAAGTGCTGCGCCGCATTGCCGTGATCAAGGTGGCCCAGCGCGCCGGCGTGCCGTTGGCCCGGATTAGGGACGCGCTGGACGAACTGCCCCCCGATACGGCGCCAAACCGCGAAGACTGGATCCGCCTTTCATCGCAATGGCGCGCCGACCTTGACGAGCGCATCCGTAGCCTGGGCCAGCTGCGCGATCAGCTGGACGGATGCATAGGCTGTGGTTGTCTTTCGACGGCGCTCTGCCCGCTGCGCAACCCCGGCGACACGCTGGCGACCGAAGGGCCGGGGCCGCATTGGGTCGAGCCGGACAAAGGCTGAGCGCCTTAGCGGTGCTCGATGACCATCCGGTCGTCCTGCAGCTCTACTTTGCCGAGGCGGCGCAGGACGCTCTGGCCGAGCAGGTTCACCTCCAGGCCCTCGACCACCACGGCGCCGACATCATGGAATTCCTCGTCGCCCAGCTCCAGCCGGTCGAGCTGGACCCTCGCGCCGTTGCCGGTGCCCGACGCGGTTCGCACGATCGGGCGGAAATCCTCAGACATGACGTTCACGCCGATCCGCTCGGCATCGGCCGTGGTCAGTGCGACGACGTCTGCGCCGGTGTCGATCAGGAATCGCGTCTCCTCGCCGTTGACGCGCGCCTGCAGGTGGAACTGGCCCGAACGATCGCGTTCGATCACCGTTTCCTCGCCGGTGAAGCCGCTGTCGAGGGCAACCTCGTCGCGGGTTTCCACGACGGGTGCGCGAGGCTGAGACGTTTCGGATGGCGCTGCGCTCAGCATCCAGGCGACCACGCCGAGCGCGCAGACGAGGGACAGCGAATGAAAGAGAAGGCGCTGCATGGGAAACGGTCTATCAGGCAGCGGTTACCGTTCCCCGAAGAGCGGCTTATTCGTCGATCTCGACCGAACCGATCCGCAGCCGCTCGATCCGCGCATCCCGCAGCTTCAGCCTGCCGATCGAGAGACGGCCAATGGCGAGCGCGCCGATCGCCACTGCGCCCATGGCAAGGGCGCCCAGCGCGAAAGAACCCAGCGCCAACGCGCCGACGGACCCTGCACCCAGGCTTGCCGCGGGCACGGCAAGGGCGCGCTTGCGCCGCGGCGCCTCCGCGATCTCATTCGGCTGCGTCGGCTTGTCCTGCATAGCTGGTTTCCGCCTCGATCTCGGCCGCCTTTGCTTCCACCAGCGAAACGATGTGATCGAGCATGGCGTCGCTCGTCACATGGTGGTCGGTGACGCCCGAGAGATAGACCATGTGCTTGCCGTTGCCGCCACCGGTGATGCCGATGTCGGTCTCACGCGCTTCGCCGGGGCCATTGACCACGCAGCCCAGCACCGAAAGCGAGAGCGGTGTCTTGATGTGCTGGAGACGCGCTTCCAGCGCCTCGACCGTGCGGATCACGTCGAAACCCTGGCGAGCGCAGCTGGGGCACGAGACGACGCGCACACCGCGCGTGCGCAGGCCCAAACCTTTGAGGATTTCGAAGCCGACGCGCACTTCCTCTTCGGGTTCGGCCGAAAGCGAGACACGCAGGGTATCGCCGATGCCGGCCCAGAGCAGGTTGCCGATGCCGATCGAGCTTTTGACGGTGCCGCCGATAAGGCCCCCCGCCTCGGTAATGCCGAGATGCAGCGGGCAGTCGACCGCTTCGGCAAGGCCCATGTACGCGGCGACGGCGAGGAACACGTCGCTGGCCTTCACCGCCACCTTGTATTCGTGGAAATCGTGATCCTGCAGCAGCTTGATATGGTCGAGCGCGGATTCGACCAGGGCTTCGGGGCAAGGCTCGCCGTATTTTTCCAGCAAGTCCTTCTCGAGGCTGCCGGCGTTGACGCCGATGCGGATGGCGCAGCCGTTGGCCTTGGCGGCGCGGACCACTTCGGCGACGCGCGCATCGCTGCCGATATTGCCGGGGTTGATGCGCAGGCAAGCCGCGCCGGCATCAGCGGCTTCGAGCGCGCGCTTGTAGTGGAAATGGATGTCGGCGATCAACGGAACCCGCGCGGCGCGCGCGATCTGGCCGAAAGCGGCGGTGCTGTCCTCATCGGGACAGGACACGCGGATGAGGTCCGCCCCGGCATCCTCGCAGCGGCGGATCTGGTCGATCGTAGCGGCGGCGTCTGCCGTCGGCGTGTTGGTCATCGTCTGGACGGTGATCGGCGCGTCACCGCCGACGGGGACGGACCCCACCATGATCTGGCGGCTCTGACGGCGCGAAATGTCGCGCCAGGGGCGGATGGAGGACATGCCCCGCCATATAGGTGCCCAAGGTGACGAGCGGAAGTCTAGAGTTCCAGGGTGAAAAGGAACTCCTCATCCACCTGCTCACCAACCTGGAAGGTGATGTCGGACGTCTTGGCGAAACCATAACGCGCATAGAAGCGCTGGGCGTCATCATTGCCGCTCCAGACCGAAAGCTGGACCGCGTCCGCCCCATGAGCATGCGCTTCGCCAAGCGCCCAGTCCATCAGCGCCGCGCCGATCCCCTGCCCGGTGCGCGCCGGATCGGTGTAGAGCTGCTTGATCTCCACCGGGCGGTCGAAACCGCCGTGATCCGCCAGTGTGCTGGGGATCGCGAGCTTGCAATAGCCGGCCAGCACGCCATCGGCCTCGGCCAGGCGATAGCGGCGGGCGGGATTGGCGAATTCGGCGGCGATGGCGGCCGGCGAATGGGTTTTCTCCAGAAAATCGGCCAGATCTTCCGCCCGATACATATGCCCGAACTTTTCGATGAAGCTTTCGCGTGCCAGCCTGGAAAGCGCGGGAATATCCTCAACCCGCAGGTCACGCAGAATAAAGGCCCGCATCGAAGACATGGCTGCGCTATAGGCGTGCACCTGTCGCGGAGCAATGACGCTTGACGTGCCGCACGTATGCTAACAAATAGACGAACAAGAGGAGAGAGGCCGTGCCGCAGGACCAGAGCTATCCCGATTTCTACTCCGATCCCAAGGTGATCGACGAGCCGCGGGAATATTTCGAACTGATGCGCTCAAAATGCCCGGTGATGCAGGAGCAATACCACGGATCGGTGATGGTCACGGGCTATGACGAGGTGATGGAAGTCCTCAACGCCCGCGACGATACCTATTCGTCGGTCGTCTCGGTACTTGGCCCGCTGCCGCCGCTGCCGTTCGAGGTCGAAGGCGACGACATTCGCGAGCAGCTGGACGCGCATCGCGACGATCTGCCCTGGTCCACCCACCTCGTCTGCTTCGACGGCAAGAAGCATACCGACCATCGCGCGCTGCTTACCAGCCTGCTCACCTACAAGCGGCTGAAAGCGAACGAGGAGTACCTGGTGGCCTTTTCCGACCGGCTGATCGACGGCTTTATCGGCAAGGGCGCCTGCGAAGTGGTCAAGGACTATGCCCACGCCACCTCGACTTACGCGATCTGCGACATCATGGGGATTCCGGAGCGCGATCGAGCCGAGCTGCTCGTGCTGATCGGCGCCCCGCCGAGTCAGATCGAGGGTGATGCGGTGCACAAGGTCGGCCCCGACCCGCTGATTTTCCTGAAGGAACGGTTCGACGGCTATATCACGGAGCGGCTGGCCAATCCTTCCGCCGACCTGATGTCCGAGCTGGCCCATGCGAAGTTCAAGGACAGCAGCGCCCCTTCTCCCGAACGGGTCGCCGAGCTTGCCCGCTTTCTGTTCGGTGCAGGGCAGGACACCACCTCGCGACTGATCGCCATGGCCATCCGCATCCTTGCAGACGATCCCAAGCTGCAGCAGCGCCTGCGCGACGAGCCCGCGCGGATTCCCGATTTCCTGGAAGAAGCGCTGCGCTTCGATCCGCCGGTGAAAGTCGTCTACCGCCTGGCGCAGAAGCGGACGGCGGTCGCCGGCGTCGACGTGCCGGCGGGTACCGTGCTCAACGTGAGCCTGACCGGCGCGAACAACGATCCGCGCCATTTCGAGAATCCCAACGAGTTCGACATCGACCGCGCCGGCGTGCGCGATCACATGGCGTTCAGCCGGGGCGTACACGGCTGCCTGGGCGCGCCGCTGGCCCGGCTGGAAGCGCGCGTCTCGCTGGAACGGCTGCTGGCGCGAACGTCGGAGATCCGCATCTCCGAAGCGCACCACGGGCCGGCCGATGCGCGCAATTATCGCTTCGAGCCGACATATTCGTTCCGCAACATCGCCGACCTGCACATCGAGTTCGCGCCGGCTTAGGGCATGATCTGAAGCGCTCGTCCTTGCGAGGAGTGGAACGACGATGACCGCCTTTAGCGAAAGCCGCAGATGCGAAGCTTTCGCCCGCGCCTGCCGCTTTCGAATGCGCCGTCAGGCGACCGGTGGTTGGTCGCTATCCGCTACGCCGCGGCGCACCTTCGCCTCATCGAGGCGTTCTAGTTGCCGCGACGCCCAGTTGCGACCGCCCAGCCCAAAGGCCAGCGCAGCGGCAACGGCACCGCCGATCACCAAGGCCGCGAAGGCCAGCCGGACGATTTCCTCTCCCACGCCCATGAATTCCAGACCCATGAAAGTGAAGAGGACGATCGCCGCCCATTTGACAATGCCTGCGGCCAGGCTGGTTTCGCCCTCTCCCCCGATCAGCTTCGCCAGCAGGCCAGCGATAAGGAAGCCGACGATGATGACGGTGGCGCCGAAGATAACGCGTCCGCCCAGCTCGAGAACCCGGTCGAGAATCGCGGTCAGCTCGGGAAAGCCGAGCAGGCGAGTCGCCGCGATCGCGAAGAACAGCAGTATGGCGACCTGCGTTACGCGCCCCACGACGCTCGATACCGAAGTTCCGGCAGGAAGGATCCCGGAGGCTCCCATCGCGCGATCAGCCCCGAGGCCGGGCAGGATGTCCATAAGGAGCTGCACGACGAAGCGCGAGATAAGGTAGCCGATACCCAGCAGCAGCGCCGCGCCGATGATCCGTGGAATGGCATCCAGGATCAATTGCAGCATGCCGCTCGCCGGCGCCGACACGCTTTCCAGGTCGAGCGCGTCGAGGGCCAGGATGGCGACCGGGATGATGATCAGCACATAGACGACGACGCCGATGGTCTTGCTGATCTGCGGGTTGCCGGTCAGCGTTTCGGCGCCTCCGCGATTCATCCACTTATCGAAGTTGACCGTCTGCAGCGAGGTGACGACGATGTCCCGCACGATCCGCGCAACCATCGCACCGATGAAGAAGATCAGCGCCGCGCCGATGAGCTTGGGAATGAACGTCATCACATTGTTGAGCAACGTCTGCACGGGCGTCATCACGCCGCCCAGGTGAAACACCTGCAGCACCGCGAGCAGGCCGAACAGCCAGATCAGCAGCGAAACGATCTTGCCCAGAGATGTGCCGACGGATTCGCCGGAGGAGGTACTTCGGCGGAAGAATTCCAGTCGGTCGACGAGCTTGGCAAACGCCCATTTAGCAGCTTTGGCAAGTATCCAGGTTACTACGAGAACCAGTGCCGCAACGGCAATCTTTTCGACGATCTCGATAGCGAGATCCCGGTCGAACATATAGTCTCCGACCTGCATTCGCCTTCTCCTCTTCCGGCTTTATTCAGGCCAGAAAAAAGGTAACACAAATAAGCATGATTACAAAGTTGGGCTTCCATGCGCAAAATAGCTGTCATGCAAATTTCGGCGCGGCCGTCCGATCAGGCGAACTTGTCCGCCTTGCGCCGGCCCATGCGCATGCCGCGTTCCAGCCGGGCGCGCAGCTGGGTATAATAAGCCTCTAGAAACACGCGATGATCCTCGTGGCCGGGGGTCCGGCCGATCTTGCGGCAGATCGCTTCGTGGACGGCGGCGATACCGTCCGGCCGGTTCTCGCGCAGGGTCCGCTCCAGCGTCTGCAGTTCGTATTCGCCGTAGACGGACAGTTCTTCCTCGGTGAAGGCGAAAGCGGGCGCGGCTTCTCCGGCCTGGCGGGCGGACATCGCCGCTTGAAGCTTGTGCCGAGGCGCTTCCACCACCCAGCTTCCGGCGATGAGGTCGCCCGCGCGCAGGCGGTCCTTGTTGAAGAAGGGGAACAGGGCGAAGATCAGGAACCAGGCCGTCGCCGCGATTCCTGCCGCGCCCATGTCCCCACCGTTGCTGGCCGAGGTCAGGAACACGAGCGGCAGGAACAGCTCGATGTCGCGCAGAAGGTTGCGCGCGATCACCATCTCGGCGTTCAGCCTGCCGCCGTCACGCGCAGCGATGCGGATGCCGGCGATCCGCTTGCCCGGCGTCGCGCCCCGCGCACCAAGCTCGAAGAACAGGAAATAGGCGTTGCGGAACAGGAACATCGCCGCAACCCAGAGGATGAAAAGGAACTGGAGCGCATGGCCGAGCGCGGTCGGCTGCTCGGCCTTGGCGAAAAGCCCCAGAGTGCCGCCGGCGATGTAGATCAGGCCAAGCGTCGTGGCGAGCATCAGCGCGCCGATGAAGATCAGGTCCAGAAGCAGCGCACCTGCACGCGTGCCCCGGCTGGCGAGAGTCAGCGGCAGGGTGATGCCTTCAGGCGTCACCATGATCCGGTCACGGTCGCTTCGTCGCAGCCTGTCGGGCATGGGCGCATTCACGGCGCCTGGCCTCCATCCGTATCGCGCCGGAAAGCGTAGAAGTAAGTGAGCCAGAACAGCAGCATCGCGCCGCCCACCGCATAGCGACCCGGCGTGTTGTCGATCAGCTGCCGGGCGAAGCCTTCCAGCGCGGCTGCGATCACCAGCATCAGCACCACGCCGGCCATGACCTGGGCCGAACGTCGCCCGGCCTCGGCCGCCGCCTGCAGCACCGATCGTTCGCCTGGGAAAGCCATCGAGCGACCGATATGCAGCCCCGCCGCGCCGGCAAGCAGGATGGCGAACAGCTCGGTCGTGCCATGGACCGACAGCCAGCCGATGAAATCGAAGATGAGTCCCTGGCCATGGAACAGCCAGAGCATGGCCCCCAGCATCGCCAGGTTGTGGACCAGCAGCATCAACGAAGGAATGCCGAAAGCGAAGCCCAGCGCAAAAGCGAGGATCGAAATCTGCGCATTGTTGCTGAAGAGATAGGCAGCGAACATGGCCAGGGCGCTCTGCCCCTTGTCGCCGAACAGGGTTGCATGCAGCACCTCGCGGCTGGCGCCGGGCACGCGGGCGTCGCCCGTCTGGCTGGGGACCAGCGCATGATACCACTCGGGATCATGGGAAACGAGCAGCCAGCCGACGATGGTGCCCGCCACCATCACCGCCAGCGCCAGCAGCACGTCGAGCCAGATCGAGCGTACCGCCGCGCTCCAACCCCCGCCGAGGAATCGCCGCAGCCACGATCCCAGCGAAGCGCGCGGACCGTAGACGACGAACCAGGCCCGCTGCACCAGCGTTTCCAGATAGGCCAGCGTCGCCGCGTCCAACGAAGTCTCGCGCGCGATCGACAGGCTGGACGCGACGGTGCGGTAAAGCACCGGCAGCGCCAGCACGTCCTCGTCCGACAGCTTGCGCAGTCTGCCCTTCTCCATCCGAGTGACGATGCTCTCCAGCCGTTTCCAGTCGGCCTCGCGCTCAAGGCGAAAGCGGTCCGACCGCAGCGCGGCGACTTCGATCGCGGTGAAATCGGGTTGCGTCGCCATCAGCTGATTGCCCCCGTGCGCTTGATCGCCAGATAGGCATCAATCAGCCGCGTGCCAATCTGCCGGTGCGGCGCCTCGATCACGTCGACGCCGAGCTGTTTCAGCCGCCGTGTCACCAGTGCGCGCTGGCGCAGCAGCGAATCGGCAGTGACGGCCATGGCCAGCGTCTGCATTTCCCCAGGATCGGCAGTGGCGAGCTCCACCAGTTCCTCGTCCTCCATCGTAACGAAGAGCACGAGATGACGCGAGACCAGCCGGCCGATGCTCTCGATCATCAGCTCGGCGCTGGTGGGATCGGTGAAGTCGCTGAACACGACGATCAGCGAGCGGCGCTGCAGGCGGCCAGCCAGCGTCGCCAGCGCAAGAGTGAAATTGGGCTCCTGCGCATGATAGTCGAGCGCGGCAGCGGCGCTTTGCAGGCGGTGGAATTCGCGGGCGTCGGAAACGAACGGCGTCATCACCTCGGGCCGCGCGGCGAAGCCGAACAAGGCCACGCGGTCGCCCCCCTTCAACGCAACGTAGGACGTGAGCAAAGCTGCCGAGACCGCGCGGTCGATACGCGGCATGCCACCGACCGGCTCGCACATGGCCTGGCCGCAATCGAAAGCGAAGACAATCTGGTTGTTGCGCTCGGTCTCGAATTCCTTGGCGTAAAGATGGACATGGCGGGCCGAGCTTTTCCAGTCGATGCGGCGGCGGTCCATGCCCGGCTGGTATTCGGTAAGCGCTTCGAACTGCGTGCCTTCGCCGCGGATACGCCGGGC
>Ga0164243_10011807_pt1 | contig 12433 bp, 9 predicted proteins | sample OricompcompostOP_FD_108781 | JGI IMG/M metagenome (GOLD analysis project Ga0164243, IMG submission 108781) | Organic Plus compost microbial communities from Emeryville, California, USA - Original compost - Organic plus compost (OP) | ecosystem: Engineered > Solid waste > Mixed feedstock >...
CGGGCAGGTTACCTGCGGCGCGCGCTGGAGAGCGGCGTCGTTGGCTTTCTGCTCAAGGACGCCCCGGCCGCCGAACTGGCGAACGCGATCCGCCGGGCGATGCGCGGCGAACGGGTGGTCGATCCCAATCTGGCGCTCACGGCGCTCAGCGAAGGGGCGAATCCGCTGACCGAGCGCGAGCGGGACGTGCTCCGCGCATCGCGGTCCGGGGCGACGATCGCGGAGATCGCGGATGCGCTCTTCCTCTCGCAGGGAACGGTGAGGAACCACCTCTCGGCGGCGATCCAGAAGCTCGACGCGCAGAACCGGATCGATGCGGCGCGCATTGCGGAAGACAAGGGCTGGCTGTGAACGCGAGCGGCGACGGGACGCCATGCTGGCCGACACCCCGGTAGGGCGATCGTGGGACCTGATTCCCGCGCCGGATCGCCCCTACGACAACGGCTCCTCACGTGAGCCCCGATCGCGGAGGCGCAGGCGGGCCATCACGGGCAGATGGTCCGAACCGGTATCCGGGCCGATCCAGGCGGCCTCGGTGGTGAACTCCGGCGTGTGCCAGATGTAGTCGAAGCGCATCACCGGCGGAACGCGCAGCCGGCGAACCGGCATCCCCCGTTGCCAGGCATCCCCGAACCGAATCGGGAAAGTCGCCATCCCCGCATCGTTGCCCCGAACCGAAACGGCATCGACCAGCCCGGCGCGCACGAACCGGCGGTAGACCGGGTGGCGCGGCGACATGTTGAAGTCGCCCAGCATGATCGCCGGAGCCGATTCCAGCGCGAGCATGCCCAGCAGCAGCAGTTGCCGCACCGAGCGCCGGTCGAAGACGATCCCCTCCCGCCGGACCTTTGGCGGGCGCGGATGGGCGAGGACGACGGCGACCGCCTCTCCGCCGAGGGCGATCGTGGCGGCGATGTCGGGCCGCCCTTCGACCAGATGCACCTGGCGTGCGTTCGTCAGCGGCCAGCGCGAGAAGAGGCCCTTGCCCTCGAAGCTGTCCCCGAACACCGCCTGGTGCGGAAAACGCTCCCGCAAAGCCGCGCCCACGGCAGCGGCCTGGGCGGCGTTCAACTCCTCGAGCGCGACGAGGTCGGCCCCGGCCGCGAGGATCGCCCCGATCAGCTGGGCATCGGGTGCGAACCCGTTGCCGACGTTCGCGTTCATCACCGTGATCGTGTCCGGCATCGCGCCGTCCGGCTCAGGCGACAGGAACATTGGCCTCTTCCCGCTCGCTTGGCCGGGCGAGGGGCCCAGGCACGTCCTGTGCCTCCGCGATCCATGTCTTGAAGAGGCGATGCAGGGCCTCCGCGCCGACGACCGTCTCCTCGCCGGGGTCGAGGCTCGTGGGAACGAGGAAGAAGGGATGCTCCTGCGTGCCACCCATCCCCCCGTGGGAGCCGACCAACTCCTCGAAGGCGGGGATCTCGCCGCGTTCGTGATCGATGACAGCGTGGATGTAGAGGTCGGGGGCATCCGCGAAGGCGAGCGCCCGCCGCAGGTGCAGCGCCGCGTTCGGCCCGTAGCCACCGAGCGGATCCTCCCCCTCGACCCGGCCATCGGCCAGGACATGGAACCCACGCTCCCCGAGCGCGACCGGACCGTTCGCCTCAGTCATCACCGCCACGAACCCGATCCCCGGATGCGCCAGCAGCGTCGGGATCAGCGTGGTCGTGCGCGCCTCGATCGCCTCCAGCGAAAGCGGCCGGTCGCTGTCCGTGAAGGTGACAAGCCCGAGGCAGCCGGACGCGAGCACCACGACCTGCGGCGCGCCAGTCACCCCGGCCCGCGACGCGGCGTCGTTCTTCCCAGACGTGTCGAGGTCGATCTCGCCGCCGTCGAGCTGCCTCCGGAAGACCTTGCGAACGACCGGGCCAGCCTTGTCGTCGCGAGCCAGCACCTCGGTCAGCAAGGCGCCGATCGTGTCCCAGCCCTCGTCCACCGTGCGGCTCCCCTCGACCGCGCCGGGCCGGATCGGCCGCGGATCGCGGGCAAGCGCGCCCTCCACCACCTGTTCCAGCGTCTCGCCGTACCGCTGGCGAAAGGTCTCGCCCTGCACCTGCCCGTGGTCGGACAGGACGATCAGGTGATAGGGACGATTGACCTCCCTCGCCAGCCGGGCGAGCCGCCCGATATCGCGGTCGACCTGCCGAAGCACGCGCATGGCGTCGCCGCGCATGATTCCCGAATGGTGCGCGACCTCATCGTAGGCAAGGTACATGGTGTAGACAGCCGGGACACCGCGCATCATGTCCCCGGCGACGGTGAAGGTGGAGAACTCGCGCAGGAAGCTGGTGCACCCGGCGCGGGCGATGGGATAGGTGCCGGTGCGCTTCACGCGGGGCCGCTCGTTGCGGAGCTGCTGCCAGAGGTTGGCGACCAGTTCCCGGCCGATGTCGGTCAGGAAGAGGGCGATGGTGCGGGCGAAGTTGTAGGCGTTCGCATAGAAGAGCCAGTAGGCGAGGCTGTCGCCCTGCTCGGCGCGGATACGGGAGAACGTGAGCAGGTTGTCGGCCGCATCGCCGGAGAACATGTTGCCCCGGCTGGCCCCGCCCGCGATCAGCAGACCATCGCGGATCGAGAGGCGTTGCTCCAGCATCGCCGTATCACGAAAGTGGTTGGAGACGATCACGCCGCCCAGGGTGCGGTCGTACCAGCGGAAGGCGGGGACATTCTCGTTGTTCCCGAAGAGGATGCCGGCCTGGCTGGCCGCCGTCTGCGAGGAGAGGTCACATTCCCACGTCCGCAGCACATGGGACCCCTCCGCGATCCAGGCGGCGATATTGGGGACATACTTCTGCTCGATGGCGTGTTCGAGCACCGCTCCGGCCAGGCCGTCGATCTCCAGGAAGATGAACCCCGGCGTCCGATCGGCGCGCGCGCCCTCCGCGGCGTAGCGGGCACGCATCGGCCCGAGCGCGAAGCGCCGCCACGCTCCCTCATCGCTGAGCGCGAGGATGCTGCCGAGCATGGTCGAAACGATGGTGAGGACCAGCGCGAAGACCGCCGACCACCAGATGTAGCGCATCTCCCAGCCGGGGAGGGCGCTATCCAGCGCATAGAGCACCACGCCGTTGAGCAGAAACGTGATCACGGGATAGGCCCACGCCGGCATCCGGGCGGCGAAGCGCAGCAGAAGCGGCGTGATGAGGACATTGACCGTCGCGAGCACGAGCACGACGAGGAAGGCCGCGAGGAACGTGTGGGCGTAGACGCCAGGGAATCGCTCCGCCATCCAGAGCAGCACCAGCGCCTCGGCCACCCAGATGACGACGTGGCGCACGGCGACGCCGAAGGCGTTCATCGCGGTGCGCAGCCAGGTCGCAAATGGATGATCCGGCGGTCGAGGCGTCACAGCAGGTGGTCCCTCCAGCCGCGGGGCAGTGTGCCCCGCCTGGCGCCGATTCTACCGGTTGCCATCGAACCAGTGCTCGCCGCGCGCCGACGTACTCGCTGGGGTGCCCGTGGCGAGCGCCACGTCGGGTGGCCGCGGCCGCTGCCGGAGCACGGCACCCGTCGCCGCCCGTTCGATCGCGATCAGGTCGTCGAGGCCTGGTCTTCCGGCGAGCACATCCTCACGGGTAATGCGGGTGCCCCGGCTGGGGTCCCAGGCGGGCACGCTGGTCCGGATGCGACGCCGGTAGAGGAATCCCGCCACGAAGGGGCTGGCGATCCAGAGGATGAAGGCAATGCCAAAGATGGCCAGGGAGGCTCCCGAGAGAGACCCCTGATCATCCTCGGGCAGCGCCACGGCCACGATCATCAACACCAAGAACCCCACGATGAGCACCCCCACCGCAACGAGGATCGTCTTCGCGATCGAGGCGGCCTTGTCGCCCAGATCCTCGGTCATCGTCGCACCAGCCCCGCCCGGCGCGACGATGACCGACGGCCCAATCCCGTCCTGGTGCTGCCTGAGCGAGAGCAGGAGCAGCTCCCGCACGGTGGCGTCATCGCCGATCTCGCGCAGCTCGGCGATGACCCGGCCGAACCCCTCGGGATCGTCATTCGCCAGCGCTTGCCGACCGAGCACCGCGAGAATCTCGGCACGCCTGATGTTGGCCCTCCGGGGGTCGGCCGCGACCACCGGACGCAGGATGCCAAGCGCCCCGACATAGTCCCCGCGCCGCTGCAGGATATCGGCCCGCAGGAGGTTCGCCTCGAAGTTCCCCGGGTCGAGCGTGAGCGCCTTCGCCAGCCGCTCCTTCATCGGTCCCTCGGCAGCGGCCTTGCCGGCCAGCAGTTGCTGGTGGAGCACCACGGCGAGCTGGGTCTGGATATCGGCGTTCTCCGGCATCAGCTTCGCGGCGTGCGTCAGCTCCTCGATCGCCTCGTCGGGCAGGCCGAGGCTGTAGTAGGCCATCCCGAGGCCATAGTGCGCCTCCACATCGTAGCGATCCTTGCGGATGCGCGCCCGGAAATCGGCGATGTGCTCCTGGATCACCGACTGGTTGAGGTTCCGCAGGTTCAGTTCCGGTGCATCCGCCTTGATGTAGATGGCGGACCCGCAGAACGCGCAATGCGCCTCGCCCGGAGAAAGCGGCGCGCCACAGACCGGGCAGGTGAGGGCCATGAGTTCCGGCATTGATCCAAGCGTCCTTTGCGCACACAGCTCATCGTCCGCAGGAAACGATACCGCTCCGGGGGCAGCCATACCAAGGGAGGGTTCCCGAGAGGCGCCAGAGGGACACCCCGTTGCCAGGACGACGCCGGTGATCGCCTCGCCAGGCAATAGAGGCCCTCGCCGCTAGACCAGGGCGTCGACGATCATCCGGAAGAGCGCGAGATCCTCGAGGTAATCCTCGGGCGGCGTCTTCGGGGGGACACCGGCGGTCACGACATCATGGAAGGCCAGCAGCTCGCAGGTGTAAGGGTCGGCGTACGTCGGGCGTATTACGCGCTCGTCGAAGGAGGTCCCGTCCGTGGTCGCGATCGTCAGCGTCGTCGGCAGGTGGCGGATATAGCCCGAGTCGTAGTCCACGCGGACGGTCGTGCGCGAGGTGTAGACCTCCAGGTGCGCGTCGAAGCGGGGGAGGGCAAGGCCCGATCCGGTTTCCAGCACGGCCAGGAAGGAGGGATCGTCGTATTGGAAGACGGCGTGGAGGAAGCTGGTGCCCGGTGTGCGGGCCGCGGAAAGGACGCGAGCTGGCATCCCGACCAGTTCCCGCATGGCGGAGAGATCGTGGCTGCTCAGCCCGCCGAGCAGGCGCCAGGTGCGGGCGCGGTCATCGTTCGCGTCCCCGAAGATCTCCGCCGCCACCGCGTTCGCCCGTGCCGCGCGGTCCGCGACCAGATCCGCCGGGATGTCCGTGGGATAGAACACGTTTGTCGACTGCTCGATGAAGAGGCGGTTGGCGCCGATGATATCGCGCACACGGACATAGGCGATCTCCGACCGATCGAGCGCCCGCACAACCTCCACCGCCTGCACGAAGGCGGGGGCGAACCGGCGCATGTAGCCGACCATCGCCTGCCTGCCGGAGCCATCCAGATGGGTAGCATCCCGCGCCGCGATGATCGCCTGCGCCTCCCGTTCGGTGAGGCACATCGGCTTCTCGATCAGGACATGCTTGCCCGCTTCCAGCGCGGCGACCGCGCATTCGGCGTGGTATTCGTCGCTGTTCAGCACGAAGACGGCGTCGAGGTCGTCCCGCGCGACCAGATCGCGCATGGCGAGGTGCCGTGCTGCGGGCGGAATGCCATAGCGATCGCCAACGAAGGCGAGGAGCGACGGGGAGACATCGCAGATGGCGACGAGCCGGTATTGCTCGCGCAATTGCTCCAGGATCGGCAGGTGGATGATCTGCGCGACCTCACCCAGCCCGATGACGCCGACCCGTACGCGTCCGTCGGCCCCCAACACCTCGCCCATCTTGCGCTCCTTCCCCGTCTGGCCGAACGATATAGGGGCATTCTGCACGCCCGGCCGCACAACGCAATGCGCCCGGGCCATCCATGATGGACGGCCCGGGCGCGACGAGGATCGACACGCTCGCGCGCGACCCTACGCCTGCGGCTCGGGAGCGGGCTCGAAGCCGGCGCAGCCGGAGATCGGCGTGACCTTCAGATCGAGGCTCGCGTTGGCCGGGAGGCCGCATTTCTCGACAAGGGTGTCCGGAGCCTCATGCTTGAGGCGGATCTGGATGAGCTGCGGCGTATCGCTGCTGTGCTCGCCGAAGTGGGCGCAAAGGCCGCACTGGCCCTCGTGGATTCGCAGCATGGTCGTTCCTTTCGCGGGTCCGCTTGCACAATCGGTCGATGGAGAACCACCGCGCCGACCTCATCCTATGTGATGTTAGGATATCCGTCAATATCGCCTATCCTGGTAGCGGACATTGAATCATTTATCCGAATCCTGACAACCACAACCAGACTTATCCCTCATGTCTTACTCGGTCAATCGGAATAGACATGATCGGGATTCCCGGCCCTCCGGCAATCGACCTGCGATAGTGGTCCGGGCCGGTTGCGGCACTGGACCGATATCGAGCGAGGACCGATGAGCGCCAATCACCAGAAACCCGTGATCTCCGTGATCGTGAACGTCGAGGTCGCGATCGTGCGTGGCGACTCCCACCACAACCACAACCACTACCTGATGGTGGAGCGCGGTGCCGGGGAGACGTACGGCGCGGGTTGGCTTTCCTTCCCCGGCGGCAAGCTGGAGTGGCCCGGTGACGGACAAGACGCGGTAGAGGCGACCGCCAGGCGCGAAGCCGAGGAGGAGACGGGCGTGATGTTGGGCCGGGAGATCGCCTACGTGGAGAACCATACCTTCGGCACGGACGAGCCCTGCCTCGACATCGTGGTGCTGGCACGCCTGGCGCCGGGCAGCCCGGAGCCGGTCATCCGCGATCCCGAGGAGGTGGCTGCGCTGGCCTGGATGACCATCGAGGAGATCGCCGCCGATCCCCGAACGCAACCGTGGACCCTCGCCTCGCTCCGGCGGGCAGAGGACGTCCGAACGCGGCTCGGCTGGTGACCGGGAACGTCGCTCCGGGAAGGCGCGTTGCATCCAGTGCAGAAATGCGGGCGATCACGTACGCTTTCCGGCCAGATTGGCGGCACGGGCCATCGATTTCGGTGCATGGGCACCTACTCCCCACGCAGGTCTGACGGCATGCACGATACGCTCGGCTTTCTTCGGTCGGTCGTTCGCCTTCCCCGGCGGATACCCGGCGACATCCCACGAGAGCCCCTCGAACCGACGCCGATCATGATCACGCCGCGGACCCGGCTGATCGTGCTGGTTGCGGTCGCCGTGGCGCTTGTCTGGCTCGCCATCAATGCCCCCAGCATTCCCCGCCTGCTGATGATGGGGTCCACCATCGCGCTCGTGCTCTCCTTCCCGGTGCGGATGCTCAGCCGCTTCATGTCCCGCAACATGGCGATCCTGATCGTCGTCAGCGCGATGGTGGCGATCGTGCTGCTCTCCCTCGTGCTGCTGGTGCCGTTCCTGATCTCGGAGATCGGCCGCTTCGTCGAGGGATTGCCGAACACCGTCTCGTCGCTACAGGACACGCTGCGGGACATCCTGACCGATTTCCACCGGCGCGGCTGGGTGAAGGACAGCCCGGACACGGTGCTCAACAACTTCGAGACCAACCTCTTCGAGCGTGGGCAGAAGATCACCGAGACCCTGCTCAACAACACGGTGGATACGCTCACCCGCTCGTTCAGCCTGCTGGTCACGGCGTTCGGCGTCTTCTTCATCGCGACGTACCTGCTGATCGATGTCCCGAAGTTCCAGGAATCATTCGTCAAGATGTTCGCCAGCCGCTACCGCAGCGATGCGCGGCAGCTGTGGGACACGCTCGGCGATTCGCTCTCCCGCTATCTGGGCGGGCTGCTGATCTCGATCACCTTCCAGGGCGTGGCGGTGATGATCGGGCTCTACCTGATCGGCATCCCCTACGCGCTGATCCTCGGCATCTGGATGGCGGCGACGGCTATCCTGCCCTATATCGGCGCCATCCTGGGTGCAGTGCCGGCCGTCCTGCTCGCCGCAACGATGGGCTGGAAGATCACCGTCGCCACCGTGCTGCTCTACGTGCTCGTGAACCAGGTCGACGGCAACTTCGTCACGCCGCGCGTCCAGGGCAGTGCGCTGCGCGTGCATCCTGTCCTGATCTTCGTTTCGGTGATCGGCGGCGGCGAGATCGCCGGGCCGTTCGGCGCGGTCATGGCCGTGCCGACGCTCGCCGTGCTCCGCGTGCTGGCGGAGTTCTTCTGGGAACGCCTGCGGGTGGACGACGAGGAGCAGGAGCCGCTGCTGGTCGCGATGACCGGCAGCGAGCTGGACATCGAGGTGGAGACCGACGAGAACGGCGATGGCTCGCCGGACGAGACGACGCGGGTGAAGGTCTCCATCGAGCCGGAAGGCGATGCGCCCCGTTCCGCTCCGCGAGCGGACATCCCACGGCAGGTCACGCTGCGCGCGGCGCCGAACACGCCGGTCGATCCGCTCGAAGAGGGCTAGCGACGCACTGCCTAAGGCATGCGCCTCCCGCGCCGAGGGGGCAGGCGAAGGAGAATCTGCTGCCGAGCGCCACTTCGGCCTTCCGGCTTAGGGGCGTGATACGATCGGCCTCCCACATGCCCACGTTGGGCCATGCTGTCATCATCAATGTCGGGCGGAGACTGCCCTGCTCGCCGCATCCGGGACGACCGACGACGTTGCCGCGATACGATCTTCGTGCTGGTCTTGCCTTACTGATGCTGACGTTCCAGTAACCATGGTCTCGCTCTTCATCTTCTTCAAAGACTCACTGGGACAATACCTTCCTTCCCCTGAGGGTGCCGGCCCTCCTTGGCGACGCCTTCTTCATCTTTTTGGCTCGGCACTCCTTCATGGGGATTCCTTGAGGCTACCAGGAGGAAGCCCGGCTTGAGGAGGCAAGCGAGCCCCGCATCCTCGGAGAGATCGTCATGCCGCTGGCAAAGCCGGTCCTGATGACGATCGCCCTCTTCCAGCTCCTCTTCTCCTAGAACGATTTCCTTTATGACGCGGCCTCCCTGGACGGGGCGTCGTCCTTGCGAAAGCTGTGAACCGCGATGATCTCGCTCCTAACACCGGTGATTCTGCTCAACCTGATCATGGAGATGATTGGCGCCTTCCAGTGTTTCGTCGAGCTCTTTGTCATCATCAAGGGCGGGCCGTCCGACGCCGCACCCCTATGGCCTGCTGCTCGACAACGCTTTCGTCTACTTCCGAATGGGCTATGCCTCGGCAATGGCCTGAATGCTCTTCGTGCCGATCATGGTCATCATGTCCCCATCCCCCGCATCTCCGACCGCTAGGTGTCAAAATCAGCAGGGGTGGGGTGCTCTATCGGCCGGCGCACAGGACCATCGGCTGCGGTGAACCCCGAGAGCCAGACGCTACATAAAGGATGGTCCCAGGCAAAAAGTGCGAAGGCGGGCCGATTACCCCGCAATGATGGCGAGCATTCGAGGGCTACGCCCTCCATCCCGACCGCCCCTCAGCCCACGGGCATCCCCCCTGCCTATCCTGACGGCAGCCTAACTCCGGACCTTCTTACCTTCTCCGTTGGTTGACGGAGGAATATGTCGGGACGTAGAGTGTCGAGGGATCAAACGCGCTTCAGGCTGTATCCACGCGAGGGTTAGCGTCATTCCACAGTGGGGCACACCAAGACGCGGTAACTCCAGCATTGGGGTGAGGGACAACAAAGCGGTTGCCTCCAGGGGGTTGGCTTTCCGGAGGCACGTTCTGCTACAGTGGGACACATCTCCAAAGAGATCCGTGATCAGGAACCCGATACGAGTAGTGGGCCGCTCGCATCGAGGTATATCAATGCAACCAGGGGTGGTGCTGCATTGGTTGATGAGCGTATCCGGCTGGCGAAGCAGGCCGGGCTACACGCCTATCAACAGGGGGGTGGAGATGGCTCTACCAGTCGGAGAGCGCCCAGTGAGGGGCGAAGTCGCTGAACTCGCCATGGACGAGGATGCGACGCGGGGGGTTGTGCTGCACTTTCCAGCCTCGCGCACAGGGCTGCCCCTTGCGCAGAAGAGGCCGGCCCAGATTCAGTCATGGAACGGCAGCGTCTACCAGTATCTGAAATACCCCCTTGACTTGGTCGGAGCTTCCCTGTTGTTCGTGATATTGCTGCCCATGTTCCTGCTGATCGCGGCGGCCGTGGCGCTGACCTCACCAGGCGGCGTCTTCTTCCGGCAGACCCGCGTCGGGAAGGACATGCAGCCGTTCCAGTGCCTGAAATTCCGGACCATGGTGCCGGATGCCGAATCGATCCTGCTCCGCGACCCGGAGCTTGCCCGCATTCACGCGCTGAACTGGAAGATCGACAACGATCCGCGCGTGACGAGGATCGGGAAGTTCCTGCGCAAGACGAGCCTCGACGAACTTCCCCAGCTGGTGAACGTCATCAACGGGGAGATGTCCCTGATTGGCCCACGCCCCTACATGCCGAGCGAGTTGGCTGACGAGTTCGGGTATCACGCGGCGGCCATCACATCGGTGCGGCCGGGGATGACCGGCTTGTGGCAGGTCTCCGGACGGGCTCACCTTACGCCGATCGAGCGCATCATGCTCGACCGGGAGTATGCATCCACCGCAGCGTTCGTCCTCGACGCCCAGATCGCCGTTCGCACGATCACCGTGGTAACCATTGGTCGCGGAGCCTTCTAGCACCATGAACGATATGCTCCGAAGCGTCACCATTTTTGGCATGGATTACTGGCCCGATGCCACCGGAATTGCCCCCTACACCACGGAGTTGGCCGAACATCTTCGTAGGAGTGGAATGAGCATCACCGTCGAGGCGGGGTTTCCCTACTATCCTCACTGGTCCGTGCCGATGAGCTATGGTCGGCGCCTCCGGTGTGCTGAAGTTAGGAATAACGTTTCCATTCGCCGGTACCGACAGTATGTCCCTTCCCGTCAGTCGGCTCTCCGACGCCTCGCGTTCGAGGGGACTTTCTTGATCAACGGTACGTTCTCCCGAGCGCGGCGGCCCGATGTCGTCGTTGGGATCATTCCTGCATTGGCAGACGGTGTTCTCGCACTGGTTACCTCACGTCGATACCGAGTCCCGCTCGTGCTGATCATCCAGGATCTCATGGGAAGTGCAGCCGAGCAGTCTGGCGTCGCTGGCGGAACGAAGGTCGCGGCAGCGACAGGTAAACTCGAGATGTGGATGTGCCGGCATGCAACCCAGATCGGCGTGGTGGCAACTGGGTTTCGGGACCGCCTCATCCAGTCAGGCGTTTCCGCCGAGAAGGTTCACGTCACCCGAAACTGGTCGCATATTGGAGAGCCGACCATGTCGCGAGCAGATATCCGGACGCGTCTCGGGCTTCCACTCGACCGGTTCATCGCGCTGCATGCCGGCAACATGGGGCTGAAGCAGGGGCTTGACTACGTCATCGATGCCGCTCGCATAGCCAGAGGAACATCGCCGGACACCCTGTTCGTCCTGATGGGCGACGGAAATCAGCGTGAGCGCCTGCAGCAAATGGCGGTCGACTTGGACAATGTGCGATTTCTCCCGCCCCAAGACGAGGAGTTATTTCCCAGCATCCTCGCCGCCAGCGATGTCCTGCTCGTCAGCCAACGGCCAACCGTCATCGATATGTCGCTGCCCAGCAAGCTGACCTCCTATTTCAGTGTCGGGCGGCCGGTGATTGCGGCGGTTTCGCCCCAAAGCGAGACGGCCAAGGTGATCGCCGAGTCCGGCGGGGGATTGCTCGTCGATCCGTCCGATTCGGTAGCCCTCGTTTCCGCCCTCGAATCGTTGTCTCGCACCCCATTTCGCGCCCAGCAGATTGGCGAGCGCGGAATGGCCTACGCCACGAGCCATCTCTCCGCCGAAGCCGCCCTTGCCAATCTCGAACGACTCATCCACAGCGCACATCATCGTGCGGTTGCAGACACGAAGGAACTCGCCACCACATGATGCAGAGACGCGCGCTCATCACCGGGATCACAGGGCAGGACGGTTCATACCTCGCTGAGTTGCTGCTCGCGAAGGGCTACGAGGTCCACGGCCTCATTCGACGCTCGTCGTCGTTCTCCACGGGCCGCATCGAGCACCTCTACCACGATCCGCATGAGGCCGGGGTTCCGCTGACGCTGCACTACGGCGATCTCTCCGACTCCTCGGCGCTCGCCTCCCTCATCCACCGCATCAAGCCGCACGAGGTCTACAACCTCGGCGCCCAGTCCCACGTCGCCGTCAGTTTCGACATGCCGGAGTTCACGGCGGATGTCGTGGCGATGGGCAACCTCCGCCTGCTCGAGGCCCTCTCGACCGCCGACTGGAACCCGCGCTTCTACCAGGCCGGGTCGTCCGAGATGTTCGGCAAGGTCCTCGAAACGCCGCAGAAGGAGACCACGCCCTTCTACCCGCGCTCGCCCTATGCCGTCGCCAAGGTCTGCGCGCACCACATGACC
>Ga0164243_10011809_pt1 | contig 12432 bp, 13 predicted proteins | sample OricompcompostOP_FD_108781 | JGI IMG/M metagenome (GOLD analysis project Ga0164243, IMG submission 108781) | Organic Plus compost microbial communities from Emeryville, California, USA - Original compost - Organic plus compost (OP) | ecosystem: Engineered > Solid waste > Mixed feedstock >...
CGTGCTTGCGCTGGTTGGCGTAAGCGACGGCCCGATGCAGGGTCTCTTCCAGGTTGCGCGAGAAAGACGGCACGGAAGAACCTCTCAATCCTTTTCCATGGTGCACTGAAGGGGATGCTGGTGACGCCGGGCGGTGTCGATCACCTGGGCCACCTTGGTCTCGGCTACTTCGTAGGTGAACACGCCGCACACCCCCACACCATGCTGGTGAACGTGCAACATGATCCTCGTGGCGTCCTCGCGCGACTTGTTGAAGAACCGCTCGAGAACGTAGACCACGAACTCCATCGGAGTATAGTCGTCGTTAAGCAACAGAACACGGTAGAGCGACGGCCGCTGGGTCTTGGGTTTGACCTGAGTGACGACCGCAGAACCTGCTCCGCTCTCTTGATCACCTTGCTTTCGCTCGGTCATCAAAACTATCTCCGTCGAGCCGGGGAACAGCCCGGCGGTTACAATTAGATATGCCAACCGCGCGTCTTTGGAAGACCCGCGACATCGACCGCGACGTTTAAGCCGACCGCCCGCCCAAGGTTCCGCCTCCGCCGCCGGACGGCCGATCACGGCGCCCAAGGGCTGAGCGCCCAAGCGCTGGGCGTCCGGCCCCGCCGATCGTGCGGTCACCCACGCGAGCGGCGGACAAACACCCCTTTACGATCAGGTTACGCGCGAGTCGCCTCCTCCGGATTGCGTCACGGCAGATTGCGACAGGATACGAACAGAAAAAGGGCCCGGAGCGTTTCCGCCCCGAGCCCCTCAAACCGCTGGAGTTTCGCGGGACGGCTCAGCGCGCCGCTTGAAGCTGCTCGACGAAGGCCGTGGCCCGCTCGTTGAGCGGACGCAGGCTGTCCTTCACGGCGCTCGAAACGGTTTCCGACGCGCGGTTCATCTCGGCGATATAGGCTTCGATCGAGGTCTTGGCGAAGGCGGTCTGCAGCTCGACCACTTCCTGCACGCTGCGCGCGCCGGACAGGGCCTTGGCCTGTGCGACCTGATCCTCGAACGCCTTCTTCGAATAGGCGATCGCCTGGGCGCCGAGCGACTCCGCCCCCTTGGCCGCGGCGGTCACGCTGGCCGCCACCGCTTCCAGGTTGCGCTTGCTGAGCGCGTTGACCTCGTTGATCGAAGCCAGCGACTTCTCGACCGTGTCCTTGAACGCTTGGTTACCGGCCGTGGCCAGCTGGTCGATCGTCATACGCACGGTGTCCGCACCGTTCTCCATGTCCGCCACTCCCGAGTTGCCTGCCCGCCGCGGCCTATCCATCGCCGCAAAAAGGTTATGCCGCGCCGCGGCGACAGGGTCAAGATTTTTTTGTGCAGTGCAGCAAATCGGCTGCGCAGGGCTACGTGGCCGGCGCCTGGGCACGAGCAGCGACGAAACGCCGGGTTCTGAGGACGCTCACAGTTTGTTTACCCTGCTGAAACAATCCCGCTGCGATGCTAACCCATCGCAGGCGGCTTTAGAGTCGTCTTAGTTTCAGCTTCCAACGTCGGTCGCCGCATGACAAAGCCCGCCCGCCGCCTTTGCGTCGTCACCTCCTTGGTCGCGGCCATGATGCTGCTGGCGTCGGCGTTGCTGCCGGGCGCGGAAGCCAGGGCGCAGAGCCTGTACAACCAGCCCAAGTACGCGGCGATCGTGGTCGATGCGACCACGGGCGAGGTGCTCTACGCCCGGCGGGCGGACCAGTCCCGCTATCCGGCTTCGATCACCAAGGTGATGACGCTCTACCTGGTGTTCGAGGCGCTCGCGACCGGACGGCTTTCGCTGACCGACCGCGTGGTCATCTCGCGGCACGCCGCCAACCAGCCCCCGTCGAAGTCGGGCCTGCGCCCGGGCGAGTCCGTCAGCGTGGACGAGGCGATCCGGCTTGCGGCCCTGAAGTCGGCCAACGACATCGCCGTCGCCCTGGCCGAGAAGGTGGGCGGATCGGAGACGCGGTTCGCGGCCTTGATGACCCTGCGGGCCCAGGAGCTCGGCATGGCGAACACCCGGTTCGTCAACGCCAACGGCCTGCCCGACAGCCGCCACGTCACCACGGCCCGCGACATCGCCATCCTCTCGCGGGCGATGATGCGCGACTACCCACAGTACTATTCCTACTTCAGCCAGCGCAGCTGGCAGTTCCGCGGCCTGCGGATCAACAACCACAACGGCCTGCTGAACAAGATGCCCGGCGTCGACGGCATCAAGACCGGCTTCACCAACGCCGCGGGCTTCACCCTGGCCGCCTCGGCCGTCCGCGACGGCCGCCGCCTGATCGCCGTAGTGCTCGGCGGCAATTCCACCGCCGCCCGCGACGACAACGTCGAGGACCTGCTGAACGCGGGCTTCGAGGTGCTGGCCAAGCGCAAGACCGGACAGAACATCACCGTCGCGGCCAACATGAACGAGCCGGACGACTTCTCCGGCGGGGTGTCCCGCCCGATCCTGGAGCAGGGCTCGGGGGTCCAGGACGGCCTCAAGGTCGTGGTCGACGGCGAGCAGACCCGCAACGCGGCCCTGGCCGCCGCGGAAGCGCCGGCCGAACCTGCCGCCAAGGCCGCCGGCCTGAAGGCGACCACCCTGGCGCTGAGCCAGGACGCCCCGGAAGAGGTGGTGAACACCAATTGCCGGACCGTCACCGAGAAGGTGCGGCTGAAGGCGACCAAGAAGCGCAAGGCGCGCACGGTGCGCCGGACCAAGACCGTTTGCGACGGCCCCTCGAAGGTCGCCGCCAAGGGCGCTGCGGGAAAGACGGCCAAGGTGGAGACCGGCGGCTACCGCATCCAGGTCGGCGCCTTCGGATCCAAGAGCGCGGCCCAGGCCCACCTGGCCAAGATCAGCAAGCGCTTCGGCGACGTGGTCGCCCCGGCGTCGACCGAGGTTCAGGCCGCCAAGCCCGGCGCCTACCGCGCGCGCTTCGGCGGTTTCAGCGCTCAGGCCGCCAAGGAGGCTTGCGCGACCCTGTCCGCCAAGGGCGAACGCTGCCTGGTGGTCGCCCCCTCCTGACCTCCGAACGAAGGGCTCAGCCCTTCCTTCGCGCGAGCATCCGTTCCCGAGCGGCGTTGAGCTGCGCCGCCAGGCCCGCCGCGCCGCCGGCGTCGGGGTGCACCCGGCGCATCAGCCGCACGTAGGCGGCCTGGACCTCCTCGTCGGACGCCTCCGGGGCGACGCCCAGGATCGAGGCGGCGGATTGCAGGTCCATGCCGGAGGAGACCGGCGTCCCTCCGCCGCCGTGGCGCGCGGACGGAGTCCGCCGCACGCTCATCGCCAGCCAAAGCCCCACGAGCGCCAGCCCCACGGCAGGAGCGAAGGCCTCGCGCACGCCCAATATCGCCGCCCCGATGAAGCAGGCGAGCGCCAACACGCCGGCGCCGGGGCGCCAGGCGCGCCCGGCCAGCCGGCCCATGCGACGCATGCCGGCCCCGCCCACCAGCACGCCCAGCAACACGAGACCGAGCGCGATGTAGAGCATCAGGCCCCGCTCAGGCCGCGACTTGCGGCTTTTCGGCGGGCGGATCGGCGGCGAACGCGGCCCCGCCCAGCGGCAGGCCGAGCGCCTGCATCACGCCGCGCAGTTCCTGACGCGCCGCCACATGGCCCAGCGAGACCGCCACCGGACGCACCTTGCTCGATAGGTCCGCGATGGTCAGGCCGAAGGGGAAGAGCTCGCGATAGACGACCCGGTCCCGGAGGCCCGGCCCGATGCGGAAACCGACCCGTCGGCTGAGCGCGTTCACCCGCTCGTCCAGGCGCTTGCGGTTGCGGGCCTCGGCCGGAGCCAGCCGGTTGCGGAGCACGATCCAGTCGACCGAGACGCGGTCGGTCATCATCCGGTGCTTGCGCGCCTCCCAGACCGCCTCGGCGTAGAGGCCCGGCTTGGTCAGCTCCAGCGTGACGGGGTCCACCGTCCCCAGCATGTCGAAGTCCACGAAGCTGTCGTTCATCGGCGTGACGATCAGGTCGGCGCGGGCGTGGGCCGCCCGCGACAGCGCCGTGTCGCCGCCGGGGGTGTCGATCAGCACGAAATCCGCGGCGTCCAGCGTCGTCAGCGCCTCGCCGATCCGCTCCGGCGCCGAAGCGGGCTCGATGTTCAGGAGGTCCTGGCCCTCCAGCGGATCGGCGAGCGGCATCGGCAGGACGGCGTCGGCCGCCGCCATCCAGGCCCGGCGGTTGGCCACGAACCGGCCCAGAGACCGCTGTCGCAGGTCCAGGTCGATCACGCCGACCTTGGCGCCGGTGTGCAGCAGGGAGGCCGCTAGGTGCAGGACGATGGTGGACTTGCCCGCCCCGCCCTTCTCGTTGCCGACGACGATGACGCGAGGAACCCTCGACGATGGCGACAATGGACTCGCTCCTGCTGACCGGACCCGACTCGCGGGGGGCTGAGGTATGCCGAACTAGGCGCCCGCCCGAAAGCCTCGTCAACGCGGCTTGAACGCTTCACCGCGGCGGAGCCATATGCTGGCCCCGACTCCGGAGGCCGCATGACCGACGACTTCGCCCTGCCCATCGTCCGCACCGTCGCGGCGCTCAGGGCCCATGTCCGGGTGTGGCGCGAGCGGGGGGAGACCGTGGCCCTGGTCCCGACCATGGGGGCGCTGCACGAGGGACACATCAGCCTGGTGCGCGTGGCCCGCCAGCAGGCCGACCGGGTGGTCGCCAGCGTCTTCGTGAACCCCCGCCAGTTCGGACCGAAGGAGGACTTCGCCGCCTATCCCCGCGACGAGGCGCGCGACGCCGAGCTTTTGGCCGGCGCCCGCTGCGACCTGATGTACGCGCCTTCGCCCGAGGAGATGTACCCCGCGGGCTTCTCGACCACCGTGTCCGTGGGCGAGGTCGCCCAGGTCCTGTGCGGCGCGGCGCGGCCGGGCCACTTCGACGGCGTGGCGACGGTGGTGACCAAGCTCCTGACCCAGACCGAGCCGGACCTCGCCATCTTCGGGGAGAAGGACTACCAGCAGCTCCTGGTGATCCGCCGGTTCGTCCGCGACCTCGACCTGCGGGTGCAGATCCTCGGCGGAGCGGTGGTCCGCGCGCCCGACGGCCTGGCCCTGTCCTCCCGCAACGCCTACCTCGACGAGGGCCAGCGGGCGGTCGCCCCCGCCCTGTCGACCGCCCTTCGCGAGGCGGCCCGCGCGGTCGCCGCCGGCGAGGCGGTCGAGACGGCGGAGGCCCGCGGCCGGGCGGCGCTGGTCGCCGCCGGGTTCGAACGGGTCGATTATTTCGAGGTCCGCGGCGCCGACGACCTCCTGCGCCGAGGGCCGGGCCCGGCGCAGGGCCCCTCCCGCGTGTTCGGCGCGGCCTGGCTCGGCCGCACGCGCCTGATCGACAACGTCCCAGTCTAGATCGCTACCAGGCGCCGAGTTCGCGCAGCTGAACCGCCAGTTCCGGCGGCACCGCCTCGCCGCCCTCCTCCCCGAACAGGTCCACCGGGGCGTCCTTGGCTTCGAGGTAGCGCCAGCCCTGGAACGGCCGGCGGGCGGCCGGCGCGGTGCGCACGATTTCCGGCGCCACCACGATTTCGCATCGGCTGGCCGCCCCCGAGCCGATGGTGTCGACGCGCAGGATCCGTTGCCGGCAGAGGATCACGCCCTTGATGACCCGGTAGAGCGAGCCGCCATCGACGAGCTCGGTCAACCGCTTGGGCGTCTGACGGGTGTGGACCTTCCACTCGGGCTCGCGCTGGCTGACCGAGGCGCGCCAGGCCTGCAACGCCTCGACGCTGTCGATTCCGACGCAAAGCTTCACCAGGTGCAGGCTCATGGCCCCCGAAATAGGCCCTCCCCGTCCCTGAGGCCAAGCGCCCGCGATGCGTCAATCCGCCGTCAGCGGCCGGCCTGGACGGGCGGGGCGGGCGCGGCGTTCGGATCGGCGGTCCCGTACGCGCCGGGGAGCGCCCTGGCCAGCGCCGTGGAGCCCGTGTTCGGGTCGTAGGCCGTGCCGACGCCGGTTCCGGTCGCGGCGGCCTGCTGGACGGCCTCGTTGCTGCGCCGGGTCCCCACGTAGGCCCAGACGCACAGGGCGAGGAAGGCGACGATGGCGAGCGCCCACCAGAGCGGCTTGAGGGAGCGAGAGGTGTCGGCCATGGGAGGTTCCTCCTTCCGAGGCGCCAACCGCCTCGCAGTCGCCCCGGTTCCTTGCTGGGCCGGCCCGCACCCCGCATCGCCGGACCCGGCCGAGTCGCGCTAAGGTTCGGGCATGGACGAGCTGGGCGATGACCGCCGCCTGACGGAGGGCCTGCTGCCGGACACCGCGCTTTCGCGGCTGTTCCTGGGAGAGCAGCGCTCGGGAGAGGCGCGCGCCTTCACCCTGCCCGGCGGCAAGGTGCTGTTCCTGGCGGGCGAGGCGGCCGACACGCTGTATTTCGTCCGCACGGGACGGCTGGGGGCCATCCGCCGCGAGGAGGGGCGCGACCAGCAGTTCCTGGGCGTCGTGAAGGCCGGCGAGCCCGTGGGCGAGATGTCCCTGCTGGCGGACACGCCCCATACCGCCACCGTCGTGGCGCTGCGCGACAGCGAGCTCCTGGCCCTGCCGCGCGAGACCTTCTTCGCCGAGGCCCGTCGCCGGCCGGACCTGATGGCCGAGCTCGCCCGCCTGATGATCCTGCGGGTGCGCGAGGCGGGGACGAAGACGGCCGCCGGCGACCCTACCGTGTTCGGGTTCGTGGGCGTCGCCGCCGGCGTCAACGTGCGGCCGCTCGTCGAGCAGGTCGCGCGCATCATGGCCGCCGAGGGGACGCGCGCGGCCGTGGTCGGACTGGAGGCGTCCAGCGCGCCGACCGAGTGGTTCTCGGCCATCGAGCAGCGGCACGACTTCGTGCTCTACGTCGCCGAGGCCGACGAGACCGGCTGGGCCGAACTCTGCGGCCGCCAGGTCGACCGGCTGTTCCTGGTCGGCCATGGCGACCGGCCGCCCCCTCAGCGCCCCTCGGCCTTCGCCGCCGAGGCCATGCGCCAGCATCGGCTGATGGACCTCGTGCTGCTGCACGCGCCGGAGACGGCGCGCCCCCGGGGCTCGGACGCCTGGCTGGACGCCGCCCCGGCGACCCGGCTGTTCCACGTTCGCAAGGGGGACAAGGCCGATCTCGAGCGTCTGGCGCGCGCGGTGATGGGCCGATCGGTCGGGCTGGTGCTGTCGGGCGGCGCGGCGCGCGCCTACGCCCATGTCGGCGCCATCCGCGCCCTGCGCGAGGCGGGCACGCCGATCGACTTCGTGGGCGGCACCTCCATGGGCGCCATCGTGGGCGCGGGCGTCGCCATGGGCTGGGACGACGACGAGATCGAGCTGCGCATCCGCCAGGCCTTCGTGGAATCGAGTCCGGTGGCCGACATCGCCTTCCCCATGCTGGCGATGACCCGCGGCGAGCAGGTCCGCCTGAGGTTGAACGAGCACTTCGGCGATCACGAGATCGCGGACCTGTGGCGGCCTTTCTTCTGCGTCTCCTCCAATCTCACCACCGCCCAGAACCAGGTCCACCGCCGCGGCGCCCTGGCGGAGGCGCTGCGCGCCTCCTCCGCCCTGCCCGGCGTGCTGCCGCCGGTGGTCTGGGGCCAGGACGTGCTGGTCGACGGCGCCCTGCTGTCCAACTTCCCGACGGGTGTGATGAGGGCCTGGATCCGCGGTCCCGTCGTGGGCGTGGACGTCTCGCGCTCGCGCGGCCTGACCAAGGACGAGATCAAGCCGCCGCACTCGATCCTGAAATGGATCTTCTCCGGCGACTTCCTGCGCGGGCCGCCGATCGTCTCGGTGCTGATGCGGGCGGCCACCATCTCCACCGACCGGGAGCTCGCCGAGGCGCGGGAATCGACCGAGCTCTTGATCCTGCCCCAGGTGGAATCGATCGAGATCCGCAATTGGAAGGCCTTCGAACCGGCCGTGCAGGCGGGCTACGAGGCCGCCAAGGCGGCGCTCGCGGCGTGCGGCGGCCCCATCGTCGACCTCCGCCGCCGCAAGCTCGAAGCCGCGAACGCCGCCGCCGGCGCAGCGGCGCCCGCGGCGCGCCTGCCCTGAACGGCCTTCAGATGCATTGCTGCGACCGTTGGTCCCGGCCCTTCCGTTCGGGCGCGATGCGACCTACCTTCGGTATCCCTGTCCAACAGCTGAAAGGAGGTGATCCAGTGTCTCATAGTTCATACCGCCCCGCGGTGACACGGACCTGGACCTCCGCCTACGAGGTCCGCGCCTAAGCCTCGCTTTTGGCAATGGTTCGGCCGCGATGCGGTCCGACTATGGAAAGGCCGCCCCCGACAACGGGGCGGCCTTTCGCTTGTCCGGCGACTGGGAAAAGCACAGCCCTCAAGGTCCGGCGCCCCTGCTGTAATCAAACTGACGCTGTAAGGAGCGAAAGCGGCGCCGTCCCCATCAGCCAAAGTGAGTCCGATGCCTGCTCCGATCCGCCGTCGCCTGCTCCTGGCCGCCGCCGCAGCTAGCCTCCTGTCGCCCGCCGCCGCATTCGCCAAGCCGGCGCCGCTGGTCCAGCGCGCCGCACAGGGCGACCTTTCCCAGCCGGGCGGGGCTCGGCGCACCGCCCACGAGACCGTGCGGGTCGAGCGGGCGAAGAATGTCATCCTCCTGATCGGCGACGGCATGGGGGATTCGGAGATCACGCTGGCCCGCAATTACGCACGCGGCGCGGGCGGCTTCTTCGAGGGCATCGACGCCCTGCCGGTCACCGGCCAATACACCCACTATTCGCTCGACAAGAAGACCGGCAAACCCGACTACGTGACCGACTCGGCGGCCTCCGCCACGGCCTGGTCCACGGGCGTGAAGACCTATAACGGCGCGCTCAGCGTCGACATCCGCGAGCAGCCGCACCGCACCCTGCTGGAGATGGCCAGAACCGCAGGCCTGGCGACCGGCGTGGTCTCCACCGCCGCCATCGAAGACGCCACGCCGGCGGCCCAGATTTCCCACGTCACCCACCGGAGTTGCTTCGGTCCGACGGCCACCAGCAAGGCCTGCCCCGCCAACGCCCTCGAGAACGGCGGAGCCGGCTCCATCGCCGAGCAGCTGATCGCGGTGCGCCCGGACGTGACCCTGGGCGGCGGCGCAGCGTCCTTCGCCGAGGCCGCCACGGCCGGCCAATGGAAGGGCAAGCCCCTGGCCGAGCAGGCCGAGGCCCGCGGTTTCCGCCTCGTGCGGGACGCCGCCGGACTGGAGGCCGTGACCGCGGCCAATCAGGACAAGCCGCTGCTGGGACTTTTCGCCGACGACAACATGGCCGTGCGCTGGACGGGCCCGAAGGCCAGCCGGCGCGGACACCTGGACCAGCCGCCGGTCGCCTGCGCCCCCAATCCCGAGCGTACGGACAAGTCCCCGACCCTGGCCGCCATGACCCAAAAGGCCATCGATCTCCTGGCCGCCAACCGGAAGGGCTTCTTCCTGCAGGTCGAGGGCGCCTCCATCGACAAGCAGGATCATGCGGCCAATCCCTGCGGCCAGATCGGCGAGACCGTGGACCTGGACGAGGCCGTGCAGGTCGCCCTCGCCTTCGCCCGCGAGCACGGCGACACCCTGGTCGTCGTGACCGCGGACCATGCCCATACAAGCCAGATCATCGAAGCCGACCAGGTCTCTCCCGGGCTGACCGCCGCCCTGCTCACCAAGGACGGGGCGGTCATGGCGGTGAACTACGCCACCAGCGAGACCGGCGCGCAGGGCCATACCGGAACGCAGCTCCGCATCGCCGCCTTCGGCCCCAGCGCCGGCCGCGTCCAGGGCCTGACCGACCAGACCGACCTGTTCTTCACCATCCGCGACGCGCTGGGCCTCAAGTAGGCGTTGATCGCCTTGCCTCCCGCGGAAGCCCGGCTGAAAGGCCGGGCTTCTTGCGTTCGGCCCGGCAGGGCGAGAAAGTCGGTGGCTTGGCCTTTCGCTTTTGGCGTTAATCGCACTACTGTTCGCAAGGCCGCGCGAATAGCGACCGATAACAAGACGAGGATGAACCCAGTGGTAAAGATCAGCTTCGCGGCCGGGCTCGCCCTGGCGCTCGGCCTCGCCGCCGTCCCCGCCCTGGCGCAACAAGGCGCCGCAGCGCCGCCGCCCGCGGTGAGCAAGAGCCCGGCGGCCGCGCCGGCGGGGACCTACAACATCGACCCCAACCACGCGAGCGTGGTCGCCCGGATCCCGCATGCGGGCGGCGTCTCCTATTCGGTCGTCCGCTTCGGCGTCGCCAAGGCGGTGCTGAACTGGGACCCGGCGAACGCGGCCAACATCAAGCTCGAAGCGACGGTCGACACCAAGGCGCACTTCGACCCCATCGTCTATCGGATCGGCCCCGACGCCGAGCAGTTCCTGAACGTGGCCAAGTTCCCGCAGGCGACCTTCGTGTCCAAGTCGGTGCGCCAGACCGGCCCTGCCAAGGCGGACGTGACCGGCGACATCACCCTCTTGGGCGTGACCAAGCCGGCGACGATGCAGGTCGAGCTGGTCGGGGCGGGCAAGAACAACCAGGGCAAGCCCATCGTGGGCTTCACCGGGACCATGATGCTGAAGCGCTCGGACTTCGGCACGCCCTTCCTGCCCAACGCCGTCGGCAACGACGTGACCGTGGTGCTGGACGGCGAATTCATCGGCGGCTGATCGGCGACGAAGCCGGAAAAAGCGCGGCCCGGGCGGCGACGCCCGGGCCTTTGTCGTTCGGGGACGACGGTCAACCGGCTATCGTCACCTGCAGCAGCCTGGCGCCGCGGACCCCGTCGAAGATGAACTGGACGGCCAGGGCCGCCAGCACCACGCCGGCCAGGCGCGAGACGACGTTGACGCCGGTCGCACCCAGGACCCGGTGCAGCACGTCCGTGAAGATCATGGCGAGATAGGTGAAGACGAGGCAGGCGAGCGTCGCGCCCAGCACCACGCCCACCCGCGCCGGATCGCCTGCCGCCTGGCCCATCAGCAGCACCTCGGCCGTCATGGTGGCGGGTCCCGCGATCAGCGGAAAGGCCAGTGGAAAGACGGCCAGGTCGCCCCGCCTCCGCGCCTCGGTCTGCTCCGCCGGCGTCAGCGAACTGAGGCCGGTGGGATGGGCGAAGATCAGCTCCACCGCCTGCAGCAGCAAGAGCACCCCGCCCGCCACCCGGAAGGCGTCGATCGAAATCTGCAGCGCCCGCAGCATGGCCGTGCCGAACAGGGCGAAGCCGAACAGCACCAGGCCGGCGACGAACACCGCCCTGGCCGCCGTCTGCAGCCGTTCGCGCCATTCGACCCGGGCGGCCAGCCCGCCGAACACCGCCGCCACCTCCAGCGGGCCGAAGGCGATGAACAGGGTGGCGAAGGCGGTGGCGGCGAACTCGGCGAGGGTCATGGGCGTCGGCATCCGCGGCGCAGCTGCGCGGCGCCTCTGGAAGAACCCTCAGCCGAGCTCCTCGATCCTTATGGTACGCCCGATCAGGCCGCTGCGCCCTGGGGAGTCCCGTCGCCGAGGGGATTGGGTCCGAACCGGTTCTCCCCGGGCGTTCCGGGGCGGACGTAGAAGAAGATCAATGCCAGAAGGCCGAGAATCGGAATCACCCCCAGCAGCACCCACCAGCCCGACATGCCGATGTCGTGGAAGCGCCGGACGCCAACGCCGAGATAGGGCAGGAAGATGGCGAGGAACAGAACCAGGGTGAATAGCGACTGCTTCCCGAACAGCGCCGCATCGAGTCCCTGGGCTACGATCATCAAAATGGCCGCCAGGAGGAAAAACCACCAGTACTCGGCGCGTGGCGCGCGCCCCTTGAAGTCGCAGTACTTCCGCAAGGCTGTCAGCATCTGTCGTTCTCCCCCTGGAACCGCTTCGACGCTCTACCCACGCTGGCTGGCCGTCAAGCGACAACCGCCACGCTCGCCTTGATCTGCGCCCCCCTGGCCGTGCTAAACCGCCCGCCAACTTTTTTCCGCTGGAGCTGCAGATGGCCGCGACGCGTACCGAGACCGACACCTTTGGCCCCATCGAAGTGCCGGCCGACCGCTACTGGGGCGCCCAGGCGCAACGGAGCCTCGGCAACTTCAAGATCGGCTGGGAGAAGCAACCGCTGCCGATCGTGCGGGCCCTGGGCATCGTCAAGCGCGCCGCCGCCGAGGTGAACCGCGACCTCTCCGGCCTCGACCCCAAGATCGCCGACGCCATCGTCCAGGCGGCCAACGAGGTGATCGAAGGCAAGCTGAACGACCACTTCCCCCTGGTGGTCTGGCAGACCGGCTCGGGCACCCAGTCGAACATGAACGCCAACGAGGTGATCTCGAACCGCGCCATCGAGATCCTGGGCGGGGAGAAGGGCTCGAAGAAGCCGGTCCACCCGAACGACCACGTCAACATGAGCCAGTCGTCGAACGACACCTATCCGACCGCGATGCACATCGCCTGCGCGGAAGAGATCGTCCACCGGCTGCTGCCCGCGCTGCAGACCCTGCGCAACGCCCTGAACGACAAGGCGCAGGCCTGGAAGGACATCATCAAGATCGGC
>Ga0164243_10011810_pt1 | contig 12431 bp, 13 predicted proteins | sample OricompcompostOP_FD_108781 | JGI IMG/M metagenome (GOLD analysis project Ga0164243, IMG submission 108781) | Organic Plus compost microbial communities from Emeryville, California, USA - Original compost - Organic plus compost (OP) | ecosystem: Engineered > Solid waste > Mixed feedstock >...
AGCCGGGTGCGGGACTTCACGCAGCCGACCTCGATGATCCGCGCGAACACGTGCGCCAGCGGCAGGAACAGCAGCGTCGCCGCGTCGTCGCGCTCGAACAGCTCGGGCAGCTCCTCGATCGCGACACCGAGCTCGAACATGAAGTTGCCGTGCGTGAGCATGCAGCCCTTGGGCCGCCCGGTCGTGCCGGAGGTGTAGACGAGCGTGGCCAGGTCGAGCGGGGTGGCCGTGGTCCGCCGCTTCTCCAGGTCCTCGTCGCCGATGTCCTCGCCGAGCGAGGTGAGCACGTCGACGGCGTTGTCCTCGATCGTCCAGACGTGGTTGAGCTCGTCGAGCCCGGCGCGCACCTCGGTGACCTTGGCCAGGTGGGCGGCGCCCTCGGCCACGACCGCGCGCGCCCCGGAGTCGCGCAGGATCCACTCGACCTGCTCGACCGAGGAGGTCTCGTAGACCGGCACCACGACCGCTCCCGCGAACCAGGTCGCGTAGTCGAAGAGCGTCCACTCGTAGCGGGTCTTGCTGATCAGCGCGACCCGGTCGCCCGGCTCGATGCCCGCCGCCACCAGCCCCTTGGCCACCCCGGTGACCTGGTGGAGGAACTCGGTCGCGGTGACGTCCTGCCACCCGGCGCCGGTCCGTCGTGCGAAGACCGCGGCGTCCGGTGCCTCTCGCGCGTTGCGCACCACGTCGTCGGTCAGGTTGCCCGTCGCCGGGATCTGGGTCGTCAACGGCGTGGAGTACTCACGCACCGGTTCCTCCTGAGGGGATCGAGAGGCACTTCGCGCAGGCTACCGCCGCGTAGGGGAGCCCGGTCCATCCGGTAGCCTCCGCGCATGGCCGAACAGACCACCTCCTCCATCGTGGTCGACGCCACCCCCTCCGCCGTGATGGGCGTGATCGCGGACTTCCCGTCGTACCCGGAGTGGGCCAAGGGGGTCACGACGGCCGACGTCCGCGCCAGCTACGGCCCCGAGCAGGGCGGCCGCGCGCGGGAGGTCTTCTTCGTCCTCGACGTGACCCCGATCAAGGACGAGTACACGCTGTCCTACGTGTGGTCCGGCGACGAGCAGGTCACCTGGACGCTGGTCGAGGGCAAGATGCTGCGCTCCCTCGACGGGGCCTACATCCTGCGCGACCTCGGCGACGGCCGGACCGAGGTGACCTACCGGCTGGCCCTCGACGTCTCGATCCCGCTGATCGGCATGCTCAAGCGCAAGGGCGAGAAGATCCTCATCGACACCGCGCTCAAGGGCCTGAAGAAGCGCGTCGAGTCCCTGGGCTAGCCGCGTGCGGATCCTGCTGTTCACCGGCAAGGGTGGCGTCGGCAAGTCCACGGTCGCGGCCGGTACGGCGGCCCTGGCGGCCGCCGCGGGCCACCGCACCCTGGTGCTGTCCACCGACGCCGCGCACTCGCTGGCCGACGCGTTCGGCGCCAAGGTCGGCTCCGACCCGACCGAGGTGGCCGAGCGGCTCTTCGTGCAGCAGGTCGACGCCCAGCTGCGGTTCGAGCAGTCGTGGGCGGAGATCCAGCGCTACCTGCTGACCGTGCTCGACGTCGCCGGCGTCGACCCGGTCGCGGCCGAGGAGCTCACGGTCATCCCGGGCGCGGAGGAGGTGCTCGCGCTGCTGGAGCTGCGGCTGCAGGCGCTCTCCGGCGAGTGGGACGTGATCGTCGTGGACTGCGCGCCGACCGCGGAGACGCTGCGGCTGCTCGCGCTGCCGGAGGCGCTCGGCTGGTACATGGAGCGGGTGCTCCCGGTGCAGCGCCGGGTGGTCAGGGCGCTCAAGCCGGTGCTCAACCGGGCCGCGGGCGTGCCGATGCCCGGCGACAGCATCTTCGACGCGGTCGAGCGGCTGCACGCCGAGCTCGACGAGGTGCACGCGCTGCTCGCCGGGCCGGACGCCAGCGTCCGGCTGGTGATGACCCCCGAGAACGTCGTCCTCGCCGAGGCCCGCCGGTCCTACACGAGCCTGTCGCTGTTCGGCTACCGCGTCGACGGGGTGATCGCCAACCGGGTCTTCCCCGCCGAGGGCGCCGACGACTGGCGGGCCGGCTGGGTGGTCGCCCAGGACGCCGTCCTGGCCGAGGTCGACGCGTCGTTCGCCGGGCTGCCGATCTGGCGCGCGGAGTACCGCCCCGGCGAGCCGGTCGGCGTCGAGACCGTCGCCGCCATGGCCGCGGACCTGTACGCCGGCTCCGACCCGCTCGCGCTGCCGTCCGGGGACGGGCCGTTCCGGGTCAGCCGCACCGACGACGGCGCCGCGCTGCACCTGGCGCTGCCGTTCGTCACCCGCGAGCAGGTCGGGCTGGCGCGCAACGGCGACGAGCTCGTGGTGACCGTCGGGTCGTATCGTCGTCTCCTCACCCTGCCCGCCGGCCTGTCGCGGCTGCGCGTCGCCGGTGCCCGGGTGGAGGATGGCGAGCTGAGGGTCAGGTTCCAGGACGTCGCCCCCGCGACACAGGAGAGAACGGTCACGTGAGCAGTACTGAACCCCCCGAGGGGCAGCCCGAGGGCGTCGGCAGCGTGGGCGAGGAGGCGGCCAAGCTCCTCGGCGCGCTCTCCGACTGGGCCCGTCAGCAGGGCCCCGACGTCGGTCCCGGGCTCGGCGGCCTCGCCTCGCAGGCGGCCGCGTCCCTCCACGAGATCAACGAGCACATCGCGACGGGCAGCGCCGAGTGCACGTACTGCCCGATCTGCCGCACCGTGCACGCCGTACGACAGACCAGCCCGGAGGTGCGCGCCCACCTCGCCTCGGCGGCCTCGTCGCTGCTGCAGGCGGCGGCCGGCGTGCTGGCGAGCGTGCCGCGGGAGCCGAGCGCCCGCCCGTCCGGCGTCGAGCGGATCGACCTGGACGCCGACGAGCCGGAGCCCGGCCCGTGAGCCTCACCTGCGGTGTCGACGTCGGCGGCACCAAGATCGCCGGTGCGATCGTCGACACCGACGGCAGCGTGCTGGAGGAGCACCGGGTCGAGTCGCCGGCCACGGACACCGAGGCCATCGAGGACGCGATCGCCGACCTGGTCGCCGAGCTGGCCTCCCGCCACGAGATCGAGGCGGTGGGCGTGGGCGCGGCGGGCTACATCTCCGCGTCCCGCTCGGAGGTGATGTTCGCGCCCAACCTCGCCTGGCGCGACGTCGACCTCAGGTCCGAGCTCGAGGAGCGGGTCGACGTACCCGTCGTGATCGAGAACGACGCCAACGCGGCCGCGTGGGGCGAGTTCCGGTTCGGTGCCGCGGCCGACGCCGACGACCTGCTGCTGGTGACCGTCGGCACCGGCGTCGGCGGCGGGATCGTCAACGACGGCGAGGTGTTCCGCGGCTCGTTCGGCGCCGCCGCCGAGATCGGCCACCTGCGCGTGGTGCCCGACGGCCGGGAGTGCGGCTGCGGCAACCGCGGCTGCCTGGAGCAGTACGGCAGCGGCACCGCGCTCGTGCGCTCCGCCCGGGCCGAGGCGCAGACCCCGGAGGCCGCGGCGCTGCTGGCCGCCGCGGGCGGCGACCCGGAGCGGATCACCGGGCCGATGATCACCACGCTCGCCCAGCAGGGCGACCCGTTCTGCGTGGCCCAGCTGGCCGAGACCGGCCGCTGGCTGGGCGAGGGCATCGCCTCGCTGGCCGCCGTCCTCGACCCGGCCGTCGTCGTCCTCGGCGGGGGAGTCAGCGACGCCGGCGACCTGCTGCTGGAACCGATCCGCACCGCGTTCCTCGACCAGCTGCCCGCGCGCGAGTATCGGCCGGAGGCGGAGATCCGGCTGGCCACGCTGGGCAACCGGGCCGGGATGATCGGCGCCGCCGACCTGGCCAGGCGCCGGTAGCCGTGTACGTCGGCGTCGACGTCGGCGGCACCAAGGTGCTCGCGGTCGAGATCTCCGCGACCGGTGAGGTGCTCCGGATCGCTCGGGACTCGACCCCCGGCCGCGGCGACCCGGCCTCCGAGCTCGAGGACGCGCTCACCCGCGCGGTCGAGGCGGTGGCCGCGGGCCGGGCGCTGACCGGAGTCGGGGTGTCCGCCGCCGCGCTGGTCGAGCCGACCGGGCAGACCGTCCGGTTCGCCACCCACCTGCCCTGGCGCGAGGAGCCGGTCCGGGAGCGGCTCGCGTCGCGCTGGGGCGCCCCGGTGGTGCTCGACAACGACGCCCACTGCGCGGCCGAGGCCGAGCTGGCCTTCGGCGCCGGCCGGGGTACGTCGTCCTTCCTGCTGGTCAACATCGGCACCGGCATCGGCGGCGGCCTGGTGCTCGACGGCCGGGTCTGGCGCGGGGTGGGCGGGATGTCCGGCGAGTTCGGGCACATGCAGCTGGTGCCGGACGGGCTGCCCTGCGAGTGCGGCCTGAGCGGCTGCTGGGAGCAGTACTGCAGCGGCCGGGCGCTGGAGCGGGTCTTCCGGGCCACGCTGGGCTCGCACCTCGACGGCCCCGAGGTCGCCGCCCGGGCCCGGGCCGGCGACGACGCCGCCCGGCAGGCGTTCGCCACCATCGGTCACTGGCTCGGCGTCGGGCTGGCCAACCTGGTCGCGGCGTTCGACCCGGCGCTGGTGGTCATCGGGGGAGGCGTCTCCGAGGTCGGCGGCCTGCTGCTCGACCCCGCCCGCGAGACCCTGGGGCGGCAGCTCGTCGCGGCCGCGCACCGCACCGTGCCGCCCGTCGTACCCGCCGCGCTCGGCCCGGAGGCCGGTGCCATCGGTGCGGCGCTCCTCGTGCAGCGCCAGCACGCTGACCCGTCGCTAAGTTAGTGACGGGTCAGCGGATCTCGGTGCGCGGGCTCGGTCCGAGGGCGCTCACAATTGCGCGCCGTCGTCGTCGGGGTCGCGCGGGCCGCGGGGCATCCTCACGACCAGGTAGAGGAAGCCGCCGACGAAGCCGGCCACCAGCAGGTAGGCGACCAGCTCGGGCAGGTCGATGCCGAGGATCAGGCAGACGATGAGCACCACCGGCACGCCCAGCACCCCGGCCCACGCCAGCTTGCGGTCGGGAGGAGGTGACGGGAGCGGCGGGGGAGGCGGGGGAACGAACCGGTCGGTGCTCCAGTCGGAGTCGACGTACGCGTCGTCCCAGCTGCGCGGCTCGTCCTGCTCGATCGACCGCCGCTGCTCGGGCTCCGGCGGGGCGGGCTCGTCGAGCACGTCGGGCTCGTCGTCGAGCACCCGGTCGCCGTAGTTGTCGACGATCGCCCGCCAGGCGTCCTCCTCCTTGCCCACGGCGTCCAGGCTACGCGGTGACCTTGCGGATGAACTCCGCCGACTCCTCGAAGATCATCTGCGCGTCGTTGTCGAGCGTGGCCACGTGGTAGCTCTCGGGCAGCCTCCGCACGCTGACCTCCTTCGAGGAGACCCCGCCGGTGATGATCGGCTGCGAGGAGTCGTCGACGACGTGGTCCTCGGCGGAGCGGAAGTACAGCAGCGGGGCGGTGATCCGCGGCAGGTCCGCGATCAGCGGCTTCCAGGCCCGGATCAGCGAGTGGATCGCCTTGAGCGGGGTCCGGTCGTAGGCGTGCTCGTTGCCGCCCGGCTTCTTGATGTCGTTGCCGATCGCGGGGAACGACGGCACCAGGTGCTTCATCACCGGCAGCAGCTTCACGTCCCACCGCTTCGTGGCGACCGCCGGGTTGACCAGGACCAGCCCGCTGACCCGGTCCGGGTGGTCCGCGGCCACCTGCAGCGCGAGCGCGCCGCCCATGGACAGCCCGCCGACCACCACCGCGTCATGGTCGAGGCAGAGCTGGTCGAAGGCCCGGGCGATCTCGCCGTACCAGTCGTCCCAGGTCGTGGTGTTGCACTCGCGCCAGGAGGTGCCGTGCCCGGGCAGCCGCGGCACCTGGACGCCGTACCCCTGCGCGGCGAGGTGCTCGCCCCACGGGCGCATCGAGGCGGGCGACCCGGTGAAGCCGTGGCTGAGCAGCACGCCCACGCGCCGCCCTCCGGTGAGCTCGGGCCGCGCCGGGAGGCTCAGCGGGGCGGTGGGATCGGCGCTGGTCATGGCGGAGATTGTGCCCCAGCGGTCGACGGTAGGTGCTGGGGCGTTCAGCCACTACTCTGGGCCCCAGGCTACGGATCTCGGGGAGAGGGTGACGCGGTGTTCTACTGGTTCCTCAAGTGGATAGCCCTCGGCCCCTGGCTGCGGCTCGTCTTCCGGCCCCGCGTGGAGGGCGCGCACAACGTCCCGGACACCGGCCCCGCCATCCTCGCCAGCAACCACCTCTCCTACGCCGACTGGCTGTTCATGCCGCTGACGCTCCCGCGCCGGGTGACGTTCGTGGCCAAGGCGGAGTACTTCACCAAGCCGGGCATCAAGGGCTGGCTGCAGCGGCTGTTCTTCCGCGGCTCCGGGCAGGTGCCGATCGACCGCTCCGGCGCGGACGCCGCGGCCGGCGCGCTGCTGTCGGCGAAGCGGGTGCTCGCGAACGGCGACCTGTTCGGCATCTACCCCGAGGGCACCCGCTCCCACGACGGCCGTCTCTACCGCGGCAAGACCGGTGTCGCCCGGCTCGCCCTCGAGTGCAAGGTGCCGGTGATCCCGGTGGCGGTGCTCGGCACCGACGTGGTGGCGCCGCCGGGCAAGAAGTTCGGGTCGTTCACCCGGCCGGTCGTGCGGTTCGGCAAGCCGCTGGACTTCTCCCGCTACCAGGGCATGGAGAACGACCGCTACATCCTCCGCTCGATCACCGACGAGATCATGTACGAGATCATGCGGCTCTCCGGTCAGGAGTACGTCGACATGTACGCCGCCCAGGCCAAGGAGGAGTCCAAGCGCGCCGAGGCGGCGGCCAAGGCCGAGGCCGCCGGAGAGCAGAAGAAGGCGTCCTGAGCCGCGCCACCCGGGTGGCCCGATGACCATCCACAGCGAGCACCCGTTCGCCGACCCCGAGCCCGACGACGTGCGCCGTCTGCGCGGCCGGATCGGCGGCGCGGTCACCCTCTGGACGGCGGGGGAGGGCCGCGACCGGGCCGGGCTGACGGTCACCTCGGTGATGGTCGCCAACGGCGAGCAGCCGCAGGTGCTGGCGCTGCTCGACCCCGACTCCGACCTCCGCGAGGCGCTCGACGGTCCCGGTGCGCGCTGCGTGGTGCAGACGCTCACCTGGGGTGACCGGGCGCTCGCCGAGATGTTCGCCGGCACCGCGCCGGCCCCCGGCGGGGCGTTCGCGCACGCGGAGTGGGAGCAGACGGAGTACGGCCCCCTGCTGCAGGGAGCGCCGGCCTGGGCCGGCGTCACCCTCGCCGACGAGCGCCCGGTCGGCTGGTCGGTGCTCGTCACCTGCCGGATCGACGAGCTGCACGTGGGCGACGAGACCGAGCCGGCCCTCGGCCACCGCCGCGGCCGCTTCCTGCCTCTAGGGTCTGACCGTGCCTGACCGCCTGCTCGAGATCGCCGACGAGCTCTACGCGCTGCCCCTCGACGAGTTCACCGCCGCGCGCGACGCCCGGGTCAAGGAGCTCAAGTGCGACCAGCTGCAGCCCAAGGTCAAGGCGCTGAAGAAGCCCTCGACCGCGGCGTGGGTGGTCAACCTGCTGGTCCGCCGCGAGACCGACCAGGTCGACCAGGTGCTCCAGGTCGGCGCGGCGCTCCGCGAGGCGCAGGAGGCGATGTCCGGCGACGACCTGCGCGCGCTCACCAAGCAGCGCCGCCAGCTCACCGCGGCGGTCACCCACCAGGCCCGCCGGCTCGCCGCCGACGAGGGCCACAAGGTCACCCAGGCCGTCGCCGACCAGGTGGAGGCGACGCTCACCGCCGCGATGGTCGACGAGGACTGCGGCCGGGCGGTGCGCAGCGGCCTGCTCGTCGCCGCGCTCGCGACCACCGGCGTCGACGAGGTCGAGCTGGCGAAGGCGGTGGCGCTGCCCGAGGCGCTGGGCTTCGAGGCCACCTCGCGCGAGGCCGCACCCCCCGGCAAGCCGGACCTGCACGTCGTACCCGACCCGGACAAGGACGAGAAGGCCCGCGCCGCCGCCCAGGAGGCGCTCGACGAGGCCGAGGAGGCGCTGGACGAGGCTCAGCGGGCGTACGACGAGGCCGCCGGCGAGGTCGAGAAGCTCGAGGCCCGCTCCATGCAGGTCCAGGCCGAGATCGACGAGCTCAAGCGCAAGCTCGCCGACCTCGAGGAGTCCGCCGAGGAGATCGACGACGCCCTCGACGAGGCCGAGGACGCCAAGACGGAGGCTCGCACCGCCCTCCGCGAGGCCACCCAGGCCCGCGACGCCGCGGCCAAGAAGCTCGAGAAGCTGGGGTAGCGGGGGACTACCCCTTCGGCCGCCAAGGAGCCCGAGAGCGGCGATAGTCCCCGCCGTTCCTGCACGCATTTCGCCGGAGGTCGTGCAGGAACATGGGGGACTACCCGTTCGCCCAGCCCTTCGCCCGCTGTACGGCGTCCAGCCAGCGGGCGTGCGCGGCGTCGGCCTCGGCGCGGTCGCCCGCGGGCTCGAAGGAGCGGTCGAGCTGCCAGGTCTCGCGGAGCTGGTCGGTCGAGTCCCAGACGCCGGTGCCGAGGCCGGCCAGGAACGCCGCCCCGAGGGCCGTGGTCTCCACGAGCTGCGGCCGCTCGACCGGCACACCGATCTGGTTGGCCTGGATCTGGCAGAGCAGGTCGTTGGCCGAAGCGCCGCCGTCGACCTTCAGCGCGGACAGCTGCGCGGGCATCGTCTCGAGCACGTCGCGCACCTCGAACGCGATCGCCTCCAGGGTCGCCCGCACGATGTGCGCGCGGGTGGTGCCGCGGGTGAGGCCGACGATGAGCCCGCGGGCGTGCGGGTCCCAGTGCGGCGCGCCCATTCCGGTCAGCGCCGGCACGAACACCACGCCCTCCGAGCTCGGCACGGTCCGCGCGATCGCCTCGGTCTCGGCGGCGGACCCGACGATCTGCAGGCCGTCGCGCAGCCACTGCACCGCCGCGCCGGTCACGAAGATCGCGCCCTCGAGCGCGTAGACCAGCTCCCCGTCGGGGCCGCGCCAGGCGGCGGTCGACAGCAGCCCGGCGTCCGAGCGTTCCAGCGAGGTGCCGGTGTTGGTGAGGATGAACGACCCGGTGCCGTAGGTGCACTTGGAGTCGCCGACGTCGTAGCAGGTCTGCCCGAACAGCGCCGACTGCTGGTCGCCGGCGATCCCGGCCACCGGGAGCGAGAGGTCGAGGAAGGCCTTCGGGTCGGTGGTCGCCACCTCGCCCCAGTTGGGCACCAGCTCGGGCAGCGCGTCCCGCGGCACCCCGAACAGCCCGCAGAGCTCGTCGGACCAGTCGCCCGCGCCGAGGTCGAACAACAGCGTGCGGCAGGCGTTGGAGACGTCGGTGACGTGGTGCAGGCCCCGGGTCATCCGCGCGATCAGGTAGGAGTCGACGGTGCCGATCGCGTACCGGCCCGACTCCACCAGCGCCCACGTGTGCGGCTCGTGCTCGCGCAGCCACATCAGCTTCGTGCCCGAGAAGTACGGGTCCAGCCGGAGCCCGGTCAGCTCGCTCACCCGGTCCTCGTGACCCTCGTCGCGCAGCCGCGCGCAGATGTCCGCCGTACGTCGGTCCTGCCAGACGATCGCGCGCCGCGGCGACCCGAGGGTCTCGCGGTCCCAGAGCAGGATCGTCTCGCGCTGGTTGGTGATCCCGATGCCGCGCAGCCCGCTGGGATCGACCCGGCGCAACGCCTCCCGGGTGGCCTCGAGGGTGGCCTGCCAGATCTCCTCCGGCGCGTGCTCGACCCAGCCGGGCTGCGGGAAGTGCTGGGCGAACTCCTGGTAGCCCTTGGCCGCGATCCGGCCCTCAGGCGTGACGACCACGGCGGTGACGCCGGTGGTGCCGGCGTCGATGGCGAGGATGCTCATCGCGGGCTCAGGCCCCGCCGCGCTGGACGATGTCGAGCACCTTCTGGTCGACCCAGGCCAGGTCCTCGGCGACCCGCATCTCGTAGTTCTCGGTGCCGACCCAGGTCAGGAAGTCCGGGTGCCCCTCGGTGCGGGCGAACTCCTCGAGCTGCTCGCGGAGCTCGTCGGTCACCTGGACCTTCTCGCCGTCGGTCGAGGCGGTCAGGTAGAGGTCGTTGAGGTCGAGCAGCCGGGCCAGCTCGGTGACCGGCGCCGGGTGGTCGTCGACCCGGAGGTCGGCCGCGATGTCGTCGTTCCCCCCGTACCCGGCGCCCTCGCGGACGACCAGCAGCGCCGCGGACTGCCGGCCGCGCTTGTCGCCACCGGCCTCGTCGCCGGCGGCGAGCGCCTCGAGCAGCCGGTGCGCGAACGGCACGTCCGCGCTCGCCTTCCAGACCGCCTCCATGGCCTCCACGACCTCCGAGCCGGTCAGGCAGTTGCCCTGGATCGCGTAGCCGTCGCCGGTGAGCGAGCCGGCCCAGTCGATGCAGGCCTGGCCGGTGTGCGAGGCCGAGCCGCCGTCGGCGTCGACGATGCCCACCTGGCGCTCGTCGCGGCCGTCGTCCTCCTCCAGCAGCCGCTGCAGCGCGACGCCCGCCGTCGCGCCCTCGTCGAGGTGGGCGAGGCCGAGGCCCTTGTAGGCCACGTTGGCGTTGGCCTGGGTCGCGATCGCGCCGACCTGCGCGACCGCCGCGGGCACCGCCGCCCCGACGGCCAGGAACTTCGACGCCACCGCCACGCCCCACGACTCGCCGTCATCGGACCGGGCCACGATCGAGAACGTCATGGGGGCGAGGTTAGCGGGGCCGAATTTCGCTTGCTCTCGAGTGCGCTTGAAGTTGGAGGATGGCCGGGTGCTCCAGCGACTCGGCTTCCCGGACGTCGGCCGGCACCGGCGTTTCGTCTCGGCCCTCGGCATCGACGCGCTGGGCGGCGGGATCTGGATCCCGCTCTCGATGCTGTACTTCCTGCGCCAGACCGACCTGACCCTGGTCCAGCTCGGGCTGGTGATGACGGTCGCCAACCTCGCGGTGACGCCGTTCGTCCCGTACGTCGGCCGGCTGGTCGACCGGCTCGGGCCCAAGAACGTGATGCAGACGGGCAACCTGATCCAAGGGACCGCGTTCGCGGCGTACCCGTTCTGCGGCTCGATGGCCACAGTGGGGATCGCGGTCGGCGTATCGACCGTCGGCCGCACGATGTTCTGGGGCTCCAACGGCCCGCTGATCACCCAGATCACCCGACCGGGGGAGCGCGAGCAGTGGTTCGGCTTCATGCAGGCGATGCGCAACGCGGGGTACGGCGTCGGCGGCATCCTCGCCGCGGTGGCGCTGTCGATCGGGACCGACGCCGCCTACGAGACGGTCGTGCTGAGCAACGCCGCGTCGTACTTCGCCGCCTTCGTGCTGATGACCGGCGTCGCCGCCGGCGGCCGGCCCGAGATCGCGCCGGGCCCTGCCGCGGGACGGGCGATGGTGCTGCGCGACGTCGGCTACCGCTGGCTGGTGCTGTCGACGTTCGGCTACGCGCTCACCGAGATGACCCTCAACGTGGCGATGCCGGTCTACTTCGCCGAGCTGCTCGGGCTGCCGGCCTGGGTGCCGGGCGCGGTGTTCGTGATCAACACCGTGATGATCGGGCTGGGGCAGGGGCTCGTCGTCCGGTCGATGACCGGGGCGGTCCGGGTGCGCGTGGTGCTGCTGGCGATCTCGTTCACGGCCACGTCGTTCGCGATGTTCTACGTCGCCGACGCGCTGACCGTCCCGGTCGCCACCGGGCTGGTGCTCGTCGCCGCGGTCGTCTACACGCTGGGCGAGCTCGTCGCCGGTCCGGTGCTCGGCGCCCTCGCGGCCGAGACGGCGCCCGACGCGCACCGCGGCCGCTACATGTCCGTGGTGCAGCTGGCCTGGAACGTCTCCGGTGCGGTCGCGCCGTTGCTGTACGCCGCCCTGCTCGACCGCGGGCCGCTGACGATGTGGGGCGGAGCCGTGGTGCTCTGCGGTCTCTGGGCGGCGGCCGTGCTGCGGATGGCTGCGCTGGTCCCACGCGCCCGGCAGCGGGTCACGAACGCGGTGGAGGAGCCCGCCGCCGAGGCGGCGCCCGCTGGCTGAGCCGACCCTCGCCAGCGGCGGTCCGGGCTGACTAGGGTGGGCGCGCTGATGTGAACGTTCCAATCCCGTCGAGACCCTGGAGGTGCGATGCGCGTCGGAGTCCTCACCGGAGGCGGTGACTGCCCCGGCCTCAACGCCGTGATCCGAGCGGTCGTCCGCAAGGGCGTGACCCAGCACGGCTTCGAGTTCGTGGGCTACCGCGACGGCTGGCGGGGGCCGCTGGAGAACGTCACCATGGAGCTGGGCATCGAGCAGTGCCGGGGCATCCTGCCCCGCGGCGGCACGATCCTCGGCTCCTCGCGCACCAACCCGTTCAAGATCGACGACGGCGTGGAGCGGATCAAGGACAACCTCGCCGCCGGGGGAGTCGACGCGCTGGTCGCGATCGGCGGTGAGGACACCCTCGGGGTGGCCACCAAGCTCGCCGACATGGGGGTGAACGTCGTCGGGGTCCCGAAGACCATCGACAACGACCT
>Ga0164243_10011812_pt1 | contig 12430 bp, 8 predicted proteins | sample OricompcompostOP_FD_108781 | JGI IMG/M metagenome (GOLD analysis project Ga0164243, IMG submission 108781) | Organic Plus compost microbial communities from Emeryville, California, USA - Original compost - Organic plus compost (OP) | ecosystem: Engineered > Solid waste > Mixed feedstock >...
AACCGATCGCGCGTCGCGACCACCAGGTGGACCGGGAGCCGGGTCGTGCGCTCGCGCGGGTGGGCGAGACGCGGCGCGACGTTCGCGCGATAAAGCGCGATCCCGTGCGCACCGTCGCGGCGCCGGTCACCCGGGGCGGCGGGCACGCCCTCGAGCCGCTCGATCACCGCGGGCCACCGGCCCCCGAGCACGCGCCACGCGAGCCGCGCGCCGGGCAGCTGGAACGCGCCGACGTACCAGGATTTCGCGAGCTGCGCGGCGACGACTCGCCGCGGTTGCACGCGCATCCAGTGGCCGATGTGATCGAGCGGCGGGCCGGAGATCGAGGTGAACGAGCGCAGTCGTCCACCGAAACCGTGCTCGTCGGTCGCGCACTCCCAGCCCTGGACGCTCCCCCAGTCATGCCCGACGAGGTGCACGGGCCGATCGCAGGTCGCGTCGATCACCGCCGCGAGATCCGCGCACAGGTGCGCCAGCGCGTACGCCCCATCGCGCGCGGGCGTCGAGGACGCGCCGGCGCCGCGCACGTCGTACGTGACGACGTAGTAGCGCGCGGCGAGGAGCTCCGCGATCTCGTCCCAGACCGCGCTCGTGTCGGGGAAGCCGTGCACGAGCACGAGCGCGTCCCGGCCCGCGCGCTCGCCCCACGTCGTCACGGCGAGCCGTACGTCGCCCGCTTCGACCGTCCGCTGCACGGGTGGCATCGCCCGAGTGTACTCGCACCAGGCGAGGTTCTCAGGCCGCCCACAGCACGACCGCGAGCCCGCCGACGACGCTCCCGATCGCGAGCAGGTCGAGGAACCGACCGTAGCTCTGCAGGCGCTGGCGCAATGGCGCCGGTCCCGCGTGCTCCCGCACGGGAAGCTCGGCGCGTCGCAGCTGGCGCACGATCGCGTCGAAGCGCGTCCAGTCGCGCGCGGCGATGAACCACCGCGAGCCCCTCGTCGCCTCGAGCGCGACGCCGTCCGCGTAGACGTGCGCGCACGCGATCCGCGACGCGGGCTGCGTGAAGCCGAGCGACGTCCAGCCCCAGCGCACGCCGTCGCGCGCGATCGCGATCCGCGCCCTGCGCACCGCGAGCGCGAGGTACGTGAACGCGACGAACGCGACCGGCAGCACGACCTGCGTGCTCGAGCCGCGCCGCCACGGGTGACGCGACACGAGGTACCAGGTGACGACGAGCAGCACGATCGCGAGCACCAGCGAGATCCGCGCGAGCCGCCGCGCGCGCTCCGGCGCCTCGAACGTCGCGAGCGGCGTCCCGACGAGCCCGATGCCCGGGGGCAGGTCGAGCGCGCTCATGATCCGGTGAGCCCCGGCGCGTCCACCGCCATGCGCAGGCGCTGCAGGAGCACGGCGCGCTCGGTGTCGTCGGTGAGCCGCTGACCGCCGCGGGTCACGTAGAACACGTCGGCGACCTTCTCGCCCTCGGTCGAGACCTTCGCGAGCGAGATGTCGAGCCCGAGGTCCGCGAGCGTCTTCGTGATCGCGTACAGCACGCCCACGCGATCGCGCGTGAACACCTCCACGATCGTCGCCTGGCTCGAGTCGTCGTGCAGCCGGATCTCCGTGATCACGCCGGGTGTGACCCGGCGGGGCAACGTCGATCGCGGGCGCCGGCGCGCGATCAGCTCCGCGGCGGCGAGCTGGTCCGGGGTGCTGGCGAGGAGCCGCTGGAGATCCGTGGTCAGGCGTCCCCACCGTGCGTCGTCCACGGCGATCGCCTCGCCTTTGAGGTCGCGCACGTAGAACACGTCGGCGACGAGGCGCGACGCGCCCGGCGTATCACCCACGTCGATGAGGCCGAGCACCGCGCCGAGGACGTCGACGCGGTTCGCCGTGAGCGCCGCCGCGATCGTGGACAGCACGCCGGGAGCATCGGGGGCGACGATCGCGAGCTCGCTGTGGCCCTTGAGCGGGAAGCAGTGGACCTCGAGCGCGATCTGCGGCGCGCTCGCGCGCGCGACCTCGACGAGCCGCACGTGACGCGCGGCCTGCCGCGGCGTGAGCTGGATCGCGAGCCTCGGATCGATGCCCTCGACGAGCGGCGCGACCGCGGCGCGCCGGGCGGGGTCGTCGCCGCTCGCGATCTGCACGACCTTGGCGCGGAACGCGCGCTCCTCGTCCTCGGCGCTCGGCGTGCCCGCGGTGCGGCCGGAGGCCTCGCTCGCGCCCGCGCGGAAGTACGCCTGCGTGCGCACGAGCAGGTCGCGGAGCAGGCCGTCCTTCCATGCGGTCAGGTTGTCGGGCGCGGTCATCGCGGTGTCGCACAGCGTGACGAGGTACAGCTGGACGAGCCGCTCCTCGCTGGAGGCGCGCTCCGCGAACCGCGCGATCACGTCTGGATCGGTGAGGTCGCGCCGCTGCGAGAGGTGCGACATCGTCAGGTGCTGGCGGACGAGGAACTCGGCGAGCTCCGCGTCCGTGTCGGACATCCCGAGCCGACGCGCGATGTGGCCGGTGACGACCGCGCCCTTCTCGGCGTGCCCCTTGCCGAGCGGCTTGCCCACGTCGTGGAGCAGCGTGCCGAGGAGCAGCGGCGCGGGCCGCGTGACCTGCCTCCACAGCTCCGTCGCGGTGGGGTGCTCGCTGGCGAGCTCGCCGCGCGCGATCCGCTTCTGCATCGCCACCGCGTACAGCTGGTGCTGGTCGACCGTGTACACGTGATACAGATCGTGCTGCACGCGCGCGACACACGGCGCCCACTCTGGCATCAGCGCCGACAACAGCCCGAGCTGGTTCATCACCTCGAGCGCACTCGGCTGCGCGCGGTCCCGGAGATCGACGAGCGCGTCGAGGAACAGCCGCTGGGCGACCCGATCCCGGACCAGCCGCCCCGGTTCGCGAGCGACCGCCTCGGCGACGAGCTCGCGCGTGTGACCGTACACGGGGAGCTGCTCGGCGACGGCGACGCGGAACAGCCGCAGCATCTCGCTCGGCCGGTCGAGGAACAGCCGCGGATCCTTGATCGCGAGCTCGCCGTTGAACGTGATGAACGAGGCGTCGAGCTCCGCGATGCGGGGTCGCCGGCGGGGCACTCGCGCGCTCTCGAGCAGCCGCTCCGCGACCTGCACGACGCCGCGCGCGTGCAGGTAGTAGTCGCGCATCAGCGCCTCGACGGCCGGCGCCACCGCGGAGCGCACGTCCCCTTCGTGGCGCTTCGCGTCGGGATACAGCGACGGCGCGATCGCCTCCTGGATCTCGAACGTGAGCTGATCGAACCGCCGCTTCGCGGTCAGCTGCACGAGCGCGCGGATCCGTAGCAGGAAGTCGCGCGCGCCGTGGAGGATCTGCGCCTGGCGCCGGTTGAGGTGACCCATCGTCACGAGCGTCTCGATCCGCTGCTCCGCGGGCTCGGGATCGACGCCGGGGCGCGGCGGGTGCCAGCGGATGTCCGCGCACCACAGCGCCGTCGAGAGATCTCGCAGCGCGCCGATCCCCTGCTTGAGGTTCGGCTCGAGCAGGTACAGCGAGGCACCGAACCGGGCGTGCCGCGCCTGCTGCTCGGCGGCGAGCGTCGCGATCAGGTCGTTCGGGTTGCCGCCCGGGGCGAGCGCGCCGAGCGTCGCGCGCACGAGCTCGGTCGTCAGCGTGCGATCGCCGGCGATGTGCCGCGCGTCGAGGAGCGCGGTCGCGGTCGCGAGATCCTCCTTCGCGAGCCGGGCGGCGGCGCGTGGCTCGTGCACCGAGTGTCCGATCGCGAGCTTCTCGTCCCACAGTGGATACAAGAGCGCGTCGGCGACCCGCCGCGCGGAGACCTCGTCGTGATCGTGCAGCACGACGAAGTCGACGTCGGAGTACGGCGCGAGCTCGCGGCGCGCCCAGCCTCCCGTCGCGACGAGCGCGACCCGCGCGTCCCCGGCGGCCGCGACGAACCGCTCGGCGAGCGCGCGATCGTAGACGTCCGCGATCTGCTGACACGCCGCGGCGCCCTGCCCCGGCTCGCGCAACCGCGGCGGCAACGCGGCGAGGGTCCGGTCGAGGATCGCGCGCAGGCTCTCGGGAGCAGCGGGGACGGGGGTGGCCACGAGCGAGAGCCTAGCAGGGACACCCGCTACGAGATCCGCGCCCCCGGCGTGGCTCAGCGAGTGCGGATCGCGCGCGCGGCGGGCGGGGCCGCCACCGCGACGGCCGCGGCCCGCCACGCGAGCACGCCACTCGCGAGCACGAGCCCCGAGATCGCGATCGTGCCGAACGAGAACATCCACATCGGCCCCGGCTCGACGAGGAAGTACTCGCTGTTCATGCCGCGGAGCGCGCGGATGGCCATGAGGAACGGCCACGCGACCACCCCGGCGAGCGCCAGCTCGGCGAGCCGCCGCGGCGACGGGCTCCGCAGCACGCGCAGGGCACACACCGCGATCACGGCGAGGAACAGCGGGGCGACCAGCGGGCTCAACGACAGCGTGGCCGGCCGCTCACCGTAGTGACCGAGCGACGGCGTCATCGCGCCCACCGCGCCGATCGATGCGCTCGCGATCACGGCGAGCGCCAGACCCCTCGCGAGCCCCGCGCGGGCGATCCGGTCGCGGCGCTCCCAGACCTGCCGCAGCCCGGTGGCCGCGGTGACCACGGCCGCCGCGAACAGGAGCATCGCGAGCGGCCACAGCATCAGCAGGAGCACGGATTCGACGAACTGCAGCACGGAGCACGTGCTCCACAGAGTCACCATCACGCCCGAGCCCAGATTCGAGAGCGACGTCTGACGCATGCTCCGAGCGTACCCGCACCGGCTGCGAAGTTCACCGCGAATCGCTCCGGCGGGTCACGCGAAGGAAATCCGCGCGGCATGGATGCCGTCTCGACTCGTCGAGCGAGCGGTGCGTGTCGCCGGCCTCGAGGTCGGAACGTCCACCGGGCGCCTCGCGCGAAGCTCGCCGCCCCCGCCGCTCGCACCTCGCGCCATCGGCCACCCCGTGGACCGGCATCGCCGCGCAGCACGTCGCAGGCACTCCCCGCGACGGGGAGGAAGGTCTTCTACGTCCAGATCCCCGACTCCGGCCCAGCAGGCGTGCTCTCTGCGAGAGCCGACGCCTTGGAGACCTTCCAGGTCTCGACGCAGGAGGTTCGCCGGCCGTCCTCACTTCGAGAGCTGGCGACGACCATCGGACTCCTCGCCCGCGCAGGGTACGTGGTCGCTCTCGACGAATTCCAGTACTTCAACCGCGAGCGCCTCCGCGGGTTCTGCTCTCACCTCCAGCAGACGGTCGACGAGCTCAGCGCCGATGCCGATGCCGTGCCCGTTTCGTACCCGTCGCGCGGCTGATCGAGCAGGCAGATGACCGCCTGGCGGAGGTCGAAGGACACTCTTTCGAGAAGCTCGTCGGGCTCCTGTACGAGGAGCGCAGCAGGAAGGGCCTCGGAGACTTCGCCCTCACCGCGCGCATCCAAGGCTACTGGGATCGCGGGGATACCGAGATCGACCTGGTCGCACTGGACGAGACGAGCCGAGCCGCCGTATCCGCTTCGGTCGTTGCAAGCGCAACGCGGATCGCCTCGTCACCGACATCCCGGTCCTCGATGGCCACGTCGGCCGCTTCCTGTCGACGCACCGCGAGTATGCGACCTGGCACGTCGAGAAGGTGGGCATCGCCCCCTTCATCTCGCCCGAGGTCCGGGCAAGGCTCCAGGCGGCAGGCCACCTCGCCCAAGATCTCGGTGATCTCACGGCCGAGCTCCGCTGACGGAACGAAGCGCCGCGGACACTCGCGGCCCGAGCGGCTCGCCCGTCATCAGCGCGCGGCGCCTCGCCGGGCCCGGGCGGCGGTCACGGCTCGTCGAGCGAGAGCGCCGCGATGTCGAACCAGCCGTCCCACACGCGCAGCCCTTGCACGCGCTTGTGCACGAGACCCTGTGGTGCGTCGGCGACGATGCCGGCGAGCGTCCAGCTCTCGCCGAGCGCGGCGGCGAGCTCGGCCGCCCCCCGCGCGCGCTCCGCGGGATCCCACGCGGCGGCGAGCGCGTCGAGCGCGCGTTCGACGCGGGGCGAGCGCGCGTTCTGCGGGTACCTGGCGCCGACGAGCGAGGACACGTCCATGTCGACCATCCCCGTCCACACGACCTCGGCGAGATCGAACACGCCCTCGTCGAGCTTCTTGTCGACCCACGACTCGCCCCCCTCCTTGAGCTCGACCATGACGCCGATCCGGCGCGCGGCGTCGATGAAGTAGTCGCGCGGCAGCTTCGGCGCGGGGGACGACGGACCCGCGACCTCGGGCCCCTCGCCGCCGAGCATCGTGATTCGCAGCTGCCGGCCGTCCTTGTCGCGGACGCCGTCCTTGTCGGTGTCGGTCCAGCCCGCCTCGTCGAGGAGGCGCGCCGCGGCCGCCGGATCGAAGGCGGGGACCGTCGCCTCCGGGCCGCTGACGAACCCGCCCGGCCAGATCGGCCACAGCACGGGGCGCGCGAGCCCGTCGAACACGCGCTTCGCGATCGTGCGCCGATCCACGAGCAAGCCGAGCGCGTGGCGAACGCGCGCGTCGTCGAGCGGCGGGCGCGACGCGTTGAACGCGAGGTAGCGGAAGCGCGGCGTGCCGAGCTCGAGCGGACGGAACGAGGCGGCGATGCCGGGTGCGCTCGCCTGCTCCGGCCAGTGCGCCGCGATCAGGGCCGGCACGATGTCGAGGTCGCCACGCTTCGCGTTCTTGAGCGCGACGGCCGCGTCGGGCTCGTAGACGAACTCGACGTCCGCGATCGCGGGCTTCCTGCCCCAGTACCGATCGTTGCGCGCGAGGCGCACGACGCCGCCCTTGTGCGACACGAACTTGTAGGGCCCGGTCCCGACGAGCGCGCCGCCGGCGAGCAGGCTGCCGTCGTAGACATGCGCCGGCAGGATCGGGATCTCGGCGAGCGCGCGCAGCACGTACCCGCTCGGCCGCTTGAGGACGAGGCGCACCTCGTGCGAGGTGACGAGCTCGACGGCCGACACGTCCTCGAGCATCGCGCGCAGGTGGTGGACGCCGCGCCGTCCGTCGCGGATCGCGTCCAGCGTGAACTGCACGTCGACGGACGTCAGCGGGCGCCCGTCGTGGAACGTCACGCCGGGCTGGAGCTGGACCCGGATCTCGGTCTGCGAGGGCATGACCCGCCACGACTGGGCGAGCCGCGGCGTGTAGCGGCCGACCGCCGCGTCCGCCCCGGCGCCCGGCTCCGGCGGCGCGTAGCGGATCAACGGCTCGAAGATCGTGCCGTACCCGATCCGCCGCGCCCACGCGCTCGGGGCGACCAGCGGATTGAGCCGCCCGGGGTCCGCGTCGAGGTGGATCCGAAGCGTGTGCCCGCGCGCGGCGCGGACCTCGGCCGAGGGCGACGCGTCGACGAGCGCACGCGAGACCGGCGCGCGGGCGGCCTCGGCGGTCGGATCCGGGGCGTGGCGCCACGGCTTGACGCGTGCAGGAGATTCACACCCGCAAGCAAAAGCCGCCGCGAACACGGCCACTTGAGCGCCTCTGGTCACCATGATATGACCGCGAGCATGCCGCACACTTCCGGCCTGCGCACCGTCCTCGTCTGCCTACTGCTGCCCGTCGCCGCGGGTGCCTGCGAGAAGGACAAGCTCGTCGGGCCGGAAGCCGAGGTCCGCAAGGCCGAGGTCAAGATCGACCTGCCGGCGGTCCCCAGCTTCGAGCTGCCGCCGTCGAACCCGGATGGCTCGAAGTCCGTCAAGGAGCTGCGCGTCAAGGGCAAGAAGCTCCTCGATACCGAGATCACGGTCAAGGGTGTCGTGACGTGGGCCTACGACTGCCCCACGGCGCTGCGCCAGCCGGGGATGTCGGACGCCGACGTCCAGAAGATGATCGACGAGGACCCGACGAAGTGCGAGCGCCCGCGGTTCTACGTCGGTGACACCGCCGATACGCCGCCCGAGAAGAGCCTGTGGGTCGTCGGCGTGCCGCGCCCGTACAACAAGCTCGAGATGGAGCGGATCAAGAAGAAGGATCGCACGCTCGAGAACTACCCGGATCGCTGCGAGCCCGGCGAGAAGGATCCGGCCAAGAGCATCTGCCCGCCGTACCAGGTCGGTGACCAGGTCGAGGTCGTGGGCTCGTTCAAGCTGTCCTCGCCGCACAGCGAGCGCAACTCGGACGGCCTGCTCGTCTACAAGCGGATGAAGAACGTCACCCAGGGCTGGGAGTCGCCCGCGGTCGATCCGCTGCTCGACGCCGCCGGTGGCGCCGCCGCGGGCGGGAAGCTGTCGCCCGAGGATCTCGTCAAGCAGCGCGGCGGCTGAGCGAGCCTCTCGCTCGAGCCCGCTACCACTACCGCGCGAGCGCGTGCGCCGCGTCGCACACCGACGCGTCGAGGAGCACGCCCTCCCCGCCGACCCGCGCGGGGCACGTACCGCCGGCCCTCCGGCCGAGCGCGAGTGTGCGCACGACCTCGTCACCTGCCGGCTGCGCCACGGTCGCGGTCACGTCGAGGCGCGGCGTGAACGACGGCGCGTCGCCGAGCGCGCGCGGGCTGGCGAGCGCTGCCGCGAGGGTGTCGAGGCGGCGCGCGTCCGCGGGCGAGACCGGGGACGGCGCGCCCCCGGCGCCCGTGGCGCGCGTCCACTCGCCGATCACCGCGCCGCGCGTGTAGACGGCGTCGCCGATCGCGAGCGTCGTGATCGCGAGCGGATCCTCGACCCACAGCGTCGGCTCGCGCAGCGCGCGCCCCGGCCGGGTCAGCACCTCCCACGCCGCGGGCGTCAGGCGCAAGGCCACGGGCTCGCCGGCGCGACGCACGAGGCGCGGCGCGACGAGCTCGAGCACGATCGTCGAGCCCGCGCGATCGGTGACCCTGACGGTGCGCGGTGGAGACGTGCTCGGCACCGCCGGCGCGGCGACGATCTCGGCGGGGGCGGCGAGCACCGCGAGCAGCTCGGCGACGCGCACGGGATCCGCGGCGCGATCACCGATCCGCGGTTGCTTCGCGAGATCGAGGACCGTCCCGTCGGGGAGCGTGATCGCGGCGGCGTCGAGCGGCGCCGGGCGGCGATCGACGAGCTCGGCGGCGGGCCGGCGGAGGCGCTCGACCGCGGCGCGAACCGCGCTGGCGGCATCTGCGGTGACGCACCCCGCGCCCGTCGGCGCGTGGAGCGCGACCAGCTCGTCGCCAGGCGCACCCGCCACGGCGTCGTCGGCCACGCGGCCCGCCGCGCACGGAACGCCGAGCGTGCCGGCCGTCGTCCCCACCTCGATCGCGAGCGCGTCGGGCGTCGCGTCGGATCCGCCGAGCGCGACGATCTCCAGCGCCGCGAGTGCGCTCTCGAGCTCGGCGACGATCACCGGATCGACGAGCAGCACGTCGGGCGCGACGAGCCGGCGGGGCGTGCCCTCGACCCGCACCGCCCCGCGCGCGTCGCGGAGCTCGATCGCGGGCGCCTGCGCCGCCGCCTCGAACGGTCGCCGCACCACGAGCTCGAGCGGCGACGGCGACAGCGCGCCCACGACCCAGCGATCGACGAGCAGCGCGTGCTCTCCTGCGACGATCCACGCCTGCTCCGTGCCGCCGAGCGCCTCGCCGAACCCGAGCACGCGCTCGCTCCCACCCGCGCCGATCACGAGCCTGCGGGCCGGCGCTCCGGCCGTGGACGCGTCGGCCCGGCGCTGCCAGCGCGCGGCGCGCAAGGCGGCGAGCACCTCGTCGACGGTGCGTGGGTTCACCTGCGCCGGCACCGGCGCGACGAGCTGCCAGCGATCGCCGTCGCGCGCGAGCTCGACCGCGGGACCTCCCGCCTGCTCCCAGCGCAGCCACGTGACGTCCGCGACGTCGAGCCCCGGCACGAGCGAGCGATCGAGCGCGCCGCGCGGCCCGCGCCCGACGTCGATGACGAGCGCGATCGCCAGCACGAGCGCGATCGCCGCGAGGATCGCGAGCCCTCTCCGCGTCGCGATCACGCCCGGCGCCTCCTCCGCCACCAGACGACGAGCCCGCCGAGCAGCGTCCACGCGAGCGGGATCACGCCGACGCAGGTCACGATGACCGCCTGCCGCTGCGCGTCGGTCAGCACGAGCCGGATCTGATCGGGGGCGCGCGCCGCGATGTCGACGCGCGGCTCGGACTTGCCCGACAGGAACCGGATCGCGCGCGCGACCCAGAGGTCGCCCGCCGACGCCCCACCCGCGAGCACCGCCGTCGACATCGACTCCGCGGACCCCGTCGCGATGATCGTGCCGGACGCGCCGAGCGCCGCGAGCGCGACGGGGCCGGCGAGGTCGGTGGTCTCGCGCACCGGCGGCGCGGTCACGAGATCGCGCTCGCCCCAGCTCGCGGCGGTCGCGGTCACGAGCGGCCGCGCCCCGCGCTCCGCGATCACCGCGCGCGGCTGGAACCACAAGGTCGGGCGCGTCCCCGGGAAGCCGTGGTTGATCGGGTGCTCGGTGTACCCGTCGACGACGAACAGCGCGCCCGGCAGCTCGCGCACGGTGAGGCTCGGATCGACGACGATCGCGAGCGGTAGGCCGAGGCCGTCGGCCGCGAGCACCGCCTCGAGCCCGGTCGGCTGCAGCCCGCCGCCACGCGCGTGCGGTGGCGCGTCGGGTCGCGTGATCGCGCGACTCGCCGCCGCCACGAGCAGCGCCCCACCCGCGCGCAGGTAGCGCTGCACCGCGAGCGCCTCGATCGAGGACAGCGGCTGCGCCGGGCCGGCGACGACGAGGACGTTGCACCGCGCCGGCACGCCCGCGTCGAGCGTGACCTCCTCGACCGTCATCCCCTCCCCGGCCAGCCGCGCCGCGACGGTGGTCCAGTCGGCCGACGACGGATCCGCCGTCGCCACCGGCAGCTCGCCGTGACCGGTCGTCGCGCACACCGTGACGGGCGCCGACGCGGACAGCGACGCGAGCGCGCCACCGAGGGCCTGCTCCACCGCGAGCTGCTCGACGGTCGGCGCGCCGGCCGGATCGCGATCGAGCGTCGCGAGCGAGAACACGTCGATCACGCGCCGCCGCGTCCCGGACGACGCTTCGCTCCCCGCGGGCGTGACGTCGACGATCACCGCTCCGCCGCTCGCCAGATCGCCGGGCACCACGCCGGCCGCGCGCGCGATCGCGGCGAGCCCACCCGGCGCGCTCGCCGGATCGACCTCGCGGACGCGCAGCGCCGGCGACGCCTCGGCCATCCGCCGCACGACGCGCGCGACCTCGTCGTAGATCGGATCGAGCTCGCCGAGCGTGGGCCGCACGATCGTCAGCGTCGCCGGGCCGGGCAGCTCGGCGAGCAGCGCCACGGTCTCGGGATCGAGCGAGTTGCGGCGGGACGCGCTGACGTCGAGCCGCGCCGGGTTTCGCACGGCGAGCGCGCCGGCGAGCACTCCGCACACCGCGAGGAGCGCGGTGGCCGCGGCCCGCGTCCGGACCTCGCCGCGCCGCCGGCGCCCCGCGCACGCCAGCGTGATCGCCAGCGAGAGCCCCACGAGCGCGAGCGCGGCGATGACGACGAGCGCCGCCACCGTGATCTCGCCGCGCGCGAACGCCGACGAGGTGCCGCGCAGGCTGACCGCGGCGAGCGCGGCGCCGATCGACGGGTGCTGGGCGGACAGCGCCGGCCACAGCGCCGGGAGCTCGCCGACGAGGAACAGCCCGACAAGCAGCGCGAACCCGAGCGCCCCCGCGCCGAGCGTGCTGCTCGTGGCCGCGCTCGCCGCGATCGCCCACGCGAGCAGCGCCGCGCCGACCGCGATCGCCCCGGCGTATCCCGTGGCGATCGTCGCCGGATCCCAGCCGCCGCTGTCGACGCGGAACACCGCGACGACGACGAGGTAGAGCAGCGTCGGGATCCACAAGAGCGCGTAGATCGTGACGGCCGCGAGCCACTTGCCCACGACCGCGGCGCCCTCGCCGACCTGCGCGGTCAGGAGCAGCTCCCAGCCGCCGCTGCGCTTGTCGTCGGCGATCGCGCGCATGCCGAGCAGCGTCAGCACGACGAGCTGCAACACCCACGTGAGCAGCGTGCCCGCGAGCTGGCCCTCGAGCAGCGCGCCGAGCGGCGCGGGCCGCCGCGGATCCGACAGCGCGTTGACGAGCGCCGCGAACGCGAGCCCCTGGACGGCGAGGAACACGCCACCGAACACGAACATGATCGGCGCGCGCAGCATCACGTGCAGCTCGCGCCGGAACACCCAGTAGGCGGCGCGCGCGCTCACGCCGCGCCTCCGGTCGCTCGCGCGTCGGGCGCGTCCTCGCCGAGGAGCGCGATCACCGCCTCCTCGAGCCGGTCGCGCCGGGTTCGTGCGCACAGCGCGGCCGGCGCGGCGTCCGCCACCACCTCGCCCTGGCGCAGCACGACGACGCGCCGCGCGAGCGGCTCGAGATCGGCGACCGCGTGGCTCGAGACGAGGACCGCGCGCTCCTTCGCGGCGGCCACGAGGTGCTCGCACAGCTGGCGGGTCTGGATCGGGTCCATCCCGCTCGTCGGCTCGTCGAGGACGAGCAGCGGAGGATCGCCG
>Ga0164243_10011814_pt1 | contig 12429 bp, 19 predicted proteins | sample OricompcompostOP_FD_108781 | JGI IMG/M metagenome (GOLD analysis project Ga0164243, IMG submission 108781) | Organic Plus compost microbial communities from Emeryville, California, USA - Original compost - Organic plus compost (OP) | ecosystem: Engineered > Solid waste > Mixed feedstock >...
CGGTGACCAGGACGCGGATCACGTCCACGAGACTGTGGCGGCGCAGGGTGTCCACAACGGACATGGCTGGTGTCTCCTTTCGGTGCTAGGTGGCGGTGTTGAGGTAGCGGGCGTGGGAATCGAGCAGGGCGGCGAGGTAGCGGGCGAACGCCGGGGGCATGCACAGCTCCCACACCGCGGCGGGTTTGGCCGGCACTCCGTTGGCGCTGTCCGGGCGGGCCGCGTGGGTGATGCGGAGCCGGACCTCGCTGGCGGTGGTCAGCACGGCGGTGTTGCCCACGGCGATGCCGCAGAAGCGGACCTGATCGACGCTGCGATCGGGGTAGACCCCGAGGCCCTCTTCCAGGAGCGTGACCGCGGTGTCCCACACCTCGGCATCCGGCGGGGGTAGTGCGGCGGTGGGCTCGCGCTTCATCGCTTCCTCCTCGCGTTGAGGGGCCTCAGGTCTCGGCTGAGTCGGCGCATGAGGATGAGTCCGGTGCTGGTGATGTCGAGCCAGTGGGTGGTGCGCACCCCGTCCGGCAGCGTGTGTGAGATGCGGTGCCCCTCGGTGATGCAGCCGTTGTCGCGCAACAGCTCTGCAGCCGGGCGGCGGGATCGGTCGTGGTCCAATCCCACGTCGGAACGTGCGCAACCGCCGGTTTCGGTGGCGAAGTAATACCCGCGGTAACACAGCTCAAGGACCGCGTGACAATCGATCGCCAGATCTTCGGTGGGCGGGTAGAAGTCACGAGCCATCACAGCCCCCCGTCCCGGCGGATGTTGGTGAGCTGGTGGGTGTATCCGGCGGCGTGAGCGCGCCACTCGCGGAACAGGCCCACGGTGATGATCACGAACAGGGTGAGGGTGATCGTGGCGGCGAGGGCGAAGCCCCAGAAGCCGGTGATCACGGCCCGTTCGATGACCAGGGCAAGGATGGTCAGGAGCGCGGTTTTACTCCAGGACCACAGGAATCGCAGGGTGATCACGAGGCACCTCCGGTGCGGAGTTCGAGGGCGAGGCGGTACAGCTCGTCAGGGGTGACCGACTCCCGATGCCCGAGGGGCAGGGTGATCAGCCGGGCGAGCGGGCGGTAAGACAGGCCGGTGAACACGCGGAAGGTGATGCCGTGCGGTCCGCGGCCGGTGAGAATGACGTGGATCGGGCCGTCCTTGATCGTGCGCCACCATGACCCGGTGATGCCGGTCAGGCGGTGCGTCCAGATCAGCAGCGCGCCGATGGCCTGGACAGGATCGCGGTTGACGTCGGGCTGAAAGTCCACCCGGTTCATGTCGGGGAACAGCATGATCGAGGCGGGTTCGGGGGCCGGGGTGGCGGCGACGTAGCGCATCACCGCCCCGGCGAGCTTGGGCACCGCGGACAGCGGCGCGACAGCGGAGGTCATGCGGGATGTCCTTTCCGGAGGGTTCAGGCAGCGAAGGGAACGACAACGCCGTCCGGGCCGTCCTGCGGGTCCTCGTTGGTGGGGGTGCAGGTGCGGACCAGTTCGGTGATGTCGTCGTCGGTGACCAGCCCGGCCCGGACGCGGATGGGGGTGCGGGTCTTCTCAGCGACGCGGTAGCCGATCCCGGCGTAGTCCTCGGTGACCGGGATCTCGTCGGCGAGCGCGCCGCGGAGGCGGGCGTTTTCGCCGAGCACCATCTCCACGTAGGAGGCGGAGGTGGTGCGCAGGCAGATGCGGATGGTGAACAGGTCCCGGACCGGCACGATGTCCTTGGTGGGTTCCTGCACGTAGGCGGCGACGGAGAATCCGGCGGCGCGGCCCTGGGTGAGGATCTCGCCCAGGAGCTTGTTGACCTGCATGGTGACCTGGCGGCCGCCCAGCGCGGTCAGCATCGCAAGTTCGTCGATCATCAGGACTTCCAGCGGGGTTTCGCGGGAGACCTCGACCTTGCGCAGTCCCTTGGCCCGCAGGACTTCCTGGCGGTGCTTCATCGCGTCGCGGAACTCGATGATCAGGGCGAGCATCGCGTCCACTTCGTCGATGACCTCGCCGTCCTCCTCCAGGGCCTTGTCCGGGTCGGCGGAGGTGGCGTAGCGGTAGAACAGCGGGCGGCCCTGCTCGGTTTCCATGCCGCCCTTGGGATCGACCATCCAGATCCGGACGAGGCCCTCGCGGATCATCGGCCCCATCGCCCGCAGCGGGTTCCACAGCAGCCCGCCCTTACCGGAACCGGTGGCCCCGTGCACGAGCCAGTGGTGTCCGAGGATCGGTTCGGTCCACGCCTGCCCGCGTTCGGTGTCGCCCAGCTCGATCGCCGACAGGTCCACCTCGTCGGGTTCGTCGGGGATCTCCACCGCGGGAACGATGGTGTCGAACGGGTTGCCGTAGACGGCGGTGATCGTGATGAGGCGGGGCTTGGTCTTCTCGATCGCCAGCACGTCCGCGCCGAGGGCGGAGGCCAGGGCTTCCTGCTGGTCCTGGAAGGTGCGCACGGACTGGCCGCGGCAGATCTTCACCTGGATCACGTCGATCGACGGGGACGGTGAGGACACCTTGACCACGCGGGGGACGTGCCACCCGCCGGTGCGGCGGTCGGCGACGGTCAGGTCGCAGGCGTCGAGGTTCCGGCGCCAGGCGTAGCCGTGGTAGCGGGTCCAGCGGCGACGGACCGCGCGAAGCCGCGGGGCGGCGTAGCGGTGGTAGCTGTCCGGGTCGGTGCGGCACCACACCAGCCCGCTAGCGAGAATGCCGGCCGCGATGCCGCCCGTAGTGACCGGTCCCAGCTCGATCACGCTGGCGGTGACGGCGGCCGGGGTGGCGAGGAAGCCAGGGTGGCGGGCCAGCCACAGCGCTCCGCGAGCCTCCACGCCGCGCTTCTTGCCGGAGGGCCGCTTCTTGCCGGAGGCGTTCAGGTTTCGGGTAGCCATCGGTGGTGTTCTCCTCGGGTGAGCGGGCAGCAGAAGGGCCGTGAACCCGCCCGCGGTGCTCTGCGGAGGGGGTCACGGCCCAGCTACGTCCCGGTGTGTGGTTGTGGTGTGCACGGTCAGCGGCGATCAGGGCGAGGGGTTAGCGGCGTCGCCTGGCCTTGACCGGGTTGTCGGTGAACAGGGGCTTGGCGGACTCCAGGAGCACAGTGGCGTTGGCGACCGAACGCGCGAGGTTGTCGTGGTCCTTCTTGAATCCGGCGTAGCGGATCGGCATGCCCTTCATCGAGTTCCGCAGCAGGCGCATGGCCTTGTCCACGTCCTCGATCCGCCGGTCCACCTGGTGAGTAGCGCCCATGAGCGAGTTCCTTCCTGCTCGATCGGTTAGCGGTTGCTGTGCTTGAGCCGCTGGCACTCGCGGCACTTGGGGCGGAAGGGGGCGGCGATGTAGACCGCGTGGTACTCCCCGGCCTCCGCTGTGTGCCCGCACAGCGCCGTGATTCGGCCGGTGCGCGGTGATCGCCCGGCGGTCACATGGACGACCCCGTCCCCGTCCTCTTGCGACATGTGCGCCTCCTCAGACTCGCCAGGTGCGGGAGACGAGTTCGGCCTTGTACTTGACCGACTCGGCGCGAAGGGTGTCCAGGTCGTCGGAGGCGGTGCGGATGGCCTTGGTGATCTCGTCCTTGGTCGGCACCTGCCAGCCCTCGAACCGGCCGCCGTCCTTGCGATCGGACAGCTTCCGGGACAGCGCGGTCAGCTCGTCCACAGCCATGCGGACGGTGTTGATCGCGTTCTCGAAATCGTGGTAGCGCTCGCGGGCGTGCTCGTTAACCGTTTGCAACTGCACGAAGAGTCTTCCTTCCATTCAGCGGGGACAGGTTGCGCCACAGGCGCGCTTTCTCCTTCGTGGCGCGAGGCACCAGAACCGAATTCCCCGGCCCCTCTCGCCCGTTGTAGCGGTAGCTGTGGTTCCCTCCTTTCGTCAGCCATTTCACGTCCAGAAGCTGATGCACAGCTTCGGCTTCGTGCGCGGGGGCGGGCGTGATCTCGGTCTTCGACTCGATCCGAAACACCCGCTCGGCCGGACCCACCAGCGCGTAACCGTCCGATTCGGCAACCGCGATAACCCTTTCCACCAGATCCATGTCATTCACCGGAACCCGCTGCGACTTCGGCGGGGGCGGCGGTTCCAGGACGTTGCCGAACAGATCCTCCTGGCCGGTCACGAGGCACGCACCCGAAGCACGATCAGCGCTCCGACCACCAGCGTGGCGATCCCGATCACCGGCATGGCGACCGTCAGACAACCCACGATCACCAGCCACAGCAGGCCGCCCATCGCATTTGCGATCACGTCGTTTCCTCCTCTCAGATAGGCCACTGGGCACCGCAGTCCAAGCAGGTCGCGATCCGCGCCGGTGACACGAAGAACGTGCCGTGTCCGCACGCCATCACGCGCTCCTCCGCGGCCCGTGCGGGTCGAACGTGGACAGGCCATTCGGGGCGAATTCCCGATTTCGCACAACAATCACTCCTCTCGATTAGCGGTAGAACCCCAAGGTCTCCGGAAATGCGCCGGAGACCAAGGCGCGCCACCGCAAATAGGCGCGATTTTGGGCATAGCTCGGCTCACTATGTAATTCTCAATCAACAGAAAGTGCCCTTGCCCGACTCGAACGGGCCACTAACCAGGAATAGGAAGGGCTACCCGGGCACGCGGCCCGATCAGGCGACGGGCTTCAGGCCCAGGGCGGCGAACGACATGCCGGACACCGTCTCGCCGCGGTCGTTGCGGAACGAGTAAGGCGACACCCGGGCGTCGATCAGCTCGACCAACTGGCCCTCCTCGAACCCCTCGCCCGGCTCGGTCTCCAGCGTCACCCGGATCTCCTCACCCTTCGCACCGTCCGCCTTCGCGAACAGCGACACCACATAGCGGGTCACACCGTCCACGGTCACGACCTCCTCGCGACCGTCCTTGTCCTTGCGGGTCTTCATCGTCGGGGCCTCCGCGATCCGGAGCCGGTAGCCACCGAGGTTGACGGGGATGTTGCGCATCTGACGTGCTCCTGTGGTCGTCCTTGCGGTCTGCAATCTTGCATCTTCTGACAATCAAGGTACGACAAGGCCCGGTCAACGTCAACGGCGGAGATGCAAAATTGCAGTTGATCACCCGTTCGGGTTAGCATCATGCAAGGTTGCAGAAGAGAGGTATGGTGTGCTTATGCCATCGATGAAGGAGCAGCAGATCGCGGCTACGCTGCGTCGACTGCGCGCAGGTCGCACCGGCGACGAGGTGTTTCGGGCAACCGACATCACGCCTTCGAAGCTGAGTCGGATCGAGTCCGGACACGTCCGCCCCAAGCCGAACGACATCCGTCTGCTGTGTGGCTTCTATGGCGCGGATGCCGCCACCACCGAACGACTGGTCCAGCAGGCGAAAGCGGCTCGTGAGCCTCAGTGGTGGACGCAGTACGTCGGTGGAGACGGCTGGAGTGAAGCGCTACAGCATCACCTCGAACTCGAGACCGAGGCGACCCGCATCGAGTCGTGGATGATTGACCTAGTTCCGGGGCTACTCCAGACCAACGACTACGTGCGGGCGCTCATCGACGGCAGGCCAGATGTCGATCCAGATCAACTGGAGCGGCGGTTGGAGCTTCGAACAGCCCGACGTGCGCGGGTCGAGCGGGGCGATCTTTCGGTGTGGGTGGTGCTGGGGGAGACAGTGCTGCACCAGACCGTTGGCGGGAGTCGGACGCTCGCTGCTCAGCTTCGCTACCTCACCGAGCTGAAGGCGGTCACCGTGCAGGTGATGCCGTTCTCGGCGGGGGCGCATCCAGGGCTTGGGACCTCGTTCCACCTCATGCATTTCGAGGACTGGCCGACGATGGCGTACCAGGACACCCTGACGCGCGGGTTGTACCAGGATGATGCCGAGGCCGTTGCCGCGCACGAGTCGACCATGTCGCACATCCGCGCTGCAGCCCTGAGCCCTCGCGAGTCGCGGGAACGGCTACTCTCGCGAGCGGAGCAACTCGAAGGGAGGGCAAGTTGTTGAACGTGACGAGGCATGAAGATGGCTCCGCAACGATCGCAACCGCGGCGGGCGAGATGACGGTGACTGCTGAACAGTTCAAGGGCCTGGTGGAAGCCGCCAGGGCTGGACAACTAGACCGTCAGGACAGCGTCCACCGGAGTCAGGCGCCAGAGGACGACTCGTAAAATCCAGACCATCCACCCGGTCCGCTCCGTCGAGGGGCGGGCCGGTTTGCTTTGTCGGGCTCGACCAGGTCAACTTCGAGTTGCTGAGCGAGGGCCAGGAGCGCTTGTTTCCGGTCTGACGCATCCAGCTCAGCCAACGCCCTGTACGCCTGATGCACCGCCGCCGAGCTACCAACGTCGTCGCTCATCTGATCCTCCCCTGCCCGCTTCGAGCTGCATTACCCCCGCTGACGGTACATGTGCCCTGATCAGGAGACGATGTCCCACCCCGGCGGTACGCGGTGTTCAGAGTTTCCTTACTTGTTCAAGGCGGCCCCTCCGGGGCCGCTGGCCTCAGCGCCTTTGCCCGCAGCCCAAGCGGAGGCATGCGGCCTGGCGGCCGGTCCTCCGCGGGCTGCGGGGGCGTGAGGAGGCCAGCGGCTCTATCCCGAAGGGGCCGCCAGCGCAACGTTGAAAAGATGCCCTCGCCGGGCAGGCAGGCTCCGGGATGACCGGGGGAGTGCAGGCCAGGTTGCGCTGGCAGGGTGGCTTGGTGGTCATCCCGTCGCCTGATCTGATGGCTATCACGCCGCGCTGGGGCCGCAAGGTTGGCAAGTTCGGCCGGCGGATGAGCATGGAGGTTGCGGCCCCAACACGGCGTGATCGAGACGCCATCAGGCGACGGGATGACCACCAAGCGGTAGGCAGAAAGGATCAGCCCTGCGTACCGTTTACCCATGAAGGAACACGAATTATCCGACCAGACAGATATTTCGCAGTCTGAGATATATGCGTCCGTCGTCTCGGTTCACCATCGAAGCTACCTGTCGACGCAGCATCTTTATGCAGCTAGATATGCGGCTGAAGCAGCTCGGGAAGAGGAGTCGCTTCTCTCGTTGGGCCGATCGAACCTTGGTATGCGACTTCGATGTGCTGCATTGACAGCCATAGTAGAGTCAGTAGCCTTTTTGGAAGCGGCAATAAACGAGATACTTCAGAACGTTGCTGACGGGATTCCGATTCATCCGCGCGACAGTCTCGACGACCGATCCAAAGATGCTATCAAGGCAATATGGGAGGCGGCGGACCAGGGGAGGATGGGAACGCTCGAAAAGTATCAGGTGTTGCTCCTGTGCTCCGGTGCTGAGCCTCTCGAACGCGGATCGAGTCCGTATCAAGAAGCGAAGTTGTTGATCGAGCTTCGGAACCATGTAATTCATTTCAAGCCTAGCTGGGTTACGGATGGCGATCCGTGGAAGATTACTCGAAAACTGGAAAACCGTTTCCCGCGGAACAATTCGCGCGCGATAGGCAATGATACGTGGTCCGACCGTGATCTCTTTGGTGCAGGCTGCGCAGAATGGACGTGGAGATCGGCGCGTTCGCTCACTGACGAAGTGGCGAGGCGCCTTGACCTCACGTTCAACTATCAAATCCCCTTTGAAGGTGACCCGCTCCCAGAGTGAGCGACCGGGACGGTTTTACCCTCGCGAACTAGATCGTTTCCATGCTTCACCTGGGACAAGTCAGCAGTCGATGGGCAAGGATACGCAGGGGTGCGGTGCAACTCCCTAGGACGCGGGTCGCGACCCCAATGCGGCGCAGGCTCCGCATGCCACATTCATGCAACACGGCGCCCGCGAAGCATGGCAAACGATGCCGACTGACATGAGCTTTCGTTGCAGCTCAGGGTAGATGTGCTTGCTTCGTCGCAGGTCCCGTGTAGCCCGAATAAGATCAAGGGGTCGCAGGTTCAAATCCTGTCAGCCCGACGGTCTGTACGAGCCCGCTGGCTCTGGGTGGAAGCCCAGGTCAGCGGGCTTTTTCGTGTTTCCTTCACGTTCGCTCAGCCCTGCTGGTTTCAAGATCAACAGGGGTGTGCAGGAGCGATTCTGGAGTGGATCATGCTTCCGGTGGCAATGGGGTCGCCTAACCGCTCCTGCTCGGCCGCTGCTTGGCGAACTTCCGTGAACCTGCTCGAACCGCCCGGAACCCTGTCCGGGTTCGTGCCGGTTGCGGCGTGATCGGCGCCGTTGCGCACGCCTGACGGCCGCGCTGGACGGTTGGGACTGGTTGGCGGTGGTTCGGGTGCGATCCGGCCGTGTGGCAGCGCCTACGGCGCTCGACGAGATCCGGATATGACGGTGGCCCGCTGCCGGACTGGCAGCGGGCCACGTGTCGAGGGACGTCAGGCGGCGAGCAACAGTGGTTGCGTGATCGCCGGCCCATGCTGCTCATGCACGGTGGCGACGGCTTCGTGCCAGCGGCGTTCGAGGCTGTCCAGCAGGCGGGTCTCGACTTCGGCGGCGACATGGGAGTAGACGTCGCGGATCTCGTCGGGAATCCGGTGTCCGAGCCGCCGCGACTGCGCGACTTCCGGAATGCCGTCGGCGATCAGCCAGGTTTTGTGGCTGTGCCGGAGGTCGTGGAAGCGCAGTCCGGGCAGGATCGGCTGCACGCGCACCTCGGGCCGCACCCGCTGGAGATTCCCGTCCGCGGCGGGCCGCATCGCACGGCGGGAGAAGTTCGACCGCCGCAGCAGCTGGTGCTCGGCGCTGACGAACACATGCGGATGGTCATGACTGCCGAGATAGGCCCGCAGCGGCGGAATGAGGAACGGGGGCAGGGAGATGGTGCGCGCGGAACACGCCGTCTTGGGCGGCCCGAGTTCCAGCTGTCCGTTGACTTCGTGCAGCGCGCCGATCTGCGGGTCGATGACGATCTCACCGTCGTCGAGATGGGCATTGGGGCGCTGCAAGCCGGTCAGCTCGCCCCAGCGGGCGCCCGTCCAGGCCGCGGTGACGATGAGCAGCCCGGCCCACAGCCCGACCAGGGCGCTGGCCTGCGCCGCGATCGCGACGACCTGCTCGGGTGTCGCCCACAGCTGTTCGGTCCGGGGCTGGTGCCGCCGCCGCCCTCGCCGCCGGGGCTGAATGGGGTTGACCGGGATGAGGCGCTCGTCCGCGGCGTCGGCCAGCATCATGGTCATCAGCTTGATGATCGTGGACACCGTCGAGGCCGCATACCCCTGCCCTCGCAGCTTCTTGCCCCAAGCATGCACCGCGATCCCGGAGATGCTGTTCAAACTGGTGTCGCCCCAGCGGGGAATGATGTGGTTGTCGGTCAGGCTGCGATACTGCGCCAGCGTGGCGGGCGCGACGTCGATGGCGTCGAACCAGGTCACGATCCACTCCGCCAGGAGCAGCTTGCCGGCCTCCGGATCGAGGAACGTGCCCCGCCGCTTGTCGGCATCGATCTCGGCGGCCTTGTCCTGCGCCTCCTTCTTCGTCCGAAACCCCGACAACGACCCGTGCGTCCCGTCATCCCTCCAATAACGAACCCTCCAGGAGTCTTTTCCGCTTTTCTCCACGAAGGCCATGAAGAATCACCCCTCAATCTTTTGGGTCGGATGAATTGACGGACATATCGACGCTCGATGTCCGTCAAAAAAGCAAGCCGCCACTGAAGGTTCTTTGAGGTCAGGAATTCTTTCGCGGCTTCTGGGCACTCATCTCAGTGATGGCTTCCAGGTCCGCGCGAGCGAACCGCAGATGCTTACCCACAAATCGACACGGCACCGCCCGCGCCGCCGCCTTCCGCCGCAACCACGACGGCCGCACCTGCAAGATCACCGCCGCCTGCTCAGCAGTGAACAGCATCGGCGCCGTCGACTCGGACGGCTGAGCCGCCGGCGAAACGCTTGAACCCTGCCCGCCACGAGACAGTGCACGATCGCTGCTCCGAGGTGCGGTAGGCGGACGGGTAAGCCGAGAGTGCGAACCTGCCCGAGAAAAACTGCTCATCGGCGCCACCCCTCCTTCAGCGCGACCGCGCCCGGTCGAGCGGTCGACGTACCCCTAACTCCGGCGAACCGACCCGAAAGGGACAGGTGCAATCGTATGGAACCCAGCCTGTCGGATCCGGGTGCGGAGGTGCTTCGGCTCGTGGATTCACCGGTGCAACGGACGTTGTTCGCGAGGCCCGCGCGCTGCTCGGTGATCAGTTCAGTTCGGTGACGTTCATGTACGTGTTGATGCGGGCGTTCGAGGTGGAGTACGCGGTGGCGTGCGACGCTTCGCGGTGGCACGAGTTTCACGGCAGGCCCCGTGCGCTGTCGGACGCTGACCTCGGGGCGCTGCTGGCTCCGTGGCGTTGATCATCTGATCTGCTGTCTGTGATGTGGCACTGTGTGGCCGCGGCTTCGTTGGCGCTGCCGCGTCGTAAACCGACGCGTTCGGCTAGGACGACCGCGTTGGGTTGGGCGTCTTGAGTTTGGAGGGAGTGGGGCGCCCGGTCGGTAGAACAGCGGTAACGATAATTCGAGGAGTTTCAGTTCTACTGGTCGAGTGGGTGAAGATCCAGATGCTGTCGTCGAGACTGCGCCAGCCGGAAGAGTGGTCACTGTAGTCGCCGACCAAAAGAATGCTAAAAGGTGGGCCGGTGACAGTGTAGTTGGCGGCTTGGGCTAAGTAGTCTTTCTTTATTTTGTCTCGATCCCATTTGCTGGTTCGCCACTTGACTTCCACGACGAACCGGCTTCCGGGTTCGGGGGTATAGGTTATGTCAGCGCGCCCTGCGGCTACGTCCCACTTTTCCCGCTCGATTGTTCCGGGTGTGAATAATGTGCTTAAGTGTTGGTGAAAATCGTCTTGTAAGTTCTTCTCGTTCCAGTGGGCGAGCTTACCCTCTTCGTCCAGCTTTGTTGCTGGTCCGAGATACTCTGTGACCCCACGGTATAGATTTGCCTGTGCATCGAATCGCAGATGGAGAAAGCGTACCAATTGCTCGATCAGAGCTCGAAAGTAGTGGCTATCCGGCGGCTGCCACGCGGGGCTCGTCGAAATCGTAGTCAGCAGTCGTTGCAGAATCGTGTCCACCTGAGCATTTCCGGTTGGTGTAAAACCGACCTCTGCTGCGGCCGCTTTCGCTTCCCACTCGTCAAGTAGATGTGGATCAATACTGTCGAGAGCGGCAGGTGGGTCATTGCCAAAAATGTTCGCGAGCGCTGGGCGCTCCGCTAGCGCTTTTCCCGGCATCGCCTCACTTTGAATTCCCGTACTGAGTTCTCGCCGCCTGGACTGTACTGCCTGAAAAAGAGCATCAGCGTCGGGGTTTCCAATGAATTGCTCGTCGTGAGTTAGGGCGTGCTCGAGGTGGTGGAGCAGGCCATCGTTGCGAACAAACGCTGTCTCGACCGTCGGATTGATCAATGTGGCAACGCCGGGCGCAACCGGCATGTGACCGTAGACGCTCCTGCTTGCGAGGTAAATCTCCAGTAAGTCGTTGAGTGACTTGGCGGGGTTGTACCAACTCGGTTCGGCGAGGTGCAGTTGAGCGGTGTGCAGCGTGGCCACTAGCTTCGACCAGGCGCTTTGAGTCAGGGCCCGGGCGCTCAGCCAGTCGAGGGAGTGCATGCCGTGCCGCCAGGCACCGAGGTGTTCCGTTTTACGATCTAGTTGGGCGACAGCCTCTGTGAGTCGTTGCTCGGCACCGCTAGTCTGCCTCGTCAGTTCACCGAAGGCCAACACAGCTTCGGTGGCGTATCGGTGAGCGCTCGCGTCGAGACGAGCTTCGTGCTCTCTCTCGATGTCGACGAATCTCATATACGCGAGTCGAAGATGGCGTTCGGCTGAAGCGAAGTTTTCGGCTTCGAACGCGGCGCGCTCGCTGGCCAGAGCGAGTTCGAATGCGGCGTCAGCTCGTGCGGAGGCCGGCAGCGTCATCTGGTTCTCGAGCCTGCTCAGGACTTCGAGCAGCTCTCCGTTGCTGGCCAGATGATCGTGAGCAACGCCGATCAGTACGGGAAGGCGTTCCAAAGCCGCAGCTGGTTCGGTGCCGGTGATTTCCGACAGCACGCCGAGGAGGCGATGCGGTTTTACCTGCTCCGTTATGGCCAGGCGAAGTAGAGCAGCAAGCGCGGGGTGTGCAAGCGCTGCGTCCGCCTCGCCTGCGAGCGCGAGCTCGGCGGTAGTCGCCAACGATCGCACCAGCGAGTTGCTGAGCTTTCGCACCAACTTCGGGTGAGCGCAAACGACGTCGAGCGCGTCGGCTAGAACCCAGGCGGAGTGGGGGTGTGACAGGCCCCGAGCGCTTTCAGCTAGCAGCGGATCGACGTCTTCGTCAGGTGCGTCGTCGAGTTCTTGCGCAAGCGCGGCTAGGAGGTACGGCAATTGGGGGCCCGCCGCAATAGTCGCTACCTCGGATAGCACCGCGTCCCGCCCGCCGAGGTCATTAAGAGCTTGTCTCAGTTGGTTTGTTGGAGTCGTTTGAAGCAGACGAGGGCGGCGGCCAGCGCGAGGAAGGCTGTGAAGGTGTCGGCGCGGCGTTCGTAGCGCAGCGTCAGGCGGCGGTAGC
>Ga0164243_10011815_pt1 | contig 12427 bp, 10 predicted proteins | sample OricompcompostOP_FD_108781 | JGI IMG/M metagenome (GOLD analysis project Ga0164243, IMG submission 108781) | Organic Plus compost microbial communities from Emeryville, California, USA - Original compost - Organic plus compost (OP) | ecosystem: Engineered > Solid waste > Mixed feedstock >...
CACCCAGGTGTCCACGCACGTCGTGAACATCACCGACCAGGGCGCGGTGGCGGCACTGCCGGATCAGGTCACCGAGGCCCACGGGCAGGTCGACGGCCTGGTCAACATCGCCGGGATCGCCCAGCGATTCGCGCTGTTCGCCGATCTGGAGGCGCACGCCCTCGACCGGGTGATGTCGGTGAACTTCACCGGCACCGTGCACATGTGCCGCGCGTTCCTGCCCGGCCTGCTGGCGCGCCCACAGGCCAACATCACCAACATGTCCAGCCTGTCGGCCCTGGTGCCGTTCGCCAGCCAGGTGGTCTACAGCGCGAGCAAGGGCGCGGTCAAACAGTTCAGCGAGGGCCTGGAAGCCGAGCTGGCCGACACCAACATCCGTGTGGTGACGGTGTTCCCGGGTCAGGTGTCGACGAACCTGCAGCAGAACTCGGGTGTGGAGATGCTCGACACCAAGGGCCGCAAGGCGCCGGTCACCACACCGCGGACCGCGGGTAAGCGGATCGTCGACGGTATCGCCAAGGACCGCTACCGCGTGATCATCGGGACCGACGCCCACATGCTGTACGCGATGTCGCGGATCGCGCCGCGGCGCACCGCGCGGATCGTCGCCAAGCAGATCAAGTCCGTTCTCTGACGGGAGTCTTCGATGTCGACAGTTGACGAATACGACGTCATCGTCGTGGGTTTCGGCGCCGCCGGCGCGTCAGCGGCGATCGAGGCCGCCGACCGGGGCGCCCGGGTGCTGGTGCTCGACCGCGGCTACGGGGGCGGTGCCACGGCCTACTCCGGCGGCATTGTCTACGCCGGCGGCGGCACCCCCGAACAGCGGGCGGGCGGCTACCAGGACAGTGTCGAGAACATGCGCCGCTACCTCGAGCATGAGGTGGCCGGCGCGGTGAAACCGGAGACGCTGGCCCGGTTCTGCGAACAGAGCCCGGGTCTGATCGAGTGGCTCAAGGCCCAGGGGGTGCCGTTCCGGGGTGGGGCGGCTCCGTCCTACAAGACGTCGTATCCGACCGACGCCCACTACCTGTACTACTCCGGCAACGAGAAGGCATACCCGTACGTCAACCACGCCGAGCCCGCGCCGCGCGGCCACCGTGTCGTCGCGCCGGGGATGGCCTCCGGGCGGGTGCTGTTCGAGAACCTGCGAAAGTCCGCGCTGGCCAAGGGTGTCCGGTTCGTTCCGCTGGCGCACGTGCACTCCCTGATCCAGGACGCCGACGGGCGGGTCACCGGCGTGCGCTACACGGTGACCGATCCCGGACACCGCAACGCCAAGCGCCACAAGCTGATCACCAAGGCCACCGGGAAACTGGGCACCTGGATGCCCAGCGTGGTCGCCGGCCCGGTCGAACGCGGTGAAAAGCTGCGTGCGGAGGCCGGTGTCGAGGCCGAGGCGCACGCCCCGGCGGTGATCCTGGCCGCGGGCGGGTTCATCAACAATCGGGAGTGGGTGCAGCGGTTCGCGCCGGAGTTCGTCAAGATCTCCCCGCTGGGCACCGTCGGCGACGACGGCACCGGCATCCGGCTCGGGCTCGAGGCCGGGGGAGTGACCGACAAGATGGGCAACGTCACCGCCTGGCGGTTCCTGTCCCCGCCCAGCGCGTTCCTCGAGGGCCTCACGGTGGGCGCCGACGGTACCCGCATCGCCAACGAGGACCTCTACGGTGCCGCGCACGGCAACGTCCTGATGCGTGAGTTCGGCGGCCGCGGTTGGGCGATCTACGACGCCGCGACGTGGCGCAAGATCCGCGCGCAGATCCCCGAACAGACCAAGATGTTCCAGCGGCTGCAGATCTGGTACCTGCTGAGCATCGGCCACAAGAAGGCCGACACCATCGAGGGCATCGCCGCCAAGAACGGCATCGACGTCGCCGGGCTGCGCCGGACTGTCGACGAGTACAACGCCGGAATCCGCAGTGGCACCGGCGATCCCGCGCACAAGGATCCGTCGCTGTGCCCGCCGCTGGAGCGCGGTCCGTTCTACTCGATCAACATCTCCGCCGATTCCTCGCTGTTCTACCCGATCCCGGGCCTGACGCTGGGCGGGCTGGTCATCGACGAGGACACCGGTGCGGTGGTGCACCGCGACGGCGGCGTGATCCCCGGCCTGTACGCCGCCGGCCGCACCGCCGTGGGTGTGTGCTCCAACAGCTACGTCAGCGGTCTGTCTATCGCCGACTGCGTGTTCAGCGGTCGCCGGGCCGGCGCGGACGCCGTCACCCGCAGCCGGGTGAGCTGACCCGCCGAGAAGACACGAAAAGATTCGGCCCCGGAATCCTCGTCGATTCCGGGGCCGAATGCTTGCGTGGCTCAGCTCAGCACGAACGCGCTCAGCGGCGCTTCCTCCGGGTAGATCGCCGGGCCGCCGATGTCGTAGGCGGCGTTGAGCGCACCGATGAACGCCGGGTCGTGCAGCGGGTTGCTCGGGATGTCGAGCTTGGTGCCCCGCTTGGCCAGATCGTCGACCATCATGTCGATCGCCTTGTCGATCGTCAGATCGTCGGAGTGGTCCATGTTCTTCTTGAGCTCGTCGTAGTCCTCGAAGACCTCGGCCGACCAGTGCACCAGGAACCGCAGTTCGTCGGTGTGGTGGCGGGCGATGACCTCGTCACCGTTGCGCAGCACCCAGTGATCGCGCGAGTCCGGATCACCGGCGAACACGGTGTCGAACGCCAGCCCCTTCGGAACCTGCTGCTCCAGCGGGCCGTTGGCCTCGCCGCGATGCACCATCATCTCGTTCTGCACCACCACACCGCGGTTGTACACCGGCGGCAGCACGCGCTTGGGGGCCTTCAGCGGACCGTCCGGCCAGTAGGTGAAGCCGCTGTTCTCGTCCAGCGAGAACCAGGTGATGACCTGCGCCATCTTGATCAGGTAGTCGGTGAACAGGCCCGACTTGCCCATCACGCTGCACAGCCAGGTGGGCGCGTTCTCGTAGCGCACGCCGCGGAAGCTCGGCGAATCCAGATGTCCCGGATCGCGGTTCGCGCACGGGCCGTTGATGTTGAACAGCATCATCTCCGGCTTGGCGTACTCGGCGTTCCAGTACGACTTGGCGTGCTCCAGGAACTCCGCGTTGTAGAAGCAGTCGTGCAGCTCCGGGTAGAGCACGGCGCCGTACTGGGCCAGGTGGCCGCGGAAGGTCGGCGTCAGGAACAGGTCCAGCGACGGCTCGAAGCCCTCCGGGAAGGCGCCGCTCATGGTGGCCATGAGCTCTTCGGCCGAGGCGAAGTGCTGGGCGATGATCAGCTTCCAGGGCCCGTTCCGGCGGACCACGTCGAGCAGACGCTCACGCTGGTCGTCGGTGTAGACGTTGTCGATCTCACGGGGCGGCGATGCGGGGCGGAGGATGTCGGAGAGCTCCATCCGCCGCTCTTCGGTGAGCATCACTGGACTCCTTCTGTCAGTTGTGAACTCTGGGTCGATTCTGTTCGCCCGACACCGTCCGCGGCGGGCAGGTGTCCGGCCACCGGGAGACCGGGTTAGGGCAGGGTTACCGGAATGGGGTTGGCGAACTTCGCCTGCAGCAGCGCACCGATCTCCGCGATCGCCAGACGGCCACGGGAGGTGGCCTCCGAGCGCATCAGAAATCCGTGGTAGATACCCGGATACCGGGTCAGCGTGGTCTGCACGCCGGCGTCGCGCAGACGTTCGGCGTACCGCTCACCCCAGCTGGAGATCGGGTCCAGTTCGGCGGTGACCACGATCGCCTGCGGCAGGCCGGACAGATCGGTGGCGTAGGCGGGTACCCGCCGCCAGTCGTGCGGTGCACCGCCCTCGTCGGCCAGCTCGTGCATGTACAGGATGTCGTCGTGCAACAGCATCGGCGCGTCCTGCAGCGCCAGCACCGACGGGGCCGCCATGTCGCGGTCCAGGCCGGGGTACATCAGCACCTGCGCGAAGATGCGGGGGCCGCCGCTGTCCCGCAACTCGAGCGCCACGGCCGCCGCCAGGGCGCCGCCGGCGCTGTCCCCGGCGACCACGATTCTGTCGGGATCCCAGCCGTACGACTCGCACTGCTGGGCAACCCATTTCGTCGCCGCGAGGCTGTCCTCGAACTGGGCCGGCGGCGGGTTCTCCGGTGCCAGCCGGTAGTCCACCGCCACCACCACCGCCTTGCTGACCGCCGCGAGTGTGCGGCCCAGCGGTTCGAAGGAGCGGATGGACCCCATCACCAGCCCGCCGCCGTGCAGGTGAACGATCACCGGCGCCGGGGTGGGCGCCGTGGCCGGACGGTAGATCCGCAGCGGTACCGGACCCGCGGGGCCGGGCGCCGTGGTGTCGACGATCTCGGCCATTTCGGGCATGTCCGGCGGTGGCGGCGCGGACTCGACCGAGTCGCGCACAGCCTGAAGTCCACGCTGCCGCATGGGTGTCGGGGGTCCGAACGCCGCGACGCGGGCCGCGGCGTCCGGATCCAGGACCGGTCGGTGGCTCATCAGTGCCGTTCCGGGTCGAACCGCTGTTTGGTGCGCAGCACCGGGGCACGACGCTGCTTGAGTACCTCGGCCCGCTCGGCCATCGCCCCGCCGACGTAGTCGGGCTGGGTGAGCAGGTAGAAATCGCCGGCGGCGGCCTGGTCGAACACCACCTTGGCGGCCTCGATCGGGTCCATCGCGGCGGCCTTGATGTCGAGCATCGCGGCGCGCTGGGACTCCGCGGCCTCGACGTCACCGCCCTCGACGCCGCCTGCCGCCTCGAAGATGTTGGACTTCACCGCACCCGGCAGCACGGCCTGCACCTGGATCCGGTCGGCGTGGCCGGCCAGTTCCACCTCGAGCCGCAGGCACTCGGTCAGCGCCAGCACCGCGTGCTTACTCATGATGTAAGGCGCCTGCAGCGGAACAGCGGCCACCCCGCCGATGGACGACAGGTTCCACACCCACGCGGGTTCCGCGGCCTCGATCATCCGGGGCAGGAACGCCCGGATCCCGTAGAACACCCCGTTGATGTTGATGTCCACCAGCCGGTCCCAGTTGGCGACGGGGGTGTCCCACAGGTAGCCGAACTGTTCGATGCCGGCGTTGTTGACCAGCAGACGCACCGGACCGATCTCGGAATAGACCTCGGCGGCAAGTGCTTCCAGCGCAGCGGCGTCACGCACGTCGCACACCCGGTCCACCGAGCCGGGCAGCTCCTCGCGCAGCGCCGCGATCGCCGCGGCGTCGACGTCGGTGAGCACCACCGTCATCCCCAGCGAGGCGGCGTAGCGGGCCAGTCCGGCCCCGATGCCGTGCCCCGCGCCGGTGATGACGGCGACGCCCCCGCCGAAAACCTCCTGTGCGCCCACGCGTTACGAACCCGCGGCGGCCGAGGCCTTGGCCGCGTGCTCGGCGAACGGGATCGAGTCCTCGGCGTCGAGGACCACGCGCATCGAGGTGAACACCAGACCGCCCTCGGCACGCCGGATGCCGACGTCGACGACGCCGCTGGACACGTCGAACGGAACGTTGTTGGTGACCTGGTTGACGTACAGGTAGAAGCGGGCGTTGGTGACCTCACCGTCGACGCCGGTGCGGAAGATGTTCGTGGCGTGATGGCGCAGCGGGTACGGGTTCTCGTTGCGGTGCTGGGTCAGCCACGCCAGCGTCTCGTCCTTGCCGTGCAGCTCGGCGGCGAGCAGGTGCTCGAACGGGCAGTTGCCCGAGTCCGACCGGCTCAGGTACTCCATCTCCTCGCCGAGGCGGGCGCCGAGTTCGGCGAAATGGCCCTGGTCGTAGTGGTACCAGAACTCGGCGATGAACTCCTGGACCTCCGACAGCGTGATCTCGTTGCTCATGCCAGCAAGCAAACCGTGCCGCTGTGCGCTTCGACACAGCTCGGCCCGGTCAGCGGAACACGAGTCAGCCGGTGATCAGTTCCCACAGTCCATCGGCGCCGGCGTCGAGCGCGGCGTCGGTGACGCGCTGGTCCCAGGAGCGCACCGAGCCGAACTCGCCGCGCCAGGCCAGCGCGGCCCGGGTGTACTCGTGCAGCCGGTGTTCGACGGTGGTGCCGATGGCACCGAACACCTGGTGGGCGTTGCGCACCACGGCCGAGGCGGCGTGGCCGACGCACGAGCGGGCCACCGCGATCCGGAACTCCAGGTTCGGTGCGGTCCAGTCGGAGTCCACCGCCGCGGTCAGCGCCGCCTCGGTGGTGGTGCGGGCCAGGGTGGCCTCGGCCGCGATGTCGGAGACCATGTGCTGGATGGCCTGGAACTTGGCCAGCGGGCGCCCGAACTGGGTGCGCGACGACGCGTGCTCCACCGCCAGCTCCAGCGTGGTGTCCAGCGCCGCGCACACCTGCAGGGCGCGGATCAGCGCGGACTTGAGCCGCAGCACCGCGACCACGTCGGCGGAGACCGCCGTGCCCGCCAACGCACCGACCTCGGCGGCGACGCTGTCGCGTGGCTCGCCGATCATGTTGGCGCCGGGGGTGATCCGCAGCGTCGAGGTCGGCACGTCGCAGAGCCGGTACTCGCCGTGGTACGGCCACAAAAGCACGACCCGGTCAGCGGCCGACGCCCACGGGACGGCGTTCGCCGTACCGGACTCGTCGAGGACGGCGACGGTGCGGGTGGCCTCGTCGACGGGTGCCCCGACCGCCTCGAGCAGCCAGCAGGCCAGCAGGTCGTGTTCGGGCAGCCCGATGCGCACGCCCGCACGCACCGCGGCCGCGGTCAGCTCGGCGGCCTCGCGCCAGCCCGCCCCGCTGCCGCCGCTCTCCTCGGTGCCGGTCAGCCGCGCCAGCCCCAGCTCGCGCAGCTGGGCCCACAGTTCGGGGCCGGCGGTGGGGCCGGGCGTCTCGCGGTGTTCGGCGAACACCGCGTTCATCATGGTGGTCAGTTCGGCGTCGACGCTCATCGCATCCCCAATCCGCGTGCGATCACCCCGCGCAGCACCTCGTTGGTGCCGCCGCGCAGCGTGAATCCGGGCCGTTGGTCCACCGCCGTGACGATCAGCTCGTCAACCTCCTGGGTGAGACCGCTGTCGTCGCCGCGGTACAGATCGGCGAAGTCGGCGATGTCACCCTCGGTGGTGGTGCCCAGCACCTTCACCACGGCGGCGGGCACGTCGGCGGGTTCGTGGCGTTCGAGTGCCCCGGCCACCGACATGGACATCTGGTGCAGCCCGGTGAGGCGCGCCACCAGCCGGCCCAGATCCGGGTCGCGGGGGATCCGCCCGCCGGCCATGCTGGCGGCGAGCTGGGGGAGCAGCACGAACGTCGACAGCAGCCGCTCCGGACCGCTGCGCTCGAAGCTGAGCTCGGAGGTGACCTGCTGCCAGCCGTTGCCGATCTGCCCGAACACCATGTCGTCGGGCACGAACGCCTCGTCGAGGATCACCTCGTTGAAGTGGTGGCGGCCGTTCATCGACACGATCGGGCGCACCTCGACACCCGGGCCGTCGAACCGGACGATGAACTGGCTCAGCCCGGCGTGCCGGTTCGCCGGGTCCACCGGTGCGGTGCGGGCCAGCACGATGAACGCGTGTGCCTTGTGTGCCCCGGAGGTCCACACCTTGGTTCCGCTCAGCCGCCAGCCGCCGTCGACCTGCACGGCGCGGGTGCGCACACTGGCCAGATCGGAGCCGGAGTCCGGTTCGCTCATGCCGATGCCGAAGAAGCACTGCCCGGCGGCGATCTTCGGCAGGAACTCGCGCTTCTGGGTTTCGGTGCCGTATTTCAGCAGCGACGGCACGATCTGGCGGTCGGCGATCCAGTGCGCGGCCACCGGTGCGCCCGCGGCCAGCAGCTCCTCGGTGACAACGAACCGGTCCAGAAATGAACGTCCCTGTCCGCCATATTCTTTCGGGACTGTCATGCCGAGCCAGCCGCGGGCGGCAAGGGCGGCGGTGAAGTCCTCGTCCCAGCTGGACAGCCACGCGTCGACGGCCGGGGTGTAGGCGCCCGCGGCGCGCTGTTCGGCCAGGAAGGCCCGGACCTCGGCGCGCAGCGCGGTGGCGTCGGCCGGTTCGCCGTCCAGTGGGGGGACCAGACGTGGGATCGCCATCAGACGGTCCGCCATTTCTCGATGCGGCGCTCGTGCTCGCCGTCGTGGTGGGCCAGGGGTTGCATGGCGGCGGCCATCGCGAGCGTGGACTCCAGGCTGCCGGTGCGCGACTCCTGCAGCAGCCGCTTGGCCATCCGCAGCGCGTGCGGGGGATTGGCCGCGATGCGCTGTGCGAGATCGTCTGCGGCGGTGAGCAGTTCGTCGTGCGGCACCACCCGGCTGACCAGACCCCACGACAGCGCGGTGGCCGCGTCGATGCGGTCACCGGTGAAGGTCATCTCGGCGGCGCGCTCGTAGCCGATCGCGCGCTGCAGGAACCAGGTGCCGCCGTCGCCGGGCACCAGGCCCAGCTGCACGAAACTCTCGGCAAAGGACGCCTTCTCGGAGGCCACCCGGATGTCGCACATCATCGCCAGGTCGCATCCGGCGCCGACCGCGGCACCGTTGACGGCGGCGATGAGCGGCACCTCCAGCCGCGCCAGCGCGCGGGGGATGCGCTGGATCCCGTCGACGTAGGCGTAGCGCTGCTCGATGGCGTCGAGCCCGAACATGCCCTTACGGTCGGCCATCTCCTTGACGTTGCCGCCCGCGGAGAAGATCTTGCCTGCGCCGGTGAGGATCACCGCACCCACACCGGTGTCGGCGTTGGCCGCGCCGACGGCGGCCTCGAACGCGGCGATGAAGGCCTTGTCGGTGATGGCGTTGCCCGCGTGGGGGAGGTTGATCGTCCAGGTGCGAACCGCACCGGACTGCGTGACCAGCAGGGGGTCGGTCATGTCTTGGCCTGCTCCGTTCACCGTAGCTGGAGAGACTTGATCTGAAGGTACTCATCGAATCCGTAGCGGCCGAGTTCGCGGCCGACACCGGACTTCTTGTACCCGCCGAACGGCGCCGCCGGGTTGTAGCTACCGCCGTTGATGTCGATCTGCCCGGTCTGCACCTGGCGCGCGAACGCGATCGCGGTGTCGTCGTCGGCGGCCCACACCGCGCCGGACAGCCCGTACGGGGTGCCGTTGGCGATCTCGAGGGCCTCGTCGGTGTCGCGGAACGGGATGACCGCCAGCACCGGCCCGAACACCTCCTCCTGGCCGAGCTCGGAGTCCGGCGCCACATCGGCGAAGACGGTGGGCGCGACGAAGTAGCCCTTGTCGCGGATCTTCTCGGGTCCGCCGGTGACCAGCTTCGCGCCGTCGCGGGGTGCGCGTTCGATGTAGCCCAGCACGGTCTCGAACTGCTTCTGCGACGCCGAGGGGCCGATGCGGGTGGCGGGATCCCACGGGTCGCCGACGGTGTACTTGGCCACCGCGGCCTCGGCGATCTCGAGTGCCTCGCTGTACCGGGACAGCGGCGCCAGCATGCGGGTCCAGGCCATGCAGGTCTGGCCGCCGTTGAGGAACGCGTTGCCGACGCCGACCTTGACCGCGGTGGCCAGATCGGCGCCGTCGAGGATCACGTTGGCGGACTTGCCGCCCAGCTCCAGCGCCACCTTCTTGACGTTGCCCGAGGCCAGCTCACCGACCCGGGTGCCGACCTCGGTGGACCCGGTGAAGGACACGAAGTCGACCTCGGGGTGCGCGGACATCCGTTCCCCGATCACGCTGCCCGGTCCGGAGACCAGGTTGACCACACCGGGCGGCAGACCGGCGTCGTCGAGCACCTCGACGAACTCGAACACCGACAGCGGCGCCTCGTTGCTGGGCTTGAGCACCACCGTGCAGCCGGCGGCGATCGCGGGCAACACCTTGGCGACCACCTGGTACAGCGGGTAGTTCCACGGGGTGATCGCCGCGACCACACCGTAGGGTTCGCGGACCACCAGCGAGTTGCCGATGCGTTCCTCGAACTCGAACGAGGCCAGGGCGTGGGCGAATCCGCGCGCCACGGCCAGCGGGACCTGGGTCTGCACGCTCTGGGAGATGCGGATCGGCGCGCCCATCTCGTGGGTGATGGTCTCGGCGATCTGCGGCAGCCGCTTCTCCATCGCGGTGATCACCGCGTCCAGGCGGCGCTGCCGTTCCTCGACGCTGATCAGCGGGTCGAAGGCGCGGCGGGCGGCGGCCACGGCGGCGTCGACGTCGGCCTCGGTGCCTGCGGGGACGTGTCCGATCACCTGTTCGGTGGCCGGGTCGACGACGTCGATGGTGTCGGTACCTGCGGGGCTGACCCACTCACCGTCGATGTAGAGGGTGCTGCGTTCGTAGTTGTGGTCTGTCACAGAGGCTCTTTCGGATTGAGGTCAGGGAACCCGGATATCAGGGAACGATGCTGGCGCGGACGTCGCGCTTCTCCTCGGCGGCCGCGAACGCCTCGTTGATGTTCTCGAGGGTGTAGCAGGCGGCGGCCAGCCGGTCGAACGGCAGCCGGTCCTGGTACTCCTGCAGGAAGGCCAGGGCACGCGACAGTACCGCGGGGTCGTACAGCGAGACACCGACCATGGTCTTGTTGGAGAACACGAACCGCGACGGGTCGAACTCGAATGTCTTACCGATGTTGATGTTTCCGATCTCGACGTAGCGGCCGAACTGCGCCAGCAGCTTGAGGCCCTCGTCGATGGCCGACGGATGCCCGACGACCTCGACCACCACGTCGGCGCCCTGCCCGTCGGTGAGCCGGCGCACCGTCTTCACCCGGTCCTTGTCGGAGGTGGTGGTGATGTCGATGAGCTCGTCGGCGCCGAAGGCGCGGGCCAGTTCCAGGCGTTCGGGCACCCCGTCGATGGCGATCACGGTCTTGGCGCCGCGGGCCTTGGCGACGGCGACCGCGTACAGGCCCAGCGCCCCCGCGCCCTGCACCACGACCGTCTCGCCGAGCTGCAGGTCGACCCGCTCCAGGCCGTACATCACCTGCGACAGCGCACAGTTGGCGCCGGCGGCGATCTCGTCGGAGACCGAGTCGGGCACCGTGTACAGCACCGCCCCGGCGGGCAGCAGATAGAAGTCGGCGTAGCCACCGACGAAGTAGGGCGGCTCGTCGGCGCGGCCGAGCATGGCCATCTTCAGGTTCAGGCAGGCGTTGCGCCGGCCGGCCAGGCAGTTGCGGCAGGTGTGGCAGCAGAAGAAGTACGGGAACACCACCCGGGTGCCCACCTCCAGCGGGCGGCCGTCGGAGTCCTTGTCCACCCCGTCACCGAGAACGGCCACCGTTCCGATCATCTCGTGGCCCAGCACGGTCGGCAGCTGACCACCCAGCCCGCGGGTGGCGAAGGTGCCGTGCCAGGCGTGCACGTCGGAGCCGCAGATGTTGGCGCGGGTCACCCGGATCAGGACCTCGCCGGGGCCGACCTCCGGAATCGGGACCGTCTGGATCTCGAACGGTTTTCCGGGTTCGTCGAAGCGCGCGATGCGCCCCGTGCCTGAGGCGAGCGTCATGAAGCGGGATCCTTTCGTCCGGTACTGCCCCCGCAGGCTAATTCCGTCCGCCGGTCGGAGACGTCCGCGATCCCGCCCAGCGGGCAGGTGTCAGCGCGCCCCGGAACTGTTCTCGGCAAACCGTTCCCGCAGTACCCGCTTGAGCAGCTTGCCGCTGGGGTTCTTGGGCAGCGAGTCGACGAAGAACACCTGCTTGGGGGTCTTGAAGCCGGCCAGGTGCTCGCGGCAGTGCCCCAGCAGATCGTCCTCACCGAGCGTCGCGCCGTCGCGGGTGACCACCGCCGCCACCACCGACTCCACCCAGGTCGGGTGGGGCAGGCCGAACACGGCGACCTCCTCGACGGCGGGATGGCGGTAGATGACCTCCTCGACCTCCCGGCTGGCGACGTTCTCGCCGCCGGTCTTGATCATGTCCTTCTTGCGGTCCACCACGTGCAGCAGACCGTGTTCGTCGTAGTAGCCGAGGTCACCGGAGTGGAACCAGCCGCCGCGGAACGCCTCGGCGGTCTTGGCCTCGTCGTCGAGGTAGCCGAGCATCAGATGCGGGCTGCGGTGGGCGATCTCACCGACGGTCCCCGGCGGCACCGGATTGTTCTCGTCGTCGAGGATCGCGGTCTCGACGTTGACGGCCGGCCGGCCGGCGGCACCGGCGTGGGCATCCTGCTCGTCGGGCCCGAGCACCGACGCCAGCGGCGCCATCTCGGTCTGCCCGTAGAAGTTCCACAGCCTCAGGTTGGGCAGGCGCTCGCGCATCTCGGCCAGGATCTCCACCGGCATCGCCGAGGCGCCGTAGTAGCCCTTGCGCAGGCTGGACAGGTCGACCTCGTCGAAGACGGGGCAGCGCAGCAGCGAGATCCACACCGTCGGCGGTGCGAAATAGTTTGTGACGCCGTACTTCTCGATGGTCCTCAGCACCGTCTCCGGCTCCGGCCGGGGAAGGATGATGCTGGTGGCGCCGAGGTAGATGTCGGTGATCAGGAAGTTGTCCAGCTGCGCGCAGTGGTACAGCGGCAGCGAGTGGATCTCGACGTCGGTGCCCTCCATGCCGCCGGAGACGATG
>Ga0164243_10011816_pt1 | contig 12426 bp, 10 predicted proteins | sample OricompcompostOP_FD_108781 | JGI IMG/M metagenome (GOLD analysis project Ga0164243, IMG submission 108781) | Organic Plus compost microbial communities from Emeryville, California, USA - Original compost - Organic plus compost (OP) | ecosystem: Engineered > Solid waste > Mixed feedstock >...
GAGGATCGCGAGCCGCTGGCAATCCGCCAGGGCCCTCGCCACCTTCAAAAATTCCGCCGCCGTCATGTCCGCCACGAGCCTCGGGCTCCTTCGATGTCCGTCAATATAGACGGCCTTCGAAGATAGTCAAGGCGCGGCCCGGGGGGAAGGGGGGGTGATGTTCCGGACGGGGGGCGGGCGGTGATTTTGCCCGTAAGATCGATCGAGGGGTTCGAGGGGGTTACCGGCTCGCGGCCCGTTTCGCCGCCGGTTTTCAGCGGAAGCGGGGGCGGCCGGAGCGGTCCGCCTTGGTGTGCGGGTCGGACGTCCGGGCCCGGCGCGACCCCGCCGCGTCGTCGTCGAGGCGGGACGGGGTCGTGCCGCCGGGGGTGCGGGGACGGGCCCTCATTTCGCGGTACTTTTGATGGCGAACTGGATCGCCTTTTCCCCACGCTCGGAGACCTCAAGCGACAGCGGCGTCTTCTTCAGGTCGGCGTAAGGGGAGGGGGCCTCGTCTTTGATCAGGCCGGCCATCTTGGCCATGTACTTGTCGGCCTGCAGCGCCTCGGGGATCGGCTTCTTGGGGTCCGCGCTCGACTTGCTGACCAGCACCTTGTACTTGCCGGGGGCCAGCCCATAACGGTTGCGGTGCATCGCCTTGAAGCCCCCGTCGGGGCCCGTGAGGTCGGCCCCGGGGGTGCTCGACGGGTTGGACGGGTCCGGCACGAAGGAGATCGTTGCCCCTTCGAGCGGCTTGTCGTTGTAGGTGACGGTCCCCTCGACCGGCACGAGCGCCGGGCCGTCGTAGTCGCCGGCGCAACCCGCGACGGCCGCGGCGAGCGTAAGCATCACGCACGAAGAAAGCCAGGTCCTTAGCACGGTCCACCCCCGTATCAGGTTTGCGGAAAAAACGCGGCGGCGCCCGGAGCGCCGCCGCCGGGTCGTCGGTCAATAGGCGTCGGCGCTGATCACCTCGCCCCCCTTGATCGTGTGGAGGGCCGCCCAGGTCGGCATGGCGATGTTGTTCTTGATGAACTTGACGCTGCCGTCGCCGAAGAGCATGTTGACCCCGCCCGGGTGGTGGCTGGAGAAGGCCCAGGCGTAGGAGAGCCGCAGCGGGTTGGTGCCGGGGGCGGTCCCGGTGGCCGGGCCGGACGGGGCGTTCGGGAGGTAGTCCGGCGCGGAGGCGTCGACGGTGACCGAGAAGCCGCGGCCGTGGGACGCGGTGTGGCAGCCCGAGCCCCAGTAGGGGCCGAACGCGTCGAACAGCCCGATCTGGCGCGCCTCGCCGACCATGCACGTGTTCGAGGTGCCGTCCCGGAAGTCGCTCATCGTCGTCGAGATGTCGGTGTAGAACGCCCCCTGGAGGGCCGGGTTCGGCAGGTTGCCGCCGGCGGGGCAGTCGTAGTCGGTGTAGAGGGCCGTACAGAAGAGGTAGTTGCTCCGGCGGGCCTGCGACCGCGAGTAGAGGTCGAACTGGTTGACCGCGCCGGTGTCGACGACCGGGGGGGGCTGGTCCGAGGGGCAGGCGTACGTGGAGACCAGGGCCCCGACGACCGTGGTGTTCACCAGCGGCGTGCCCTGCGGCTTCGTGTTCGCGCCCAGCCACGCCGAGGCGCTCGAAACCTGGCTGAAGTTGTAGGCGTTATAGAGCGCCGTCTGCTCGACGTAGTTCAGCAGCAGCGTGAAGCCGGTCGTGTTCAGCACGGCCCCGGTGCCGCCGTTCGGCCCGTTGCCGCAACTCCCGGAGAAGATCTTCGGGGGCGGGAAGGCGTTGACGGCGCTGTGGTAGTTGTGCAGGGCCAGGCCGATCTGCTTGAGGTTGTTGACGCACTGGGCGCGCCGGGCCGCCTCACGCGCCGCCTGCACGGCCGGGAGCAGCAGCGCGATCAACACGGCGATGATGGCGATGACGACCAGCAACTCGATCAGCGTGAATCCGCGACGCACGCGGAGGGGCGAGGAGCGCATCCGAAAATCTCCCTGGGGAAGAGGTCATGAGGATCGCAAAGACGCAACACATAACCCCGAGACCTAACGTTAGGTCTCGGCCGAAAGGATGGCCCGCGGACGAATGTACGTGTTTCGATCGGATCAGGTTCGAGTCACGGCCCGCCCGCGTTCACCGACATCAGCTTTTGGACCTCGGGCAGTCGCCGCCCGATCTTCGAGGACGCGGTTAACTCCCAGAGCGAGGTCCGGCCGAGCCGGAGGCCGAGCGTGACGCCGGCCCACGCCTGGCCCCAGCCGCTCTCCACGCTCCAGGCGCCCCAGCCGACGTCGGCCGAGCTGGCCCAGGCGTCCCAGCGGTCGTAGTCGAACGCGCGGAACCAGGTGCCGTCGAGGTAGGGGAGCGTCTCGGAACGGACCTGGATGCGGACGAGGTAGTCCGCCAGCTTATCCTCGGCCCGCTTGAGGTCCGCGTCGCCGGTGGCCGCGACGGCCTCGTGGAGGCCGAGGAGGGCGAACCCGGTCGTATAGAGCTGGTCGCTGACGGGGTCGCCGTTCTTCTGGAGGATCGGCGTCTCGCTCGTGCCGTAGGCCTCGTTGGAGGCGGGGACGACGTAGTGGCCGGCCCCCTCGCCCGCCAGGCGCTCCGGGATCGCGCCGCAAGGTTGTTGATGTTGAAGCAGGTCGGCGGCGACGCGGGTCAGCCATCGGCGGTGTTCCTCGGTGTCCTCCACGCGGACGAGCCAGGCGAGCGCCAGGAGCATCCGGGCCCGTTCGGAGTTGTCGCCCCAGCGCCAGCCTTTGGGGTAGGCCGCCATCGTCATGCGGATGCCGGTCTTGGTCTTGTCGAGGAACGCGCGTTCGCCGGTCCGCGCGTACGCCCAGAGGTTGCAGGCCCAGAGGTAGGCTTCGAAGGGGGGTGAGTAGTTGACCGGGCGGGCGTCGTGGTAGGCCTTCCAGCCCTTTTGTTCGAGTTGGGGGACGTCGATGCGGTCGCCGCGGAACCCGAGCGCGCCGGTGGTCCGCAGGTTGGCCAGGAGGGCCTTGAGCATGGCGGCGTCCCAGGCGTCGGATTCGAGGCCCGCGGCGGCCAGCATGGTGGCGAGCAGCGTGCGGGCGTTGTCGTCGCCGTAGTTCGCGACCCGCCACGCGGGCGAGACCGCCCCCCAGGCGATGAGGCCGAACGCGGGGTGTTTCGGGTCGCCGCGCTCCCTCTGGTGCATCTCGGAATGCACATAGAGGTAGTCGAGCAGGTTCTTGGCGACCGCCCGGCTCCGCCCGTCGCCCTTGAGCCGCGCGTGGAGCGCCAGCACCGCCGCCGACTCGGCCTGACAGTCGGCGCGGAGCGGCGTCCGCTGGCTCTGGCCTCCGTCGGGGTGGACCGCGGACGCATAGCCTTCCAGGATCCCGAGCGAGCCGTCGCCTTGAGGTTCGCCGGGGGGAGGCGGGTCGACGGATTCGACGCCCGCGGCCAGCAACTCGCGGATCTTCGGCTCCCTCTCGGCCGAGACGAGCAGTTGCGACTTCTCGAACCAACTGGCGAACCGTTCGAAGGCGGCCTCCTGCGCCCGCTCCGGCAGCGCCTCCTCCTTGCCGAACGCGGGCCGCACGTGGGGCGTGTAGGCGAGCCGGTGCGGCGCCCCGGCCGGGTCGAGCCTGGCGAGGAGGTGTCGCCAGAGCGTCGCCCAGTCCCGGCCGGGCGCGTACCGGGCGGTGACGAAACCGCTGAGTTTCGTCGTGGCGACGATGACGCCGTCGTCCGTCGTGAACAGGAGGGGGAACTGTTCCTTCGGCAGCCCGTACACCGCCGTATCGAACCCGGCCACGCGCGCCATGACGAGGTCCGGTGCGTCGGCCTTGGTGGGGAGGAACCGGCAGTCGTGCAGCGTCAGAATCCGCATCTTCGGGAGGGCGTCGCCGACCGCGTCCGACGCGACGACCGCCCGCTCCCACTGTACGCCCCGCGGGTCGCCGAACTCGTAACCCGGGAGCGACTGCGGGTACTCGACGAAGAGGCGCAGCCGCTTCGTTTTTGCCTTTTGCAAGAGATCGGGGCTCAGTTGCGTCCGTTCCGCCGGATAGCGGTCGGCCAGCACGAGCACGCCGGAACCTTCCCTGGCGTGATCGATCGCCTCGGAGGCGGACGCGACCCGCGCCGGGTTGGCGCCGGCGCGGACCAGGCTTTGAAACAGGTCGTTGCCCGCGGCGCAGCAGAACGTCAGCGCGTCCGAGGCGTCATCGCCGGAGGCGGCTACGACGCGACGGCCGGAGGCGGGCGATAGGGCGATGAGGACGCAAAGCAGTCGTACGGGAAAGCCGTTCATGGGCGTATTCCGAAGGGGCAGGGGACCGCGGACGCTCCGTCGTTACGAACTGCGCGTGACCGATCCGTGACGCGCCTCGAACGCGGCGGCGTGCAACTCGTTGAGCAGGGCCGACGCTTCGCCCCGGAAGACCGGCTCGCTGCCCGGGGCGACGTAGGACCAGCGACCGAACGTCGTCTCGTAACCCCCGTCGGCGAACGCCTGGTCGGTCGGGACGTAGCCGACGGCGTCCTCCGCGTATGCGACGACCGCCGTGAGGTCGAACGGCGAACCGTCCTTGATCGCCAGTCCGGTCTCCGCGAACGGCTCGCCGGGGAGGAACACGAACGCCAGTTCGCCCAGGCAGAGGCCGACGACCTCGGTCGGAAGCGTCTGCCCGTCCGCTTTCCCGAGCGGCAGGCGCGTGGGGAGCGTCAGTTCGCGGCGTTCGAGCCGCATGCCTTGATGCGTCGCGCGTTTCGGACGCGACAGGACGCCTCGGACGGTCTCCGCCAGCGCGTCCGCGTGCCGGCGTGCCTCGGCCGGGCCGGCCGAGACCGTCGTCGGGTTGATGTCGCCGGCGGCCCCGTTCAGGAAGAGGGCGACGGCGCCCGGATAGGCGGCCTCCAGCGCGACGGACAACTCCCCGGGGTAGTCGGGCGAGACCTGCCGGATGCACATCTCATGGACCGGGTGGCAGGTCGCGTTCACGATCACGGCGACGAGGCGGCCGGAGGGGTCGCGCAGGGCGGCGACGTTGACCGAGTCGTCGACCGCGCCGTCGCGCGACAGCACGATCTCAGGCGGCGGCTCGGGGTGTGAGAGGAGGACGCCCTGCGTCGTCTTGAACCGCCGGTGGATCGCGAGCCCGGGGGCCGACGCGGAGCCGTATTCCAGCCGGCAAGGCCGGGCCGACCGGGCCGCGGAGCGTATCGCCCGGCCGATCTGGACGGCGAGGTACGCCGCCCACGCCGCGAACGCCTCGGAGCGGTAGAGGTCGGTGATCGCCACCGACTCGGGCCCGGTGTGGGTGTGGGTGCAGGTGAGGATCAGGTCCTCGGGCGCGACCGCGTGGTCGGCGGCCGCGCAGACGCTCGACTTGAACTCCCGGAACCCCCCCAGGGCTGTACCGGACAGGCCCAGGAGGTCCAGCGCGACCAGCGCCACCCGCCGGCCCGTTGACGACTCGCCGAGGACGACGGCCCGGGCGAACAAGGGCATCCGGACCCCCTCGAACGGCTCCCACCGCCCTTCGACGGAGGCCATCAGGAGCCCGACCTCCAGGGGCGGGGTGATCTCGGCGCTCGCCGCGCCGGCGGTTAAGGTCGTTGACGAATCCGGTGAGTCATTCATGGTTACAGACGTCTCAAAATTCGGTTTTGTCCCGGGGAAGCCCGAATCGCCGGTCATCCGCGCCGGCTCGTCCACCGGAGGGCCTGGCGCCAGAAGGCGTCGTAGCCCTCCCAGAGTTCGAAGTTCAGGCCCCAGTGGGGGGCGGGGTCGGAGGCGTAGATGCAGACGCGCCCGCGGCCGTATTCGCCGGCCACGACCAGCGGGTGCCCCGTCTCCTTGACGCGGACCACCACGCGGCCCTGCGGACGGGCGGTCAACTCGTTGTAGCCGAAGATCGGCGGGAACGAGTCCCACGGCAGGCCCGCCGCGAGCGGGTGGTCCGGCTCCACGACCTCGGCCGTGAAGCCCGCCGACGACTCGACCAGGTCTTCGCCGACGAGGCATTCGACGGGGAGCACCTCGGCCAGCCGGCTCCGGCGCCAGCCCCCCATCTCGCGGGCGCCCGAGAAGGAGAGCCAGCCCCCCAGCATCATCAGGCCGCCCCCCCCGTGGACCCACGTCTTCAGCGCTTCGAGCCGGTCCGGAAAGCTGACCACCCGCGCCTCCCTGCGCGCCCGGTCGAAGAAGGTCGGGTACAGGTGGAAGCACTTGGCCTCCACGTCGCTGATCACGACGGTCGAGGACCGTTCCACCATTTCTTCCAGTTTGCCCGGCTCAAGCCGGTACAGTGACCAGTTGGCCAGACAGGTCAACTCCGCGTCGTGTCGGAAGGCGCTGGCGAGGCGTTCGCCGTAGAAGTGCAGGTCGCAATCCTTGGTTTCGAGCGCGAACGGCGTCTCGATGAAGACGGGGCCGACGTGGAAGACCCAGTCCCCGAGGTACAACACGTGCGGGCGAGTTTCGGCAACCATTCGCGGTCTTGCTCCCGTTCCGGGTAGGGATCCGTAGTTCGAAGGAAATCGCGTCGATCTTCATGCCTTCAAGGGCGAATCGGTTCGCCGTTCCCCCCGTCCGGCGACTCAAGCTGCACCGGGCCGCCGTCGGCGCGGGCGTCCAGCGCGTCCAGGTAAGGCCCGAGGGACCGACGGAACGCGAACGCCCCGACCGCCGCGCCGACGAGCGCGGCACTCCCAAGGGCAAAGCGGCCGACGTAAAGCCAGGACATGCCCACGATGTACAGGGCCGTCGCCCCCGCCCCGAGCGAGGCGATGGCGAAGCCGACCGCCACCAGCCGCCATTCCCCGCTCATGACGCCACCTCCCGACCTTCCCTTGCCGGTTGACCCGCGTCGCCGTTCACCGACGCGACCGTCGCCGCGCCGGCGGCGGCCAGCCGCGCCCGGACGGGTCCCCAACTCCCGAGCGGCCGGGCGCGGCGGTAGAACTCGTCGAGCAGGGGCTCCGGGTCGGGTTTCGTCAGCAGGGCGACGGCGACCCACAAGACGGTCGTCAGGCCCATGACCAGGAACGTCTCCCACCACCAGGGGAGCACCAGGGCCGACGCCCAGGTGGCGCCGGCCCGGAGGAGGAGCTTCGGCCCGAGCACCACGAGGCAGAAGATCCCCGCGCCGCCGAACGAGGCCGCGACCCGCGCCTTGCCGTTGAAGCGCCACCACCACCACTGGGCCCAGTTGGCCGGCAACTCGGCGGCGCTGAGTTGCAGCATGAACACGGCGACGTCAAACAGGATGTGCACGCTGTAAACGACGGCCAGGGCCATCGCCAGGATGACGACCATGCACAGCTTCCCGACCACGAGGTAGTGACGGTCCGACCCCGACGGCACCACCCAGCGCCGGTAGAGGTCGTTGAGCATGACCTGGCCGCCGAAGTTCAGGTTGTCGCTGACGGTCGACATCACGCCGGCCAGGAGCCCCGCGACCGCCAGCCCCATCAGCCCGTGGGGGAGCATCTCCTTCATGAGCAGGCCGTAGGCCAGTTCGCGGTCGGCGCCCGGGTCGCGCAGGTGGGGCCAGAGCAGGGGGGCGGCGACGCAAGGGAGCGAGACCAGCATCACGAACGTGAACATCGTGAGCGCGGTGACGACGTACATCGTGACCGCCTCCCGGGGGCTCCGCGTGGAAAGGATGCGCTGGCCCTCCACCGCGCCGCCGACCGGGGCGGCGTCCCCCCCGTAGCCGACCGTCTGCCCGACGAGCCACGCGAACGCCGCCGCGAGGGGGAACACGTCGTGCCGCAGCGGCGGGACGACCCGGAGCATCTCCGCACCGGCCGGCCCGTATTCGGCCAAGAGTCGCGCCGCCAGGGCCGACGGACCCCCGAAGTGCGCCACCGTGAGGACGGCGACCGAGCCGGTCCCGAGCGTGAAGATCACCATCTGGACCAGGTTCGAGACGACCACCCCCTTGTAGCCCGAGAGGAAGACGTACAGGAACGAGACCGGCACCACCCAGAGCAGGGTCGTGGTCTTGCCCATGCCCATGACCGGCTCCATGATCTTGTACGCCGCCAGGAGCGTGGTGCCGGTCCACGCGGGCATCGCGATGAACGACGTCCGGAACGCGATCCAGAACCGCAGCAGCGAGGCGGGCCTCCCCGTGAAGCGGAGTTCGTAAAACTCCAGGCTCGTGAACAGCGCCAGCCGCCGCCAGAAGACCGCGAACAGCACCGCCCCGACGAACAGCGCGAGCCCGAAGCGCGTCAGGTACCACCAGCAGACGAAGACGCCGGTGACGGCCGCGAGCCCGCCGTACCCGCTGGCCGCGTCGGCGCTCACGAGCGCGGCGGAATACGAGACCCCGTTCAGCCAGCCGGGCACGCTCCGCCCGGCGAGGAAGAAGTTTTCGAGGTTCTTGGCCGCGAACCGGCGGTAGTACAGGCCGATGCCGAGCATCAGGGCCAGGTACGCCAGGATGATCGCGAAATCGAGCGCCATTCGAGGGGTTCCTTCGGACGTCACTTCACCGCGGTCCTGACGAGCCGGGGCGCGCACGCCGGAACGGCGCGGGGCGGGTCGACGCACCGCGAACGGCGTTACACGGTCCCGGCGGTTACGGTCGGGTTCGCCCGCGCCGGCTATGCCGACTCGCGGACGGCGAGCATCGGCGAGATCGAGATCGGCCTCCGCACCCGCGTCTCCGGCGGGCCGGCCGCGATCATCTGCTGAACCGCCTCGACCATCGCCCGGGCTGCGGCCTGGTGCCGGAGGTCGACCGAGGTCAGTGGCGGGTCCACGTGATCGCAGAGGTAGTGGTTCAAGTAGCCGGTGACGGCGACGTCCCGCGGCACGCGCAGCCCGCGCGCCCTTAGACGCCTCAATAAGGCGCTGGCGAGGAAGTCGTCGTGCGCGACGATCGCGTCGGCCCGGTGGCCGACGACGAGCCGGTCGATCACCTCATCGAGGACGTCGTCCGGGGTCTGCCAGAGCATCGTCCGCGGGTCGGGGCGGGTCGGGCCGGAACAGCCGGGCGTTCCCTCGTAAACGGCGAGCGCGTCGGCGTCGACCCCGCGCCCCGCGAGCGCCGCCCGGACGCCCCGGAGCCGCTCCTGGTGCGCCGGGGCGGCCGGGTCGACGATCGCGAACCCGAGCCGGCGCCGGCCGGTCGCCAACAGGTGTTCCGCCGGGACCCGGCCCGCGGCGACCTGGTCGACCGTTACGAACGTGGCGTCGGGCAGGCCGGGGTCCTCGTAGAAGACGGTGTTCGGGCAGCGCGCCAGCAGCGCCGCGCGGTCGCCGGGGAAGACTGAATGGACCGCGCAGAAGATCCCGTCGACCCCCCGCGCGATGAACTCGTCCAGGCACCCTTCGAACCGCCCCGGGGCCACGACCGTGTTGCCGATCAACGTCTGGCAGCCGTGCCTGACGGCCTCCTCGTCCAAATGTTCGACGAGGTAGGACCTCAGCGGGTCACCCGCCGACGCGACCAGAAGTCCGAAGACGTTCGACCGCTTCCCCCGGAGTTGCTGCGCCGTGGGGCTGGGCCGGTAGTTGCGGCGCTCGGCGATCGCCAGGATGCGGTCCGCCGTGTCCTTGGCCACGCGCGTATTCCCGCGCCCGCCGTTCAAGACGCTGCTCACCACCGAGACCGAAACCTCGGCCTCCTTGGCGATGTCCACCAAACGTACCGTGCGACGGGGGAGCGCCATCGAAAAACCACGCGCGACAAAGGGCGAAACGGCCTTGAGGCCGCTCGACCTAACGTTAAGTCAGTGTCGAAACAAAAAAGACCCGACAGGCCCTTTTCGTTCCTTCCGAAACCGATGACTTAACGATAGGTCATCGAATCCCAACAAAACCTTCAGAATCAACGCGATCATCTTGCGCAACGCGTGATCCCCTGTCAAATCATTTTTCGCCCCCCGGCGCAAGGTTTTTCAAACTCTGAAGGGCTTTGGATTTCTTGCGACGAGCGCTCACCCGAAGAGGCCCGTCAGGGGCGTTCCGTCGGTGATGCGGATCGGCCGGTCGAGCGGGTCGAGGATCATTTCGTCGCAGGAGAGGCCGAAGGCGTGGAGGATCGTGGCGTGGAAGTCTTCGGGGGAGACGGGCCGGTCTTTGACGTGGGCGCCGTTCTTATCGCTCGCCCCGTAGACCTGCCCGCCGCGGACGCCGCCGCCGGCGAGGATCTGCGTGTAGGCGCCGGGCCAGTGGTCGCGCCCGGCGAACGGGTTCAGCTTGGGCGTCCGGCCGAACTCGCCCGCCACGACGACGAGCGTGTCGTCCAGCATGCCGCGGGCGTCGAGGTCTTCCAGGAGGGCGGAGAACGAGCGGTCGAACGAGGGGGCGCAATAGGGGTGGACGAGCATGTCGTGGCCCGTCCGGGCGCCGCCGACGCAGGGGTTGCCCGACATGACGCCGTGGTTGTCCCAGAGGTTGAACTGGCAGCCCTTGTCGTCGAAATAGGTCCAGAAGACGTTCACGAAGCGGACGCCGGCCTCGACCAGTCGGCGGGCGAGGAGGAAGCTCTGCCCGTACTCGTTACGGCCGTAGCGGTCGCGGACGCGCGGGTCTTCGCGGGTCAGGTCGAACGCGCGGCGGCAGGAGTCGCTGGCGATCATCCGCGTCGCCTTGTCGAAGGTCGCCGCCCAGCGTTCGTGTTCGTTGGGATCTCGGGGCACGGCCTGCCGCGTCTCGGACCCGGCCAGCAGCCCCCGGCGCGCGGCGAAGCGGTCCGGCCCGACGTTCGGCGGGAGGTCGAAGGCGTCGAACTTCAGGTCTTTGGGGGCGAGCGAATCGTGTTTGCGCTCGTCGAGCGCCACGGCGTCGAACGCCGGCCCGAGGAACCCGGCCGACTGGCCCTTGTGAGGCGGCGAGATGGTCGTGAACGGCCGGGGCAGGATCACCCAGGGGGGGACGAGCCCGCTTTCGCCCTTCAACTTATGGAGGATCGCCCCCAGGGCGGGGTGGTCCTGCGTCGTGACGAACACGTCGTCCGGGCGGACCGGCCGTTTGCCGGCCAGGGTGTGGGCGATGCCGAAGTTGTGGTCGGGCGAGCCGTGCGTCATCGAGCGGACGAGCGCCAACTTATCGGCATGCCTGGCGACGTTCGGGATCAACTCCGTGAACGTGACCCCGGGGACGCTTGTCGCGATCGGCTTGAAGGTCGTCCGAATCCCCTCGGGGGCGTCGGGCTTCGGGTCCCAGAGGTCGTGCTGGGACGGGCCGCCGCACAGGAAAATATAGATACACCGCTTCGCCGTCGCCCGCGCCGACGCCTCCGCAAGTTCGCCCCCCGCCCGCGCGAACGACGAAAAACCGAGCCCGAACGCCCCCCAGGCCCCGGAGCGTAAGACCTGGCGCCTCGAGATCCGGGTCGCACCCCTCGCGGCAAGAAGCGATAACATGATTGGGCTCCCCGACCGTCTAGGACCCGCACGACGTTCAACGATTGTTCCATTTTTGGAAGAAAAATCAACCCCTGGCCTGAACCGTGGCCCCCCTCCGAGCGGACCGGGTTCCAAGGCCCGGCTATCCGCCCATGCCGGCCGCGTCCCGCGATCGACACCGAAATGCGTCGGTGCGATTGATCCTCAGATGGTTGAGCCCTGTCGGGCCGCGGGATTTTCGCCCCGGTATCGAGGCCCTTCACAGGCCCGCTTCCCCCTTCCGCCGGTGGGCGGCGACCCCCCGCCTGACGGAGCAAACGTTGACTCCGAGGACGCGGGCGACGGCCGGGCGTCGCCGACCCTCAAGCCCTTGTGGCGATCGGGTGGTAGCCATGGGAAGGTCGCCGTCGAGTTCTCCTGTGGTTTCGTGCGAAGCGGCCGCATCGAACTCGCCGGCTGTGCCCCGGTGATCTGCGTTCGCGCGCGGAAGTTTCAGCGGTTATCGGCCTGCCCGGCGACGTGGCCGACCAGGTTCTGTCCGACGAATCGAGGAGTCGTAAACACCGGCGGATCATGGCGAGTTTGGCCATCGCCAGGGAGTTCACCGCCAGCTTCTCGTGCCGGGTCGCCAGCCGCCGGTTCTCCTTCAGCCACGACACGCACCGCTCCACGACATTCCGGCGGCGGTACGCCTCACGGTCGAAGCACGGGTTACGCCGCCGGCCCTTGCGGGTCGGGATCACGTCCTTGATCCCCCGCCGCCGCAAGTAGCGGCGCACCCGGGGGTCGCTGTAGCCCTTGTCACCGGCCAGCCGCTTCGGCCGGCACCGGGGGCGACCCCGCCCCGGCCGCTTCAGGCGGACCGCCTCCAACACCGGCTCCAGCGCCCTGGACTCGTGGGCCTGGCCCGCCGCGACCCCGACCGCCAGAGGGAGGCCGTGGCCGTCGACGACGAGGTGGAGCTTGGTACCGAACCCGCCGCGGGAGCGGCCCAGGGCGTGGTCGGCGGGCTCGCCGGGCACCTTTCCCCCCCCCGTCCTCGGCCCCGGCCGCCGCACGGCTGGCCCGGATCGAGGTGGCGTCGACGCACCAGAGGTCATGGTCGATGCGGCTCC
>Ga0164243_10011817_pt1 | contig 12426 bp, 14 predicted proteins | sample OricompcompostOP_FD_108781 | JGI IMG/M metagenome (GOLD analysis project Ga0164243, IMG submission 108781) | Organic Plus compost microbial communities from Emeryville, California, USA - Original compost - Organic plus compost (OP) | ecosystem: Engineered > Solid waste > Mixed feedstock >...
CGGCGCCCGATTTCGGGCAACGAGCGGGCCGTCAGATGCTTCGCGAGGTACATGCCGATCTGGCGCGGCCAGACGACGGAACGGTGACGCCGCTGGGACAACAGATCGCCCTTCGAGACACCATAGTGGCGCGAGATGATCCGCAGGATATCCTCGATCTTGATCCGGCGCGGTTCAAGGTTCTGGACGAGATCGCGGATCACGGTCTCGGCGATATCGAGCGTGATCGGGGTCCGCATATATTGCCACGTCGCGTAAAGCCGCGTGACCGCGCCTTCGAGTTCACGGCCGTTTTCCGTAAGGCGCAGCGCCAGAAGGTCAACGACATCTCGCGACAGCGAGAACGACGGATCGGCGGCTCGTTTCTCCGCCAGACGCTTCTCGAGCACCTTGAGCCGAAGCTCATGATCGAGCGGTTGCAATTCCGTTACCAAGCCGCGCTGCAGCCTCGACCGCATGCGCTCGTTAAGGCGCTCGATCTGGTTGGGTGCCCGGGCCGACGCGACGACCACCTGCTTCCCGCCATCAAGCAATGCATTGATGATGTGATCGAACTCCTGCTCGGTGCGCTCGCCCTGAAGGAATTCTAGATCGTCGATCAGCAGCATGTTGATGTTGCGGAAGCGTTCCTTGAAGGCCAGCGGATCGGAGGAACGAAGCGCCTCGACAAACTGATACCGGAAGCGTTCAGCGGTTAGATAGAGCACTTGCGCATTCGGTGCGCGCTTCTTCACTTCCCAGGCAATAGCGTGAAGAAGGTGGCTTTTGCCGAGACCGACGGCCGAGTGAATATAGAGTGGATTATACCCCGGGGCATCTGTCAGGACCGTTTCGGCAACCTGCGTTGCGCCCGCATGCGCCATGCGGTTCGATGCCCCGACAACAAAGCTGTCGAATGTATAGCGCGGATCGAGTGGAGACCCTTCGAGTCCGCCTGCGGACGTTCGCTGGACCGGCAGGACAGGTGCTCGGAACGCTGTCGCGGCCGGACGTTGAGGAAGCTCGGCCTGCGCGACGGGCGCGGGCGGCGCGAGCGCGGCATGCGGCGCATCGGCAGAACGCGCTTCACCCGATTTCTGCGGCACAGCCCCCGGCTGACGCCAGACGACCTCGACACGTTCGGCAGTCGCAAATTCGACGCGAGAGCACCTGAGAAGATGTTCCGAATAATGTTCCTGGATCCAGTTCCGCACGAACTTGACCGGTACCGAGACTTTGACGATCCGCCCGTCAAAGCTTTCGAATTCAAGACTCTTGAACCAGCTCGAATAGACCTCATCTCCGAGCTGGACTTTGAGCATCGCACGAACCTTCTGGCCGCGGCCCTCGACCGCGCCCGCCGGAGTCTCTGCGCTGTGCCCGTTTCCCGCGCCCTGAGACTCTGCCTTTTGTGCTGACTGCATCGTAATTTACTCCCGCTGATAACGCGGGACGCCAGCGGCGTCCCCCCTCTTCACCGTCAGGCATTGACCCTCTGCCCTCTGGTGCCGTGCCCTTCACAATTTCCGCTAACCCTGCACCCAATCGAGACCGGCAAACTTCCAGCCGGCGACGTGGCTGCGATGGTGGGTAGCGTCCAATGGTCCCTCAAAGCCCTCCATGACGTTTCGACAGTGGCAATATCCCGCCGCAGCCATTGCTTCTGCCGCCATCCGGCTGCGTCCGCCCGAGCGGCAAATAAAAAAAATCTCAGTCGTCTTCTCGACACCCTTTTCAGCAAACGCGGCGCTCAAACGCGCGCTAAAGTCCGGAACGATCCGGCTATCCGGAAACGTCTGCCATTCCATCAGCATGACATCCCGCCCGATGTTCGAGAGGTCTGGAATACCCACGAACGCCCATTCCGCCCGCGTGCGAACATCGACGAGAACAGCCGCCGGATCGCCTTGAAGACGCTTCCAAGTTTCGAGGACGGACACGTCCTCGACGCCAGAAGCCTCAGTCTTTTCCACGAGTTCCCCTCACGCACGACGCAAGTATTGATAAAGACCTACGCACTGCTTCTCTGGATATATCCAGAGAATCTCCGGTCGTACTCGGCATCAACCAAGCAACGCCGATTTAAAACGCAGGTCTTTATCCGTTTGACGATACGTTCACGGTCGCAAGATCTTGAAGGACCTGAACGCTACGCTCGCCCTACTGACATGTGCGAACGACCGCTTTACCCCGCTGCCATCCACTAGAAATTTACTAGCCCTTAACCTTCTTTTCGACAAGCGCCTCGAAGCACCGGCCGAAGCCCCGAACGGCAGCTTGAAGTTGTCCACAAGTATTGGTGAAAACGCGAGTCGGATCGCAACATCTGTGCATAAACACGCTGACTCTGTTCGCGTTTTTAAAGGTGCAATAGGCACGAGTTGCACCAACGCTACGTCCGTCACCCACGTGTCATTTTCCCTTGCCTGCGGCGAAAGACCAAAAGCGGATCTGGCACCATGAGGCAGCAATGACTCGCACGGACAGGCCGGATTCCAGAGGGTTAATGACGTTAAAAAAACAGCGGGCCCGAATTCGGACCCGCTCTTGCATGTGACGAATATGCAACGGGGAGGAAAATTGCCCCGCGTTATTCACAAGTACGTTATGCGGTCATCGCCTTGACACGCTGCGTTAGCCTCGAAACTTTCCGGCTCGCGGTCTTCTTGTGCATAACACCCTTTTGAGCGGTGCGAATGAGAAGGGGCTCCGCAGCTGCGAGAGCCGCGAGCGCCTTCGTACGATCCCCGGATTTGATGGCTTCCTCGACCGACCGAACCTCGGTCTTTACGCGCGAACGGCGGGCCTTGTTGATTTCAGTGCGGCGGATCATCTGGCGCGCGGCTTTCTTTGCCGACGACGTATTAGCCATAGGGTGTCCTTACGTTTGCTACGAATGCGCCGTCGCGGTCGCAAAATGCTAAGCGAGGCAGAGGGTTGAAGAAAGACTCGTCGGCCCGGGATTTTCGCTCCAGGCACGGTTTGCCGGGGGTATAGCCGCACGAAGGGCTGCGGTCAATGAAGCGCATACGGAAAAGCGCGAAATCCGGCGCAAGTTGTGGGTGCCGACGGCCGGTCGCAGCGCTTTATCTCCCCATTTGCGCTAAGCCGAACCGATCAGGGCCCCGGGATCCGGCCCACCCCCTCACAAAGGAGCGCTCGGGAGAATGTTGTCTTTGACGGGCTGGCTGTTTTCATTGGCGGCTGCAATTTGCGCGACGATCCTTGCGGCAGCCGCGGACCAACCGCATCTGCAGATGGCCGCCGCCGCCGGCGTCTGCATCGCCATCACGCTGATCGCCATCCGTGAACATCGAAAGCTTCAGGATGCCGGTGCACCGACCAATGCCATGGCCAGTTCCACCGCCCGCTATCTCGCGTTGGTCTGGGCATGGGCAGGACTGACGCTGCTGATCACCTACCTCTTCATCATCGACAAGCACTGGCCCGAATGGTGGCAATTCTTCATCGGCTTGTCCTTCGCAGCCGTCGCGAGCCTGGCCTTCGCCGCGTTGCTCGACCGTGACCGCGCGGCCGGGCGCGCCGACGATACCCTTGTCAAAGTCGGACGCGTACTCGTTCAGGCGCAATTGATCGGCATGGTGGCAGGTATTATTAGCCTGTTCGTCGACAATAAATTCCCGCGCGCCGCGAACCATGCCGACTGGGCTGGCTGCAACATCTTCTTTTTCGGCGCCCTCGCTATCGCCGTGATCAGTCTGGATGCTTTACGCTCGCGCCCGTCCGTGTGATGCAGGGCGTCGACTTCTTGCAAATGAGGGATCTTCCGCCGAGATGACTTTGCGCCCGTCGCTTTCCTGGCTGCTTCTGACCCTCGCCGCCGCTCTCCTCGCCATGTTCCTCGCCGCACGCTCGTTTCAAAAGGTCGAGTCGGCGATTGCAGCTGCCGTCTTCGCCATCGTCTTGTGTGCAACAGCGCTCCGCACGAACGCTCCAGCCTGGCGCCAGGCTGCGGCAAGATCCGAAAGGGCAATCGCTGCACGCGAAGCACTGCGCGCTAATCTGTTTTTGATCATGCTGGCGTTTCTCTGGTGCGGCTTGGCATTTTATGCCGTTTACCTCGGCACCCACGTTCGCTGGCAGCATGGGTGGGAATATGGATCGGCCTGTATTCTGATCGGGGGCCTCTACGCCTATTTCGCGAGGCGACTTGCAAATCCAGGTGACACCCTCGCGCATCCGTCCGCGATTGACCGCATGGCAAGGATCGCTGGCTATCAGGCGGTCTTGATCGGCATCGGCCTCGTCTGGCTCATCGGTGCCGGAAAGCTCGTCACGCATAAAGGCGACTGGGCCGCCAACCATCTCTTCCTCGCCGGCGGCTTCGCGATCATGTTCATCAGTGTTCTGCTCATCAAGACGAACATCGCGCTCAGCGAACGCCCGGTCGCAAGCTCAAGCAGCTGACGCGCGAGCTAGCGCTGGCAGCGAGGACAATAAAACGTTGCGCGGCCGGCATGAACCGCACGTCTTATCGTGCCGCCACATCCGGGGTTAAGGCACGTCTGACCCGCGCGATTGTAGACGGCGAACCGCTCTTGAAATGCCCCCTTCTTCCCGTTGGCATTCCGATAATCGCGCAACGTCGAGCCGCCCGCTTCGATGGCGCTCGCCAACACCGTCTTGATCGCATCGACGAGCTTCTTCGCCTTCTCCGTAGCGTGGCCACCACGACTGGCGAGCGTCTTGGCGGCGCGATCCGGCGAAAGTCCCGCCTGGAACAGCGCTTCAGAGACGTAGATATTTCCGAGCCCGGCGACGACGTGCTGATCCATCAAAAAGGCTTTCAGATTGACCTTCTTTCCCATCGCCCGCCGCGCCAGGTACTCCGCCGTCAATTCCCCGCTGAGGGGTTCGGCACCGAGATCGCGAAAAAGCGGATGCTCCGAGCGCTCTGCGTGCGGCATCATGACCATGAATCCGAAACGCCGTGGATCGTTGTAGATCACCCGCGTTCCGTCCGAGAGACTGAGCACGATGTGATCATGCGCGGGATCGGGGCCTGTCTCATGAACGTATTCACCGGGCTGCTCGGCCAAGCCATGGTGGAGGACCGTAAAGCGGCCTGTCATGCCGAGGTGCATGACGAGATCTTCCCCGCCGGAGAGACCCGCAATCAGATATTTCGCGCGTCGGTCGAGCCGGGTGATCTTCTGTCCGACGAGCCGCTCGCGGAAATGCTCCGGCAACGGAAACCTGAGATCCGGCCGCCGCGCGTCGAGCCCGCTGACGCGGCTTCCGACCAGCACGGGTGCAAGCCCTCGCCGCACGGTTTCGACCTCCGGAAGCTCGGGCATGAGGGGTAAACACCTGAAATTGACGATGAGGCACGGCGACGATAGCGCAGCCGCGAATGACGGGCTATCCTCGGGATATGGATCAGAACTCAGAAACCGCAAGCCAGAGCACAACGACGTTTGGCTTCCGCACCGTTCACGAGACCGAGCGACAGGGCCTCGTCAACAAGGTCTTCGCGTCCGTTGCCGAACGCTACGACCTGATGAACGATTTGATGTCGGGTGGTTTGCACCGCCTCTGGAAGCGCGAACTCATCACGATGCTCAACGCGCCGCGCAGCGCACGGCCATTCAAGCTTCTCGACGTTGCGGGCGGAACCGGAGACATCGCGATCCGCTATGCGAAAGACAGCGGATTGAATGCCACGGCCGTCATCTGCGACATCAGCCCTGAGATGCTCGACGTCGGCCGCAAGCGCATCGCCGAAGCTGGCCTCGAAAATCGCATCACCTGTGTCGAAGGCAACGCCGAAGAGCTGCCTTTCGAAAGCGGCAGCTTCGATGCGTACACGATTGCCTTCGGCATCCGCAACGTCACGCACATCGACAAGGCGCTTGCCGAAGCCTTCCGTGTTCTGAAGCCCGGCGGCCGGTTCCTCTGCCTCGAATTTTCCGAGTGCCGCGTCCCGATCCTCGACCGCGCGTACGATTTCCACTCGTTCGAAGTTATTCCGCGCCTCGGGCAATGGGCCGCCGGAGATTCCGAATCATATCGTTACCTCGTCGAAAGCATCCGCCGTTTCCCGAACCAGGATGCTTTTGCGGATCTCATTCGCAACGCCGGCTTCGCTCGCGTCAGCTATCGCAATCTGACAGGTGGCATTGCGGCGATTCACGGCGGCTGGAAGATCTGATCGGCCACATCTGAACCACGTTCTCGATTTGTCAGTGCAAGTTCGATTGACGCTGGCGCCGGTGCTTCATAGCGTTCGCCATGGGGACGGGAAGAATGCGTTCTTCTGACGAGGAGGTGGGAACCATGAAAGCAAAGATATTCACGTGCGCAATTGCGGCGGCTGTCGTTTCTTTGAGCGCAGGGGCCGCAAACGCGGGTTGCGTGACCAAGGGCGCAGTCGCGACATCGACGTCGGCCGACTCTGCACGTTGGTTCGCGATGGAAACGATGGTCCAGAACGTGAGCTGGGGTCTCTGGCCGGGCTTCCTCGCGAATGGCCAAGTTTCGGGCTACAAGGTCATTAACAAGAAGTATCGCTGCAGCCCGGACGGCGGCATGGTCACCTGCCACGGCCGCGCGACATTCTGCAAGCTGTAGATCCAGCCAAGCGCTGGCTCCGACATGGCGCCCGCGGCAATCCGCGGGCGCTTTTCTTTTGGAAGAAGTTGTATGGAGCCCCTCGGTTGAGGTCTGCGAAACCGCTGACCATTTAACCGTTTTTACCCCTTGCACGGGCTACACTTGACCCAGGCACGTTGCGGCGCAATGTGCGCCGTCACCTGCCTCCCGAATTTAGGACGACGAAATCACGATCATGCCCGGAGCGCTCCTCAACACGCTAAGACTCGCGCGCGCCGGCTTTGTGCTCGCACAATACGGAGTACAGTTCGTCCCCCGGGGGATGCCCGTGCCGCTGCCGCTGAAAATCGCGCGGCTCGCGACGCTGCCGGTCAAATTTCTTACCGCTCCGTTTCGCGAAGATGAGCCCCAGGCGGCGCGTGTGGCAACGGCCTTGACGAAGCTTGGCCCGAGTTACGTCAAGCTCGGCCAATTTCTCGCGACCCGCGCTGACGTTATCGGCTCCGAACTTTCCGACGATCTCCGCCAGCTTCAGGACAAGGCCGAGCCCTTTTCGATGGCGGAAGCTCGTGAGGCCGTCGAGCGTGCACTCGGCGGCAAACTCGAAGATCATTTCATTGAGTTCGGCCCACCCGTCGCCGCGGCTTCCATTGCGCAAGTCCACAAGGCTTACGTGCTCGATGCCGGCATCAGGAAAGCCGTCGCCGTCAAGATCCTGCGCCCGAACATCGAGAAGCGCTTCTATCGCGACCTCGACAGCTATTATTTCGCCGCCCGCACCATCGAGCGCTTCTATCCACCGGCACGTCGGCTGCGGCCGGTCGCGGTCGTCGACAACCTGAAGCACACGACTGACCTCGAAATGGACCTGCGCCTCGAGGCCGCCGCCATTTCCGAGATGGCCTCGAACATCAAGAACGACGAAGGCTTTCGCGTCCCCGACATCGATTGGAAGCGAACAGCCAAGCGCGTGCTGACCGTCGAATGGATCGACGGCACGCCGATCGCTCAACGCGATAAACTCGTGGGCAAAGGCTTTGATACCGCCGCCCTCGGCATGACGGTACTGCGCTCGTTCCTTCGTCACGCCATGCGCGACGGCTTTTTCCACGCCGACATGCATCAGGGCAATCTCTTCGTCGACGACGACGGCGACCTTGTGGCTGTCGACTTTGGCATCATGGGGCGCCTCGGCCTCCCGGAGCGCCGATTCCTCGCTGAGATTTTGCACGGGCTCATCACACGCGACTACTATCGCGCTGCCGCCATCCACTTCGAAGCGGGTTACGTGCCTCCGCACCACAGCATCGACGAATTCGCACAGGCGATGCGAGCCATCGGCGAGCCGATTCAGGGACGGACGGCGGAAGAAATTTCGATGGCCGATCTCTTGGGGCAGCTCTTCGCCTATACCGAGCTCTTCGACATGCAGACGCGGCCCGAGCTGATCCTGCTGCAGAAAAGCATGGTCATCGTCGAGGGCGTCGCCCGCGATCTCGATCCCTCATTGAATGTCTGGGTTGCCGCCGAGCCCGTGGCAAAGGAATGGATGGACGCCAATCTGTCTCCGCTCGGCCGGCTGAAGGAGGCAGGCCGAGGGGCCGGAGCGATCGGCGACATCGTGATGAAGACGCCCGCGCTTTTGCAAAACGCCGCGCAGGCGATTCATGGTTTCTCGCAGATGGCGAATGCGGGTGTCCGCCTTGATGATGAGACGGTTGAAAAGATTGCCTCGCGTTCCAGGCGTAATCGCGCTGGCGATGCTGCACTTTGGATTGGCGCCGTCAGCCTCGCGATCATCGCGATCAAATTGATCAGTGTGTTGTAGGCCTGACAAGCTCGCGCCGAATTTCGTATCTCAACGCTTCGCCTTGCGCGGCCCGACAAGATGCGTACCGTGCGCGATCGCAGCCGTTGCCCGCATCGTCGCCGCGATATAAATGACTTCGGCGATCTCCGCTTCCGTGACGCCGGCATTCTCGGCATTCGTGCGATGGACTTCGAGACTGTAGGGGCACTGCGTTGCGATTGCGACGCCAAGCGCAATCAGTTCCTTATAGCGCCGCGGAATGGTGCCGGCCGCCATGGCGGCACGATCGAAATTTTCGAACGCGGCCATTGTCGTCGACGAGAGATTCCGCAGATGCGGCAAATTCGAAAGATTGGCGATGTCGTACATGCTAGGCGCTCCCTCCATCAACGGTTCATCGAACCATAACGATTAGCCGCAAAGCCTCATGACGTTTGCGGCCCGGGTCAAGCGATCCCCTCGACCGCAATGAAAGAAGGAGATGAATATGTCCGACGCCAGACCACCCTTCCCGCCCTTTACGCGCGAAACGGCGATCCAGAAAGTCCGCATGGCCGAAGACGGCTGGAATTCACGCGATCCGCACAAGGTCTCGCTCGCTTATTCGGTCGACAGCGTATGGCGCAATCGGGCGGAGTTCCCGGTGGGACGTCAGCAGATCGTCGAATTCCTCACCCGCAAGTGGAACCGTGAACTGGAGTATCGCCTGATCAAAGAGCTTTGGGCCTTCACGGACGATCGCATCGCCGTCCGCTTCGCTTACGAGTACCGCGACGACAGCAATCAGTGGTACCGAGCTTATGGGAACGAGAATTGGGAATTCGGCAACGACGGGCTGATGCACCACCGCTATGCGAGCATCAACGACATGCGGATTGCCGAAAGCGATCGCAAATATCATTGGCCGCTCGGAACGCGGCCCGTCGATCATCCTGGTCTCTCGGAGCTGGGTCTTTAATCGCTCAAAGGCGCCCGTGTATGGCGCCTTTCTTTTCACGCGCTCAGCGCCGTTCGCCGTTCCGGCGCGCGCCGGACATAACTCAGAATGAAAATGGTCGCCGCAGTCACGACGTAAGCAATCAGTTGCATGCCCGTCGGACGATCCATGTAACCGATCAGCACGTGCAGGATGCGTCCCGGCCAGCTGTCTTCCGAAAGAATGAACGACGAGTTCCACAGCGGCGTATCGAAAACATCGATCAGGCCAGCATTCGAGAGCTGCTTGACGGCCGAGGCGGCAAGACCTGCAGCAAGCAACGTCACCAGAACGCCTGTGACCGAAAACATGCGCTTCAGCGGAATGGCGGCAAGTCCGAAATAAAGAACCATCGAGACGGCGGCTCCGAGCAACAGCCCTATGCCGGAACCGGCGAGCAGTTCGCCCATGGTATTCGATCCCTGCATCACGATGCCCATCATGAACAGCACGACCTCACTGCCTTCGCGCATGACGGCGATGGCGACCGCCGCCCCGAGTGCGAAGAGCGACTGCCGGCCAGCCGTCACATCGCTGCCGAGCTGGCGTAACTGCTGCGTCATCTCGCGGGCATGCTGCGCCATCCAGACGACGTGCCAGGCCAGCATCAGAACGGCGAATAAAAGAATGGCGGCAATGAAGATTTCCTGCCCCCGTCCGTCGAAGGCATCCGAGATGCTGGCCGCGAAAATCGCGACCACGACCGACCCGAGAATGCCTGCGAGCACACCGAGCGCCACCGCTCCGTTCCGGCCGTGTACGCCGCGCGAAGCCGCAAGCACCACGCCGATGATCAGCCCGGCTTCCAGGACCTCGCGAAAAACGATAACGAGCGCAGCGAGCATCGGCGCTACTCCGCCACGATATGGCCGAGGGCCGTGTCCTCGTGATACTCGCCGAAGAACATGTACGTACCGGGCTTCAGCGGCTTCAGCCGGATCGTGGCCGAGCTATTCCCCGCGATGACCTTTTCAAATCCGAGATCATGACTCTCGAATTCTTCTGGAGACGCATCGAGATTCTTGACCAGAATCTTGATCGGCTTGCCGGTTGGCAGCTTCAGGGACGCCGGTTCGAACTTGTGATCCTTGATCGAAATTTCCACTTCATGGGTATCTTCGGCCTGCGCGATGGAGGCCCAGAGCGAAGCGCTGCCAAGGACAGACAGAGAAGCCAAAAAAACCGGAAGCGACGGCAAGACGCGCACGACTTTACGCGCGAAACGGGAAGTGCTCATTGCAACTCCTAATAGGTCAGGATTCAAGGTCCCGAGATCAGGCCAGCTGCCAACTGAGCCAACGCGCCGAAAGGAGTCAAGAATGTTTTGGCCTCTGAAAGAGCTGAATCGATTTCAACTGATTGGGCCTTAGTCGGTGAATTCCTGGATTTTTGCGCCGCCATTTTTTGGCCAGGTCTGTGCGGTGCATATGCAGCGCGGGAAACGATACGCCACTTCGAGGATTGGCCATGTATGCCCACGTCCCATGCCGCCGAAGAGTTTCCGTCTTACACGCTGGATGACGATGACGGAGGTTTTCAATCGGATGCCTTCTACGCTGGTGATCCGGTTTGCCCTCAAGCACCGAGAGGCATCGAGAAGGTCCCCTTCAGCTCTCTACTTCTTTTGCTCGTTTTCGCAGTCGGATGTGCGTTCGCGAGCGACGCTGCGACACGCGCCGTGTGGACATCGAAGCTCGAGCGCATCACCTCGTTGCTGACGGCATCGGAGCAATCCGCGCCGGTAGCGGAATCGCTGCCGATGAAAGACGTTGCGTCCGCCGACATGCCCGGTTCGATACCCGTTCCGCCACCCGCGCCCCCGCCAGCTGTCGCCGTCACAGAGCCGTTGCCCGAAGTCACGGTTTCGAACGCGCCCGGCGATAAATCGGATTCGATTGGAAATTCCACGGGCAAAAAGAATGTCTCCGACGCCTACGCGCCGCCTGCGGCGTCCTCGGATCCCTATCGCAAGAAAGCGGAAGCGGTCGGCCTTCATCCGGATCTCTCGCGGGCCGTCCTGACGCACCTGACATCTGCCGACTATCGCAACGCCGCCTACGCTATTCAGAAGGCCCTCAAGACGGTGCCCAACGATGGCGAGTTCACGTGGCCGCGTGCGCACAGAGCTGGAACCGCGGTTTTCAACGTCCATTTCGTGCAAGGCGCCGCACGCGACTGTCGCCGCTACGTGGTGACGGTGACGAAAGACCGCTGGACCTCGACAGCTTTGCCGATGGAAAAATGCGGCGTGAAAGTCGCGTTCCGGACCGCCGAGAAGGAGTGATCAAAGTGTCAGCCTCTGGTCCGCAAAGATCGAACACGATGCGGATCTTTCTCTGTAGCAACCTGTCCCGTTGTGAGCGCTCCCGAGTCTGCTGCCCCTTCCAGGATCTCGCCCGTTAGGAAAACGTTATTCGTTGATTCTGAAAATCACGGAGCCTCAAGTCTATGGTGAGCGATGGACGGTCTCCGCACAGTGCATATTCGCGTCGAGGGCCGGGTCCAAGGCGTAGGTTATCGCGCATGGGTTGAAAGCACGGCGCAAAGCATGGGGCTGACCGGATGGGTGAGAAACCGCCGCGATTCTTCCGTCGAGATGGTGCTGCAGGGCCCGCGAGATCGCGTGGGTGAAATGCTGAAAAAGTGCGAGCACGGCCCAACGGCTGCGACCGTCACCCGTGTCGAAATTCTCGGCGAAGGCATAGGCGCCTATGAGCAATTTGATGTGCTGCCGACAGCCTGATCGCTTTGTTCCGATGCAAAAACGAAAACGCGCCGCTGGCACAAGGCACAGCGGCGCGTTTTTGAATTCATATAGAGGGCACTGATTGACTTCGTTTGTTTGATCGCGCTTTCCGGCCGACTCCGCGTAGCGGAGTCGGAAAGCGCAATTAAAGAGCCACATGACGTCTCGGCAGACCTGGCAACGACCTACTCTCCCGCGTCTTAAGACGAAGTACCATCGGCGCAGGGGCGTTTCACGGCCGAGTTCGGAATGGGATCGGGTGCAGCCACCCCGCCATAATCACCAGGTCGGCGGAGACGTCATATGACTTCTGATTTGGGTCTTTCCTTTTGATGCCTACGC
>Ga0164243_10011818_pt1 | contig 12426 bp, 8 predicted proteins | sample OricompcompostOP_FD_108781 | JGI IMG/M metagenome (GOLD analysis project Ga0164243, IMG submission 108781) | Organic Plus compost microbial communities from Emeryville, California, USA - Original compost - Organic plus compost (OP) | ecosystem: Engineered > Solid waste > Mixed feedstock >...
TCAACCTGGTGCCGCAGCTCTCCGTCGCGGAGAACATCTTCCTGGGCCGCCAGCCGCGCCGCCTGGGCATCGTCGACCGCAAGAAGATGGAAGCCGACGCCAAGGTGCTGCTGGACCGGGTGGGCGTCACCGCCTCGCCGCGCACCCCGGTCGGCGAGCTGGGCATCGCCGGCCGCCAGATGGTGGAGATCGCCAAGGCGCTCAGCCTCCGCACCCGCGTGCTGATCATGGACGAGCCGACCGCGGTGCTCACCTCCGAGGAGGTCGCCCGGCTCTTCGCCATCGTCCGCAAGCTGCGCTCCGACGGGGTGGGCATCGTCTTCATCACCCACCACCTGGAGGAGATCCCCGCCATCGGCGACCGGGTCACGGTGCTGCGGGACGGCCGCAGTGTCGGCCAGGTCCCGGCCGACACCCCCGAGGACGACCTGGTCCGGCTGATGGTGGGCCGCGACATCGCGCAGCAGTACCCGCGCGAGCGGGGCAAGGCCGACGCGGACGCCGGTTCCGCGCCGCTGCTGCGGGTGAGCGGACTGCGCAAGCAGGGCGTCTTCGAGGACGTCAGCTTCGAGGTACGCGCCGGTGAGGTCGTCGGCATCGCCGGCCTGGTCGGCGCGGGCCGCACCGAGGTCGTCCGCGCCGTCTTCGGCGCCGACCCCTACGACGCCGGCCGCGTCGAGGTGGCCGGCCGGCAACTGCCCGGCGGCGACGTGTGGGCCTCCCACACGGCCGGGCTCGGGCTGGTCCCCGAGGACCGCAAGGGCCAGGGCCTGCTGCCCGAGGCGTCGGTCGCCGACAACCTCGCGCTGGTCACCATGCGCGAGGCGAGCCGCGGCGGCCTGGTGGACCGCGGCGGCCTGCGCAAGGAGGCGGCCCGCATCGCCGACCGGCTGGGGGTGCGGATGGCCGGGCTCGACCAGCACGTGCGCACCCTCTCCGGCGGCAACCAGCAGAAAGTCGTGATCGGCAAGTGGCTGCTGGCCAAGAGCCGCGTGCTGATCCTCGACGAACCCACCCGCGGCATCGACGTGGGCGCCAAGGTCGAGATCTACCAGCTCATCAACGAGCTGACGGCCTCGGGCCACGCGGTGCTGATGATCTCCAGCGACCTCCCCGAGGTGCTGGGCATGAGCGACCGGATCCTGGTGATGTCCCAGGGCCGGATCGCCGGCGAACTGACCGCGCGGGAAGCGACCCAGGACGCCGTCATGGCCCTGGCCGTCGGCACCTCCGCGCCAGGAACGAGCGAGATGGAGGACTCTCCCCGTGGCCATTGACACGCAGCCGGGTCACCGCCTGGACAAGCGCCCCGGCGGCGGCGGGCCGCCGCAGGTCGTACGCCGCATCCTGCTGGACAACGGCGCGCTGAGCGCGCTGGTCGTCCTCGTCGTGATCCTCGCGATCATGTCGGGTGACTTCCTCACCACCACGAACCTGCTGAACGTGGGTGTGCAGGCGGCGGTCACCGCGATCCTCGCCTTCGGTGTCACCTTCGCCATCGTCTCCGGCGGCATCGACCTGTCCGTCGGCTCGGTGGCCGCCTTCTCCGGCGTGATGCTCGGCTGGTTCACCACCACCCAGGGGATGCCGGTCTTCCTGGGCGTCGTCCTGGCCATCCTCACCGGCACCGTCTGCGGTCTGCTCAACGGTGTACTGATCTCCTACGGCAAGCTGCCGCCGTTCATCGCCACCTTGGCCATGCTGTCGGCCGCGCGCGGTCTGGCGCAGGTCGTCTCCGAGGGCAACCCGGTGCTGCTGCCCGACTCGCTGTCCTGGATCGGCAAGACCATCGGCGAGTGGCTGCCGGTGCCGGTCATCGTGATGCTGCTGATGGGCCTGGTGGCCGCGGTCGTGCTGGCCCGCACCTACAGCGGCCGGGCGATGTACGCCATCGGCGGCAACGAGGAGGCCGCGCACCTGTCCGGCATCCGGGTCCGCCGCCAGAAGCTGGTGATCTACACCCTGGTGGGCACCTTCGCCGCAGTGGCCGGAATCGTCCTGGCCTCCCGGCTCGCCTCGGCCCAGCCCAACGCCGCCACAGGTTACGAACTGGACGCGATCGCGGCCGTCGTGATCGGTGGCGCCAGCCTCGCCGGGGGTGTCGGAAAGGCTTCCGGAACGCTGATCGGCGCGCTCATCCTCGCTGTTCTGCGCAATGGACTCAACCTTCTCGACGTTTCCGCTTTCTGGCAGCAAGTTGTTATCGGGGTCGTCATCGCACTCGCCGTGCTACTCGATACACTGCGTCGTCGCACGTGATCTTTGTGCGACGGGGGAGTTCGCGTAGTTCGTCCATCTGCCGACTGCAAGGAATGCAGCAATGAGCAAGAGAAAGAACACGTCTGTCGTCATCGTGGCCACGGCAGTCGCCCTGACGGCTTCCGCCTGTGGCTCCGGCGACAGTTCGAGCGGCGGCAAGAAGAAGGCCAAGATCGGCTTCGCCATATCGGCGCTCAACCAGCCCTTCATGGTCGACATGAAGAAGGGTGCCGAGGCCGAGGCCAAGGCCCAGGGCGCCGAGCTGAGCGTCCAGAACGGCAACAACGACGCCTCGCAGCAGGCCAACCAGATGCAGAACTTCACCTCTCAGCAGGTGAAGTCCATCATCATCAACCCGGTCGACTCCGACGCCGCCGCCCCGGCCGTCAAGGCCGCGAACAACGCGGACATCCCCGTCATCGCCGCCGACCGCAGCGTCAACAAGGCCAAGATCGCCACGACGGTCGCCTCCGACAACGTGTCGGGCGGCAAGCAGGCCGCCGCGAAGATCAACGAACTGCTGGGCGGCAAGGGCAACGTCCTGATCCTCCAGGGCCAGACCGGCACCTCCGCCTCCCGCGAGCGCGGCAAGGGCTTCAGCGAGGGCCTCAAGAAGTACCCGGGGCTGAAGGTCGTCGCCAAGCAGCCCGCGGACTTCGACCGCGAGAAGGGCCTCAACGTCACCACCAACGCCATGCAGTCGCACCCGGAGATCGACGCGATCTTCGCGGAGAACGACGAGATGGCGCTCGGTGCGGTCAAGGCCCTCGGCGCCAAGGCCGGCACGGACGTCAAGGTCGTCGGCTTCGACGGCACCGGTGACGCGATGAAGGCCGTCAAGAAGGGCACCATCAACGCCACCGTCGCCCAGCAGCCGGCCGAGCTCGGCAAGATGGCCGTCCGCAACGCCATGCGCGTCATCGACGGCACCACCGTCGACAAGCAGATCAAGGTTCCGGTGAAGGTCGTCACCAAGAAGAACGTCGACCGCTTCTCCTGACCGGGAGCCGGGAGGACGACCCACTGAACGGCCCGCCGCGGGCGGTGCCCGCGCGGGATGTGAAGGAGCACACCGGATGCACGAGTACGACCTGCTGGTCGTAGGGTCCGCCAACGCCGACCTGGTCATCGGTCTCGACCGGCGGCCGGGACCGGGCGAGACGGTGCTCGGGTCGGATCTGGAGATCCACCCGGGAGGCAAGGGCGCGAACCAGGCGGCAGCCGCCGCCCGGCTCGGCGCCCGCACCACACTGCTGGCCCGGGTCGGCGACGACGCGTACGGCCGCATGCTGGCCGAGGCGCAGCGCGACGCCGGCGCGGCGTTGGCGGGACTCCTCGTGGGCCCGACGGACACTCCCGGCACAGTGGGCAAGGACGGCATCCGCACTCCCAAAAACACCGGCGACGCCGACGGCGTCGAGGGCAAGGACGCACCGACCGGCGTCGCCCTCATCACCGTCGACGCGGCCGGCGACAACAGCATCGTGGTCTCCCCCGGCGCCAACGCCCGCCTCACGCCCGACGACGTGGCGGCGGCGGAAGCGCTGTTCGAGGCCGCCGCGGTGGTCTCCCTGCAACTGGAGATCCCCCTGGAGACGGTCGCGGCGGCGGCACGGGCCGCAGCCCGGCACGGCGCCCGCGTGGTGCTCAACCCCTCTCCCCCCGCACGGCTGCCCGAGGACGTCCTGGCACTGTGCGACCCCCTGGTACTCAACGAACACGAAGCACGCCTGCTGCTGTCCGACGGCCACACGCTCGGCGACGCACCCGAGGAATGGGCCACCGCGCTGCTCGCGCTCGGCCCGCGCAGCGTCGTCGTCACCCTGGGCGCCGAGGGCGCCCTGGCCGCCGGGCCCGGCATCGGCCCGGAGCAGACCGACGGCGTCGGCATGGTGCGGATCGCCAGCCCGCGCGTGACGGCCGTGGACACCACCGGCGCGGGCGACGCCTTCACCGGAGCACTCGGCTGGCGGCTGGGCCGCGGCGACGGGCTGGAGGACGCCGTGCGGTACGCCGTACGCGTCGGCGCCTTCGCGGTGACCCGTCCCGGCGCACAGGAGTCCTACCCCCGTGCTGCCGACATCGACAACAGCACGGCCGAGGGGACCGCTGGATGAAGAAGTCCGGAATACTCAACAGGCACCTCAGCGGTGCCCTGGCCCACCTGGGCCACACCGACCTGGTGGTGGTCTGCGACGCCGGACTGCCCATCCCGCAGGGCCCCGCCGTGGTGGACCTCGCCTTCCGCGCGGGCGTGCCCTCCTTCGCGGAGGTCCTCACCGGGCTGCTCGACGAACTGGAGGTCGAGGGCGCCGTCGCCGCGAGCGAGGTGCGCGAGGCCAACCCGGACTGCGCCGCCCTGCTGACCGGCCGGCTGCCCGGCCTGGAACTGGTGCCGCACGAGGAGTTCAAGGCCCTCACCGGCCGCGCCAGGCTGGTGGTGCGCACCGGCGAGTCGAAGCCGTACGCCAACGTCGCCCTGCGCTGCGGGGTGCCCTTCTAGGGCGTGCGGCCGTGGAGCTTGCGGCTCAACGACCCGCGACACGGACGACACAGACTTCGAAGGGCCCGGTCCTGGCGACCGGGCCCTTCGCATCCCCCCTCGGCTCCCGCTTCCCCCTCGGGGTGCCGACACAGGTATGGACACGCGACGCTGCGAAAGGGTTGCACCGCACAGCGTGAATATTTTCCGCAGGGGATTCTCCGGACCGGCCACAGGCCCCGCACGACACGTACGGGGCGGGCCTTGCCGGGCGCGGCGGCATCTGGTCGGGTGAGCGCATGCGACTGGCCTTCTCCACGCTCGGTGTCCCCGGCACCCCCCTCCCCGAGGTCCTGCGCCTGGCCGGAGACGCCGGGTTCCACGGTGTCGAACTGCGCGCCCACCCCGAGGAGCCCGTCCACCCGGGCCTGGACGCGGACGAACGGCAGGCCGTCGCCCGGCGGTTCGCCGCCGCCGGTCTCACCCTGCTGTGCCTGGCCGGCTATCCGCGGCTGGCCGCACCCGGCGACGACGCCCCGGTGCTCGCCGAGACCCGCGCCCTGCTGCACCTCGCGCACGACCTGGGCGCCCCCTACGTACGGGTCTTCCCCGGCGGCGCGCCGGACGACGCCGCGGGCTCGGACGCCGCGGCGGTCCGCCGGCTGGCCGAGGCCGCCCGGATCGCCGAGGGGCTGGGCGTACGGGTGCTGCTGGAGACGCACGACTCGCATGCGAGGGGCGCCGACGTGGCCCGCGTACTGAGCGCCGTGGACCACCCGGGCGCCGGCGCCCTGTGGGACGTGATGCACACCTGGCGGGGCGGCGAGGAGCCCGAGACGACCCACCGGCTGCTCGCCCCGTACCTGGGGTACGTCCAGGTCAAGGACATCCCCTCCCGCGAGGACACCACCCCGCTGCCGCCCGGCGAGGGGGTGCTGCCGCTCGCCGACCTGGCGGAGGTCCTCACCCGGGCCACCGACGCGGCGACGCCCGCCCCCGGGGCGGGGACGGGCGTCGAGTGGCTGTGCTGGGAGTACGAGAAGCGCTGGTACCCGCAGGTGCGTGAGCTGCCCGGGCTGCTGCCCGGGGTGCGCACACACCTGCTGGCGCTGCTGGCCGGCGCGGCCTAGGACGCCGGGCCCGCGCCTCACGCCGTCACGGGCGAAGGGTCTGGCTCTGCTTCTCCGGCTTGTCCAGCTTCTTGTCGTACGTCGTCAGACGCTGCGGCTTGATATCCGGATCGGGCTTGAGGCCGGCGAACTTCATCACCATGCGGGTCGCGGCCACCCGGTCCTTCTCCTCCAGGGTGGCGATCTTCGCGCCGTGGTTCTGGTCCGGCGCCCAGAAGACCGCGGTGTCCTTGTTGTGCCGTCCCGGGCGGAAGGGCTCGGCGCCCCACGGGTCGTTCTCGCCGTAGATGTAGAGCATCTGCGAGGAGTTGTGGCGCACCCAGCGGTCGATGTCGCGCATCGCCTTGTCGTGCTTGTTGAAGGTCATCGGGATGTCACGCGGCACGTAGGTGCGCGGCACGTTCAGCCCCGGGTACCTGCGCACGTCGTCCAGCAGCGGCTCCTCGTAGTCGGGGGAGCCCATCTGGGTGCCGGCCTGGTAGTAGTACGGCACGTACGGGGTCATGCCCTGGTCGGTGCCGGCCGACCAGCCGCCCACCTCGTCCGCCCACTTGTAGAGCGTGTCCGTGGAGGCGTCGGGCGAGGGCACCTGGTCGCAGTCCTTGAGCAGGTGGTACTGCCAGTAGCCCCACACCAGGTCCTGGGCGACCAGTTCGAACGCCTTGTCGGCGCTGCCGGCGAGCTTGAAGGTGTAGTCGTTCTCCTTCGCCCACTTCTTGATGCGGGGGACCATCTCGCCGCGGCGCTCGAAGATCTCGTGCTGCACGCTGTTGAGACGGTCGCGGCACTCCTTGGTGCCGACGTTCTTGAAGAACCGGTAGTAGGCCGAGTCCTCGTCGTTGCGGACGTCGTTGGGGGCGACGTAGGGGACGGTGCCGTCCATGTCCTGCGGGTAGAAGCGGCGGTAGTACGTGGCCGTCATCCCGCCCTTGCTGCCGCCGGTGGCGATCCAGTTCTTGCCGTAGATCTTCTTGAGCGCCTGGTAGATGCGGTGCTGGTCGCTGGCGGCCTGCCAGATGGTCAGCTTCGACCAGTCGGCGGGGTCGGGCCGGGAGGGGGTGAAGAACCGGTACTCCATGGAGACCTGGTTGCCGTCCGTCAACTGCGTCGGCTCACTGCGGCTGGGGCTGGTGTTGAGGTTGTAGCCGCCGGTGTAGAAGACGGTGGGGCGGTTCGTGTCCCGGTGCAGGATGGATATGCGCTGCTTGAACGTGCCCTTGCCGGGGTGCCGGTGATCGACCGGCTGCTTGTACTCGAGCACGAAAAAGCGGTACCCGTCGACGGGCTTCTCCTCGATGAGGCTCATCCCGGGTACCGCGAGGATGCGGTCCTTGATGTCGGTGCCGCCACCGGACGGTGCGCCTGTCACGGCACCCGCCGGCGTGCTGCCGACACCGACGGTGCCTATCAGCATCGCCGAGGACAGCACCCATCTGAGCGTCTTACGCATACACCCTCCCCTTGCATCGCCGAAAACCGTCGTGAACCTATCGGCGTCCGCCCCGCTCCGCCAGACCCCGGGACCGGTGAAATGCCCGCATAGGGGAGAGCGCACACCGCTCAGCGGTGCCCGGGACAGCACCGGCGGCCGGGTCTACGCTGCGGACATGACCGATCCCGCAACCCCGCTCCCGTCCGCCCCGCTGGCCACGGGCCCGCGCGGGATGCGCCTGCTCTCCTTCCACCGCGAGCCGGAGGACACCCGCTTCCCGGACGCCCCCGTCGCCTACGTCCTGCTGGCCGTCCGGCACGAGGGCCGGCTGCTGATGGTGCACGTCCGCAGCCGGTCCTGCTGGGAACTGCCCGGCGGCGGCATCGAGGAGGGCGAGACACCGCGCCAGGCGGCGGCCCGCGAACTGCGCGAGGAGACCGGCCAGACGGTGGACGCCGACGCACTGCGGTTCGCCGGCTTCTCCCGCACGGCGCTGGGCCCCGGGCAACGGGTGCTGTACGGGGCGGTGTTCACCGGCGCGCTGGAGCGGGTGCTGCCCTTCACCCCCTCCGAGGAGATTTCCGCCGTCCACTGGCGCACGGGCGACGAGCCCCTGCCCTTCGGCGAGGTGCAGACGGTGGACGAGTACGTGGTGCGGCTGTGCGAGGGCTGAGAGCCGCGGGGGGTGCCGCACGGCCCTGCGCCGGGTGCCCCGCACAAGCACGGCTCTGCGCCGGGTGCCGCGCACAACAGGGCGGGGCGGCCGTGGTGTCCGGTCACCACGGCCGCCCCGCCGTCATCGGGCGCCGCGCAGGTCACACCACGGCGGGCTCGGAGTCGTCCAGTCCGCCGCCGCCGGCGAAGGTCTTCCACAGCTGCGCGTACCGCCCGCCGAGCGCCACCAGTTCGGCGTGCGTACCGTCCTCCACCACCTTGCCGTGGTCCAGGACGACCACCCGGTCGGCCCGCGCGGCGGTGGACAGCCGGTGTGCGACCACCAGCGTGGTGCGGGAGCCGGCCAGCCGGTCCGTGGCCTGGTTGACCAGCGCCTCGGTGGCCAGGTCCAGCGCCGCGGTCGCCTCGTCCAGCAGCAGGATCGCCGGCTTGACCAGCTCCGCGCGGGCCAGTGCCAGCAACTGCCGCTGGCCCGCGGACAGATTGCGGCCCCGCTCGTCGACCTGGTGCAGATAGCCGCCCGGCAGCGAGGCGATCATGTCGTGCGCGCCGACGGCCCGTGCGGCGGCCTCCACCTCGGCGTCGCTCGCGTCCATCCGGCCGTAGGCGATGGCGTCCCGCACGGTGCCCGGGAAGAGATACGGCTCCTGGGGCACCACACCGAGCCGGTGCCGGTAGGCGGTCAGATCGATCTCCCGCAGGTCGTGTCCGTCCACCAGGACGGCACCCGCGCTGGGGTCGTAGAACCGGGCCACGAGCTTGACGAGGGTGGACTTGCCCGCGCCCGTCTCGCCCACGAAGGCGACGGTCTGCCCGGCCGGGACCGTCAGATCGATGTCCGAGAGCGCCCGCTCCTCGCCCTGCCCGGCGGCGCCCGCCGGGTCCGCGGTGGCGTAGCGGAAGTCCACACCGCGGAAGGTGATCTCGCCGCGCAGCTCGGACACGGGGCGCGGCGCCTCGGGCAGCGGGGTGCTGCTCCGCTCCCGCAGCAGCTCCTGGATGCGGCGCAGCGAGACGGCCGCCTGCTGGTAGCCGTCGAAGACCTGCGAGAGCTGCTGCACGGGGGCGAAGAACAGCTCGATGTAGAGCAGGTACGCCACCAGGGCGCCCGCCGTGAGGGTGCCGTTCTCGATGCGTGAGGCGCCGACGACGAGCACGGCGGCGGTGGCCAGGGAGGCCAGCAGCTGGACGAAGGGGAAGTAGACGGAGATCAGCCACTGGCCGCGCACCCGCGCCTGGCGGTATCCGTCGCTGCGCCGCTCGAACCGGTCGGCCCCGCGTTCCTCGGCCCGGTAGGCCTGCACCATCCGCAGTCCGGCCACCGACTCCTGGAGGTCCGCGTTGACCCTGCTGACCCGCTCCCGGGCCAGCTCGTAGGCCCGGACGCTGTGCCGGCGGAAGAAGACCGTGCCGACGACCAGCAGCGGCAGCGTCGCGAAGACGACCAGCGCGAGCTGGAGGTCGAGGAACAGCAGGGCGCCCATGATGCCGAGGAAGGTGAACAGCGAGACGACGGCGGTCACCAGGCCGGTCTGGAGGAACGTGGAGAGGGCGTCCACGTCGGTCGTCATCCGGGTCATCACGGCGCCCGCCTGGTGCCGCTCGTAGTAGTCGAGTCCCAGACGCTGCAGCTGCGCGAAGATCTTCACCCGCAGGGCGTACAGCACGCGTTCACCGGTGCGTCCGGTCAGCAGCAGCGAACCGATCTGCGCGCCCCACTGGGCGACCACCACGGCGAGCGCCACACCGGAGGCGAACCAGACGGCGCCCAGTGCGCCCTTTTCCACACCGTCGTCGATGCCGTGCCGGATCAGCACGGGCAGCAGCAGTCCGAACCCGGCGTCGAGTGCGGCGAAGACGAGCGCGACGATCAGGGCCGCGCCGAAACCGTGCAGCAGACGGCGCAGCCCGTAGCTCTTCTCGGGCTGCTCCGCGCGCTCCTCGTCGATGTCGGGCACATCGTCGGCGGGCGGCAGCGCGGCCACCTTGGCGAGGAGTTCGGGGCTGCCGGGCAGTCCGGCCAGTTCGGAGGCGAAGGTGCCGGGGCGCCCCGCCTGGGCGGCGGCCACCCCGGAGGTGCCCGCGCCGCTCCCCTCCCCTTGCGCGTCGTCCTCCTCGCGCCGCCACAGCCCGGGGGTGATGCCCTCGACCGTGTCGTGCGCGTCGTGGACGGCCATGCCCGCCGGGTCGCGTTCGACCTCGCCCAGTTCGTCCGGGTCGGTCAGCAGCTTCCGGTAGAGGGCGCAGCGCCCGGTCAGCTCCTCGTGGGTGCCGATGTCGGCCAGCCGTCCGCCGTCGAGGACGGCGATACGGTCGGCCAGCGCGAGGGTGGACTGGCGGTGGGCGATCAGCAAGGTGGTGCGGCCCGCCATCACACCGCGCAGCGCGTCGTGGATCTCGTGCTCGACGCGGGCGTCCACGGCGGAGGTCGCGTCGTCCAGGAGCAGCAGCCGCGGGTCGCTGAGCAGGGCGCGGGCCAGGGCTATGCGCTGGCGCTGGCCGCCGGAGAGGGTCAGTCCCTGTTCGCCGACGGCGGTGTCGTAGCCGTCGGGCAGCTCCTGGATGAAACGGTCCGCCTGGGCGGCCTCGGCGGCGGCGCGGATCTGTTCGTCGGTGGCGTCGGGCGCCCCGTAGGCGATGTTCTCGCGGATGGTCGAGGAGAAGAGGAAGGGGTTCTCGGGGACCAGTCCGATGGCGCCGCGCAGCGAGTCGAGTGTCAGCTCGCGGACGTCCTGGCCGCCGACGCGCACGGCGCCGCCGGTCACGTCGTAGTAGCGCGGCAGCAGCATCGAGACGGTGGACTTGCCGCTGCCGCTGGCTCCCACCAGGGCCACGGTCTCACCCGGTTCGACCCGCAGGCTGAAGCCGTCCAGCACGGGGTTGTCCGGGGTGTAGCCGAAGGTGACGTCGTCGAACTCGACGGAGGCGTCGGCCGCCTCGGGCAGCTCCCGCGCGTCGGGGCTCTCGGCCATCTGCGGTTCGGTGTCGATCAGGTCGTAGACCCGTTCGACACCGGCGCGGGCCTGCTGGCCGACGGTCAGCATCATCGCCAGCATCCGCACCGGGCCCACCAGCTGGGCCAGGTAGGTGGAGAAGGCGACGAAGGTGCCGAGGGTGATCTGGCCGCGGGTGGCCATCCAGCCGCCGAGCGCCAGCATCGCGACCTGGCCGAGGGACGGCACCGTCTGGAGGGCGGGGGTGTAGCGGGCGTTGAGGCGCACGGTGCGCAGCCGGCCCGCGAACAGTCTGCGGCCGGCCTGCCGCAGTTTGCCGGTCTCCTGCGCCTCCTGGCCGAACCCCTTGACCACCCGTACGCCGGTGACGGAGCCGTCCACCACGGAGGCGACCGCGCCGGCCTGCTGCTGCGCGTACCAGGTGGCGGGGAACAGCCGTTTGCGGCTGCGGTCGGCCACCCACCACAGCAGCGGGAAGACCGCCAGCGACACCAGGGTCAGCAGCGGTGAGAGGACGACCATCACGACCAGCGCCACCAGGAACAGCAGCACGTTGCCGATCATCATGGGCAGCATGAACAGCAGGCTCTGCACCAGTTGCAGGTCGCTGGTACCGCGCCCGACGACCTGGCCGGTGGACAGCTCGTCCTGGCTGCGGCCGTCCAGCCGGACGATCGAGCGGTACATCTCGGTGCGCAGGTCGTGCTGGACGTCCAGTGCCAGCCGCCCGCCGTAGTAGCGGCGGGCGTAGGTGAGGACGTAGACGACGGCGGCGGCGGCCACCAGCAGCCCGATCCACGTCCAGATGCTGCCCTTGCCGCCGACCACCACGTCATCGATGATGATCTTGGTCAGCAGTGGGACCAGCGCCATGATCGCCATACCGCCGAGCGAGGCGCCCAGTGCGAGCACCACCGCCCGTTTGTACCGCCAGCAGTATCCGGCCAGGCGCCGGGCCCATCCCCGCCCTGCCGGACGCGCGGACCGGTCGGTGCTGTCCTCCGTCACGATGCTCCCTGTCCCTTCACGTCGGGCTGCGGCCTGTGTCCGCGAAAAGGCCCAACGCCCCCAGGTCAGGTTTTCATCCCGTACGACGATCGCTCAGGTGTGCACCGGGCGCATGTCAGGGTGCGCCAGGCGCGCGTCAGGGGTGCGGCAGGCGCACGGCCAGCCGGTAGAGCCGGGTGACCTGTTGGGCACTCTCGTTGTCGTCGCTGGCCAGCAGCAGCTCCAGCCGGCCGTGGGCACGTCCGGCGACCGCCATCGCCTCGATGTTGTCCAGCAGCGGGTTCGGCTGCGGGGACGGATTGGGGGCGCCCAGGTCCGGGCAGTCGCCCAGATCGGCGAGGAGCGTCTTGCGCACCGGCCGCACCCCGCCCTGCCCCGTGTGCAGCCGCGCCACGTCGCGCACGTCGCCCGCCCGGCGCGGATCGGCCAGGTACAGCCGGATGGTGTTCGCCTTGGTGGCCACGTCGTAGCCGCGCTCCAGCACCA